>Ga0207657_10000037_pt1 | contig 124230 bp, 127 predicted proteins | sample KBSC33metaG_FD_184316 | JGI IMG/M metagenome (GOLD analysis project Ga0207657, IMG submission 184316) | Corn rhizosphere microbial communities from Kellogg Biological Station, Michigan, USA - KBS C3-3 metaG (SPAdes) (version 2) | ecosystem: Host-associated > Plants > Roots > Rhizosphere >...
CGGCACGAGGGGGGCCGAGGTCAGGATCGCCGCCACCTCGGGCAGCGCGGCCTCGCTCGCCTTGGCGCGCGCCTGGCTCCGCCAGCTCATCGTTACACCGACCAGCAGCGCGACCGTCATCAGGACCGCTCCGATCACGAGTCCCCGTTTCATCGCTCGCCCTCCTCTGTGGCGTCTCGGCTCTTCTTGTGAATCTGGGTGCAAGGGCGGTGCCGGTGAGACCGCCTGCCGGAATCCCTCGCTCTGATCTCAAGATGCGACACGCGGCGGCGCGGCGGTATGAGCCCGGTCATAGAGAGGTGGACCGGTGCTCCGAGGCGACCGCGCCACAGATGGGGCGCCGCCACCGCGGCACGACTTGCGGGTTAGCGGATCGCGTCCTGGCGGATGCGGTCGGGTGTCCAGGGCGGATCGAAGACGATCGCGACCAGTACCTCCTCGACGCCCGGGATCCGGCCGACCGACTGCCGGACCCACCCGGCCATGGAGTCGTGGAGCGGGCAGCCCTGGGTGGTCAGCGTCATGGTGATCCGCACGCGCCCGGCGTCGATCGCGGTGTCGTAGATCAGGCCGAGATCCACGACGGACATGCCCAGCTCCGGATCGAAGACGTCGCGCAGCGCCTCGGTGATCTGCTCCGGGCTGACGCTCATGGTCCGACCCTCGCGCCGGCCAGCGCCTCGGAGGCGGCCGCGGGGCCGCTCGGGGTCATCGTGCCCGCTCCGCGGCCGTCCGCGACGCGCGGGACTCCGGTGGCCTCACCAGCGTCAGCGGGGGGCCATCGGGCGAGCCGGCGCCGGAGGCGAGGCGAGGATTGAACAGATGCGCGAGGGTCCGCCCGAGCGCAGCCCCCAATGCGACGGCGCCCAGCGCGAGCCCGACGCCCGCAGCGCGGATCCACGCCACCTTCCCGACGAACACCGCGACGGCCAGGAGCCCGACGCCCCCGGTGAGCAGCACGCACGCGCCGCCCTCGAGCCACGGCGAGGAGAGCTGGGCCAGGGTCGGCACGCGCTCGCGTCCCGCTCGCGGACTGTACGCGCGATACCACACGAGGAAGGGCACGATCTTGAGCATCATGCCGACGATGGTGAGCGACGCCCAGCCGCCGAGAGCGACGACGGCATAGGCCAGGGCCGCTCGCGGCCCCGAGAGACCATCCGCGGCCAGGGCCAGCCCCAGGACGATCGCGGGCACGACGAAGCCGGTCGCGGTCAGCACGAAGCGAAGTCCCCAATCGAGCCCCCGTCGCTTCCGGGTCCGCGCCACTTCCAGCACCCACGACGCGTGGGCCAGCGCCGCCACCGCCACCGCGAGCCCACCGGCGACCCGGAGAGCGGGAACTCCCGTCAGCAGACCCGCCACCACCGACGGCACGCCGGCGGCCAGGCCCCAGAGCTGCCCGCGGGTCGTCCAGCGGCCCGGCGCGGGCGCGAGGAAGAACATCGGGTACACGCGCGCGGCCACGCCCAGGATCATCGGAGTCACCCAGCCCAGCAGCGCCAGCTGCACGTGGGCGTGCAGGGTGGGGAAGAACTCACTCGGGAGGAACGGCCGGAGATGGTTGACGGCCAGCGTCAGACCGAAGAGCGTGGTGGCGGCGAGCCCACCGTAGCCCAGCATCACCAGCCGCGCGGTGAACGTCCACTGCCTGAAGCCGCGCAGGCTCAGGCCGATGTTGAGGAGGTAGAGCAGGATGCCGACCGCGAGCAGGGCCGCCGCACCCGCGAGGCCCGGCCAGGTGCCGAGGTAGAAATGCGCGACCATGCCGAACACGGCGACCGCGACGATGGCGAGCTGCCACCGGGCGAGCCGCTCGCTCCAGATGGGGCGCTCCAGCACGACCGGGACGAGCTGGTAGCTCGCGCCCATGATCGCGACCGTGATCCACCCGAGCGTCACGGTGTGGGTGAGGGCGAGGAGCCGCGGGTGATAGTAGTGCCCGGCCAGCTCGGGAGCGAGCCACGCGGTGCCGGTCGCGGCCGCCACGAAGGCGACGGCGGCGCAGACCAGGTAGGCGAGGGGGACCAGCGGCGAGGGGCCGCCTCCGGGCGGTGGCGTGGTGCTCACGCCGGGCCTCTCCGGATGCGAATGCGGACCAGGCCGGGCCCCGGCTCGTCGGTCTCGTGCACGAAGCCGCGGTCGTCGAGCTGCGGGTACAGGAACAGCGGCCGGCGGTCGTGGTGCACCTCGAGCTCGCCGCCCGCGGCGAGCCGATCGATCTCCTCGAGGACGCGCACCATCGGTTGGGGCGGCTCGAGGCCGCGCACGTCGAGGACGCAGCGCCCGCGGATGGGCTCGGCCTCGGCTGACGGCTCCGGGGGTGAGACCCGCGCGCGATAGAACCACACCGACCAGTCGTCGCCCGCGTGCCGATCGGTCCAGTGGTCGAGGCCGCGCTTGCCGAGCACGTCGTAGAGTGGGATCGGCTCGAAGGGCGCGCGCAGCACCAGCGCCTGATCGGGGCCCAGCCCCTTCACCGCGGCCATGATCCGCCCGAACGGCTCCTGGCCACGGCGGATGTCCTCGCGCAGGTCGAGGTGCACGCGGCGCGCCTCTGGCAGATCCGCGAGCTCGCGGGGCCGTCCGCCCTCACCCCCGCCCGCTCCGGGGACGGGAGAGGGAGCGTCCGGGGAGAGGGCAGGGCGGGGGCCTTCCGGCTCGCCCACCGCGCGCCGCAGCACGCTCAGCAGCTCGTCAGGCGGGAGGCCCGCCATCCGCGCGGCTTGCGCCACCGTGACCCGGGGGGCCATCACCCGGCGGAGCAATCGGTTCCTGAGCTGCTTGAAGTGCGCGTGGTAGCCCGCCAGCACCTCGATCAGCTCGGGGTGCTCGTCGAGCAGCCGGGCCACCGTCATGTCCGGCGAGATCACGCGGGCGCCTTCCCGACCCCGTTCAGCGCGGTGAGCAGCGTGTCGAGCGGAACCCCGGCCGACGCGGCGGCCTCGCGCAGCGTGAGCTGGGCCCCGCAGCAGTGATTGATCCCCATCTCCTTCATGACTTCGAGTGCCCCGGCGCGATGATGGGCGACCTCGCCCACCGTCTGCTCCGCCCCGACGGGCGCCTCCGCCGTGCCGATCTCCGGCTCCCGCGGGGCCATCTCCCGCACGTCGAGCACCATCGGCGAACCGTGATCGCAGCTGCATTCGTGGGCCATGTGACTCCTCCTTGGCTCCCACGGTATCGCGGCGCGCTCGCGCCCGCTATGACGCCGATCATAGGCGGTGAAATCGGGAACGAGCAGGGGGTCAGCGGGACGCCGATGCGGCCGCGGGCGGCATGCGCACCCGCCACCACATGTTCAGCACGAAGAGCAGGGCGCCGGCGAGCTGGCCGATCCCACCCAGCGCGATGAGCCAGCGCAGGCCGAGTGTCCCTGCGAGGGCTACCGCGATCTCCGCGCCGGCCCGCAGCGCGGTGGCCATCGTCATCACCCAGTAGACGGCCTCGGCGAGCTCCGGCCGGTAGCGCGTGTCGTCCCGCGCGGGTCGCGGGAACATCCAGGTCGCCACGCCCATCACCATCATCAGCATGAAGCCCACCAGCAGCAGATGCGCGTGAGTGGTCACGAGGAGGCGTGGCGGGTAGGCATCGAGCAGGAACTGGGCGACGATGAGGTAGGCGCCGAGCGCGAGCCCCGAGACGAGGAAGACGAAGCTGGTCTTGATGTAGCGGCGGATGAGCGGGGTCATCCCTGCTCGGTCTCGCCCTCCGCGAGGGCGGTCATGCCTTCCCGATCGGTGAGGACGAGCCGTCCGCCCTCGTCGACGAGCAGCCCGTCGCGCAGCCAGCGGCTCAGGATGCGGATGGTGGTCTCCACCGTGGTGCCCGTCATGTCGGCCAGGCTCTGGCGCGTGAGGTGGAAGGGCAGCGTCACCCCGTCGCCCGACTTGCCTCGCGTGCCCTCGCGCTCGGCGAGCCGCAGGAGCGCCGCGGCCAGGCGCGCCTCGACCGGATCCACCGCGAGCGACTTCACCGAGTCGTGGGCGGCGCGGAGCCGGCGGCCGATCATCAGGGCCATTTCCTTGATGAACGCGGGATGCCGGTCCGCGAGGGCGATCACGGGTCCGGCCGGGATCTTGACCACGACGGTGGGCTCGGTGGCCTGCGCGGCCGCCGGGTAGGGCCGCTTCTCGATCACGGCGACGCCTCCGAACACCTCGCCCGGCCCGAGCAGCTCGAGCACCACGTCCTTGCCGGTCTTCGAGTGCCGCACGATCTTCACGTGGCCCGACTTGACGAGGTAGAACCAGCGGGAGGGATCGCTCTCCAGGAAGATGTAGGCGCGGGCGCGGTGGGATTCCTCGACCGCCACCGTGGCGAGCTCCTCGATCTCCCGCGCGGGAAGCCCGGCGAAGACCGGGCGCTGGCGCAAGAATGCAGCCACGTCCCTCGATGGCATCGGCGGCAGGATAGCACGAGGGGCTGGCACGGATGCCCCGGCCGGGGCGGCGCTGCCCCACCCTCCGCGGGAGCCCGTCGGTCAACGCCGTGAATTCCCGAGGCACGTCGCTGGCACCGGCGTTGCACGGTATCGCGATCATGAGAGTCCGCGACATCATGAGCCAGCAGGTGGTGACGATCGCGCCATCGGAGTCGTGCCTGGACGCGGTGGTCCGGATGCAGCGGGCGCGCGCGCGTCATCTGCCCGTCGTGAGCCGGGAGGGAGCCCTGGTCGGCATCGTGACCGATCGCGACCTGCGCCATCACCTCTTCTCGCGCCGAGCGTTCGAGGCGCTCGGATCGACCCGCGTCGACGTCCTGCTCGACGAGGTCCACGTCGCAGGTATCATGTCGACGGACCTGGTCACCGCCACGCCCGAGATGAGCCTGATCGAGGTGGCCGCCGCCATGCGCGCCGAGAAGGTGGGCGCGCTGCCGGTTCTCGAGCAGGGACGGGTCGTCGGGATCGTCACCGAGACGGATCTCCTGCGCCACGTGGTCCGGGTCGACGCCACCTGCGCGCCAGAGTGCGCGGAGATCATCGTGGCCTACCCGTGAGGGCCGCCCCGATGCCGAGCATGGGGCCGAGCCAGGAGCAGCCAGGAGCGGATATGACACCGGAGACCCAGAAGGCACAGATCAACGGCATCGACAACGACCCGGCGCTTCGGGCCCTCCTCGCGAAGCGGATGGGGGCGGCGCTCACCCAGCTCGCGGTCCGGCCGCTGCGGGCCGAGGCGGTGTTCGTGGACGACAACGGGCCGAAGGGGGGGCCCGCGCTCCGCTGCGCCCTCACGGTCCGCTTGCCGCGCCGGCCGAACATCCGCGTGGAGCGGAGCGCGGAGACGCCGCGGCTGGCTTTCGACGCGGCCCTTGCCATCCTGAAGCGCCAGCTCGAGCGCTACCGCGAGCGGGATCGGCAGGACAAGCGGCATCCCAAGAAGTACTTCGCGGCCGCGCGCGCGCAGGCCACCGGCCGGTCGCGCTCCGCGCGTCGCGCCCGTGGCGCCTAGCGAGGCTCCATGGATCTCAAGACTCGAATGACCGAGCTGGCCCGGACCGAGCCGTCGTCGACTCCGGTGGTGTCCGTCTACCTGAACACGCACTGGAGAGACGAGCACCAGCGCGACCGCGTGCGCGTCTTTCTCAAGAACGCGCTGGCCGAGGCCCGTGCGGCCCGTGTGGCCGGCCTCTCGGAGGCAGACCTGCACTGGGTCGAGAGCGAGGGCGGCGCGCTGCTGAATCAGACCTCCATGACGGAGGCGCGGGGGGTGGCGCTCTTTGCCTGCGAGGCGGCGGGGCTGAGAGAGATCCTGCCGAGCCGAGCCTCCTTCGAGAACCTCTTCCGGGTGGCCGAGGCCCCGGTGCTGCGGCCGCTGGCCGAGCTGGTCGAGCTGGCGCCGCCCGCCCTGGTCGTGTTCGTCGACGCGGAATCGGCGCGGCTCATGCTGGTCTCGCCCGACGGGGCAGTCGAGGAGGAGGTGCTGCGCGCGGACGTCCCGGGCCACCACCGCCGGGGTGGCTGGGCACAGATGGCCCAGTCGCGTTACCAGCGGCACATCCAGGACCATCGGGCGCGGCATTTCGCCGCGCTGGCGGAGGCCGTCGTCGGCCTCGTGGACGAGCACGAGGTCCGGCGCATCGTGCTGGCGGGGGATCCGCCGAATGTCCCGGTGTTCCGCGAGCAGCTGCCGCGGCGGATCGCGGACCTGGTCGTGGGGACGGTCACCGGCGCCCATCACGAGGCCACCGCCGTCATGGTCGGCCGGGCGGCCGAGTATCTCTCCCGCGCGCAGGCGCAGCAGGAGGCGGCGGCCGTCGACGCGGCGCTGACCACCGCCGCCAAGCGCGGAAGGGCCACCGCCGGCCTCGACGCCACCCTCGAGGCCGTCAATCGCGGGGCGGTTCACCGGCTCTATCTGCTCAAGGGGTGGAGCACGCCGGGTCGTCGCTGCACGGGCTGTGGCCGCCTCCAGGCCGGCTTCACCTGGGTGTGTCCGACCTGCGGCCGCGAGGCCACCACGGTGGACCTGGCCGAGGCGATGACCGCGCGCGTGATCGCGGCCGGCGGCTCGATGGGGACGATCGAGAGCCACCAGCCGCTGGCCGCGGCGGGCGGCGTCGCCGCCGAGCTGCGCTTCCCGGTGTGAGGACGTCTGCGGGTCCCTCGCGGAGGCGACCGGGACGCCGGCGAGCGCGCGCACGGCGCCGATGAGCTGCATCGGGCGAATACTTCGCGCGACGGCCGACGGGCGGGGAGGCCACCGCGGGCAAGAATCCCGCCGCGCATGCCGGCAAGATCTATAGCGTTCTCAGCCACCGCCTGGCGCGTCTGGTTCACGCCCGATGCCCGGCGCTGCGCGAGGTCTACGTTCACATGGCGGCTCGGCGAGCCGGTCGACGGCCCGTGGACGGGAGTCCAGGTGCGCTTGCCGGCCGGAGTCGCCCTGGCGGACGTGGAGCGAGAGATCCGCCAGGTCGTCGACACCGAGCTCGCGCGCCTGCCCGTCTTCCGGACCGAGCTGATCCGGGGAGAGCATCCCGTCTGCTGAGCGTGCCGCCGGGGTGGCGCTGCCTCACCTGTGGCGCCGGCGCTTCGCTCCGCCGCCTCCGCCGTCGGTCTACTCTCCTGTCTTTTCGGTCTCCTGCGAGAAGGTACGTCGATTGCACAGACATCTGTCCGTGATCAGCCCCTAGCAGAGGAGAGCGGACAATGGCCCACAAGCAAGTGTTCTTCCGCTCCGAGGCCCGCGAGCGGATCCTGCGCGGCGTCAGCGCGCTGACCGATGCGGTCCGGGTGACCCTCGGTCCCAAGTCCAAGTGCGTGCTGCTGGAGAAGCGTTTCGGGGCGCCGGTCGTGTGCAACGACGGCGTCACGATCGCCAAGGAGATGGAGCTGGGGGACCACGTGGAGAATCTGGGAGTCCAGATGATCCGCCAGGCCGCGGAGCGCACCGGCGACGCGGTCGGTGACGGCACGAGCACCTCGACGATCCTGGCCCACGCGATCTTCGCCGACGGGGTGCGCAACGTGGTGGCGGGAGCCAGCGCGGTGGACCTCAAGCGCGGCCTCGATCGGGGGGCCCGCGTCGCGGTCGACTCGCTGAAGATACTGTCGCGGCCCGTCAAGAGCCGGCTCGAGAAGGCCCAGATCGCGACCATCTCCGCCCACAACGATGCGGCCATCGGCGAGCTGGTCGCCGATGCCATGGAGAAGGTCGGCAACGAGGGCGTGATCACGGTGGAGGAGTCCAAGACCACCGAGACGCAGCTCGAGGTGGTCGAGGGCCTCCAGTTCGATCGCGGCTATCTCTCGCCGTACTTCATCACCGACGCCGACAAGATGGAGGCGGTCCTGGAGGACGTGCTCGTGCTGCTCACCGACCGGAAGGTCGGGGTCATGAAGGACCTCGTGCCGGTCCTCGAGCAGGTGGCGCGGGCCGGCCGGTCCATCGTGGTCGTCGCGGAGGACGTCGAGGGCGAGGCGCTGGCCACCCTGGTCGTCAACAAGATCCGGGGGTCGCTGAAATGCGCGGCGGTGAAGGCCCCGGGCTTCGGCGACCGGCGGAAGGAGATGCTGGAGGACATGGCGATCCTGACCGGCGGCTGCGTGGTCACCGAGGAGATCGGGATCAAGCTCGAGACCCTCACGCTCGAGGACCTCGGACGGGCCACGCGCGTGGTGGTCGACAAGGACAACACCACGATCATCGGGGGCGCCGGCGACAAGGCCCCCATCGAGGGGCGCAAGCAGCAGATCCGGGCCCAGATCGAGAAGGCCACCAGCGACTACGACAAGGAGAAGCTCCAGGAGCGGCTGGCCAAGCTCTCGGGCGGGGTGGCGGTGATCCGGGTGGGGGCGCCGTCGGAGTCGGAGATGAAGAGCAAGAAGGAGGCCCTCGACGACGCGATCAGCGCGACCAAGGCCGCGGTGGCCGAGGGCATCGTGCCGGGGGGTGGGCTCGCGCTGCTGCGGGCGATCGAGGCCGTCGAGCGCGAGGAAGGCAAGAGCGAGGGTGACGAGCGCACCGGACTCCAGATCCTCCGGCGTGCGCTGGAGGCGCCCACCCGGCAGATCGCGGAGAACTCCAGCGTCGACGGGGGCGTGGTGGTGAACCAGATGCGCGCCGGGACGGGAAACATGGGCTTCGACGCGGCCCGCAAGGAATACGTGGATCTGGTCGAGGCCGGTATCATCGATCCCACCAAGGTGGTGCGGATCGCGCTCGAGAACGCGGTCTCGGTGGCGAGCCTCCTGCTGCTGACCGAGGCCACCCTGACCGAGGTGCCGGAGAAGAAGGCGACGGCGGCGACTCCCCACGGGATGGAGGACATGTGAGCCGTGCTCATCAAGGACATCATGCAGCGTGACGTCGTCACCGTGACCCCCGATACGCGGCTGTCCCAGGTGCTTCGCCTGCTGCAGCCTCGCGGGTTCAGGCACGTGCCGGTGATCCACGACGAGGCCCTGATCGGCATCATCTCCGACCGTGACGTCAAGCAGGCCATGGCGTCCCTGGCGGGGGTCGGCGCGATCGGCGCCGAGTTCGAGCGTGCCCGCGAACGGCTGACCGCGTCCGAGATCATGGGGCGCACGGTGACCACGATCGCGCCCATGGACACGGTCGAGGAGGCGGCCCGCCGGATGGCCACGCAGAAGATCAGCGCGCTGCCGGTCACCGAGGAGGGTCGCCTCGTGGGGATCGTGACCGAGACCGACGTGCTCCAGCTGTTCGTGCGGGCGATGGGCGTGCTGGAGCCGTCGAGCCGGCTGGACGTCATCCTGCCGGGACCGGAAGATGAGCTGGGCGAGGTCGTGCGCGCGGTGGAGGGCGCCGGCGCCCGCATCGTGAGCGTCATGACCCTGCCCGGTCCCGACGGCGGGCGGGAGATCGTCGTGCGAGTGGCGACGATGAAACCGGGAGCCGCGGTGGCCGCGCTCGAGGCTCGGGGCTACCGCGTGCGCGACGCCCACCGAGGCGCAGCCACGCGGGCGTGAGCGCCACGAACCAGGTCGTCGCGGAGCGCCTGCGCGAGGCCGCCGACCTCCTCGAGCAGCAGGGAGCCAACCCGTTCCGGGTCCGCGCTTACCGCGAGGCGGCCCACGCGGTGGCGGCCTGCCCGGATGACCTGCGGGAGAACTACGAGCGTGGCGGCATCGAGGGGCTCGACGCGCTGCCCGGTGTCGGTCCGCGGATCGCGGCCGCCATCGCGGAGATGCTGCGCACCGGCCGCTGGGCGCAGCTCGAGCGGCTGCGGGGCACGCTCGACCCCGAGCGGCTCTTCCGGGCCGTGCCCGGCGTGGGCGCGGCGCTGGCGCGCCGGATCCACGACACGCTGCACGTCGACACCCTGGAGGCCCTCGAGGTGGCCGCGCACGACGGCCGCCTGGCCGTGGTGCCCGGCGTCGGTCCCCGCCGGGCCGCCGCGCTGCGGGCCACTCTGGCGAGCATGCTCGGACGATCGGGCCTGCGGGTTTGCGATGCCGGCACGCCCGAGCCTCCGGTCACGGTGCTGCTCGACGTGGACCGTCAGTACCGGGACGCCGCCGCGGCCGACCGCCTGCCCCGGATCGCGCCGCGCCGCTTCAATCCGTCCGGCGACGCGTGGCTGCCGATCCTCCACACCGAGCGGGATCACTGGCAGCTCACCGCGTTGTTCTCGAACACCGCGCGCGCTCACGAGCTCGGCACGACGCGCGACTGGGTCGTGGTGTATTTCCACACCGATACCCGCGGCGAGGGCCAGCGCACGGTGGTGACCGAGACGCGCGGCGTGCTCGCGGGGCGCCGTGTCGTGCGCGGCCGCGAGGACGAGTGCCGGGTCCACTACGAGGCGGGGGGGACTCCCGCCGCTCCGGTGCGGCCGTCGCTGGTGTCGCCCGTCACGTCGGAACGCTAGCCGTGCCGGGGCCGGCGGGCGCGGTCACGCGACGCGAGTTCCTGGCCACCCTGGCCGCCGCGCCGCCGGCCCTCGCCGCTGCGGGAGCCGCGGCGAGCCCGAGGGCCGACTTCGTGAAGGGGGTGTATCTCTCCTATTACGGGGTGGGAGACCGGACCCTGCGCGAGCAAGTCCTGGGGCTGCTCGACCGCACGGAGCTGAACGCAGTCGTGATCGACGTCAAGGGCGATCGCGGCTTCATCCCGTACGAGAGCCGCGTGCCGCTGACCGTGGAGGCCGGCGCCCTCGGTCCGGTCCGGCTCCGTGACCTCGACGCTCTGCTCGCCCGGCTGCGCAGTCAGGAGGTGTACTCCATCGCGCGCGTGGTGGTGTTCAAGGACCACGTGCTGGCGCGGCATCGGCCGGACTGGGCCGTCGTCGATGCCGGGACCGGCTCGCCATGGCTGGACAACGAAGGACTGGCGTGGGTCGATCCCTTCGCGGAGGCGGCGTGGACGTACTCGATCGCGGTGGCCCGCGAGGCGGCCGAGTGGGGGTTTCGGGAGATCCAGTTCGACTACCTCCGATTCCCCAGCGATGGCCGGCTGGGCGCGGCGCGGTACTCGAAGCCGAGCACGCCGGAGGCGCGGCGGCAGGCGATCTCGGCCTTTCTCGAGCGGGCCCGGGAGGCGCTGGTTCCCACGGGGGCCTCGGTCGCGGTGGATGTCTTCGGCTACACCGCGTTCAATCAGAACGACAGCGGCGTCGGGCAGCGCGTGGAGGATCTGGCGCCGCGGGTGGACTACCTCTGCCCGATGGCTTACCCCTCGGCGTACCACCGCGGGATTCCGGGCTACCCGGACCCGGTGGTGCACCCCTACGAGGTGGTGCGGGAAACGGTCCGGCGAATGCGAGAGCGCGTGGGGCGGGCCTCGGCCCGCGTTCGACCGTGGATCCAGGACTTCCGCGACTACGCCTTCGACCGGCGCCCCTTCGGGGTGGCTGAGGTGCGCGCACAGATGCAGGCCGCGCGGGACGCGGGCGCGGCGGGCTGGATGATCTGGAACCCCCGCAACCAGTACACGGTCGAGGCGCTCGGGCCGAGAGGCGCCGAGTGACGGCGCGGGCGGCCGGCGGGCGGAGCCGATGATAACGCGGCGCTCCTCGACGCGCCTGACATCGGCGTCGGGGATCTCCTTGGATCGACGGTGTTCGAGGAGGTCCTCGAGAGCAGCCGGAAGCCGCGTGGGCCCGCCGCAGGTGGAGACGCTGCGGGCGGAGCGCGACGCGGTGGCACGACAGCGCGGACAAGCCCAGGCGCAGCTCGCCGAGCCGGGAAGCCACGTCGCCGACTTCTCGGTCCGCAGCCCGATCGATCTACGTGCCGGGCGAGCAGTGAGGGACGAGGCGTCGGCGTTGCCGCGTCCTGATCAGAGGGACAAGGAGGAGCGTATGCCGCGCGGCTGCCTGCAAGCGAAGGGGCTCAGGACGGAGCGCCGGGTCCGGTGATGTCGACCCGGATCGTCATCCTCGGCGCGGCCGGCCGCGACTTCCACAACTTCAACGTGGTCTACCGTCACGACCCCGAGGTGCGCGTGGTCGCGTTCACCCAGGCCCAGATTCCCCGGCTGAGCGACCGCCGCTACCCGCCCTCGCTGGCGGGACCGCGATACCCGGACGGCATCCCCATCGTCGACGAGATGGAGCTGGAGGCGGTCTGCGTCCGTGAGGGCGTGGACCAGGTGGTGTTCGCCTACAGCGATGTCCCGCACGCGGCGGTCATGCATCTCGCCTCCCGCGCGCTCGCCGCCGGCGCCGACTTCGCGCTGCTCGGGCCGCGCCGGACGATGCTCCGGGCGCGAGTGCCGGTGATCGCGATCTCGGCCATCCGGACCGGCTGTGGCAAGTCGCAGACCGCGCGATGGCTCGGGGGATGGCTGCGCAGACGAGGGTACCGGGTGGCCGTGCTGCGTCACCCGATGCCCTACGGCGATCTCGAGCGCCAGCGCGTCCAGCGCTTCGCGGACGCCGCGGACCTGGACGCGGCCGGATGCACCGCCGAGGAGCGCGAGGAGTACGAGCCCCACCTCGCGGCGGGGAACGTGGTATTCGCGGGGGTGGACTACGCGGCGATCGTCGAGCGCGCCGAGCGTGAAGCCGACCTCATCGTGTGGGACGGCGGCAACAACGATTTCCCGTTCCTCCGCCCCGGCCTGCACATCGTCCTGGCCGACGCCCTGCGGCCGGGCCAGGCCGACGGCTACCATCCCGGGGAGGCGGCGCTCCGCATGGCCGACGTGATCGTCGTCAACAAGGTCGACGCCGCGTCCGCGGCCGGCGTGCAGGCGGTCGTCGACGAGGTCCGGGCGATCAACGGCCGAGCGCCCGTCGTGCGCGCGGCATCTCCGGTGCGTCTCGACGATCCCGCGTCGGTCCGGGGCCGACGGGTGCTGGTGGTCGAAGACGGACCGACGCTCACGCATGGAGGCATGGCGTACGGGGCAGGCTACGTGGCGGCCACCGCGGCCGGAGCCGCCGCGATCCTCGATCCCCGGGCGTCGGCGTCGCCGGCCGTGCGCGAGGTGTTCGCCCGGTATCCCCACATCGGTCCGGTGCTGCCTGCGGTCGGGTACGACCGCGCGCAGCTCGAGGCTCTGCGCGAGACGATCGATCGGGTGGGGGCGGACGTGGTGGTGGCGGCCACGCCCCTCGACCTCGCCGCGCTCATCCCGCTGCGCACGCCGGTGGTGCGGGCCCGCTACGAGTTCGCGGACGCGGGAGCCCCCACGCTGGCCGCGATGGTGGAGGAATTCCTGGCGCGCGCGGTCGGCGGGGGAGCGGCGAGCGAAGAGCGGGGCTCTCGCTAGCGGCCGCCGCTCAGGGCGGTGCGGCCGGTGGCGAGGGCCTCGTGGATCTTGCTCAGCAGGTCGCGCTGGTCCAGCAGCACGGAGACCAGCTGCCCCGCCACGATCATGGTCCCGCCCAGGAGCAGCCCCGCGAGGCTCACGATCAGGAAGGCCACGATGCGTACCGCCGCCGAAAACCGCTCGAACTCGTAGTCGTTCGAGAAGCCGAGCCACGCAGCCAGGAGCACCGCGATGACGAACACACCGACCCCGATGACCACCGAACCGCGCGCCCAGGCGCGGGTGAACTGATAGCCCATCGACCGATCCTCCGGGCCGGACCGAGCTGCGGCCGCGCCGGCCGGGCCGTGCGAACGCAAGCCCCGTGCCTCGCGGTCTGGTTCGGCCAAACCCGCGCCGGGTGATCCAAGATCGGCCCGCGCCGGTCGCCCCCGGGCGGCGCGCGTGCCCCATCTGGGGCGCGCCCGCCTCGCCGGCGCAGCCCGCGCGGGCTAGGCCAGGTGGGCGCGCATCGTCTCGTGGCGCTCGGCGAGCGAGCCACAGACCAGGCGACAGAGGTGCTCGAGCGTGGGGTCGGCGATCCGATAGTGGGTGAAGAGGCCGTCGCGCCGCCGGGCCACCAGGCCCTGCTCGAGCAACAGCGCGAGATGCTTGCTCGCGTTCGCCTGCGACGCGCCGGTCACCGCGCACAGATCCTGGACCGTCCGCTCGCGCTCGAACATGGCCTGCAGCAGCGCGAGCCGGGTCGGATCGCCCAGGGCGCGGAATCGCTGCGCGATCAGCTCCAGCGCCGCGGGGGACAGCGGCGGCTTCGGCCGCTTCTTCGGCATCGTCACTCCCGAGGCGCCGCCGGCGCCGCGCAGGTGGGCGTGGCCGCTCCACCGCCGGCCGCGCACGTCGCCACCGGGCTCTGGCCGGCGGCGGCGGTCGGCGCGTTCCAGGGCATCTTCATCAGGACCAGCGCCAGGCCGCAGGTGCCGGTCGCGCCGGCGAACGTGAGGCCCGCGCCGAAGAAGGCCGACAGGGCGAGGAACCACGGGCTCACCGTGAGGCCGAGGCCGACGCCCACGAGCACCATCGAGCCGGCGATCAGCTGCACCTGCCGGTCGACCGGCAGCCGCTTGCGTCCCATCCGGAGCGGCAAGCCGGCCCGCCGCCAGGCGATCACCCCGCCGTCCAGGACCCGCGCGCGGCGGCCGGCCCGGCCCAGGGACTCGGCCGCGATGGTGGCCCGGACACCGGTGCGGCAAACCACGACGAGCTCCGGACGCTCGGGAATCTCGTCCAGGCGGCCCTCCAGGGCGTCCAGCGGGATGTTCACCGCCCCTTCGATCCGCTCGCTCTCGAACTCGATCGGGCTCCGCACGTCGAGGAGCACGGCCTCCGCGCCCGACTCGCGCAGGCCGTGCAGCTCGCGGGCGGTGATGGTGGTCGCGTCGGCCTCGCCGAGGTTGTGCCGCAGGATGGCGGCCATGTTGGCGGGCGGCGCCGACTTCCCCGACAGCCGGGCCACGAAGCGGGCGCGATCGTGTTCGCGGAGCAGGGGATTGGCGGCCTTCTCTTCGCCGATCGTGGTGACCGCCCGCCCGACGTAGTCGTGGCCGGGATGCACCACCGTGTGATCGGGCAGCGTCTCGAAGGTGCGGAACGTCTCGAAGAGCGCCTCGGCGCTCCCGCCCGGGAAGTCGGTCCGTCCCGCCCCGCCCGCGAAGAGGGCATCGCCGGTGAACAGGTGGCCGTCGATCAGCACCGCGAGGGAGTCGGGCGTGTGGCCGGGCGCGTCGAGAATCGACACCGTCTTCGACCCGAGCGCGAAGGTGTCGCCGGCCGAGACCCGGACCGCGGGGCCCGCGAGCTTGGAGGCCGCGTGTGCGACCACGGTGGCGCCGGTCCGCTGGGCCAGGCGGCGGACGCCGGAGAGATGGTCGGCGTGGGTGTGGGTGTCCAGCACCCGGACCAGGCGCGCGCCGCGCGCGGCCAGCGCCTCCAGGAACCCCTCGACCTGATCCAGTCGTGGATCGATGGCCAGGGAGGCGTGGCTCGCCTCGTCCACCACGAGATAGCCGAGACAGCCGTCCCCCGGCGCCGGGAAGGTCTCGATGGTCAGGCCCGCGGTGGGGCTCGCGAGTGTCGTCATGGCGTCTGCCTCCTTGGCACTAAAGTATATAACTATCTACTCATGTGTCAATCTGTATCCGGCGGCCGCCCGGCCCGCGCCGGGCCGCGCCTCGGCTCGGTCGCCCCGCGGGCATGACGGCGGGGATTCGCCGCCGCAGGTGGGGAAGGAGAGCCCCAGCCGAGAGCGGAGGCGTGGCGGCCAACTCCACGTTTCTCAAGTCGATCACCCCCGATCGCGCATGGCAGGCCGGTTGCACACCATCGAAGGACAGGAGGCGAAACGTCCCAGCCATGCAGGCCAAGCCCAAGATCTGAAGGGGTAGAGGGAGATCTCATGTACAAGCGCGTGCTCGTCCCGCTCGACGGCTCCCCGGTGGCCGAGTCCATCATCCCGTTCATCCTCGACATTGCCGGGCCGCTCGACATGGAGGTGATCCTGCTCCGCGTGGTGGAGCCGATCCCGCCCCCGGCGATGGAGGTCTACGTCGACGCGGAGACCGCGAACCTGCGCACGACCGACGCGCAGGAGTACGTGGCCGCGATCGCGGCGGAGCTGCGCGACAAGGCGGTGCGCGTGGACACCCGGGTGCGCTGGGGGTATGCGGCCGATGAGATCGTGAGGGCCGCCCGCGAGGCGGAGGCCGACCTCATCGCCATGTCCACGCACGGCCGGAGCGGGCTGGGCCGGGCGATCTTCGGATCCGTCGCCCAGGCGGTGCTACGCCAGGCCGAGACGCCCGTGTTCCTGATGCGCGCCACGGAGGCTCAGGTCGCGGGTCGCGCCGGCCGGTCGGCGGCGCAGGCGCGGTGAGCGCGCCGAGGAGGCCACGATGACGACGAAGAAGATCCTGCTCGCGGTCGACCGCTCCTCCCGGGCCTCCGCCATGGCCGGTCTGGTCGCCGATACCGCCCGCGGCGCCCACGCCGCCGTGCGGCTGCTGCACGTGGCGCCCGAGCCGTCGGCCATCGAGGACGCCCACGGCCGGGTCGTGGTCTACGCCGACCAGGAGTCGGCCAGCCGGATGAGTGAAGGCCTGGACTATCTGCGCGCGCTCGAGATGCACTTCGCGGACGTGCCGACGGAGAGCGTGGTGCGCTTCGGCGATCCGGTGACCCGGATCCTGGAAGAGGCCGAGGCGTTCGGCGCCGATCTGATCGTGGTGGGCACCGCGGGGCGCAGCGCCATCGGCCGAGTCCTGCTGGGCAGCGTCGCCGAGCGCGTCTTCGCGAAGGCCACCGTGCCGGTGATGCTCGTGCGTCCCGTCGCGGACGCGGCGAGCTAGGACGAGACGGGCGCTCCGGGCGCCCGGGCCACCGTGCGCCGCCGGGCCGATCCGGGCGAAGGGAGGGTGTCGATGCGGGTCGCCGAGGTGATGACCGGTCCGCTGGTGACGATCCAGCAGGACACGACGGTGGCGGCCGCCTGGGCCATCATGCGAGAGCGAGGGATCCGGAGGGATCCGTCATCTTCCGGTCCTCGACGGCCATCGTCGGCTCCTCGGGATGCTCACCGACCACGACCTTCGCCGCGTGGTCCTCGAGCGCTGCCAGGAGGAAGGGCCCGAGCAGCTGCGAGCCCGGCTCGCCGGCCTCCGGGTGGACGAGATCATGACCTGGGCGGTGGTCACGGTGACGCCCGACCGCGATCTCCGTGACGCGGCGCGGATGATGCGGGACTACGTGGTCGGCGCCCTGCCCGTCGTGGACGCCGACCGGGTGGTGGGCATGGTGACGGCGACCGACGTCATCCAGGCGGTGGTGGGGTCTCCGGAAGACGCGTCCTGACACGTGGGCAACGGGAGAGGACGACGCGCACGCTCACGCTCCTGCCGGGCATGACCGCCGACGTGCGCATCGTCCCCGAGCGGAGGGAGAGCGCGCTCGCCGCCCACGGTGCCCTCCGGGAGGCCGCGCCTGCGATTCTAGGCGCACTCCGGTCGCCGCGCATCGCGCCGCGAACGACCGCAGGTGAAGCGCCGGGTCGGTCGGCGGCGCGACTCACCGGGGCGCCGCCGCCCGGCGGAGCGAGGCGGCCGCCGCCAGGAGGGCAATCCCGAAGACCAGCCCATAGGTGCCGAGGGCGCCCACGACGCGCGGCTCCGAGGTGTAGGGCAGCACCAAGAGTAGCACGGCCAGGAAGAGCGAGAAGCCGCCGGCGGCGGCAAGCAGCCAGTACCTCGGTCCCCGGCGGGGCAGGCTGACGCCCGCCACGATCTCGAGTACGCCGGTGAGCACGGCCCACGTGGCGATTGCACTGATCAGATCGCGCGGCATCAGCGGCCAGCTTTCCGCCACCATCCCCAGGACGAGACTCACGGCGCCCTCGAGCAGGACGGGCCAGGCAATGAGCGATGTCCGCGTGACCCAGAGTGCCGCTGCCATCGCCCAGACGCCATCGAGGATGGCATAGATGCCGAACAGCGAGACCACGCGGTCGAGTGGCGTGCCGGGTCGGAGCAGGAGCAGCAGCCCGAAGACGACCGCGAGCACCCCGCGGGCACCGATCATCCACCAGTTCCGGGCCAGCGTGGCGAGGAGGAGATGGCCCATCTCGTTGCCGCGCCGCATGCACGCACCAGATTGCAAGCCGAGTGCCGCGGGAAAGTACGGCGGATCGCGGGGCCGGCCCGGGGATCGTGGGGCGCCGCGACCCCAGTCCGGGGCGGGCGCGCCTCGGACGGCGCGACCGCGCCGGAAAGAACTGGCTGAATCGACGGAGGTCAGTGCTGGCACCTCCGATGCAACTCCGACTGGAGCATCGCAACATCACAGGGAGGGACCAGCGTCATGATGCGTGGGCTGATGCCGTGGATGGGAACGATGAGCTTGAAGAACGAGATCGACCGCCTCTTCGATCGCCTCGCCGAGCTCAAGGGGAACGAGCCGCTGGCACTCGGCGACTGGGCACCGAGCATGGACGTCTCGGAGACCAAGGACAGCCTGGTCTGCACGGTGGAGGTCCCCGGGATGGAGGAGAAGGACCTGCAGGTGTCCTTGCAGGAGAACCTGCTCACGATCAAGGGGGAGAAGCGCAAGGAGCGGGAGGAGAGAGACGAGCACTACCATCGCGTCGAGCGCTCCTACGGCGCGTTCACCCGGAGCCTCCGGCTGCCGGCGGCGGTGGAGGCCGGCAAGGTCACCGCGGCCGTCAAGAACGGTGTGTTGACCGTCACCCTGCCCAAGACTCCCACGGCGAAGGGCACGACGGTCCCGGTCAAGGCCGAGTAGAGGAGAATCCGGAATGGAAGCCGGCGGTGCCTCGATGCGGGAGGCCGAGCGCCGGCGCATGGTCTCCGCCCAGCTCGTGGCGCGGGGCATCACCGACCCGCTCGTGCTGCAGGCGATGCGCGAGGTTCCACGCGAGTGCTTCGTCCGGGCCTCGATGGTCGATCGCGCGTACCACGATGGCCCGCTGCCCATCGGGCACGGCCAGACCATCTCCCAGCCGTACATCGTGGCCGCGATGACCGCGGCCGCCCGACTCAAGCCGGGCGTCCGTGTCCTCGAGATCGGCACCGGCTCGGGCTATGGCGCGGCGGTGATGTCCCGCATTGCCGCCGAGGTGTACACCGTGGAGCGGGTGAGCGCGCTGGCGGCCGCCGCGGCCGCGCGGCTCGCGCGCCTGGGCTACGCCAACGTCCATGTGCGGGAAGGCGATGGGAGCCGCGGCTGGCCGGAGCACGCGCCCTACGACGCGATCCTGGTGACCGCGTCGGGCCCACGGGTTCCCGAGGCGCTGCTGGAGCAGCTCGCGGTGGGCGGCCGGCTGGTGATGCCGGTGGGCGTGTCCCTCGCCCAGCGCCTCGTCCGGGTGACACGGACCGAGGCCGACGAGTACCAGTACGACGATCTCGAGGGCGTTACCTTCGTGCCCCTGATCGGGGTCGAAGGCTGGCCGTCCCGAGCTCGCCAGCCGTGATGCCTGGGCCGCCGAGGCCCGCAGGTCACCCAGCCCGAGGTTGTACTCGCTCGTGCCTCGCTCGTCGGTGTGCCCCTCGATGAGCAGCAGCGTGCCCGGGTTCGCCTTCAGCCAGGCTGCGTTCTGGTCGAGCGTGGACACATCCTCGGGTCTGACGCCACCCGCGCGTTCGGGCCGGGGGCGCCCGACGTGCCGGAGGACTACCGGCCGCACCATGTCGCGCACGCAGGCCAAGCGCCACGTGTGGGGCGAGACGCTCATCCAGGACATGGCGCAGCGGGCATCATCGCGCGCGTCGGCCTCCAAGTCTGGCGCCGCGGAGGAGGCCGGCTTCGCCTACCAGGACCTGGCCGCGGTCGTCGATACCCTGCGCCGGCTCGACCTCTCCCGTCCCGTCGTCTCGCTCACCCCGATCGGCAACATCAAAGGCTGAGGGAGCGGGGCGCGCGCGCCCCATCGTGGGGCACGCCGCCCCCGCAGGCGGCTGGAGCCTCTCTCGCGAACCGTCCGTTTCTCTTCGAAGCCAAAGCCACGGTTCGGTGGCACCTGGCTTGCACCCTGCGTGTGCGACTGCCTTCTGGGAGGAGATCACGATGAGGCAACGTATCATCGCCACGGCTGGAGTCGCCCCGATCCTGCCGACCGCGTACACCGTCGCCGGCGCCGCGGACCAGTGTCCCGAGCTCTCCCAGGCGAAGGCAGCGCTGAACAGCGGCAAGGCTTCGAAGGAATCCCGGGCCGCCTGCGACAAGGGCGATCGGGCGCTCTCCGCGCGCAAGGCGAACGAGGCCCTGAAGCTCCTCAAGCCCTAGCGGAGAGGGGCCATGAGCACGCTGACGTTCTATCGGCGAGTGATCGAGGAAACCGGCCAGGCGGATCGCGCGGCGGTGAAGCGGGGAACCGCCGCCGTGCTCCACGCCCTGCGGGATCGGCTGATGCCCACCGAAGCCGCCCAGGCCGTCGCGCAGCTGCCGCGCGAGCTCAAGGCGGTGTGGCGCGCCGGGGAGATCCCGAACCGCACGCCGGTCAAGATGCACCGCAAGCAGCTCTACGAGCGCGTGATGCGGGAGGCCCGACTCCAGAACGTCCGAGAGGCGCGCTTCCTCACGATCGGCGTGTTCGCCGCGCTGAAGGCCCAGCTCTCTCCCGGGGAGGCCGACGACGTGCGGGCCCAGCTGCCCCGGGATCTCCAGCACGTCTGGGAGGACGCCTGAGCCATGCCCACGACCGCGTCCGCGAAGCTGTCTCTTCCGGTGGAGACCGTCATGACCCGCCGGGTCGTCCAGATCATCGAGCAGATCCCGATGGCAGAGGTGCGGAACGTCGCCGCCAAGTACGACTACAACGGCTTCCCGGTGGTGACCGTCGAGGGACGGCTGGTGGGCATGATCACCAAGGGGGACCTCCTCCGGGTGGCGTGCGAGGCGGTCGACGATCCGACGGTCTGGCAGGCGCCCGTCTCGCGCTTCATGGCCCACGGCATCCTCGCGCTGCGACCGACCGACACGCTGGGCTCGGCGGTTCAATACCTGACGGAGGCGAAGGTGCGCAGCCTGCCCGTCATCGACGCCGGCTCACGCGTCGTCGGCGTGGTGTCGCGGAACGACCTCATGGGCGCCATCGCCCCGGAGCGGCCATGAACCCGGCGGCGCGGCCCTTCGAAGGCATGCTGGCCGCCGAGTTCCGGCGGCGTCTCCTCGAAGCCCGGCAGAAGCTGCTGCGCACCGTCGCGGCGACCGACGAGGAGATGGCGGCCCTCGAGACGCCGGATCCCGGCGATCCGATGGATCGGGCCTCCTCCACCTGGGGCGCCCTGCTCGCCTCCCGCCTGGGAGGGCAGGACAAGCACGAGCTGGACGAGATCGTCGAGGCTCTTCGTCGGCTCGCCTCCGGCGACTTCGGCACGTGTGAGTCCTGCCGTCAGGCGATCGGATTCGCGCGCCTGCGCGCGATGCCGGCCGCCCGGTTCTGCGTGCGATGCCAATCCACCCAGGAGGGGACGCCACGCTGAAGACGAACCTCCCGGTCGGACGCGGCGGCGCGACTAGCTCGGACGGCGGGTGAAGAAAAGCTCGGTGACGCCGGCCTGGGTGTGACGCTCGCGGACGTTGGTACCGCGCGTCAACAGGCCCAGCATGCGGGTATTCGAGGCCAGGACGGAAGCGCGAAAGCGGCGAATGCCGCGCGCCTCGGCCGCCCTGAGCAGAGCGTCCAGCAAGATCATGCCGAGCCCGCGGTTCTGCCAGTCATCCTGCACCACGAAGGCGATCTCGGCGGTGTCCGACTGGCCGGTGCAATCGTAGCGAGCGACGGCCACCAGGGTGGGGCCCGCGCCTCCGTCGTGCTCGGCCACCAGGGCGAGCCGACGGTCGTAGTCCACGTTGACGAGGAAGTGCGCCCACGTAGCCGGCAGATGCTTCACCACGTTGAAGAAGCGCTGGTAGGCGGTCTGGCTGCTGAGGCGATCGTGGAACGAGATCAAGCTCTCCTGGTCGTCCGGGCGAATGGGCCGCAGGTGGATCCGGGCTCCGTCGGGTAGGATGACGTCTTGCGCTAGCTCCTCCGGATACTCTGGTCCCGCCGGCGTGGTCAGGGGGGTGGCGCCCGGCACGGGTTACCCGCCTACTCGGGGCCGGATGGCCTTCCGGAACGACAGCGCCGCCGCCCACAGCGAGAGGCCGAAGACGACCGCATAGAAGCCGAGGATGCGCACCATCCGGGGCGTCTCCGCGTGCGGGATCGCCAGGATGAGGCCGGCGAGGAAGAGAGAGCAGACGCCGCCGGTGGCCAGGAGCCACCGGCCGGCGGCGGGTCCGGCCAGGCGGGCTGCCGCGATGAGCTCCATCGCGCCCGTCAGGAGGCCCCAGGTGGCGATGGCGAAGACGAGCTCCCGCGGGACCAGGGGCCAACCCAGTGCGAATGCGCCGACCGCGACGCTGGCCGTGCCTTCGAAAAGGATGGGCCACGCGGTGAACCAGGTGCGCGTGACCCAGAGCGCCGACGCGATGGCCCACGCACCGTCGACGAAGGCGTAGAGCCCGAACAGCGCGACCAGGAGATTCAAGGATGCCGGCGCGTTCCCCACGAGCAGGGCGCCGAAGAGCACGGCCAGGAAGCCGCGCAGCGGGACCATCCACCAGTTCCTCCCGAGCGTCATGAGCAGAAGATCGTCGGGGGTGGCGAGCTTGATCAAGTCGTCCTCCTGGGGGCGAGTGTGGATGAGAGCCCGCATGTCGTCCGGGGTGCAATGCAGGTGCCGAGCGCAAACACAGCAATATCGCGCATGTCCGCCCTGTGATGCTGGGGCGCAGTGGCCCCATCGAGGCGCCCGTGCCCCGCGCCGCTCGAGGCGCGCAGGCTGTAAGGTCGCTGAATCGCGGGAAGGCGCGTGGTGGCACCCACGATGCACCGTAGCTGGCGGTGGGCGTTAACACTGTCTTCACTCGAACCAGCAGGAGGATTTTGACGATGCGTGCACTCACACCGTGGACCGGAATGGCGAACCTCAAGCAGGAGATGGACCGGATGTTCGATCGGATGTTCGAGGGCAAGTGGGACGAGCTTCCGGCGGTCGGCGACTGGGCTCCGAGCATGGACATCTCGGAGACCAAGGACAGCCTGGTCGCCAAGGTCGAAGTCCCCGGGATGGACCAGAAGGACATCCAGATCTCCCTCCGGGAGAACCTGCTGACGATCAGGGGTGAGAAGAAGCAGGAGAAGGAGGACAAGGACGAGCAGTACCACCGGGTCGAGCGCTCGTACGGGGCGTTCACCCGGAGCGTGCGCCTCCCCGTTGGCGTGGATGCGAGCAAGGTGACGGCCACCTTCAAGAATGGCCTGCTCACGGTGACGATGCCCAAGACGCCGGCGGCGAAGGGCACGCCCATCCCGATCAAGGCGGAGTAGGGGAACGATGCCCCGGCCGTCGTCGCGACCTATCGGCGTGGCCGACGACCGGGGCATCCATAACGCCTGGATAGGACGGTGATCATGAAGGCCGGACGGATCCTGATACCGCTCGATGGGTCCAAGACCGCCGAGGCCGCGATTCCGGAAGCGGTGGCGATGGCCCGGGGGCGGCCGTGCACATTCGTGCTGTTGTGCGTGGCCGAGGCCAAAATCCTGCCCGGGGCCGACGTGGTCGGGGACTGGGTCGAGGCCGTGCGTGAAGCGGAGGCATATCTGGCCGCCGTGAAGAAGCGGCTGGTCGCGGAGGGGATCGGTCCCATAGAGACCCGCGTCTGGCAGGGCCCAGCGGCTCCGGCCATCATCGAGGCCGCGCAGAGGCACCACGCCGACCTGATCGCGATGACCAGCCACGGCCGCAGCGGGATCTCGCGACTCGTGTTCGGCAGCGTCGCCGAGGCCGTGCTGCGCGGCTGCCGGGTCCCGATCCTGCTCATCCGTCCCCGCGGGGCGCCGGTCGCCCCGCCCGCGGACGCGGGTGCCCAGAAGCCCGTCGAGGCTTCATCCCGAACTCCGGCGTGACGGCCTGCCGCGACGGCGCCGGCTACGTCGCGGATGATGGATCACTTCTACTGGGTCACTTGTACGCGATGCGAAGCGGTGGGCGTGGTCGCGCGTCGATCCCGGCACGGGGGTTGCGGTGCCTCACGTGAGGCAGCGGTGCCGCGCGGTTGCCGCGGCGCACCGGCGGCAACTCGTTGAAGTTCTTCGCCTCGCGCCTGGCACCGCGCTTGCGGGCAAGGACGCCGTCATGCAGAGCGCGAAATCGCAGGTATGGGCGGTGGTCATCGCCGGAGGAGCCGGCGAGCCGGGGCGGCTGGTGAACACCCTGAGACGGGTGGCCCTCGAGATACCGGCCGCGCGTACCGTCGTGGTCACGATGAGGAGCCACGCCCGCTACTTCTCCGACCGTCGCGACCGGGGCGAGTCGTTCCTGGTGCAGCACGACAATCGCGGCACCGCGGCGAGCATCCTGTTGCCGGTCCACTGGACGAGGCGAGCGCCCTGCACCAGGCCTACGCGTTGATGCGCACCGCGAGCTTCTCCCGTGCCGTCCTGCCGCAGAGTGTCCGATGCTCGCGGTGGCGCGGCTGACGGTCGGAGTGCTCTGGTCCGACCTCGGCCACCCTGGTCGGGCCCTCGACGTCTTACACCGGCGCGCCAAATGGCCGAGGGAACCGGGGGTGGGCGGTGCACGTGCGCTTTAGGGCGCTGGCCTGCGACTTCGACGGCACGCTGGCAGTCCAGGATCGCATCGAGCCGGACGTGAAGGCCGCGCTGGAGCAGGCCCGCGCGGCCGGGGTGCGGTTGATCCTCGTGACCGGGCGCACCTTCTTCGAGCTGACCCGCGTCTGCGACTGCCTGGAGCTGTTCGACGCGGTGGTGGCCGAGAACGGGGCGGTGATCTACTACCCCGCCTCGGCCATGATCCGGGATCTCGGGCCCGCCGTCCCCGCCCGGCTCCTGGCCGAGTTCGATCGCCGGGGACTGTACTACCAGGTGGGACGAGTCATCGTCGGAGTCGCCCGTGCCGACGAGGGCACCGCGCGGGACGCCCTGGGTGCGGCCGGGGTGACCTGCGACCTGGTCCCGAACCGGGCGGCGATCATGCTGCTGCCCGCCGGCGTATCGAAAGGCTCGGGCGTCGAACAGGTCCTGCGCTTCATGGAGCTCTCGCCCCATGACGTGCTGGCCCTGGGCGACGCGGAGAACGACCTGGCGCTGTTCGACGCGTGTGGCTTCAGCGCGTGTCCCGCCGACAGCGTCGCCGCCGTCCGGGAGCGGGCCGACTGGACCCTGCCCGGCGGGGCGGGGCCCGGCGTCGGGCTGGCGATCCGCGATACGATCCTTCCCGGTCGTCTTCCCGCGCCCCAGGCGGCGCGCCACCGGATCGCCCTCGGCTGGGGCGGGGCCACCAGCGAGCCGGTCACGATCCCGGCGCGGGGCGTGAACGTGCTGATCCACGGCGACACGCATTCCGGGAAGTCCTGGCTGGCCGGCGCGCTCGTGGAGCGGCTGGTCTCGACTCGCCATGCGGTGTGCGTGATCGATCCGGAGGGGGACTACCGGGTGCTGTCCCGGCTGCCGGGGGTGTCCTGGACGGAGGTGGAGGAGGCCGCCGTCGTGGACCGCGCGCTCGAGCACCTGGAGCACGATCCCTCCGCGTCCGTGGTCCTCGATCTCGCCCTGCTGCCGCACGGCGAGAAGGTCGCGGTGGTCGAGCGGGCCCTGCGGCGCATCCGCGACATGAGGCGCCAGGGCGGCCGGCCGCACTGGGTGTTCCTCGACGAGGCGCACTACCTGCTCCACGAGGGCGGCGTGGACGAGGACGCCCTGTCCTTCGGTGATCGGGGGTTCTGCGTCGTGACCTACCGGACGCGCTGGCTGCGGCCGGCGGTGGCCGGCGCGATCGATGTGTGGATGTTCGCCCGGACCACCGACAAGGAGGAGCTGGCCTACCTGCCGGCGATCCTGTCCGCGCGGCCGGATGCCGAGGCGATCTCCGAGGCGGTCCCGCATCTGAGGCGGGGAGAGTTCCTCCTGGCCGACCGCGGTCCGGCGTCCGGCCCGCGCGCGACGACGTTCATGGCGGCGCCGCGGCAGACCGTGCACGTGCGGCATCTGAGCAAGTACGTGGACTCGGTGGTGCCCCCGGGGTGTGAGTTCCTGTTCCGGGACTGCCACGGACGCGTGCACGCCTCGGCCAACAGCCTTCAATCGTTCCGGGCCGTCGTCCGCACGGTGCCCGACGATGCCCTCATCCATCACAGCCGGCGGGGCGATCTCGCGCGCTGGGTCCGAGACGTGTTCCGGGACGCCGAGCTGGCGCGCCAGATCGGCAAGGCGGAGGTGCGGTTCAGGCGAGGCGAGCTGAGGGGCCTCCGGGAGATGCTCGACACGCTCATCAGCACCCGCTACGGGGACGGCGGGTAGGTGACCGGCTCGGCTCCCGGCTTGTCCTCGCGCGAGGCGGCCGCGCGCCTGGCGGAGCACGGACCCAACGAGATCGCGCCGCCGCCACGCTTCGCGGCGCTGCGCGAGCTGATGCGCAACCTGGCCAATCCGCTCGTCCTGATCCTCCTGGTGGCCGCCTCGGTGTCGATCGGCTTCGGGCAGGGTGTCAGCGCCGCGGTGATCGTGCTGATGGTGGTGCTGAGCGTCGCCCTGAACTTCGGTCAGGTCTATCGCTCCCAGGCCGCGGCGGAGCGGCTGAGACGGCAGGTGGCCCAGCTCGCCACCGTCGTGCGAGACGGCCGGGAGCGGGAGATCCCGGTCCGGGAGGTCGTGGTGGGCGACGTGATCCGCCTGAAGGCGGGTGACCTGGCACCGGCGGACGCCCGCCTGATCGCGACGCGGGATCTCTTCATGAACGAGGCGCTCCTCACCGGGGAGTCGCTGCCGAGCGAGAAGCAGGTGGACGCGCCGGACCAGACCGGGGCGGTGTTCCGGGGCACGTCGGTGGTGAGCGGGCTGGGGACGGCGGTGGTGGTGGCCACCGGAGCCGCGACCGAGTTCGGCCACGTGGCGGCCGGGCTGGTCGGGCGGACGCCCGAGACCGAGTTCGAGCGCGGCACGCGTCGATTCGGCTTCTTGATCCTGCAGATGGTCGTGTTCCTCGTACTCTTCGTCTTCCTGGTCAACACCCTCTTGCATCGGGACATCCTGGAGTCGTTTCTCTTCTCGGTCGCGCTGGCGGTCGGGTTGACCCCGGAGCTCCTGCCCATGGTGGTGTCGGTAACCCTCTCGCGGGGCGCGGTCCGGATGGCGCGAAAGAAGGTGATCGTCAAGCAGCTCGCGGCGATCGAGAACTTCGGAAGCATGGACGTTCTCTGCAGCGACAAGACGGGAACGCTGACCGTGGGCGAGATCAGCGTCGACTGCCATGTGAACCTGGTCGGCGAGGAAGACGAGCGCGTCATCCGGCTCGCCGCGGTGAACAGCGTCTACCAGACCGGACTACGAAGCCCCATGGACGAGGCGATCCTGAAGCACGAGCATCCGGCGGTCGGGTTGTACGAGCGCGTGGACGAGATCCCGTTCGACTTTCAGCGGCGCCGAGTGTCCGTGATCGTGCGGGAAGGGGCCCGTCGGCTCTTGATCACGAAGGGTGCCCCCGAGAGCGTGTTGCCCACGTGTGCCGGGGGCGAGCTGAAGGGGAAGGTCGGGCCCCTGACCACGGACGGGCGCGCCGCCGCCGAGGCCCTCTTCCGGCGACTGAGCGAGCAGGGATATCGGGTGCTGGCGGTTGCCTACCGCGAGATCGACGCGCGGCCGGTGTACGCGGCGGCCGACGAGCGGGATCTGGTGCTGGTGGGATTCGCCGCGTTTCTCGATCCGCCCCACGACGGAGTGGCCGAGACGCTGCGCGCACTGCGCGCGGACGGGATCGAGGTCAAGATCGTCACCGGGGACAACGATCTGGTCACCCGTAAGATCTGCCAGCAGGTCGGCCTCGAGTCGGGGGAGATCGTGCTCGGAGACGCGATCGAGCAGATGTCGGACCCCGCCCTCGGGGCGGTGGCGGAGCGGACGCAGGTCTTCGCGCGGGTGTCGCCCATGCAGAAGAACCGGATCGTCCGGGCCCTGCACGCCCGGGGCCACGTGGTCGGTTGCATGGGCGACGGCATCAACGACGCGCCGGCCCTGCGATCGGCCGACGTGGGCATCTCCGTCCAGAACGCGGTCGACGTCGCCCGGGATGCCGCGGACATCATTCTCCTGGAGAAGCGCCTCTCGGTCTTGCACGACGGCGTGGTGGAGGGCCGGCGGAGCTTCGGCAACATCATGAAGTACGTGTTGATGGGTACCAGCTCGAACTTCGGCAACATGCTCAGCATGGCGGTGGCGTCGGTCTTCTTGCCGTTCCTGCCCATGCTGCCGCTCCAGATCCTGCTCAACAACTTCCTGTACGACCTCTCGCAGGTTCCTATTCCCTCCGACCGGGTGGACGAGACGTACATGCAGAAGCCCAAGCGCTGGAACATCGCGTTCATCCGGCGCTACATGCTGCTGATGGGCCCTTTGTCCTCCGTGTTCGACTTCTTGACGTTCGGCGTGATGCTGGGGGTGTTCCGCGCCGACCCCGCCCTGTTCCGGACGGGATGGTTCGTCGAGTCGCTGGCGACCCAGACCCTGGTGATCTTCGTGATCCGGACCGCCGATCGGCCGTGGGCGAGCCGGCCGAGTCGGGGTCTCGTGCTGGGGGTGACGGGGTGTGTGCTCACCGGGGCCGTGCTGCCGTTCACTCCGGTGGCCGAGGTGATGGGGTTCGTGCCCTTGCCGTTGCCCTTCTTCTCGGTCTTGATCGGCATGGTCCTCGCGTACCTGGCCCTGGTGGAGATGGTGAAGCGCTGGTTCTATCGGCGATTCGCGTTCTAGCCCTGGGGCATCGGCACCCCACCGAGCAAGTCGGGATGCCCCAGGGCCCGGCAGTGCGCGGCGCAACGTATCGTGTCGACAGGCGTTCACGGTGGCACCCGCGTTGCATCCCGCACCATGCATGATCACAGCGAGCGGCAATCGACTCGGCGGGACCGCGATGGCGGGCGTTGTGCTGGTGGTGCTGCTGGCGGCCGGATGCACGCCACTCGACAGCGGTGCCGCCGTCGCGCGGGGTGGCCAGGTCTTCCAGGACCAGGGCTGCTATGGCTGCCACACCGTCGGACCGACCGGGACCCCGATCGCGACCGACCTCACCCGGATCGGGGCCCGGCACGATGAGGCATACTTCGTACGATGGCTTCGCGATCCCTCCCAGCAAAAGCCGCGACAGCACATGCCCAAGCTCGCGTTGAGTGACGGCGAGGTGCAGGCTCTGGCCGCGTATCTCAGCTCGCTGCGTTGAGCCGGGATCCCGGACCGATCCCCGACCCGCTATCCATGGGCGGGTCGCTCCTCCGGCGGGCCTGCTCGCGCGATCCACCTCTACCCTTGAACGGGCGCACTCTCGGGTGCTACCAATGCGTGGGGGATGGCGCCCGTGTCTCGAAGGGGCGGCACCAGGGGAGCGGTAGCAGGCCGGGCCACGGATCCCGCCCCTGAGGAGGCTCGGCCCGGCCCGCGGGTAAGGGAGAGGCGCCTATCAAGAGAGTCGTGAGCGCGCGGATGGTTGGTGCGATGGCCTACCTGCTGACCGCCGGTGTCCCCCTCGTGTCGAACGCAGCAACGGAAGCGGAGCTCCAGTCGGCCGTCTTCCGGGCCAAGCCGGCCGTGGTCATGGTCGCCGTCCGCGTTGGCGCGACGGCAACCGTGCGGTGCAGCACCGGAGCGCCCACCGTGGTCCGCCCGGGCACAATTGGCGAGCTCGGGAGCGGGGCGATCATCCACCCCGACGGGTGGATCGTGACGAACGGCCACGTCGTGCAGCCGTATCAAGAGGGTGCGGACGGATCATTTGGAGTCGAGTTGCTGGAGCGGGCAGTGGCGTCGGCCTGCGCGGCCGAGCTGGACGGCCTGTCCGCACCTGCACGAGCGGAGCGTATCCGCGCGCTCGCCGCGGCGCCCGAGAACCGAGAGGGGCTGGTGGTCGAGCGGTCGCTCGAGGTCCATCTGTCCAACGGCAAGGCCTATCCCGCGGCGGTGAAGTTCTACAGCCCTCCCGCCTATGTGGTTGTAGGCGACACCCCGGATGCGGCGGGCCCCAGCGGCAAGAAGCACGGCCGGGACGTGGCCATCCTGAAGGTCGAGGACAGGGAATTGCCGGTCGCCCGCCTCGCCGGCCACAGCACCGACCTGCATCTGGGGCAGGCGCTCTTCGTGATCGGTTTCCCAGGGGTGGTCGCTTCTCACGAGCTGCTCAGCCGTGCCACTCGGTACGAGCCCTCGATCACGACCGGTCGGGTCTCCGGGTTCAAGCAGGACATCGGCGGACAGCGGGTCATCCAGACGGACGCGGCTATCATTCAGGGCAACAGCGGTGGCCCGGTCTTCGACGACCGGGGCCAGATCGTCGGCGCGGCGACCTTCACCTCGACGCAAGGGGACCACGTCGTCCAGGGGTTCAATTTCCTCATCCCGGTCGAGACCATCCAGGAGGCCGCGCGCGCGGCGGGGGTCGTACCCAAGGGCGACAGCATGTTCACACGGCTATGGAACCACGGGGTGGACCTCTACATCCGAGACCTCCACTACCGGGCCTACCGGAACATGAGCGCCGCCGACCGGATCCACCCGGGTTTCCCCGACGTCGAGCGCGTGCGCGAGGACTGCGACATCAAGCACAAGGAGCAGGGGTACCTTCACCGCGAGGAGTTCCAGTGGGCGCTCATCGGCACGCTGCTCCTGGGTGGGGTCGCGGGCGTGTGGCTCGGCGGGCGGCGGGTCATGGCCGCGACACGACAAGGCATCCGCAGCATCGTCCGCGAGGAGCTCGCCGCGCGAGACGAACGATCACGCTAGCCCTCCCCGCCCGTGCGGAGTTACTCAGCCACGTTCCGTGGGAGGATGGATCGGGGCTGGTCGTGGACGTGGTAGGGCAGGCGACGTAGCACCCTTCGTCGCAGGTCGTGCGGTCGCTGGTCGCTTGGCCGGCCGCACAATGAGCGCGCCGCAGGAACATTGAAACCACGCGAGGCTGCGGTCCACCCCGGCGCTCATGGCCCCACACCGCTGATGCTCGCCCAGAAACGCGGCTAGAGGGTCGAATCCCATCGGCATTGGCATGGGGTCCGATCACGATCGCCCGGACCAGTTGGACGCTCAAACACGCACAATCACCACTCCCCTCGCGGCCAGCCACTGTCTGACCAGTTCCCAGCCGGTGGGATCACGTCGCTGCCAGCCGTCGAGAGCCGCGTTCGAAACGACCACCCACGGGAGACCCTCGCGGCGGACACGCTCCACTAGCCGGGCGAGGTCCGTCTTGGGATCAAGGTTCGCGGGAAGCCTTTCTCCCAGAGGCTGGCTCGAGACGTCTTCGCCCTGGACCCTCGGTCGTTCCATTGGAAACGGGCGGACGCAAGTTCGGTACCACGAGCTTCTGCCTGTTGCGGCCCGCACTTGCCGGAAGGGAAGATTACAAACGAGTAAGTGCTACACGGACGATTTAGCGCTGTTACGTTTGCATCACATGCAAGAGACTGACTAGGTCAGTCGAAAGGGCCACCCGCGGCCTTGTCTGCACCTCTTGCCTCGCCGAACACCCTCTGCTAGTGTGCGGGCTCGCGCTGAGGATCATATCCCGCCTCCCAGCCTCCGACTCACGTGATCCTGGATGCCGCGGACCGCTCGGTCGAGCACGGCGGGAAGGGCGCGCCGGTCGGCGGGTCTCCGTGCGCGAGCTGATCCAAACGCGGGACGCGAGCCAGCACGGCCGGTGGAGGGAGCAGCTTCCGGACCTCGGGCTCGTCTTCCTGATGTCGGCGGTGCCCCTCGTTGCCCTGCGCCCCCTGCAGAACGCGCCCTTCGTCGACGACTGGGTCTACGCCTGGTCGGTCGAGCACCTGCTGCGCACCGGCGACCTCAGGTTCCTGGACTGGGCGGTGAGTCAGAACATTGCACAGGTGCTCTGGGGCGCGCTCTTCTGTGCTCCATTCGGCTTCTCGTTCACTGCGCTGCGCCTTTCGACCTGGGTGCTCTCGCTGTTCGGGCTTCTCGGCCTCCATGCCCTGCTCCGCGAGCTGGGGGGGAGCCGGAGCGATAGGCTCGTGGGCGTCGCGCTCGTGGCCTTCTATCCCGTCTACTTCATTCTCTCCTTCTCCTTCATGACGGACGTTCCCTTCGTCGCCATGATGATCTGGTGCTTCGCCGCTCTGGCTCGGGCTCTCGAGGGGCACTCGCCTGGGGCTCTTGCCGCGGCGGTACTCTGTGCCTGCCTGGCGGTCGCCATCCGGCCGGTGGGGGTCGTGCTGTCGGGTGTCCTCCTGCTGGCCCCCTGGTCCCCGTCGAGCAAATGGAGCCGTCCCACGTGGCGACTTGCGATGGCGGCGGCACCGATCGGCGTTCTGCTGTTGCTGCTGCTCGCCCGGCCGGCGCTCACCGAGCACCGCGCGGACCTCATCTGGATCGAGGGCTCGTGGGCGTGGCGGGGAATGGCGAATGTGAGTGTGGGTCCCGCACAGCTCGCGGTGTGGCTCGCCATGGCGCTCACGTTCCTGAGCGGGATCCTCGGCGTCGCGCTCGCACCGCTCGCGCTCGGCAGCCTGTCGCGTGAGAACGTGCGCGCGGCGCTTCCAGGAGGATTGGTGGTCGCCACCGTATTCACGGTCGTGCTGCTCGTCCGGCAGGGGGTCGGAGCGCCACTCGATCCGGAGTTCACCTGGAGCCTCCGCGAGCTGGGGGCGACGGAGGCGCTCGTCCCGCCCTTGACGACGGCGCCGGTCCGGTCTGTCGGATGGTCGGTGGGCGCGATGTTCGTGGCGACCCTGTTGCTGGCGCTGGCATTCGCGCCGGTCCTGCGCCGACGACCCCGCGGCGGGACGAGCCCCCTCGCGTGGGGTGCGCTCGGCTATGTCGGGTTGAGCACCGTGCTGTGGCTGTTCTATGACCGGTACGCTCTGCCCCTCGTCGTGATCGCGGTCGCGCTGCGGCTGGGCACGGCGGCGATCCCACGCCGGCGCCTGGCGCTGGTGGGCGTGGCGATCTTCGCCACGATCAGCGGCGTCGGCACCTGGGACCACCTGCAGTACAGCCACGCCCTGTGGAGCGCGGTGGCCTGGGCTCGACACGCCGGGATCGAGGATCGACATCTCGATGGGGGTTACGTGGTCAACGGCTGGCTGCAGTACGCGCACCCCGAGCACGCCGCCCGCGGCCCGAACGGCGATGTGCAGGTGCCGGACGTCAACGGGAGCGAGCCGCTCCGCTACGGCATCGTCAAACGTGTCCCTCGCGACTTCCTCGTGCTGCACGCGGTGCCATATCGGCGCATCATTGCCCCCTCGGGGAGCATCTATGTCGTCGATCGAGCGCCTGGCCCCGACCGAGGACGGGCGGCGGCGCCCTCACCACGGGGTCAGTGAGCGAGTATAGGCGGCCACGCGGGGGCCGATCCGGACGAGCCCGCGGTGCAGCCGGCGGGGAAGCCGGGCGGGCGCTACTGGGCCGTGCCCGTGAGCTCGATGATCTTGCCGCCGCGGAGCACGTTCATCCTGATCGGGGTGCCGGGCGCCACCTCGGCCAGCGTGTTGCGGACCTTCTCGATGTTCTCCTCGGACACGATCGGGATGCCCTGGACCGAGAGAATGATGTCGCCGCCCACCGGGATCTCCTTTCCGGAGACGGTGACGGTCCCGTCGCCGCCCTGCAGGCCCATGCTCCACGCTGTCGAACCCTGGGCGACCGTCTTGACGAGGAACCCGGCGGGGGCGGGGACGTTGAAGACCGTCGCGAGGCGGCCGGTGAGGAGGATGCCCTGGAGGGCACCCCAGAACACCTTCCGGGGGATCAGGAGAGCTCGCGCGCTGTTGATGGTCACGAGGAAACCCAGGCCCTCGCTGCCGCCAGACTTTGAAATGTTCTGGCTGACGATACCGATGACCTCGCCCGCCATGTTGAACACGGGACCTCCGGAGTTACCCGTGTTGATGGTGGCCGTGGTCTGAAGGAACTCCGCCAGGGGCATGTCAGGGAAGATCGTCCTGGGCGGCCAGCGCGCGCTGATCCAGCCCACGCTCATCGAGTACGCAAGCCCGTAGGGGGCGCCGACGACCATGACCTGCTGGCCGACCCGCATCCCGTTCGAGTCTCCCAGCCGCGCCACTCGCATGGCCTTGGTCACGCGCTCGAGCTGCAGGAGCGAGACATCGGCGGCCGCATTGGCGGAGATGATCGTGGCCCGCACCACCTCCCCGCCGATGCCCTCGACGGTGATCTCGTCCATCCCGTTGACGACGTGGGCGGCCGTCATCACCCGGCCGTCGCTCCCGACCAGGACCCCGGACCCCGTCTCGGTGAAGTGAGTGATGCCCCCGGCCCCGACGTCGCGCCCCTTGCTCCGCACGACGACGACCGTCGGGCTGACCCGGGTGAAGATCTCGTCCAGGCTCTGATTCTGGGCCTGGTCCTGCGCCGTCGGGGCAAGGACCGGCCACCCGGCTGCGGCAACGATCAGCGCGATGAGCCCCACCAGGGAGCGCCGTCGTATCCGAGGCCAGCGGTTCCGGTCCATGGTGTCCCTCTTCTCTCGCTGGCCGCGACTCTAACACCGCGACCCGCCCTCCGGCGAGCCGGTCTCGCGGCTCCAGCGGAATCGTGAGTTCTTGCCGGAATCGCCCTGGCCTTGCGGCCGAACAGGTGGCCGGGAGACTCCAAAGACCAAGAGAGCGCACGCACGAGTGGGCCCCCCCTCCCAGGACACAGGAGAGACCAACGTGGCAAAGGTATTTCTCGCTGGTGCAACCGGAGCGATCGGCAAACGGCTGGTCCCGCAGTTGCTCGACGCGGGCCATGAAGTGTTCGGTACGACTCGCTCCGAGAGAAAGGCCGCCGAGCTCGAGGCCGCCGGAGTGACCCCCATCGTGGTCGACGTGTTCGATGCCCCGGCGTTGGCGCGAGCGATGGCCCCGATTCGCCCGGCCATCGTCATGAATCAGCTCACGGATCTGCCGGCCAATCTCGAGCCGAGCGGCATGGCCGACGGCATCGTCCGCACCACGCGGATCCGCGTCGAGGGAACGCGTAATCTGGTGGCGGCGGCTCTCGCGGCTGGTGTCCGCCGGGTCATCGCCCAGAGCCTGGCGTGCTGGGTGTACGCGGAGGGTCCGCGCCCGTACTCCGAGGAGGCCCCGCTGGATCTGCGCGCCGACGCCCCTACCGCGGTCGTCGTCGAGGGCGTCGCGGCGCTCGAACGAATGACCACGATGTCGCCTCCGATCGAAGGCGTGGTGCTGCGCTACGGTCAGATATACGGACCGGGAACGGGGAGGGATGCGCCGCTGGGACCGGCGCCTCTGCACGTCGACGCGGCGGCCCATGTGGCCTTGCTCGCGATCGACCGGGGCACACCGGGCATATTCAACGTCGCCGAGGACGACGGCTTCGTCTCGAGCGCGAAGGCGCGCCGCGAGCTGGGATTCGATCCGGCCTTTCGCCTGGGAGCCGACCGGCGCTCGGTTGGCGGTGGGCTCGCGGCGAAGCCATGATCCTCGTCACCGGCGCCACCGGGAAGCTCGGAGGGCAGGTCATCGAGCAGCTGGTCCGGAAAGTGTCCGCCGGCCAGATCGTCGCCGGGGTGCGCGACCCCGGCAGGGCCGCCGATCTCGCGAGGCTCGGCGTCCACGTCCGGCTCGCGGACTACGACCGACCGGACACGCTCGCGTCCGCGCTCGCGGGCGTGGACAAGGTGTTGCTGATCTCGACCAGCGAGCTGGGTGGCCGACTCGCCCGGCACCGAGCGGTGATCGACGCCGCCAAGAGGGCCGGGGTCCGCCTGCTCGTCTACACCAGCATCCTGCACGCCCCGTCGTCCACGCTGGCGCTCGCCGCGGAGCATCGGGCCACCGAAGAGGCGATCCGGGCGTCGGGCCTGCCGTTCGTGTTCCTGCGGAACGGGTGGTACATCGAGAACTACACCGAGAACCTCGGCCCGGTGCTCGCGCAGGGCGCTATTCTCGGCAGCTCCGGGGACGGCCGTGTCGCCGCCGCCACCCGCGCCGACTTCGCCGCCGCCGCGGTGGCGGTCCTCACGGGTGCCGGGCAGGAGAACCGGATCTACGAGCTCGCGGGCGACGAGCCTTTCTCCATGGCCGACCTCGCCGCCGAGGTCTCGAGCCGGGCCGGCAAGCCGGTCGCCTACCGGGACCTGCCGCCGGGGGACTACCGGAAGGTGCTGATCGGCACGGGCGCCCCGGAGCCGTTCGCCGAGCTGCTCGTGGACTCGAGCGTCGGCATCGGTGGGGGCGCGCTGGACGACGAGAGCGGAGACCTGAGACGGTTGATCGGCCATCCCACCACGCCCCTCGCGGAAGCCGTGGCCGCGGCCCTGCGGGACTGAGGTCCGGCAAAGAGCGGCTGCTTCTTGCCGGCCACCACGCCCCGTCGATGGAGAAATGGATCCACCGCGCGTCGACGGGATGCGGCCCGACGAGAGATGGATCGCGAGTCACTTCACATACTCGACTGCCCATGGTAGTGTTCGCGCTCCGAGGAGGTGGGACAGCCATGAAGCAGCCAGATGCGGGCCTCTTTGCCCTTGTCAGAGACAAGCTCTGCGCCGGGCGGCTCTGGCCGTTGACGGACGGCAGCGTGATTGGCGGGAAGGGCAGTGGTGAGACGTGCTGGGTCTGCGACGAGCCGATCGGCTCGGACGACGCCGACTACGAGGTGTCACGGGGGGAGATCCAGCCCGCCGTTCACGTCCACGTCGCGTGCTACCAGGCCTGGCGGGGCGAGTCACAGCGCTCCGCGTAGACCGCGCTCCAGCGCGGGCCACGCCACGCCAGCCCGCCGGTGACTAGGCCAGGCCGTGCTCCTGTGGCCTGGGCGGCTTGAGCCCATCGACGGCCTGACGGAGCCGTTCCGAGATGACCTCGGCCGGGCGCACCTCGAGGAAAGCGTCGAGCTCGGTCGCGGAGAACTCCACCGAGGCGGTGGCACCCCCGACCGAGAGCTTCATCGTCCAGGGCTCGCCTGGCTCCGGGAGGTCGGAGCGCCCGTCGAACCATACCGGCGACCCGGGGTCGAGCACCATGCCGTGCTCGGAGAGGATGCGGCGCAGCCGCTCGTGAACGCGAGCCTCGGCATCGAGCATACCTTGCCGCGAGTAGTCCATGGCCGATAGTGGCGCGAACGTGCCTGTTTCACAAGAGGCACAGACCCTCCTCTGGAAGCCCGCGGTATCCTCGTAGATAGCCGATGGAGCTACGCCGGGCCCAAGGGGGCAGCCGCAGGATACCGACGACTCGCGAGAGCTCCTGCGCGTGGTGCTGGAGTATTGCGGTTCTACCCGTGGGCCGAGGCTATCCTGACCGCGATAGACGTGAGGGGATGTCCCCTGAGCTAGCCTCGCCGGGACACCGGCTGCGGTCGCCCCGGCGGCACTCGTCCATGTCGCGCTTGGCACAGCCCGCGAGAGCCACCGCCACCAGGGCGAGCGCGACGACGAGTCTCACGGATGTCCGCATGGCTACTTCTTGGGGTTGCTCATCGTGGGCTGGCACGGCTGGTTCGTCTTGGGCCGTGACTGCCCCGGCGGGCACGCGCTGTTCGGATCGCGCCTCGGGTTGGTGACGCTGGGCGTGCCCGGCGTGCGCGCGCCCGGGGTCGAGGGCGCGGTCGGCGCGCCCGGCGTGGTGGCCCCGCCGCCGGGCGATCCCGACGTCCCGGAGCCACCGCCCGACGTGCCGCCCGGGCCGCTGCCCGCGCCGGTGCCGCCGGTTCCACCCGTGCCGCCAGTTCCACCGCCCGTGCCCTGGGCGGACGCCGGCCCGGCCAGGCACAAGCTCGCGAGCGCGATCGCGAGGCCTACCTTCCATGTCATGACGTCTTCTCCTCTCGGGCCTCGGCCGTCGGGTCCGGGGCTCGCATGATGTGAGAGCAAGGCACGTGCCGCGCGCGGCGGATCGAGCCCATCGGGCGGTTCGGGTGGCGGTGGCGGTCGCGACCGCGACGCGGAGCGTAGACTCTGCCGGGTAGTTGCTTACCGGCGCGCGGATCCGCGCGCCGACCGCTCCAGCACGCGGAGGACCGCGCGCTCCCCCGGCTGGAGGGTGAGGCAGGGCCCGCGATGATCGCGCGCCACCACCGTGATCGGGGGACCGAGCGCGGAGGTCTCGAAGGCCTCGAAGATCGCGGGGTGGATGTACGACTTGCGGCAGATCGCGGGCGTGTTCCGCATCTGCTGGGCGACGGTGGCCACCGCCCGCGCGATCTGCTTCTTGACTCGTGTCTTGCCGCCCGCCTCGAGTCCGCGGAGGGCGGCCGCCGCGAGCACCGTGCCGCCCCAGGTGCGGAAATCCTTGGCCGTGAAGTCCTGGCCCGCGATCTCCCGCAGATAGGCGTTGACGTCGGCGGAGTCGATCGTCTGGCGGTGGCCGTGGTCGTCCACGTACTGGAACAGCTCGTGGCCGGGCAGCTCCCGGCACTGGCGCACCACCTGCGCCAGCCGCCGGTCGTCGAGATCGACCACGTGCGGCTTGCCGCCCTTGCCGACGAACTCGAAGCGCATCCGCGCGCCGGTGACCTTCACGTGCCTTGCCCGGAGAGTCGTGAGCCCGTACGAGCCGTTCTGCCGGGCGTACTCCTCGTTGCCCACGCGGATCAGCGTCGTCTCCAGCAGTCCGATCACGGTGGCGAGCACTTTTTCCCGTGGCAGCCCGGCGCGCCGCACGTCCTGGTGTCGCCGTCGACGGATGCGGGGCAGGGCGCGGGCGAAGGCGGCCAGGCGCGCGTACTTCGTCTCGTCGCGCACCTCGCGCCAGCGCGGGTGATAGCGGTACTGCTTGCGGCCGCGCGCGTCGCGACCCACCGCCTGGATGTGGCCGTTCGGGAGCGCGCAGATCCACACGTCCGTCCACGCGGGGGGAATGGCGAGGGAGCGGATGCGTGTCAGCGTCTGGGGCGCCCGCACCGGCGAGCCGTCGGCGGCGCGATACCGGAATCCCTTGCCGGCGCGCAGCCGCATGATGCCCGGCGCCGCGTCGGTCACGTAGCGGAGATGACCGGAGACCGCGACCTCGTTCGGATCGGGCGGCGCGGTCGCCACCCGCGCCACGCCTCGGGGTTCGCGCATGAGCGGTGAGAGCAGCAAGGGACGTGCCCGGTCGTGGACCGGGTCCCGGACATCGGAAGCGCGCATTGCGGCCCGGTAAATTCGGCCAGGTCCGGTAGGGGTGACCGGGCCGGCCTTACGTGCCGACGCTTCTGCCGCGGCCACGGCGCGGCTCAGCGCCCCAGGATGTGCTGTCCGCACGCGGCATTCCGCGGAGGCACATCGCTTGCTGCCTCCGGGAAGCCACGAAGCCCGAGTCCAGCGCGAAGGAGGGGGCCGCCATGGTGAGTCGCGAGGAGCTCGACAGCCTAACCGCGGCTCCGGAGGAGCACACCTGGTGTCCGGTGGCCATCGACGCACGTCCGAGCGGTCGGGCGCGCAAGGCGCCGGCGCGCGGCGCGAAGGGCGGCCGGAGCGCCCGGAAGGGCGGCGACGAGCCGGCCGACGCGAAGTCGCCCGATCCGGAGGGCGTGGACTAGCGCGGGTCGGCTAGCGGTCGAGCCAGACGTTCTGCATGCGGCCGAAGCTGTAGAGCGAGTGGTGCGGCACCAGCCCCTTCACGTGGGGCCAGTGGGCGAAGTGGTCGATGCCCCAGGCCACGGTGGGCCGGGCCTCCCCCGCGATCAGCTTCTTCTGGATCTCGTGCACGATGGCGAGCCGCTTCTTCGGATCGAGCTCCTGGGACTGCTGCTCGATGAGACGGGACACGGCCTCGTCGCAGTAGCTCGTGTAGTTCCGGAGCGAGGTGCAGGTGTAGTTCTCGAAGAGGATCGCGTCGGGGTCATCCACGCCGTAGCCCGAGATGTTGATGCCGAGCTGGAGCTCCTTCCGGGTGGTGGCGCCGTACCACTGCACGCTGTCGAGCTGCTTGACCGTGATCTCCACGCCCACCTGCTTGAGCTCGCTCACCACGTAGGAGGCGAGGTCCACGTAGGTGGCGATGCCGCGGGTGTGCGCCTCGAACCGCAACGGGTTCGAGGGCCCGTAGCCCGCCGCGGCCAGCAGCTTGCGCGCCTCCGCCTTGCGCCCCTCGGGACGACCCAGGACCTGCACGACCTCCGGCTCGGTCAGGCCCCAGGACCCGAACGGCCTGGGCACCAGCGCCCCTCCCGCGACCGCCGCGCCCTGCAGCGCGCCCTTGATGTAGCCGTCCCGGTCGACGGCGAGGTCCACCGCGCGCCGCACCCGGGGGTCGTTGAACGGCGGCCGCGCGTGGTTGATCAAGAGATTCGGGGACGTGAGCGAGCCCACGCGGGTGATCACCATGCCCGGCACCGCGCCCTTGAGCTGGTCGGCGATGTTCTTGGTGATCTCGCCCGGGGCCGCGGTGTCGAGCCGTCCGGCCTGGAGCGCGGCGGTTCGTGTGCCACGCTCGCTGATGATCACGTACTTGAGGCCGTCGAGGTACGGGCGGCCCTTCACGAAGTAGTCGGGGTTCTTCACGTACTCGACGGACTCGCCCCGCCGCCACTCCTTGAACTTGAACGGGCCGGTGCCCACGCAGCGGCTCCGCTGCTCCGCCAGCGGGACGTGCGCGGGGTAGACCGGCGACTGCCCGGAGGCCAGCATCATCAGGATCGACGGCTGCGGGCGCTTCAGCCGGAACACCACCGTGTAGGCGTCCGGCGCCTCGATGGCCTCGACGTTGGCGTACCAGTCCTTCCGCGGATTCAGCCGGAGCTTGGTGGTGACATCGGGCGCCTCGCGCACCAGGTCGAAGGTGAACTTCACGTCCTTCGAGGTGAACGGCTGGCCGTCGTGCCACTTGACGTCGTGGCGGAGGAAGAAGACCAGGTTGCGGTAGTTGTCCTGCCATGACCACTTCGCGGCCAGCTCGCCCACGATGGTGTCGGGCGTCTCCATCGGCTTCGCGGGATCGAAGTACACCAGGTTGTTGAAGCACGGGGAGGCCGGCCAGACCGTCGCGATCGTCGAGGTCTCGATGATCGAGAGGCCCTGGGGCAGCTCCTCGCGCTGCATGACGGTCAGCACCCCGCCGTACTTCGGGGTCTGGGCGGGCAGCGCCGTGGGCGTCGCGAGGGCCACCAGGGTCAGGATCAGCGTCGCGGCCAATCGCCAGGGGATCATGCGAGGTCTCCTTGGAGCGAGCATGCGGGCGCGGCTAGGGCCGGCCCTCGATCGCGACGTCGAGCAGGAACGGGCGGCCCGCGCCCAGGGCGCGCCCGAGGGCCGGGCGCAGCTCGGCGGGGTGGCCCACGCGCATGCCCTCCACCCCGAGGCCGCGCGCGATGTCGACGAAGCCCAGGTCCGGCGAGACCAGGTCCATGTTCGGGTAGCCGCGGTCGGGCTTCGCGCCGAACCGCTGCCGGTACGTATCCATGTTGTGCTTCAGGATGCGGTACTCGCGGTTGTTCAGGATCACGAAGGCGATGGCCAGGTCGTGGTGGGCCGCGGTCCAGAGCGCCTGGATGCTGTACATCGCGGAGCCGTCGCCGGACAGGGCCACCACCGGCCGGTCGGGCCGCGCCAGCTTGATCCCGATGGCGCCGGGCAGGGCCTGGCCGATGCCGCCGCCGCGCGCGCCCACGTAGTCGCCCGCGCGCTCGAACTGGATCGTGCGGGCCAGATCCGGGCCCGCGGTGATCGCCTCGTCGACCACGATCGCGTCGTCGGGGAGCGCGCTCTCCACCTCGGCCATCAGCCGTGGCATCGAGATCGGCGCGCTGTCCCAGCGCTTGGCCGCACGGGCCCGCTGCGCCTGCGCGTCCTGCGCCTTCAGGGCCCGCAGGACCTCGTTGCGCGCGGCGGCCGCGGCGCGGAAGGCATCCCCGGCCTCGCGCTCCACCGCGCTCCGCAGCGCGGCGAGCGCGGCGCGCGGCTCGCTCACCAGGCCCACCGTCACCGGCAGGTTGTGGGCGAGGCGCTCCGGCGAGGTCTCGACGTGGATGGCGGCCGCGCCGGGCGGCAGGGGAGAGCCGGGCGCGTACCACACCTCCTCGAAGAAGGGGCCGCCCACCAGCAGCACCACGTCGGCCTCGTCGAGCGCCCGGCGGATCGCCACCGCGTCGAAGGGGAGCGAGAGCCGGAAGTTCGGATGGCGGCTCGGCACCACCTGCCGGGCGCGGATGCCCTCGCACCACACCGCGGCGCCGAGCCGCTCGGCGAGCGCCAGGAGCTCCGCGGCGGCGGGCGCGGCGTCGTCGCCGGCGACGATCACCGGGCGCCGGCCGCCCAGCAGGAGCGCGGCCGCCTCCGCGACGCCGGCCGGATCGGGCGCCGGCGCGCGGTGGAGGCGTCCCGGAGCGAGCGGCCCCTGGTCCGTCTCCTGCTCCATCACGTCGATCGGCAGGGCCACGAACACCGGCCCCGCGGGCGGATCGGTGGCGATCTTGACCGCGCGATGCATGATCAGGGCGAGCTCGTCGGCCCGCTCGACCTGCACGCTCCACTTGGTGAGCGGCGCGGCCATCGCCACCAGGTCGTGACCGAGCACCGGGCCCCGCAGCCGCAGCCGCGTGTCCTGCTGCCCCGCGGTCACCACGAGCGGCGCGCGGGCCTTGAGGGCGTTGTACAGCATGCCGAGCGAGTTGCCGAGGCCCGGCGCCACGTGCACGTTGACCACCGCCGGGCGCCCGGTCGCCTGCGCGTGGTAGCTGGCCGCGCCGAGGGCCACGCCCTCGTGGAGGGCCACGATGTAGCGCAGCCGGGGATAATCCAGCAGCGCGTCGAGGATCGGGCTCTCGGTGGTGCCGGGATTGCCGAAGATGTGCTCCACCCCGTGGGCGAGCAGGCTCTCCATGAAGACCTGCCGCCCGCGCATCCCGCCTACCCGCGGCTCCGCAGCACGCGGCCGGGCATGGCCCCGGAGTGCTTGCCCTCGTCGTAGAGCTGGGTGCCGGCCACGAAGGTGGCCTTGATGCCTTCCGATTCCGCCACCAGCCGCCGCCCGTTGCAGGGCAGGTCGTAGGCGTAGCGCGGGGTCTTGGCGGAAACCGTGTCCGGGTCGAACAGCACCAGGTCCGCGACCTTGCCCTCCGCGAGCACGCCACGATCCGGGATGCCGAACACGGTCGCGGGCACCTGGGTCAGCTTGTGCACCGCCTTCTCCAGCGTGAGGGCCTGCCGCTTCCGCACCCACAGATCGAGCAGGGCGGTGGCATAGCCCACGTCGCAGATGAAGTCGACGTGCGCGCCCCCGTCGGAGAGCCCGATCAGGCAGCGGTCGTCGGTGATGAGCCGCTCGATGCCGGCGGGATCGAAGTTGAACGTGGAGGACTGGAAGCGCGTCTCGAGACCGTCGGCGATGCCGAGGTCGAAGTAGGCGTCGACCGGCCGCTTGCCCTGGGCGGCCGCGATCTCCTCGAGCGTCCGTCCCACGTGGCCGGACAGCTCCGGGCGGCCCACCTCGAGCACCCGCATCTGGCCCCACATGTGGTTGCGCTTGCGGCTCTCCAGCTCCTGCCGGAACGCCTCGCGGAACTCCGGGTCGCGGTAGAGCGCGATCTGCTCCGCCGGCGTGCGATTGAACGCCCGCTGCCAGGAGACGAACGAGCCGAACATGGTCGGGCTCTTGAGGTCGCCCTGGCTCATGATGGGCCGCGGCGTCACCTGCGGGATCGCCTGCTTCACGAGGTCGCCCAGCTTGGCGAAGGTCTGGTCGTGGAAGCCCGGATCGCCGGGGTGCGCGAAGAGGGCCAGCCACGTCACCGGCCGCCCGGTCGCGCGCGTGAGCTGACGCAGCAGCTCCACGTCCTCGTCGCCCACCGCGTACATGCCGCCCGAGTTCAGGATGATCTCGATCGCGCCGCGGCCGGCGTCGCGGAGGCCTTCGGCCACCCCGATCAGCTCCTCCCGGCTCGCGTTGCGGCAGGCCAGCGGCCGGCCCTGGTAGCCCACGTGGTTGCGCGAGGTGGTGGTGGTGAAGCCGAAGGCGCCCGCCTCGAGGGCCTCGCGCAGCAGGCGACGCATGGTGGCGATCTCGTCGCCGGTGGCCGCCCGCTCGAACGAGGCCTCGCCCATCACGTAGTGGCGGAGCGGGGTGAAGGCCACCAGTCCCGCCACGTTGATGCCGAGCCCGCCGCGGCCGACCGCGTCCAGGTACTGGCCGTAGCTCTCCCACTGCCAGTCGATGCCGGCCTTCATGACGTCGTAGGGGATCGCCTCGACGTTCACCAGGTCCTGCATCAGGATCTCGCGCGTCTCGGGCCGGACCGGGGCGACGCCGACCCCGCAGTTGCCCATGATCACGGTGGTCACCCCGTGCCAGGGCGAGCAGGTGAGAAGCGGGTCCCACGCGATCTGCGCGTCGTAGTGGGTGTGCGGATCCACGAAGCCGGGCGCCAGCACCAGGCCGTCGGCGTCCAGCACCCGCTCCGCGGTCTGGCCGGCCGACGGGCCGATGGAGCGGATGCGTCCGTCCGCCACGCCGAGGTCGCCCATGAAGGCAGGCGTGCCGGTGCCATCGACGATGCGCGCGTTCCGGATGACGAGATCGAGCATGGGCGCTCTCCCTGTCCTCGACTGCTGTGCGAGTCACCGCCGGGCCGGCCCGACCCCCGGGATGCCGCTTCCCCGGTCGCCGACCAGCAAAGGATGGCGACTCGCGAGCGCCGGGTCAAGCGCCTATACTCGCGGCCGATGCCGCCTCACCGCCTCGCCGCCGTGCTGGAGGTTCTGGGCGTCGCCACCCGCCTGGGCCTCACCTCCTTCGGCGGTCCGGTGGCCCACCTCGGCTACTTCCGGCGGGAGTACGTGGTGCGCCGTCGGTGGCTCGACGAGCAGACCTACGCCGACGTGGTCGCCCTCTGCCAGTTCCTGCCCGGTCCGGCGAGCAGCCAGGTGGGCATCGCGGTCGGCATCTTGCGCGCCGGCCTCGCGGGCGGGCTCGCCGCGTGGCTCGGCTTCACGCTGCCGTCGGCGATCCTCCTCGTGCTCTTCGCCCGGTCGATCCGCGGCCTCGACCTCTCGAGCGCGGGCTGGCTCCTGGGGCTCAAGATCGCGGCGGTCGCGGTGGTGGCGCAGGCCGTGTGGGGGATGGCGCGCGCGCTCTGTCCGGATCGGGAGCGCGCCACGATCGCGGTGGTGGCGGCGGTCGTGGTCACCGCGTGGCCGGGCGCGTGGGGCCAGGTGCTCGTGATCGTGGTCGCGGGGCTGATCGGCCTGCGCCGGCTGCCGGGGGCGGCCGAGGGACCGTCCGCGGTCCCGGTGCGCGTGCGCTTCGGCCACGGTCTGGGCGGCGCGGCGCTGGCCCTCTTCTTCACGCTCCTGGTCGCGCTGCCGATCGCTCGCTACGCGACGGGCCAGCACGTCGTCGCGGTGATCGACGCGTTCTATCGCTCTGGCTCGCTCGTCTTCGGCGGCGGGCACGTGGTGCTGCCGCTGCTCCAGGCCGAGGTCGTGCCGCCCGACTGGGTGTCGCGCGAGCAGTTCCTCGCCGGCTACGGCGCGGCCCAGGCGGTGCCGGGGCCGCTCTTCACGCTCTCGGCTTACCTCGGCGCGGTGATGCGCCCGGCGCCGACCGGCTGGGCCGGGGCCGCGCTGGCCCTGGCCGCCATGTTCCTGCCCGCGCTCCTGCTCGTGGTGGGAACGCTGCCGTTCTGGGACGCGCTGCGCGCGCGCCCCGCGTTCCGCGCCGCCCTGCGCGGGATCAACGCGGCGGTGGTGGGGCTCTTGCTGGCCGCGCTCTACGATCCGGTGTGGACGGGCGCCATCCACGCGCCCGCCGACTTCGCGTTGGCCCTGGTCGCCTTCGGCCTGCTCGCGCTCTGGAGCGCGCCGCCGTGGCTGGTGGTGGTCCTCGCCGCCGCCGGGGCGCAGGCGATCGCCTGGCTCCGCTGAGCGGAGACCCGGGCGGTCAGTCCTCGAGCATCTCCACCCGGAAGAGCGCGCCGGGATCGTCCACCGCCACCAGGTGGTGGATGGTGAACTCGTACGCCTCGCCCGCGCGCAGGTCCGAGGGCGAGAAGGGGAACGCGAGGTTGCCCGCGATCGCCTGGCGGCCCGGATAGGTCACGTGCAGGGCCACCGAGCGGGCGAGGGCCAGCACCGCGGCCGAGGTCTCCGGATCGTCCGCGATGACCTCGATGACCAGGCCGATCTCGTGCGGCGGGGCCGCCCCGCCGGGCTCGAGCGGGCCCATCACGCCGTCGCGGCCGTAGACGTGGAAGAGCAGACGGTAGCCGTCGGGATAGGTCTCGCCCACCCGGTTCCGCACGTTGGCGAGGTACGCGTCGAGGTTGGCGATGAGCCGCGGCTCGCGCACCCCGGCGATGGCCAGGGTGCGGAATCCCACCCGGGCCACGCCCTCGAGCTTGAGCGTCGGCGTGGCCGACGGCACGAAGCGGGTGCCGGAGACCCGCACCGCGCGATCTCCCGCCGCCTCGAAGCGGGTGGCCTTGAGGTCGATGTGCCCGTGCGGCAGGTGCAGCTCGTAGGGGTTCGCCCGCTCGTAGAGCGAGTGCGCGGCCACCGAGGCCACCGTGCACACCTTGTCCGGGTTCGGCGGCTCCACGAGAAACGCGTCCTCCTCGATGACGCCGAGCAGGCCGTCCGAGCCGTGCCGCGGGTAGGCCGCCGCCCCGCCGCACTCGAGGATCTTGCCCATGTGTAGCGCGAGGCCGGGATCGAAGCCGGCGCGGATGGGGAGGGCCGCGATCACCGCCGCGTCGCAGGCGCGCCCGGCGATCACCACCTCGGCGCCCGCGTCCAGCGCGGCGAGGAAGGGCTCGACGCCCATCTGGGCCACGATGCGCTCGGCGCCGTCGACGTCGGCCGCGGTCAGCGCACGGTCGTGGTCGAGCGGGCGCACCCGGCCCGCCGCGAGCTGGGCGCGCAGCCAGCCGCGGTCCACCTCCGCGTCGATGGTGGCGGTGCGGAAGCGGTAGCCGCGCTCGCGGCAGAGCTCCCGGTAGAGCTCGATCGTCCACTCGAGGTGTGGGCGTCCGCCCCCGCCCCCCGCGGAGCCGATCAGCACCGGGATGCGCCGCGCCCGCGCCGCGTCCAGGATCATGGTGAGGTCGCGCTTGGCCGCGCGGCGGTTCACGAACGGCACGCCCGCGCCCAGGTAGTAGGGGCCGGGATCGGTGGAGCCGGCGTCGAGCGCGAGCACGGCGGGGTCGCGGGCGAGGCCGCGCTCCATCGAGCGGGGCGGGATGCCGTAGCCCAGCATGCCGAGCGGGGCGAGGACGGTCATGGAATGGGCGGGGGAATGCATGGGCGCGGACCTCAGGCGGTCTCCGGCCACTCGATGGCGTGGCGGGCGAGGGGGACGTGCTGCTGGGCCCCGTACACGTCGGTCTCGCCGACCGCTCCCGAGGCCCACGGGCGCTTGAGTGTCACCTTCACCGCGAAGGCGGGCTCGAACTCGATGATGTCGACCACGTCCTCGGGCGTGAGCCCGTAGAGCCGAGCCACCGTGGCGCGATCGAGCGGGCGGCGGGCCACGAAGGCCCGGTAGGTCGCCTCGTCCGGGAACACGATGTCGAGCGTGAGCAGGAACGGCCCCGCGTTCTTGCTGGTGACGAACGTGGCGATCTCGCCGATGGTGCGCATCCGGGCCCATGGCACCATCGGACCCGGCTCCTGTCAATACTCGCCTTGACAAGCCGCGGCGCGCGGCGCTACTTGAGTGCTCATGCTCCCGTCCGCCCCACGGTCTCGCCCGAGCCTCCGGGCCCTGCTCGCCGAGCCGGGCCTGCTGGTGGTGCCCGGGGCCTACGACGTCATCACCGCGCGGCTCGTGGAGCAGGCCGGCTTCCCCGCCTGCTACATGACCGGCTCCGGCGTGTCGATCAGCGCGCTCGGCATCCCCGACGTGGGGCTGATCTCGTTCTACGAGGTGCTAATGCGCCTCGAGCAGATCGCGGGCGCGATCGCCCTGCCGGTCATCGCCGACGGCGACACCGGCTTCGGCAACCCGCTCAACGTGCTGCGCACCGTGGCCGAGTTCGAGCGGCGCGGGGCGGCCGCGATCCAGATCGAGGACCAGGAGATGCCGAAGAAGTGCGGCCACGAGCCGGGCCGGCGCCTCGTGCCGGTGGAGGAGATGACGGCCAAGATCGAGGCCGCGCGGGCCGCCCGCTCCTCGCCGGACTTCCTGATCGTGGCCCGCACCGACGCCCGCAGCAGCCTCGGCCTGGACGAGGCCATCGCGCGCGGGCGCGCATTCGCGGCGGCCGGGGCGGACGTGATCTTCGTGGAATCGCCGGAGAGCGCGGCCGAGATGCGCGCGATCTGCGCCGCGATCCCCGCGCCGACCCTGGCCAACATGGTGGAGGGCGGGCGCACCCCGATCCTGCCCCAGGCCGAGCTGGCCGAGCTCGGCTACAAGATCGCCATCTATCCCAACGCCCTCACCCGCATCATGGCGCGCGCGGGCCAGCGCCTGCTCGCCGAGCTCAAGTCGACCGGGACCACCGCGGCGCTCGCGGACGAGATGCTGACCCACGGGGAGCTCTGGGATCTCTTCGGCCGGCGCGAGTGGGCCGAGCTCGAGGCGCGCTTCGTGACGCGCCGGGCGCCCTGAGTGGCGCGCCGCCGCGCGGCGATCAGTCGGGGAGGGGCGGCCGCCGGCCCGCCCAGCCCGCGGCGCGCTCGTAGGCGCGCCCCGCGCGCAGCAGCGTCGCCTCGTCGAAGCGCCGTCCGATCAGCTGCAGCCCGATCGGCAGCCCACCCGCGGTGAAGCCGCACGGCAGCGAGAGGGCGGGCACGCCGGCCAGGCTCGCGGGGGTCGTGTAGGAGCGGCGGTTGAAGAAGCGCCGGCCCGCCTCGCCGCGCGAGGCGATCGGGGCCTGGCCGCTCGCGATGGCGGGCGCCGCGGTGGGCGCGGTGGGAGCGAGCAGCACGTCGAAGCGCGCGAGCGTCTCCCACACCTGGGTCCGGATCGCGGCGCGCGCCCGCGCCGCCTGCTGGCCGAGGGTGGCGGGCACGAGCGCCGCGGTGAGGAGCCGCCGCCGCGTCCCCGCGTCGTAGTCCCCGCCGCGCGCGCGGAGCGTGCGATGGTGCCACGCGGCCGCCTCGCCGTCGGCCAGGGCCATGAACACCGCGCCCGCCATCGGCAGCAGCGGCAGCGCCACGTCCTCCACGCGCGCGCCGAGGCCCCGGAGCGCCTCCGCGGCGCGCCGGACCGCCTCCCGCACCGCGCCCTCGGTGTCCGCGCTGTCGACCAGCGTGGTGACGACGCCGACCGAGAGCCCGCCCGCGCCGCGCTCGAGATCCGCGCGCGGGTCGACCGGGGCCGCGCGCAGCCACGGGTCGCGCCCGTCGGGGCCCGCGATGACCGAGAGCAGCAGCGCCGCGTCCTCCACCGAGCGGGTGAGCGGACCGGGCGCGTCCATCGACCACGCCACCGGCACGCACCCTGCGCGCGGCACCAGGCCCCACGTCGGCCGCAGGCCCACCGCGCCGCACCACGCGGCCGGGGTCCGCACCGAGCCCCCGGTGTCCTCCCCGAGGGTGGCCGCCGCCAGCGCGGCCGCCGCCGCGATGCCGGAGCCCGACGACGAGCCGCCGGTCTCGCGGCTGCCGTCCCAGGGGTTGCGGGGCTGGCCGAAGGGGTAGGTGAGGGTGCCGCCGAGGGCGAACTCGGTGAGGTTGAGCTTGCCGAGCAGGATCGCGCCCGCGGCGCGCAGGCGCGTCACCACCGTCGCGTCCTCCGCGGGCACGCGCCGGGCGTGCAGCCGCGAGCCGGAGGTGGTGCGGATCCCCGCGGTGTCGAACTGGTCCTTCACCGCCACCGGCACGCCGTGCAGCGGCCCGACCGGCGCCCCGTGGCCGAGGGCCTGCTCCGCGGCCCGCGCCTCGGCCAGGGCCTGCTCGCGGCACACCGTGACGTAGGCGTGCAGCGTGCCGTCCCATCGATCGATGCGCGCCAGGTACGCCTGCACGACCTCGAGGGGCGAGATCGCGCGGGCGCGGATGAGGCCGGCCAGCTCGGTCGCGGAGCGGTACGCGAGATCCTCGCTCATCTGGGCGAGAGATCGGGCGGGAGATCGGGCGGCGCCACCGGCGACGGCTCCGCGCCGGCCAGGTCGAGCGCGGCGAGGCCGCCGAGCGCCTCCACGAAGGCGTTCAGACGGTGCGTGACCTCGACGAGATCGTCGCCGTCGAGCGGCAGGCCGGCGGCGGCGGCGAGTCCTCGCACCTGGTCGGGCTCGAGATCGCTCATGCGAGGCGATCCTACCGGGCGTCCACCTCGCGGGCAATCCGGAATACGGCCGCGCGGGCCGGACGCGCCCGCGGCTGGCAGATCCGCGCGATTTCCCCTACTATCGGCCCATGACCTTCGACCCCTCCCGCACCCGCACCATGGTCCAGAAGGCCTGGGACGACTCCATCATCCCGGCCCTCACCGAGTACATCCGCATTCCCGCGAAGTCGCCCATGTACGACGCTCGCTGGGCCGCGAACGGGCACATCGATCGCGCCGTCACCTTGATGACCGACTGGGCGCGCGGCCGGAAGATCGAGGGGCTGCAGATCGAGGTGATCCGCCTCGAGGGACGCACCCCGGTCATCCTCATGGAGGTGCCGGGCAAGGGCGGCGAGACCGTGCTGCTCTACGGGCATTGCGACAAGCAGCCGGAGATGGTGGGCTGGGCCGCCGACGGCGGGCCGTGGGTGCCGGTGCGCCGGGGCGATCGGCTCTTCGGCCGGGGCGCGGGCGACGACGGCTACGCGGTGTTCTCCGCGCTCACCGCGATCGAGACCCTGCAGGCCCAGGGCGTGCCGCACGCCCGCTGCGTGGTGCTGATCGAGGCCTCCGAGGAGAGCGGCAGCCCGGACCTGCCCGCCTACGTCGAGACCCTCGCCGAGCGGCTCCGCCCCGACCTGGTGGTCTGCCTCGACTCGGGCTGCGGCGACTACGAGCACCTGTGGGCCACCACCTCGCTGCGGGGCGTGCTGAGCGGCACCCTCACGGTGCAGGTGCTGAGCGAGGGCGTGCACTCCGGGGCCGCGAGCGGGATCGTGCCGTCGAGCTTCCGCATCCTGCGCCAGGTGCTCGACCGCCTCGAGGACTACCGCACCGGCCGCATCCTGGTCGACGAGTGCCACGTGGAGATCCCGCCCGCGCGGGTGGCGGAGGCGCGCGCGGTCGCGGGCGTGCTGGGCGGCAAGATTCCCAAGGCCTTCCCCCTGGTGCCGGGCATGCGGCCGGTGACCGACGATCCGGTGGAGGCGCTGCTCAACAACACGTGGCGGCCCGCGCTGGCGGTGACCGGCGTCGACGGCATGCCCGCGGTGGTCGACGCGGGCAACGTGCTGCGGCCGAAGACCTCGGTGAAGCTCTCGCTCCGCCTGCCGCCCACCGCCGACGCGGACCGCGCCAGCCGCCGGGTCAAGCAGGTGCTGGAGGCCGATCCGCCCTACGGCGCGCGCGTGACCTACGACGCGGGCGAGCGGCCCGGCACCGGCTGGAACGCCCCCGCGATGGCGGACTGGCTGCGCGACTCGGTGGCCCGCGCCTCCACCGCGCAGTTCGGGGCGCCCGCGATGTTCGACGGCATCGGCGGCTCGATCCCGTTCATGAGCATGCTGGGCGATCGGTTCCCCCGCGCGCAGTTCCTGGTCACCGGCGTGATGGGGCCCGGCTCCAACGCGCACGGACCCAACGAGTTCATCGATCTGCCGACCGGGGTGAAGGTGACCGCCTGCGTGGCGCAGGTGATCGCGGACCACGGCGCGGAACGCGCGCGCTGATCCGGACGCGGTCCTGTGCCGGGCGCGTGAGCGGCAGCCGCCCCGGCGTTCTCCTCGGCGTCCTCACCGGGCTCAACGGCCTCAACTACCTCGACCGCTACGTCGGGGCCGCGACCCTGCCGCTCATCCTGGCGGGTCTCGCGATCTCGGACACCCAGGGCGGCCTGCTCCAGTCCGCCTTCATCCTGACCTACTCGCTGGCCTGTCCGGTGGCGGGCTGGCTCGGCGATCGCCAGCCGCGCCTGCGCCTGGCCGCCGCCGGCGTGTTCGTGTGGAGCGCGGCCACCATCGCCTCGGGCCTCGCTCCCACCTACGGCTTGCTGCTGCTGGCCCGCGCGGTGATCGGGGTGGGGGAGGCGAGCTACGCGGTGGTGACCCCGTCGCTGCTCTCCGACTGCTACCCGCCGGACCGGCGCTCGCGCATGCTCGGGATCTTCTACGCCGCGATCCCGGTCGGCACCGCCCTCGGCTACGTGGTGGGCGGCCTGGTGGGCGAGGCCTTCGGCTGGCGGGCCGCATTCCTCGTGGCCGGCGCTCCCGGCGCGGTGCTGGCGGGGCTGCTGCTCTTCCTGCGCGAGCCCCCGCGCGGCGCGCTCGACCCGCCGCGTCCGTCCGGAGAGACCCCGCTCGGCCTCCAGGCCTCGCTGCGCGCCCTGGCCGCGCGGCGAAGCTACGTGGTCAACACGGTCTCGCAGGTGATCTACACCTTCGCGATGGGCGGGCTCGCCACCTGGATGCCGACCTACTTCGTCCGCGAGCGCGGCATCCCGCTCGGGACCGCGGCGACCACCTTCGGGGTGATCCTGGTGGTGGCCGGCTTCCTCGGCACCCTCACCGGCGGGCGGCTCAGCGACGCCTTCGCGAAGCGCTGGCGCGCGGCCCACTTCACGGTCTCCGGGATCACCCTGGTGGCGTCGATCGCGTTCACGCTGCCCGCGGTGCTCTCGCCCACGCCGGCGGTGTTCTGGTCCGCCATGTTCGTCACCCTGTTCCTGCTGTTCATGAACATCGGCCCTCTCAACGCGGCGATGGCCAACGTGCTGCCCGCCGATCTGCGCGCGCGCGGCTTCGCGGTCACGACCATGGTCATGCACCTGCTGGGCGACGCCGCCTCGCCGTACCTGATCGGCCTCGCCTCGGACCGGGTAGGGCTCACGGGACCGGTGCTGACCACCGGCTGCCTGCTGGCCGTCTCGGGGCTGGTGCTTCTGTGGGGCCGCGCCTCGCTCGCGGCCGACCTCCCGCGGACCGAGCCCGGCCGGGCTTGAGGGGCCGCCGCGGCGGTGCTATGTCTGTCCCCGCGGTCGACGGTATCGCGTTCTGGAAAGGACGAATCATGAGCGTTCTGGACGGGCGGGTCGCGGTGGTGACGGGCGCAGGACGGCTGCGCGGGATCGGGCGCGCCACCGCGGTGGGCCTCGCGGAGATGGGCGCGGACGTGGTGGTGACCGGGACGGGCCGCGATCCCGCCTCCTACCCGGAGGACGAGAAGAAGGCGGGCTGGCGCGACGTGGAGAGCACCGCCGAGCAGGTGCGCGCCAAGGGCCGCCGCGCCATGACCTGGACCGGCGACGTGAGCCGGGCCGACGAGGTGGCGCGGCTGGTGGACGGGGTGGTCCGCACCTTCGGGCGCCTCGACGTGCTGGTCAACAACGCGGCCTATCCGCGCGGAAACGACCGGGTGCCGCTGCCGGAGCTGGACGAGGCGGTGTGGCGGAAGGTGCTCGACGTCAAGCTCACCGGCGCGTTCCTGCTCTGCAAGAAGGTGGTGCCGATCATGGTGAGCCAGAAGTGGGGGCGCATCGTCAACCTCTCGTCGATCGCGGGCAAGCGCGGCAGCCCCAGCACCGCGGCCTACAACGCGGCCAACTTCGGCATCCAGGGCCTGACCCAGTCGCTCGCCATGGAGGTGGCGCGCCACGGGGTGACCGTCAACGCGGTGTGCCCCGGCACCATCGAGACGGCCAGGATGGATGTTCTGGGGCGGGGAGACGGCTGGCAGCGCCAGCTCGACCGCATCCCGATGGGGCGCGCCGCCACCGACGAGGAGGTCGCGGGCCTCATCCAGTTTCTCTGCTCGCCCGCGGCCGCGTTCATGACCGGCCAGTCGGTCAACATCGACGGCGGCGTGGTCATGTGGTGAGAGCCGGCGCGGTGCGCGACCGCTGCGACGTCCGCACCGACGTCCCGGAACGTCGGCGCCGGGTGCTGCGGGCGGTCCGGCGGCTCACCCGGCGTCAGCTCGCCCGAGCGGCTCCGCCGCGCCGGGCGAGGAGCAGCTCGACCACCCCGCTCGCGGCGCGGCGCTCCTGCACGTCGGTGCGGCGCGCGAGCAGTCCGAGCATGCGCGCGTTGCCCGCGAGCACGTAGGCCCGGAAGCGAACCAGGCCGCGCGCCTCCGCCGCCTCGAGCAGCGCCTCGAGCATGACCGCGCCGAGGCCCCGGTTCTGCCAGCCGTCCTGGATCACCAGCGCGATCTCGACCGTGTCCTCCTGATCGGTGGGCTCGTAGCGGGCCACCCCGATCAGCTCGGGGTCCTCGGCCGGGCCCGCCTCGGCCAGCAGGGCGAGCCGCCGCTGGTAGTCCACGTGGGCGAGCAGGTGGGCCCAGTCGGGGGGCAGCCGCTTCATGACCGCGAAGAAGCGCTGGTAGGCGGTGTACTGGCTGAGCCGGTCGTAGGCGGCGACCAGCCGGCTCTCGTCCTCGCCCCGGATCGGGCGGATCCGGATCCGCGCGCCGTCGCGCAGCGCGACCTCGCGCTCGAGCTCCACCGGGTAGTCCGCCATCGGAACCCCTCCGCGCGGGTGGTTAGATGACCCGGAGGGCGCGGCCCACCTTCACGAACGCGGCGACCGCGCGCTCCAGGTCCGCCGTGGTGTGGGCCGCGCTCACCTGCACCCGGATGCGCGCCTGGTCGCGCGGGACCACCGGGTAGGAGAAGCCCACCACGTAGATGCTCTCCTCGAAGAGATCGGCGGCCATCCGGTGAGCGAGGCGGGCGTCGCCCAGCATGATGGGCACGATGGGGTGCTCGCCCGGGCGCAGGCCGAAGCCGGCCGCGGTCATCGCCTCGCGGAACCAGCGGGTGTTGGCGGCGAGGCGGTCGCGGAGCGCGGTCGAGCGGGACAGCAGGGCCAGCCCTTCGATCGCGGCGCACACCAGCGCGGGCGGCAGCGTGTTCGAGAAGAGGTAGGGCCGCGAGCGCTGGCGGAGCAGGCTCACCACCTCGCTGCGCGCGGCGGTGAAGCCGCCGCTGGCGCCGCCGAGCGCCTTGCCGAGGGTGGAGGTGACGATGTCGACCCGACCCGCGACCCCGCAGTGCTCGGGGGTCCCGCGGCCGGTGGGGCCGAAGAAGCCGGTGGCGTGGCTGTCGTCCACCATCACCAGCGCGTCGTACCGCTCGGCCAGCTCGCAGATGCGCGCGAGGGGGGCCACGTCGCCGTCCATGGAGAAGACCCCGTCGGTGGCGATGAGCCGGGTGCGAGCGTGGCGCGCCTCCCCCAGCAGGCGCTCGAGCTCGCCCATGTCGCCGTGGGCGTAGCGCTGGCGCTGGGCCCGGCAGAGGCGGATGCCGTCGATGATCGAGGCGTGGTTGAGCGCGTCGGAGATGACCACGTCCGGCTCGTCCAGCAGGGTCTCGAAGAGGCCGCCGTTGGCGTCGAAGCAGGAGGTGTAGAGGATCGCGTCCTCCATCCCGAGGAAGCGCGCGATGGCCGCCTCGAGCTCCTTGTGGATGGTCTGGGTGCCGCAGATGAAGCGCACGCTGGCGAGGCCCAGGCCCCAGCGGGTCAGACCCTCCTGGGCCGCCCGCACCAGCGCCGGCTCGTCGGCGAGGCCGAGGTAGTTGTTGGCGCAGAAGTTGAGCACCTCGCGCCCGGACACCGGGACGCGCGCGTTCTGGGGGCCCTCGACCACGCGCTCGCCCTTCCAGAGCCCGGCCTCCCGGATGCCGTCGAGCTCCGCCCGCAGGCGCTGCTGGGTCTCCCCGTACATGGCTGGTCCTCCGGATTCAGCGCGGCGGGTAGCGCCGGCGTATGTTCGGCGTCAGGTACTCCTCGAACGTGCGCGCGAGGTCGAACGCGGGGCGGAACTTCCAGTCCTCGCGGGCGCGGGTGTCGTCGATGTCCTCCGGCCACGAGTCCACCACCGCCTGGCGCCGCGCGTCCGGCGCGAACGTGATCCGGGCCGAGGGGAAGTCGCGCCGCACCAGGGCGGCCAGCTCGCCCGCGCTCGGGTTGAACGCGGTCACGTTGTAGACCGAGCGGGTCAGCGTGGCGGCGGGGGCCTCCAGCAGCGCGAGCAGGGCCGAGATCGCGTCCGGCATGGCCATGAACGGGATGCGGGTGTCCTCCCGCACGAAGCACGCATAGGGACGGCCCTGGGCCGCGGCGTGGATCATCTCCGGGGCGTAGTCGCTCGTGCCGCCGCTCGGCAGCGTGAAGGCGGAGAGCAGGCCCGGGAAGCGGATGGCCCGGAAGTCCACCCCGCTCGGCTCGCCCGCCGCGAGCTGGCGGTAGTGGCGCGCGAAGTAGCGGCCGAGGTGCTCGCAGTAGAGCTTGTTGCAGCCGTACATCGTGACCGGGTCGAGCCGGGACTCCTCCGCGACCCGGCCCGCCGCGCGCTTGGCGGCGAGGTCGGGGAAGCCGTACACCGCGATCGAGCTCGGGAACAGGAACTTGACCGGATGGCCGAGCGAGCGCGCCTCGTCGACGGCCAGGTGCAGCAGGTTGAGCGTGCCCTGGACGTTCACCTCGTGGGCGGTCTCGGGGACGAACTCGGCCCGGGTGGAGAGCAGGGCCGCGAGGTGGAACACGATCGGGATCTCGAACTCGCTGCGCAGGCGCTCCAGCAGGTGCCGGTCGAGGATGTCGCCGATCTGGGTCACGAGGCAGCGGCGCGCGACCTCGTCGGGGATGGAGCGCGCGTCGAGGCCCAGCACGTCGTGGATGCCCTGGGCCGAGAGCTCGCGGATCAGACCGTGTCCGACCTCGCCTCCCGCCCCCGTCACGAGAACGACCGGCTTGCGCGCCACGCGGCTCTCCTCCCGTCGAGCATAGCAGGTCGGTGCCCGCGACCGCGCGGGACCGGCCGCGGGTGGCGGGCGCGCCGGGCCCGTGGCAGACTGACGCGGGAGGTTCCAGCCATGTCGACGCCAAGTCCCGCCTCGGGAAGCCGGCCGCCCGGCTGGCAGCAGGAGCACGCCCGTCGCTATGTCGCGAGCGGCGGTCAGGACGGCCACATCTGGGAGGGCGTGCCGACGCTCCTCCTCACCACCACCGGCCGCCGCTCCGGCCAGGCGCGTACAACGCCCCTGATCTACGGGCGCGACGGCGAGCGCTACCTGATCGTGGCCTCGCGTGGCGGCGCGCCCTCGCATCCGGCGTGGTACGACAATCTCAGCGCCCAGCCCGAGGTGCAGGTCCAGGTGATGGCGGATCGCTTCAAGGCGCGCGCCCGCACCGCCTCCGCGGCGGAGCGCGCCGCGCTGTGGAAGACGATGGCCGCGATCTGGCCCCCCTACGACGAGTACCAGGCGCGGACCGCCCGCCAGATCCCGGTGGTCATCCTCGAGCGGGCCTGAGCCGTGAGCGAGGCGTCGCGGCCGATCGAGCACGTGATCGTGCCGGAGCCGGTGGTGGAGGGCGCGGGTGTCCTCCTGCGCCGCAGCATCGGCACCCGTCGGCTCGATCATCTCGACCCCTTCCTGCTGCTCGACCACTTCGAGTCGGCGCGCCCCCAGGACTACCAGGCGGGCTTTCCGTATCATCCGCACCGCGGCATCGAGACCGTCACCTTCGTCCGGACCGGGGAGGTGCAGCACCGTGACTCGCTGGGCCACCGCGGGGCCATCGGGGCGGGGGACATCCAGTGGATGACCTCGGGCAGCGGCATCCTGCACGAGGAGATGCCGCAGGTACGGCCGGAGGGCATCGGCGGGCTGCAGCTCTGGCTGAACCTGCCCGCGCGGGAGAAGATGACGCGGCCGAAGTACCGCGACCTGACGTCCGCGCACCTGCCCGAGACCGCGCTCGCGGGCGGGGCGCGGGCGCGCGTGATCGCGGGAGACGCCGAGGGCGGTCGGCTGGTGGGCCCGGTGGAGGGGCTCGCGGTGGCGCCCAAGTTCCTCGACGTCACGCTGCCGGAGGGCACGACGTTTCGCGAGGCGGTGCCGCGCGGACACACCGCGTTCGCCTACGTCGACCACGGCCGCGTGCGCATGGGGCCCGCCGGGCGCGACGTCCGCGCCCCCGCGCTGGTGGTCTTCGGCGACGGCGACCTGGTGGAGGCGGCGGGCGCACCGGGCGGCGGCCGGTTCCTCCTCGCCGCCGCGCGCCCGCTCGGCGAGCCCATCGCACGTCACGGCCCCTTCGTGATGAACACCCGCGCGGAGATCGAGGAGGCGCTGCGCGACCTGCGCACGGGCCACTTCATCCGGGACGACCCCCGCGACGCGTAGGCCGCCGCGGGGGCGCGCCCGGCCTACTTGAGCTTCAGGTCCTCGCAGGGCCCGGCGTACGGATAGCCCTGGATGAGCCCCGCCGCCGGCTGCTCGACGCGCGCGCCCACCCCCCAGAGGAACGCCTGCTGGAAGACCGGCGCCACCAGGGCCTGATCGATCACGATCTTCTGGATCTGATGGAGCAGGGCCTCGCGCTTGCCGCGATCGATCTCGTTGGCCTGCCGCTGGAAGAGGTCGTCGATCTCGGGCCGGGTGCCGTAGGCGTAGACCCCGCTCTTGGTGAAGAAGGGCTCGAGACGCGCGGCCGCGTTGCCCGCCGCGCCGGTGGCGCTGAACACGAGCCCGCGCAGCTTCTTCTCCCGCCAGGCCGCGAGGAAGGTGGCGCGCTCCATGGTGCGCACCGAGGTGCGGATGCCCAGTGCCTGCAGGTAGCCGCCGATCGCCTCCGCCACCGAGGTGTAGGGAGGCAGCGGGGTGAGATCGCCCGCGTCGAAGCCGTTGGGGAAGCCCGCCTCGACCATGAGCTGCTTGGCGCGCTTGGGATCGAAGGGGGGCGGGTCCATCTTGAGGGAGAACTCGAACTCGGGCGGCACGAACGCGCCCGCGGGCTTGCCGAGCCCGAGCATCTCGGCCTGGTTGATCGCGTTGCGGTCGATGGCGAGGCTCGCGGCCTGTCGCACGCGGCGATCGTGCCACGGCGACTTCGGGTCCCACTGGTCCAGGAAGTCGAGCCAGTAGACGCCGTAGAGGAGCGGCGCCACCACTCGCACCCCGGGCGAGCGCTTCAGGTCCTCGGCCACCGCGCCGCTGAAGAGGTACGCGGCGTCCACCTCGCCGGTCTTCACCGCGGCCGCGCGCGTGGTCTCGTCGGGGATCGAGCGCATGACCAGGCGCTTCACGGACGGAGCCTTGCGCCAGTAGTCGCCGAAGGCCTCGAGGGTCAGCTCGACGCCGGGGGTGAACGAGACGAACTTGTAGGGGCCCGCGCCGACCGGGGCCTTCTTGTAGGCCTCCTCGCCCACCTTCTCGATGTACTTCTTGGGCACGATCCAGCCCGCGCCGGTGGCGGAGGTGCCGTAGAAGGCCATGAAGTCGGGCCACTGCTCCTTCAGCACGAAGCGGGCCCGGTTGGGCGCCACCACCTGGACCTCCTTCACCTTGTCCTTGAGCAGCTTGCCGCCCGCGCCCTTGTACCGCTCGAACGTGAACTTCACGTCGTCCGCGGTGACCGGATCGCCGTTGTGGAAGCGCGCGTTCTTCCGGATCACGAACTCGTAGGTGAGGCCGTCCTTGGAGACGGTCCAGGACTCGGCCAGGCTCGGGGTCATGATGTTGCCGGGCATCGGCTTCACGAGCGCGTCGTGGAGCGCGTAGAGGACCATGAACGGGGTGATCAGGGCTTCGGTCTCGCCGGGGTCGAGCCACCGCGAGACCAGGGTCACGTGCAGGCCCAGGGCCATGGTGCCGTCCGGCGGGACCGCGCTGGCGGCGCCGGGACCGAGCAACGTCGCGAGGACGAGGAGCAGGATTGCGAGTCGACGCATCGCTCACCTCCGGGAAAGGTCGATCGGTGGCGAGAAGGTACCACGACCGAAATTCCGCGGCGGGGAATATCGGGCCCGCTTACGATGGGCGAATGAAGGGGATCATCCTCGCCGGCGGGTCGGGCACCCGGCTCTATCCCGCCACCCGGGGCATCAGCAAGCAGCTGGTGCCGATCTACAACAAGCCGATGGTGTACCACCCGCTCTCGACCCTGATGCTGGCCGGCATCCGCGAGATCCTGGTCATCACCACCCCCGAGGACGCTCCCGCGTTCCGGCGGCTCCTGGGCGACGGCCGGGACCTGGGCCTCGCGCTGTCCTACGCGGTCCAGCCGAAGCCGGAGGGGCTGGCGCAGGCCTTCCTGATCGGCCGCGATTTCGTGGACCGCGACCCGGTGGCCCTGGCCCTGGGCGACAACGTCTTCTACGGGCACGCGCTGCCGGTCTCGCTCCAGGCGGCGGCGGCGCGCACCGCGGGGGCCACCGTGTTCGCCTACCGGGTGGCCGATCCGTGGCGCTACGGGGTGGTGAGCTTCGATCCCGACGGGCGCGCGCGCGAGATCGAGGAGAAGCCGGCGCAGCCGCGCTCGAACTTCGCGGTCACCGGCCTCTACTTCTACGACAACCGCGTGCTCGACGTCGCGGCCGGGCTCAAGCCCTCCGCGCGCGGCGAGCTCGAGATCACCGACGTCAACCGCCGGTACCTCGAGTGGGGCGAGCTGCACGTGGAGCGGCTGGGGCGCGGCATCGCCTGGCTCGACACCGGCACCTACGACTCGCTCCTGCAGGCGTCCAACTTCATCCAGGCCATCGAGGAGCGGCAGGGGCTCATGGTGGCGTGCGTGGAGGAGATCGCCTGGCGCATGGGCTGGATCACCGCGGACGACGTCCGGCGCGTCGCGGAGCCCATGAAGAAGAACGGCTACGGGCAGTACCTGCTGGGCCTGCTGGAGGAGGACGGGCGGGACGCCTGAGCCTCCGGGAGACGGCGGCGGGCGCTCTCGGCCGCGCCGCCGTCCCGGAGCCCGGCTCAGAAGCGCAGCGGGTCGGTGAGGCGCGTCCAGCGCCCGTCCTTCACCACCGCGAGGAACGAGGAGTCGGCCCCCTGGTGCTTGTCGGGGGCGAAGCTCACCTCGGGGCCGTGGAAGATGTCGTGGTAGCCGCGGATCGACTCCATGGCCCGCACGAAGTTGTCGGTGGTGAGCTCGACCCCCGCCTTCTCGAGCGCGGTCACGGTGAGGTCCGCGGCCACGTGGCCGTAGATCGCGCCGATGTTGGGGTCGACCTTGTAGCGCTCCTTGTAGCGGTCGAACCACTGCTGGGCCGCCGGGGAGAGGGTGTCGCGATACGGCATCGCGGTGAGGCCCATCGCGTAGAAGCCCTCGGTGACCCCGCCCTGGGCGGAGGCCACGAAGAGATCGTAGGCCGCCGCGGAGCCGAGGAAGTCGACGTCGGTCCAGCCCATCTTGCGCGCGGTGGCGTAGGGGACGATGGTGTCGCGCACGATGGTGCCCATCACCACCAGGTCGCAGCCGGCCGCCTTCAGCTTGGTGACCTGGGCGGTGAAGTCCTGGTCGGTGGGCTTGTGGGTGGTGGTCTCGACCACCTTCAGCTTGAGCTTCTCGGCCTGCATCTGCACGCCGTCCAGCACCTCCTTGCCGAAGTCGGTGTCCTGGTACATCGCGCAGAGCGCCTTCTTGCCCTTCTTGGAGACGAAGTACTGGATGCCGGCCCGGACCTGGTCCACGTAGCTGGCCGCCCCGTAGAACTTGAGCTTGTGGAACGGCTCGTACATCGACCGCGCCGCCGAGAGGGGGAAGAGGTTGGGCACCCCCGCGTCGAACTGGTCCTTGAAGAGCGCGTTGTTCATGGGGGTGCCGAGGCCCGCCACCATCGCGAAGATGTGGTCGCGGTTGATCAGCTTGGCTCCCGCCTGCACCGCGCGCGGAACCTGGTACTGGGTGTCCTCCACGATCAGCCGGATCTTGCGGCCCTGGATGCCGCCCTTCTCGTTCACCTCGTCGAAGCGCATCTTCACCGCGTTCGACGAGGAGACCCCGTAGGTGGCGGCGGGTCCCGAGAGGTCGGTGTGCATGCCCAGCACGATCTCGGTCTTGGTGACGCCGCGCTGCTCCTTCTGGGCCGCGGCCACCCCGGCCAGGGCCACCAGGGCGGCCAGCGTGACGATCGTCAGTAGTCGCTTCATCCCTCGCTCCTCTCGTACATGCTGTCGATGAGTTCCTTGTACTTCACGTTGACGAAGGTGCGGCGGAGCTTCATGGTCGGGGTCAGCTCCTCGTCCTCGGGGGTGAGGAGCTGCTCGATGAGCCGGAACTGCTTGACCGTCTCGACCCGGGCGAGCTGCCGGTTGACCCGCTCGATCTCGTCCCGGATGAGGTCCTGCACCTCGGGAGCCCGGCAGAGGGACGCGAAGTTGCTGAAGGGCACGTTCCGCTCCTGGGCGAACTGGGCGACCGTCTCGTGGTCGATCATGACCAGGCAGGAGAGAAACTTGCGCCGGTCGCCGATCACCACCGCGTCGGCGATGAAGGGCGAGAACTTGAGCTGGTTCTCGATCTCGGAGGGGGTGACGTTCTTGCCTCCCGCGGTGATGATGATGTCCTTCATGCGGTCGGTGATCCGCACGAAGCCGTCCGGGTCGATCGTGCCGACGTCGCCGGTGTGCAGCCATCCGTCCACCACCGTCTCCGCCGTCTTCTCCGGCTTGCGGTAGTAGCCCAGGAAGACGTGGGGGCCGCGGAGCAGCACCTCGCCCTCCGGGGAGAGGCGCAGCTCGGTGCCGGGCCGCGCGAGGCCCACCGAGCCCAGCCGGATGCGGTCGGGCGGCATCGCGGTGGCGAGGCCGGTGTTCTCGGTCTGGCCATAGACCTCCAACATGTTGATCCCGAGCGCCATGTACCAGCGGATCAGCTCGGGCGCGATCGGCGCGGCCCCGGTGGCGGCACCGCGCGCGCGGTGCAGGCCGATAGACCGCTTGACGTTGTCGAGCACCAGGAAATCGGCGGCCCGGAAGGCGAGGCGCAGGTGCCACGGCACCGGCCGGCCCGCGATGCGACGGGTGGCGATCGCCTGCCCGATCGCGACGGCGCGCTCGTAGGCGAAGCGGCCGAGCGCGGTGGCGTCGCGCATGCGCAGGGCCACCGCGGAGTAGAACTTCTCCCAGATGCGGGGCACCGCGAAGAAGAGGGCGGGGGCGATCTCGCGGATGTCCTCCGGCACTGTGTCCAGGCTCTCCGCGAAGTTCACGGTGGCGCCGGTGTGGAGCGGGTTGAACACGGTGAAGGTCCGCTCCGCGATGTGGCAGAGGGGCAGGAAGGAGAGCTGCTGGTCGCCCTCGTGCAGCGGGGTGATGAAGTCGGCGTAGGCGAGCTGGAAGAGGATGTTGCGGTGGCTCAGCATCGCCCCCTTCGGGGGCCCGGTGGTGCCGGAGGTGTAGACCAGGATCGCGAGGTCGTCGGGCCGGGCCAGGTCGACCAGGCGGTCGAGCTCGCCGGGGTGCTCGCGGTCGTGGCGCTCCCCGAGCTCGAGCAGGGCCTCGAACGGCATGACCTGGTCGTCGCGGAAGCCGTGGAGTCCGTCCATGTCGTAGACGAAGATCTTCACCAGCTCCGGGCAGCGGTCGCGCACCTCCAGGATCTTGTCGAGCTGCTCCTCGTCCTCCGCGAACAGGAAGCGGGTCCCGCTGTCGTTGACGATGTACTCGACCTGGCGCGCGGAGTCGGTGGTGTAGATCCCGTTGGGGATCGCGGCCACCGACATCACCCCGAGGTCGGTGTAGAGCCACTCCGGCCGGTTGTCGGAGATGATCGACACCACGTCGCGGGGGCGCAGGCCCAGGGCCACCAGGCCCATGCCCACCCGCCGCGCCCGCTCCCCGTACTGGCGCCAGGAGATGCCGCGCCAGATGCCGAGGTGCTTTTCCCGCATCGCGACCCGGTCGCCGCGCTCGCGGACCACGTGACGGAAGAGCCGGGGCAGGGTGTCCTGGCCGTGCACGGTCGCGGCGGCGTCGGCGAGGCCGGGAGCGCGATGGGGCTCGGTGCTCAGCGCCATGTCTTCTTCCTCTTCCAGCGCCGCGTGCCGCGGACGCTCGATTCCTTGAGGCCGAGGTAGAACTCGCGGATGTCGTCCTTCAGCAGCAGCCGCTCGCAGGTGTCCTCCATGACGATGCGGCCCAGCTCCAGCACGTAGCCGTAGTCCGCGGTGTGGAGCGCGATGTTGGCGTTCTGCTCCACCACCAGCACCGTGACCCCCCGCTCGCGGTTGATGCGGCGGATGATCTCGAAGATGTCCTTGACGAGCTTGGGGGCCAGGCCGAGCGACGGCTCGTCGAGCAGCATGACCTTGGGGCGGGCCATCAGGGCGCGGCCGATGGCGAGCATCTGCTGCTCCCCGCCCGAGAGCGAGCCGGCGCGCTGCTCGGCCCGCGCCGCGAGCACCGGGAAGTACTCGACCACCATCTCCAGGTCCTTCGCGACTTGGTCCGTGTCGCGTCGCGTATAGGCGCCCATGCGGAGATTCTCTCGAACCGTCAGGAACGGGAACACCTCGCGCCCCTCCGGCACGTGCGAGAGGCCCAGGCGGGCGACCCGGTCCGGGTCCAGGCCATGAATGGGGCGACCTTCCAGGTTGACGGTCCCCTTCTGGGGGTCCATCACCCCGGAGACGGTCTTGAGGATGGTGGTCTTGCCCGCCCCGTTGGCCCCCAGGATCGTCACGATGCTGCCCGCCGGCACGCCGAAGCTCACCCCGCGCAGGGCCATGATGGGCCCGTAGTAGGTCTCGACGTTGCTCACGGTGAGGAGCGCGTCGGCCACGTCAGCCTCCGAGATAGGCCTTGATCACGTCGGGATGCGACTGCACCTCCTGACACGTGCCGGAGGCCACCACGCGGCCGTAGTTCAGCGCGAGCACCCGGTCCGAGACCGCGCTCACCAGGCTCATGTCGTGCTCCACCATCAGCACCGTCACGCCCAGCAGCGTGCGGATGTCCTGGATCCAGAACGCCATGTCCGCGGTCTCCTCCACGCTGAGCCCGGAGGAGGGCTCGTCGAGCAGGAGCAGGGCCGGCTCGGTGCAGAGGGCGCGCCCCATCTCCACCACCTTGCGGACCCCGTAGGGCAGGTTCACCACCAGGCTGTCGCGGTAGACCTGGAGATCGAGGAAGTCGATCACCTTCTCGGCCGCCTCGCGGTGAGTCCGCTCGAGCGCGCGCACCCGCGGCAGGAAGAGCATCTCCTGGAGCAGCCGGGGGCGGGCGTGGGCGTGGCGGCCCAGCAGGAGATTCTGCAGCACCGAGGCGTGCTCGAACAGCTCGATGTTCTGGAAGGTCCGCGCGATGCCGCGCCGGGCGATCTCGTGCGGCGGCACGCGCGTGATGTCCTCGTCGCGAAACGTCAGCCGGCCGTCGGTGGGGTCGTAGATGCGCGAGATCAGGTTGAAGATGGTGGTCTTGCCCGCCCCGTTGGGCCCGATGATCGTGAAGACCTGCCCCGCCTCGACCGCGAAGGAGACGCCGTCGACGGCCCGGATGCCCCCGAAGCTCACCCCGAGGTCGTCGACCGCGAAGAAGCTCACCGCAGGCGCTCCGAGCGCATGTAGGTCTTCTGGCGCCGGAAGGTGGCGCGCTTGTAGAGGGGGAAGGTGGAGAAGAACAGGTGCAGCTTCCGCCATCGCCCGTAGACGCCGAGGGGCTCGAACAGGATGAAGAGCACCAGGATGAGGCCGAAGATGCCGGGCTCGAGGCCGGGCTGCTTCACGAAGCGCTCCACCGCGAGGTACGCGGCGGCGCCCGCGTCCTTGCCCAGCACGCCGCCCAGGTGGCCGATCCACTGCGGGGCGTTGTCGCGCATCTCCGAGATCAGCACCGGCAGCATCGCCACGAACACCGCGCCGTAGAGGGCGCCGTGCAGGCTGCCCAGGCCGCCCACCACCACCATCAACAGGAACTGGATGGAGAGCAGCACGCTGAAGATGTCGGGAGCGAGGAAGCCGATCCGGTGGGCGAAGAGCGCGCCCGCGGCGCCCATGAGGCCGGCGGAGTAGGCGAAGGCCAGCGTCTTGTAGCGCGCGAGGTGCACGCCCATGGACTGGGCCGCGATCTCGCTGTCCCGGATGGCGACCCACGCGCGTCCGGTGGGGGCCCGCAGCACGTTGGCGGTGAGCCAGAGGCCGCCGATCAGGAACGCGAGGCACAGGAAGTAGAACGCGGTCTCCGAGGCCAGCGAGAAGCCGAAGATGACCGGCTTGTCCACCGGCCGGCCCTTGAGCCCGTGGGTCACGTGCTCCCAGCGGCTGAACACCTCCTGGATGATGAGGGCGAAGGCGAGCGTGGCGATGGTGAGGTACACGCCGGTCATGCGCAGGGCGGGCAGGCCCACCAGCATCCCGGCCCCCGCGGTGAGCGCGGCGGCGAGCGCGACCGAGACCACCCACGGCAGCCCCAGGTCCTGGAGGAAGAACACGTGGGCGTAGGCCCCGATGCCGAGGAACGCGGCGTGGCCCAGGCTCACCAGGCCGGTGAAGCCGGCCAGCACCATCAGGGAGAGGCCGCAGAGCCCGTAGATGAAGACCAGGCTGATGTCGCTCAGGTAGTCCGGCCAGGCGAGCGGCAGCAGCAGCACCGCGGCGAGCAGCGCCGCGTACCACCGCCGCTGCACCGGGTCGCGGAAGAGCCCCAGGTCGTGGTCGTAGGTCGTCTTGAACGCGAAGCGCATCGCGGCGGCTCAGACCTTCTTGCGGCCGACCGTCCCGAACATGCCCTGGGGACGGACGGCGAGCACCAGCAGCAGCACGACGTAGGCCGCCACGTCCTTCACCCCGGGCGGCAGGTAGGTGCCGGAGAAGAGCTCGATGAGCCCGATGGTGATGCCGCCCACCAGCGCGCCCGGGATCGACCCGAAGCCGCCCAGCACCGCGGCCGCGAAGGCCTTGAGGCCGATGAAGCCCAGGTTGATGTCGATCAGCGACACCGGGGCCAGCAGCACGCCGGCGATGGCGGCCACGCCCGCCGAGATGGCCCAGATCAGCGAGAACATGCGCTTGACCGGGATGCCCATGTAGTACGCGGCGAGCTGGTTCTGGGAGGCGGCCTGCATCGCCACCCCGACCCGCGAGTAGGTGAAGAAGGCGTAGAGCAGGGCGCACAGGACCACGGTGCCCACGATGATCGCCACGTACTCGTGGCTCACCGTCACCCCGCCCAGCCGGGTGGTCTTCGCGCTCCACGGGGTGGGCAGGGTGTAGATCTCCGAGCCCCAGGTGAGCGAGGCGAAGGAGCGGAACATGGCCCCGAGGCCGATGGTCAGCATGACCACCGCGAACTGGGGCTGGCCGATCACCCGGCGGAGCACCGTCGCGTCGAGGACCGCCCCGAAGAGGCCGACGATCACCACCGCGAGGGCGAACGCGGTCCAGTAGCCGACGCGGTACCAGACCACGAACATGTAGCAGACGAAGGCGCCCAGCATGAGCAGGTCGCCCTGCGCGAAGTTGACCAGCTCGGTGGCCTTGTAGATGAGGACGAAGCCCAGCGCCACCAGGCCGTAGATGCATCCCACGGCGAGGCCGTTCAGGGCGAGCTGCAGGATCGTGTCCAGCGCGGACCCCCCGGCTTCGAGCGCTCCGTCCGCCGCGGCGACCCTGTCGCGGCGTGACGGTAATGGGGGCGGTTATATCCGGCGGGCGCCGGTCAAGTCAATTGGCCGTTGCGGTCGGGCCCGGCGCGGGGCGGATCCACACCGCGGTGTCGTGGAAGACCGCGCCCCCGCGCGGGTAGCCGGGCTCGGCGCTGGTCAGGGCATTGATCCCCATGCCCCCCGTGAAGTCGCGGTTGGGCCAGATGCCCTCGACCACCACCACGCCCCGCTGCTGGCCCGGCCGGGGCCGGGCGTGGACCGTCACCTGGCCCCGCTCGTTGCCGAGCAGCACCGGCTGGCCCTCCGCCACGCCCAGGGCCGCGCAGTCGTCGGGGTGGAGCAGCGCGGTGGGCCGCCGCTCGCGGGCCCGCGAGGAGAGGGTCTCGCTGAACGTGGAGTTGAGGAAGGTGCGCGCGGGCGCGGCGACCAGGCGAAAGGGCTTCTCCGCGGTGGCGTTGTCGATCACGTCGAAGTGGTCGGGCAGGGCCGGCATGCCCGCGCCGCGCTCGCCATGGCGCGCCCAGTCGGGGCGGAAGTGGAAGCGCCGGTCCGGGGTGGGGAAGCCGTCCAGGAAGTGGGCGGTCTCGAACGGCGGCGCGAAGTCCTGGCCGCCCGCACGGAGGTTGGTCTCCGCGTCCCACATGCCGGAGATGCCCAGGGTCTCGTCCATGATCTCCCACGCGGTCATCTGGAAGCCGCGATGGGTGGCCCCGAGCCGCTTGGCGAGCTGGCAGATCACCCAGTGGTTCTCGCGGCACTCCCCGGGCGGCTCGATCACCTTGCGAGTCACCTGGAAGTAGGTGTGCCCGCTCGCGGTGTAGAAGTCGTCGTGCTCCACCATCATGGTGGCGGGCAGGACCACGTCCGCGAACGCGGCGGTCTCGGTGAGGAACTGCTCGTGCACGCAGAGGAACAGGTCCTCTCGGGCGAGGCCACGGTGCACCAGGTGGGCCTCCGGGCACACCATCGCGGGATTGGTGTTCTGCACCAGCATCGCGGTCACCGGCGGGCCGCCCCGCAGGGCCTCGCGGTCGCCGGTGAGGATCGGGCCGAGGCGCGACTGATCGAGGGCGCGGATCGACTTGTCGACCACGTCGAGCCCCTCGATCAGGGTGCGGTCGAGGGGATACAGCGCGGTCTGCCCGTAGACCGCGCCGCCGCCGCGGTGGCGCCAGGCCCCGGTGACCGCGGGCAGGCAGGACACCGCGTGCATGTTCACCGCGCCGTTGCGCGAGCGGCTGAAGCCGTGGTGGCAGCGAATGAAGCTCTTCTTCGTCCGCCCGTAGAGCCGCGCGAAGTCCGCGATCCGGGCCGGGGGCAGACCGGTGATGGACGCCGCCCACTCGGGGCCGCGGCTCGCCACGTGCGCGGCCAGATCGTCCGGGCAGTCGGTGTAGGCGCGGAGGTAGTCCCAGTCCGCGAAGCCCTCCGCGAAGAGCACGTGCATGATCGCGCACGCCAGCGCGCCGTCGGTGCCCGGGCGCGGCGCCAGGTGGAGGTCGGCCTTCTCCGCGGTGCCGGTGCGGTAGGGATCGACGACCACCAGGGTGGCTCCGCGCCGCTTGGCGGCCATCGCGTGGCTCATCACGTTGACCTGGGTGTTGACCGGGTTGCCGCCCCAGATCACCACCAGGTCGGAGTGCTCGTCGATCTCGCGCAGGTCGACCCCGCGCTTGGCCCCCACCCCGGCGGCCCAGCCGGTGTCGGACAGGGTCACGCAGATCGTGGAGTAGTAGCGCGAGTAGCCCATGGCGTGGCCGAGGCGATTGATGCCGTCGCGCTGCACGAGGCCCATGGTCCCGGCGTAGTAGTAGGGCCACACCGTCTCGAGCCCCAGGCGCGTGGCCTGCCGGATGAACGACTCCGCCACCAGGTCGAGCGCCTCGTCCCAGCCCACGCGCTCGAAGCGGCCCGCGCCCTTGGGGCCCACCCGCCGCAGCGGGTAGAGCAGCCGGTCCGGATGGTGGACGCGCTCGGCGTAGCGGCCGACCTTCTCGCAGATCACCCCGCGGGTGTAGGTGTTGCGGTGCGAGCCGCGCACGCGCCCGATGGTGCGCGCGTCGATCCGCTCGATCTCGAGGGCGCAGGTGCTGGTGCAGTCGTGGGGGCAGACCGAGGGCACGATCTCCATGGGGAGAGCATAGCGCAGGTCCCCCCTCTGCTACACTCGCCCCCATGGCCGACGAGCGACCCAAGACCGCGTACGAGCTGGCGATGGAGCGGCTGGCGAAGAAGGACCGGGAGACCGGCGCCGAGAGCCGGCCCCTGACCGAGGAGCAGAAGACCGCGGTGGCCGAGGCCCGGCAGGTCTACCAGGCGCGAGTCGCGGAGCGGGAGATCCTGCACCGCTCGGCCCTGGCCAAGGCCGCCAGCGCCGAGGAGGTCGAGGGGCTCAACCTGGCCCTGCGACGCGATCTCGACCGCCTGGCCACCGACCGCGACCGGAAGATCGCGCAGGTCCGCGGGGAGCAGCCCCCGGCTCAGGCCGAGTAGCGCGCCACCGCCTCCTCGTCCCACTCGATCCCCGCCCCGGGCCGGTCGGGGATCCGGGCCAGGCCGTCCTTCACGGTCAGGGGCTGCCGCAGCACCGGGTTCGCCCAGTCCATGTACTCGAGCCAGTGGCAGGTGGGCGTCACGCCCAGCAGGTGCACGCTGAACTCGGGGAAGAGGTGGCTCGACATCTCGATGCCGTGGGCGTGGGCCAGCGCCGCCGCGCGCAGCCAGCCGGTCACCCCGCCGATGCGCTGCACGTCGGGCATCACGAAGTCGAGCGAGCGAAGCGCGATGGCCCGCGCCATCTCGTGCGTGTCGACGAGGTTTTCGCCGGTCTGGATGGGCGTGGTCACCGCCGCCGCGACCGCCGCGCACCCTTCGTAGTCGTCGTGGCGCACCGGCTCCTCGATCCAGTGGAGCCCCTCGCCGTCGAGGGCCCGCGCGCGCCGCAGCGCCTCGTTGACGGTCAGCCGCTGGTTGAAGTCGCACATGAGCGTGGCCCGGTCGCCGATACGCTGCTTCACCGCGCGCACCGCGGCCAGGTCCTGGGCGAAGTCGTCGCGCCCCACCCGGAGCTTGATCGCCCGGAAGCCCTCCGCGAGCAAGGCCTCCGCCTCGTCGGCCAGGCCGTCCACCGGACGGATCCAGAGGCCGGTGCTGTTGTAGGCGGGGATGGCGCGCGGAGCCCCGCCCAGCAGCGTGACCAGCGGGAGGCCGTGCGCACGGGCCAGCGCGTCCCACGCCGCCATGTCGAGGCCGGCCAGGGCCAGGCCGATCAGCCCGTTCGGGTCGATCAGGGTGGTCTGCCGGCGCAGCTTCGCCTCGAGGTCGAGGGGAGCCAGCGGATCGCCCGCGATCATCGCGAAGAGGCCCTGCGCGCAGGTCACGATGGCGGGCAGCGTCCACGCGGCGAAGCCGAAGACGTAGGAGCGGCCGGTCACGCCGGCGTCGGTCTCGAGGTCGAACAGGACCAGCGCGGCCCTGGGGAGGGCGCCGCTCGCGCTGATGGGAGGCCGGCGGAAGGGCGGCAGGACGGCGCGCGAGCGGAGCGCGGTGATGTTCACCACCGGACCGGCGCTACTTCTTGAACTCGGCCGCCGCCTTGTCGTACGCGGTGGCCAGGTCGCGGTAGGCGTCGGCGAAGCCGTCCTTCGCCCGCTCCCAGGACGCCTTGGTCGCCCGCCCGAGGTCGCTCGCCTTCTTGGAGGCGGTCGCCCGCTTCGCCTCGAGATCCTTGATCTGAGCCTGCGCCCTGGTCTTGGCCTCGCCGGTCTGGCGCGCGGCCGCGGCCTTCAGCTCCTTGATCTTGGCGTCGAGGTCGGCGGTGATCTTCCTGGCCTCGGCCACCGCCTCGTCCTTCTTCTCGATGGTGTAGTCGCGGATGGCCTCGCCGGTCTCGCCGGCCTTCTGGCCCACGTCCTTGGCCGAGGTCTGGGCGGCGGCGGGCCCGGCGCCGGGGAGCCCGAGGGCGAGGCCGAGAGCGAGCACGGTCACGGCGGTGATGAGCGCGCGTGTGAGGGTCGTCATGGGCGGCAGTCTAGGTCAACCGCCCGCGCTCCGCAACGCGGCGTCGGCGCCTACTCGATCACCTGATCCGCCCGCTGCCGCAGCGCGGGCGGGATCGCCAGGCCGAGGGCACGGGCGGTCTTGCGGTTGATGACCAGATCGAACTTTTCCGGGCGCTCGATCGGCAGATCGCCCGGGCGGGCGCCCCGGAGGATCCTGGCCACGTACCCGCCGCAGCGCCGGAATGCCTCCCGCAGGCTCGGTCCGTAGACCATCAGCCCCCCGGCTTCCGCGAACTCGACGAACATCGACACCGCGGGCAGGTGCCGGCTCGCCGCCATCGACGCGATCTCCTCCCGGTGGACGAAGACCAGCGGCGAGGAGAGGAGAATGACGGCACGATTGCCCCCGCGCCTGGCCGCCTCCAGCGCCCGTTCCAGGTCGGACGGCGCTCTCACCTCGAGGCGCGTCAGCCTGATCCCCAGATCCCGTGCCGCCTGCTCGGTGGCCCGGAACTGGGGAGCGTTGAGCACGGGATCTCCGAGGATGGCCACGCGGGATATCGTCGGAACGATGTCGCGCAGCAGCTGCAACTGCTTCCCGCTGAGCTCGGGCAGATCGAGGAACACGCCCGTGATGTTCCCGCCCGGGCGGGCGAGGTTGTGGACGAAGCCCATGGCAACCGGGTCACTCTCCAGGTCGACCGCCACGATGGGAATCGAGCTGGTCGCGTTCCGCGCCGCCGTCAGCGCCCCCGCCCCTCGGGCGAAGAGCACGTCGCAGCGGCTCCCGACCAGCTCCGCCAGCACACCGCGCAGCTGGTCGGGTTGGCCTCCCGCGTGACGATGCTCGATGGTGACGTTCCGCCCGTCGACGTAGCCCTGGTCGCCGAGCCCCTCGGCGAACGCCCGGATGAGCGCCGGGTCGCTCGGGGTGACACCGACCGCCCCGACCCGGGGCGACTTGCCCGCGGATTGCGCCCGAGCCGCGCGCGGCGCGACCACGAGGCCGCCGGCGACGCTCGCCAGGAAAGCGCGGCGGGGCATCTCGCTCCGGGTGTATGCCATCCCGCGGAGCCTAGCATGCTTGACAGTCGGCGGCGGCGAGGACGAAGATCGTGGGCAGGAGGATCCCCATGACGACCCTTCAGCAGGCCGAGGCCGCCGAGCACGCGCTGAGCCAGGAGCTCGACCGGGTGGTGGTGAAGTCGGTGATCTTCACGTCCGGCGAGCGCGATCCCCGCCAGCCGGTGACCCGGCCCCCCGACGACGGCCGCCTCTACATGATGGGGCACGACGCGCGCCTGCCGAAGATGCCGGAGAGGCCCACGCTCTTCGACTTCTTCCGGCTGCGGTTCGGGCCGTCGGCGCACCTGCTGCAGAGCGCGCGGCTGGCCATGAAGAACGGGGTGGGGGAGAAGGTGGTGCTCGCGTGTCTGCTGCACGACATCGCGATCGCGGGCTTCATCCGCAGCGACCACGGCTACTGGAGCGCCCAGCTGCTCGAGCCCTACGTGGACGAGGAAGTGGCGTGGGGGATCCGGTACCACCAGGCGCTGCGCTTCTTCCCCGACGAGTCGGTGGGCTACAAGTACCCCGAGCTCTACCTGAAGCTCTTCGGGGCCGACTACGTGCCGGAGCCGCACATCCAGGAAGCCTACCGCTACGCCCGCGACCACAAGTGGTACATGACGTCGCGGCTCATCACCGTCAACGACCTCTACTCGTTCGATCCCACCGTGAAGGTCGAGCTGGAGGAGTTCACCGACGTGGTGGGGCGCCACTTCCGGCAGCCGAAGGAGGGGCTCGGCTTCGATCAGAGCCCGGCGGCGCACATGTGGCGCACGATCAACTGGCCGACGCGCTACCTGTAGTCGGCCGTCGCCCCCAGCCCCTGGGCCGCGAGGCCCGCCGGGATGCCGCCGAGGAACAGCACGGCCATCCCGGCGCTGTCCACCCGCCAGACCACCCCCGAGACGCGGACCGGGCGCGCGTCGGGCGGGTTCACCAGTAGCTCCACGGGTGTGCCGGGCTGGAGCGCCCCGCGGGGGCGCAGCTTGGCGCCGTGGGCGCTGATGTCCACCGTGTGGTGCCGGAAGCGCTGGCCTCCCGTCCGGATCCAGACCGTCCACGAGACCCCGGCGCGGGGATGATGGCGGCGCGTGCGCGACTTCTTCGAGGAGTTCATGGGTCCGGAGAGAGCAAGCCCCGAGCCACTGCGCGCGCGCGCAAGATCGGGTGTTTGGCGCGCACTCGCGGCCGCGCGATCTCCGTCGTTTCGTCGGGGAACTACGAAATTCTGCGGCCTCGCCCGGAGGCCGTGCAGATTCTCCGCGGCCCTCCTTCCCCTCGGCCCGGGTCAGGGCCGGGAGGTCGGCAGCGAGGTCGCGGCGTAGGTGCCGGCCATCCCCTGGGTGTGCGGCCGGTAGGGGACCGGCGCGCCCGGATCGTCGGCCGTGATCGGCAGGGGGACCCCGTCGCGGCGGCCGAGGGCCCGCTCGACCAGCTCGAAGAGCGGGGCCTTGTCGTACTGGGCGTAGAACCCGGCGGTGAGGCGGATCGGGTCGCCGGAGTAGAAGCGCACGTACTGGGCCATGCGCTGGGCGAAGGTCTCCCCGGTGGCGTCCCACGCCAGCTTGAAGAGCGCGATCCGCTCCTCCGCGGAGACCCCGGCGCGCCCGCGCACGTAGCGGTCCAGCAGCGGGCGCAGCTCCGGGTTCGCGAGGTCGGCCTCGCTCGGGGCGTAGAAGAAGCCGCCCGCGGCCAGGGTCTGCACGATCTCCACGAACCGGCTGTACACCTTGCCGGTCTGGAGGTGGAAGGCGCGGAGGCCGTGGCCGCCCGGCACCCACACCCCGCTCGCCAGCCGCTGGGCCATCGCCTCCGCACCGTAGAAGACGGCGCGGGCGATCTCCATCTGGCTCAGCATCTCGCCCAGCTTCTCCTGCACGTGGAGGAAGCCGGTGATGCCGATGGCGTCGGCCACCTTCATGCCGAGGCCGCAGAAGAACTCGAGCTGGCTCAGCATGCGGGCGGAGGTCTGCACGTTCAGGAGCGCGCCGTAGTCGGCCCCCATCGAGTTGATGACCTCCGCGCTGCCCGGGCTGCCGTCGACCATCACCCGGTCCCACGGCACCAGCACGTCCTCGAAGATCGCGATGCAGTCCATCTCCTCGAAGCGGCTCGACAGCGGATGGTCGAAGCGCGAGCGCGGCAGCGGGGCCACCGTCTCCCGGCAGATGAACTTGAGCCCCGGGGCGTTCGTGGGGATGCCGAAGGCGAGCGCGTAGGCGTCGTCGCCCGGCGGCACACCGCCGAACGGGATCACCGCGACCTCCTCGGTGATGGGGGCCATGGTGCCGAGCATCTTGGCCCCGCGCACCACGATGCCGTCCGCGGTCTCGCGCACCCGCCCCAGGTGCAGGAACGGGTCCTCCTGCTGGGCCGACGTCTTGCTGCGGTCGACCTGCGGGTTGATCAGCATGTGGGTGAGGAAGAGGTCGTGCTCCCGCGTCTGCTCGTAGTATCGGGTGGCGTTCTCCCCGAAGCGCGCCCCCGCGCGGGCGAACCGGTCCGCCATCAGGTGCCAGCCGGTCACGAACTGGTTCATGAAGTCGGGCGAGCGGCCCATGAAGCCGAAGTTGTGGTCGGCGCGCAGCTTGAAGTGCTTGCGCTTCTTGACCAGCTCCTCGCGCGTGTAGGGCACGAGGAACGAGGTCGACACCGGATGCCCGGTGGTGGGCGAGGGATACGTCATCACCTCGCGGTAGGCGGGATCGAGCTGCATGTCGTACTGCTCGGCGACCGCCCGGATCGGCTCCTGGAAGACGGGCTCCGCGGTGACGTCGTCGACGCGGCGGCCGCCCAGGTAGACGCACGGCGCCCGCTTGCGCAGCGACTCGACGTACTCGGCTCCGCTCCGCGCCGGCATGCCGCTCACCCTTTCACGAAAGACCGCGTCAGTCAACCGCGGGCCGCGTCGGCGCCGGGTCGACAGGGGCCGGACACGGTGGCAGAATCGGGCCCCGAGAGGACATCGCCCCCAAAGAGGAGAACGCAATGGACGCGAACGTCAAGAAGACCGCGTTGCGCATGATTCCCTACGGCCTCTTCGTGCTGACCGCGAAGGGCAAGAACGACGAGGTGGCCGCCGCCACCGTGAACTGGGTCACCCAGGCCTCGTTCGCCCCGCCGCTGGTCGTGGTCGGGGTCAAGACCGACTCCCACGCTCACGCGCTGATCAAGGAGTCGAAGGCCTTCGCCCTCAACGTGCTCGGCAAGGGGCAGACCGCGATGGCCTTCACGTTCTTCAAGCCCGCCGCCCGCGAGGGGCAGTCGATCTCGGGGGAGCCGTTCCGCTCCGGCACGACCGGCGCGCCCATCCTCGAGCGCACGCCCGCCTTCGTGGAGTGCCGCCTGGTCGACACCGTCGAGCGTGGCGACCACTCGGTGTTCGTGGGCGAGGTGGTCGAGGCCGGCGTCGCGAAGCCGATCGAGGGACGCGCCGACGACGCCACCCTCTGGCTCAAGGAGCTCGGCCCCAACGTCTTCTACGGCGGCTGAGCCTTTGCTCAACCCTCTCCCCCGGAGAGAGGGCTCCACTCAACCCTCTCCCCTCCGGGGAGAGGGCAGGGTGAGGGGCCGGGCTACTCCACCCGCGGCTTGACCTTCAGCAGCTCCCCCACGGTGGCCGACGCCTTCAGCCCCGACCCGGTGAGCACGAGCACGGTGCGCTCCTGCGCCCGGATCACCCCGCTCGCCAGGAGCCGCGTGAGTCCGGCGGCCGCGGCGGCCGCGGTCGGCTCCACGTAGAGGCCGCGCCGCGCCAGGTCCCGCAGGGCCTGCACGATCTCCGCCTCCTCCACCGCCACGATCGTGCCGCCGCTCTCCCGCACCGCGCGCAGGACCTCCGCCACCCGGGTGGGGCGCGAGGTCGCGATGCCCTCCGCGACCGTCGCGCGGATCTCGGTGGGCACCAGGTGCTCCACGCCCTCGCGGAAGGCCGCGGCCAGCGGCGCGACCGCGGCGGCCTGCACCGCGAAGAGCCGGGGCCGGCGCGCGATCTCGCCCGCGCGCCGGAGCTCGTCGAAGCCGCGGTCGGCGCCGAGCACGTTGCTGCCGTAGCCGAGCGGCACCACCACGTTGTCGGGCGCGCGGAAGCCGGCCTGCTCCCACAGCTCGTAGGCCAGGGTCTTGGTGCCCTCCACGAACATCGGCTGCCAGTTGTGGCTCGCGTAGAAGAGCTCCGCGCTCTGCCGCATCGCGGCCTCCGCCACGTCCTGGCGCGAGCCCCGGATCGTCACCACGTCGGCGCCGGCGGCCGCGATCTGGGCGATCTTGGGATAGGACGCGGTCTCGGGCACCAGGATCCGGCATGCGAGGCCGGCCGCCGCCGCGTAGGCGGCCAGCGAGGCGCCCGCGTTGCCGGAGGAGTCCTCCAGCACGCGCTGGATCCCGCGGCTCTTGAGGTAGCTCACCAGCACCGTGGTGCCGCGGTCCTTGAACGAGCCGGTCGGCATCATGAACTCGAGCTTGTAGTCGATGCGCGTGCCGTGCCACTCGCCGGGCAGCAGCGGAGTCCAGCCCTCGCCGAGGCTCACCGCGTGGTCCGCCCCGATCGGCAGCGCGGCCGCGTAGCGCCACACCGAGCGGCGCGCGCCGTCGATCTCGCCGCGGCGGAGGCCCGGCCCCGGCGAGAGATTCACGTAGTGGCCGTTGTCGGCGCGCCAGCGCGCGTCGCCGAGGGGATAGGTCCGTCCGGTGGAGGGATCGACGTAGTGCACGGCGGATGGGCTCACCGTGCGGCGTCCAGCGCGGTGAGGGCGAGGACTCGCGTGCACAGGAAGAGGTCGGCCAGCTCCACGTGCACGTCGTGGTAGTCGGTGTACCCGCCGCCGGGGCCGTAGAGGCAGCACGGGATGCCGGCGGCCCAGAGGTGCGTGGTGTCGTTGCCCGCGTAGCTCTGGGGCAGCCGCACGCCCAGGTGCTCGGGCTCGGCCCCGGTCAGGCGGTGGAGATTCTCCCGCACCATCTGCACGATGGGCTCGCTCTTCGGTACGTCCACCGCGGCCTTGGCCAGCCGGCCCAGGCCGCGCTCGGGCCGGGGCGGGAACTCGATCTCGTAGCGGAATCGCGGATCCGCCGCCGCGAGGCCGTCGAGGGTGCGGCGGATGTCGGCCAGGATGGTGTCCCCGGTCTGGCTCGCGTTGAAGCGCACGTTGACGTAGGCGGTGCAGAAGTCGGAGACGGTGTAGGCGCCCCGCAGGTCGTGCTCGCGCCCGCGCCCGCCGATGATCGAGCCGACGTTGAGCCGGGGCAGGCCCGGCAGCTCGGGGTCGTGGGTGTGGGTGAAGCGCATCGCCTCCAGCGCCGCGATGGCCCGCGTCATGAGCTCGATCGCGGACACCCCGTGCTCCTTCTTGCTGATGTGGGTCGCGCGCCCGATGGTGTGGATCACCACGTCCATGGTGCCGGTGTGCTTGGTGAGGATCGTGCGCGCCCCGTAGGGCTCGGCCACCACCGCCACGTCGGTGCGCTGGCCGTGCTGGAGCGCGTGGATGGTGCCGACGCCGCTGTTGAGCTCGGCGGCCACGCAGGCCAGCACCACGTCGCCCCGCAGCGCGACGCCGGCACGGCGCAACGCGATGGTCGCCATGATGCACGCGGTGAGGCCCCCCTTCATGTTGAAGATCCCGTGGCCGTAGAGCTTGCCGTCTGCGATCCAGGGGGTGAAGGGATCGCGCGACCAGCCGGAGGCGAGCGGATCGATGTCGATGTGGCCGTTCAGCATGATGGAGCGGCCGTCCCCGGTCCCGCGGAGCCGCGCGATGGTCTGCTTGCGCCCCGGCTCGATCTCCTGCAGCGTGACCGAGAGGCCGTGGCCCTCGAGGTAGCTCGCCAGCCACTCCGCGCACGGGGTCTCCTCGGTGGTGAACGACGGGATGCGGATCAGGTCGGAGGCGAGGCGCACCACCTCCTCGTCGTCGATCCGGGCGAGCACGCGGTTCCGGAGCTCGTTGGATGCGGAATCGGCCATGGGGAGCCATTGTACCGTCGTCGCCGACCCGGGGTCGGAAGCGTCCCGGCCGCCATCAGGTGCTAGACTCCCGGGCAGCATGGAGATGGATCGCGCGAGCTCGTCCCGCTCTCCCGAGCCGACCCGCCGTGCGTTCATCGCGATCGTCGCGGGCGGGCTCCTCTCGACGCCGCTCCCCGCCCGGGCGCAGCCCGATGGGAAGGTCCATCGGATCGGGATTCTCGGCAACGTCCCGGTGAGCGACTCCGACGGGGCCCGTCTCTGGGGAGCGTTCACCGACGCGCTCCGCCGGCTCGGTTACGTGGAAGGGCGGAACCTCCGGATCGAGCACCTGTCCTCGGAAGGGCGGTACGACCGGCTTCCCGCCCTGGCCGCCGAGCTGGTCCGTCGCCAGGTCGACATCATCGTGGCGCCGGCCGCGCAGAACGTGATGGCGGTCCGGCAGGCGTCGCGGACGATCCCGATCGTGATGGTCAGCGTGGGCGATCCGGAGGCGAGCGGCCTCGTGGCCAGCCTGTCGCGGCCCGGCGGCAACGTCACCGGCACGTCCTTCATCACGTCGGTGATGGTCGAGAAGCAGCTGGAGCTCCTGACCCAGATCGCTCCGCGCGCGGAGCGGCCGGCTCTGCTCCTCAATCCGGCGAATCCCGGCCACCCGATCACCCTCGAGAAGGCGAAGGCGACGGCGCAGTCACTGGGCGTTCGTCTGCTGGTCGTGGAGGCGCGCGGACCGGACGACTTCGAGCGCGCCTTCTCGGACATGGCCGCGCAGCACGCGGGGGCTCTCCTGGTTCCGTGGGACGGGGCGTTCCTCCTTCACGCCGAGCAGATCACCCGGCTCGCCGCCCGGGCCCACCTGCCCGCGATGTACGGGCAACGGACGTACGTGGATCGTGGCGGGCTGGTATGCTACGGGCCGTCCGCGTCGGAGAGCTTTCGTGGCGCCGCCGCCTACGTCGACAAGATCTTCAGGGGGGCGAAGCCCGGTGACCTGCCCGTCGAGCAGCCCACGACGTTCGAGCTCGTGATCAACCTCAAGACCGCCCGCGCGCTCGGGCTCACGATCCGGCCGTCGCTGCTCCAGCGGGCGGACCAGGTGATCGAGTAGGGAGCCGCCATGCCCACGTCCGACCGGATCCGCATCGACGCGCCCCGCTTCTGGTCCACCGTGATGCGCTCGGGGCAGATCGGCCCCGGCAAGGCGGGCGGGCTCCGCCGCCTGGCCCTCACCGACGCGGACAAGGAGATGCGCGACCTCTTCGTCACCTGGTGCACCGAGGCCGGCTGCGCGGTGACGATCGATCGCCTCGGCAACATCTTCGCCCGGCGGCCCGGCGTCGACGACCACCTGCCGCCGGTGCTGATGGGCAGCCACCTCGACACCCAGGTGGCGGGGGGCAAGTACGACGGCATCGTGGGGGTGCTGGCCGGCCTCGAGGTGCTGCGCACGCTGGACGACCGGCGGGTGCGGACGAAGCGGCCGCTCGAGCTGGTGTGCTGGACCAACGAGGAAGGCGCGCGCTTCACGCCGCCCATGGTGGCCTCGGGCGCCTTCGCGGGCGTCTTCGATCCGGACTGGGTGCTGGCCCTGCGCGACGACGACGGCAAGCAGTTCGGCGCCGAGCTCGAGCGCATCGGCTACCACGGCAAGGCCGCGGTGGGCGGGCGGTCCATCGACGCCTACTTCGAGCTGCACATCGAGCAGGGGCCGATCCTCGACCGCGAGGCGGTGCCGGTGGGCATCGTGGTGGGCGGCTACGCCGCGCGCGGCATGCACGTCGACGTGCACGGCGAGACCGCGCACGCGGGCCCCACCCCGATGGACCGGCGGCGCAACGCGCTGGTGGGGGCCGCGATGCTGGCGGTGGCGGTCAACGACGTGGGGTGGAAGTACCACGCCACCGAGGGCAAGGCCACCGTCGCGCGCCTCGTGGCCTGGCCCAACAAGGCGGGCATCCTCGCCGAGTACGCCCAGCTGACCTGCGACGTGCGCCACGCCGACCGGGCGACGGCGGACCGGATGTGGGCCGAGGTCAAGGCCGCGATGCCGGAGTGCGCGCGGCGGGCCAACGTGGAGATGCGCATCGCGGGGGAGTGGCAGTTCGGGGACGAGCGCTTCGACCCCGGCTGCGTGCGGCTGATCCGGGAGGCGGCCCAGACCCTGGGCGTCCCCCACCGCGACATCCTGAGCCAGGCCGGTCACGACGCCTACTACGTCTCGCGGGTGGCGCCCACCGCGATGATCTTCACCCCCTGCCGCGACGGCATCTCCCACAACGAGGCCGAGCACGCCGAGCTCGACTACACCTCGCCGGGGGTGAGCGTGCTGCTGCACGCGGTGCTGGCCCGGGCCAACCGGTAGAGGCGCGCGAGATCCCGGACTCCTCGCGTTCGCTCCTGCGGCATCCGCCGTTCGCCCTTCTCTCTTCCTCCCGGGTCCTGGCCAGCGTCGGCTTCCAGATGCTGGGCGTGGCGGTGGCCTGGCAGCTCTACGAGCTGACCGGCAGCGCGCTCGATCTCGGCCTCGTCGGCCTCGCCCAGTTCGTGCCGATGGTGGTGCTGACCCTCGTGGTCGGGCAGGTCGCGGACCGCTACGACCGCCGGCTGATCGTGATCGTGTGCGAGGTCGTGAAGGCGGCGACCGCCGCCGCCCTCGCCCTCGGCGCCATCGGCGGCTGGCAGACCCGCACCATGATCTTCGGCCTCATCGCCCTGCTCGCCGCGGCCCAGGCGTTCGAGAACCCGGCCATGAGCGCGCTGGTGCCGGAGGTGGTGGACCGGAGGCTCATCGCCCCCGCGATGGCCTGGATCGTCTCCGCCGGGCAGACCGCGCAGATCGTGGGCCCCGCGCTCGGCGGGCTGCTCTACGCCTTCGGCCCCGGCGCCGCGTACTCCACCGCCGGCGGGCTCTTCATCCTGGCCGGCGCGCTCGCGGCGGCGATCCGCGTCGCGCGCGCGGTGCGCCCGCGCGAGCCGATCACGGTGGGGACCGTGTTCTCGGGCGTGGCGTTCATCGTGAGCCGGCGGGTGCTGCTGGGCGGCATGTCGCTCGATCTCTTCGCGGTGCTCTTCGGCGGCGCCACCGCCCTGCTACCGGTCTACGCGAAGGACATCCTGGGCACCGGCCCCGTCGGGCTCGGGCTGCTCCGCTCCGCCCCCGCGGTAGGGGCGCTGATCATCTCGATCTTCCTGGCGCGCTACCCGCTCGAGCGGCGCATCGGGCCGACCCTCTTCTGGTCGGTGATGATCTTCGGCGCCGCCACCGTGGTCTTCGGCGTCTCCACCAGCTTCGTCCTCTCGCTGCTCGCGCTGAGCGTCCTGGGAGCCGCGGACGTGGTCAGCATGGTCATCCGCCTGTCGCTCGCCCAGATCCGCACCCCGGACGCGATGCGCGGGCGGGTGAGCGCGGTGCACTCGCTCTTCACCGGCACCTCGAACCAGCTCGGGGCGTTCGAGTCCGGGGTGGCCGCGGCCCTGCTGGGCACCGTGCCCGCGGTGCTGCTGGGCGGGATCGGCACGATCGCGGTGGCCGCGCTCTGGATGCTCCTCTTCCCCGAGCTCCGCCGCCTCGGCCGCTTCGAGGAGTAGGCGACACACCCGCTCGCCCTTCGGGGGAGGAGAGGGCAGGGTGAGGGGGGGCCGTCCGCTAGGCGTCGAAGCGGCGCAGCACCTGGCCCGGGCGCCGGCCGGCGGGCCGCTCCACCACGCGCCCCCGCTCCAGCACCGGACGGCCGTTGACCAGGCTCCACTCCACCCCGCGGGCGCGCGAGACGACGCGCGGCTCGCCGCCCGGCAGGTCGCGCCGCCATTCAGTGGGTAGGGCGTCCACGGTGGCGGCGTCGAAGATGGCCACGTCGGCCCAGTAGCCGGGCTCGAGGCGCCCGCGCTCCGGGATGCGGTAGGCGCGCGCGGGGTCGTCGGTGAGCCGCTTGACCGCGGCCTCCAGCGACAGGCGGCCGAGGCCGCGCACCCACTTGCCGAGCAGCGTGCTCGAGTAGCCCGCGTCGCACATCAGCGACAGGTGCGCGCCCGCGTCGGAGAGCGTGATCAGGGTCAGCGGATGCACGATGAGGTCGCCCACCACCTGCTCGTCGGTGTTGAGCAGGCCGGCCAGGAACTCCACGTCGAGGCCGTCGGCAGCCACCAGGTCGAGCCACGCGTCCACCGGGTGCTTGCCGGTCTCGCGCGCGAGATCGGCGAGGCTCCGGCCCTCGAGCGCCTTGTGCTCCGGCCGGTGCGTGCGCAGCACCTGGACGAGGTCCCAGCGCCCGCGGAACACCGCGAGCCGGCGCGCGTCGAGGTCGGCCTTGAGCGCGGCGCGGAAGCCCGGGTCGCGGTAGACCGCGAGCCACTCCGACTCGGGCCGCCGCATGACCTGCTGCCACGCGGGCATGCCCTCGAACGGGTAGGGGTTCCTCATCGTGAAGTCCATGGTGAGCGGCCGGCAGGAGACCTGCGGCCGCACCTCGACGCCCTCGCGGTGGAACGCCTCGGTCCGGGCGAGGCGCTCCGGCACGTACTCCGGCCGGTCGTCGCGCTGGAAGAACGCGGCCCAGATCGCGGGGCGGCCGCTGGTGCGCCAGATCTCGCGCAGGTCCTCGAGCGTGGTCTTGGGCCCGACGGTGATCTGGAAGAGGCCGCGGCCCGACTCGCCCATCGCCTTCGTCAGGGCGAGGAGCTCCGCCTTGTCGGCGAGCCGGCTCGCCACCGGCAGCCCGCCCTCGCCCACGTGCGCCTCCGCGGTGGAGGACCCGAGCCCGATCGCGCCCGCGGCCATCGCCTCGCGCACGAGGTCGCACATCGCGGCCACCTCCTCCGTGGTCGCGACGCGGTGCTGGCTGTCGCCGCCCATCACCCACTGGCGGATGGTGGAGTGGCCGACGAGCGCGGCCACGTTGAGGCTCGGGTTGCACCGCTCGAGGTGATCCAGGTACTGGGGGAAGGTCTCGAAGCCCCAGGTGATGCCCGCCCGCATCGCGGCGAGCGACATGCCCTCCACCTTCACGAGCGTGCGCATGATCAGGTCGCGGTCCGCGGGCCGGCAGGGGGCGATGGCGAAGCCGCAGTTGCCGATCACGGTGGTGGTCACGCCGTGCCAGACGCTGCTGGTGGCGTACGGATCCCAGGTGTACTGGGCGTCGTAGTGGGTGTGCACGTCGATGAAGCCGGGCGCCACCACCAGGCCGCCCGCGTCGATCTCGCGCGCTCCGCGCTCGCGCACCTCGCCGACCTCGCGGATCCGCCCGTCCGCGATGGCCACGTCCGCGCGGCGCCCGGGCGCGCCGCTGCCGTCCACCACCGTGCCGCCGCGGATCACGAGATCGGCCATGGGCTCTCCCCTCCGGTGTATAGTCCCGCCATGATCAAGCCGATCCGGCGGGTGGTGACCGGCCACGACGCGCGCGGCCGCTCGATCTTCGTGAGCGACGGGCCGTCACCGCACGTGCTCACGATTCCCGGGCGCCCCGACTTCGCGCTCACGAACCTGTGGGTCACCGACGGGGCTCCCGCCTCCAACGCGGGGGCGGCCGACGCGGCGGCCCGCCCGGTGGTGCTGGAGCCCCCTCGCAATGGCGCCATCTTCAGGGTGGTCGAGTTCCCGCCCGACCAGGCGCCGGGCGGCTTCGACCGGAAGGCGGCCTTCGGCGCGATGGGCGCCCACCACGCGATGGACCCGGACGCCTCGCGGCATCCGGGCATGCACAGGACGGACACGGTGGACTTCGCGCTGGTGCTCTCGGGCGAGATCTGGGCCCTGATGGACGAGGACGAGACCCGGCTGCGGGCGGGGGACACCCTGGTGCAGCGCGGGACCAACCATGCCTGGAGCAACCGGTCGAGCGCGCCGTGCCTGGTCGCGTTCATCCTGGTCGACGCGGCTCCGCTCGGGGGCGGGAAGCCCGCGCGCAAGGGGCCGATCAAGCGCCCAGCAGCCCGCGCCGGGCGAGGCTCGCCATCAAGGCGCCCGTCCCGAAGGACCACGCCTCGGCCTCGTCGCAAGCCACGACCTCGTTGACCAGCCGCCCGATCTCGGGCGAGGCGATCGAGACCACGTCGCCGCTCTTGTGGGTGAAGCCGCTGCCGGGGGCGCCGCGGTCCGCGGTGGGCGCGAACATGGTGCCGATGAAGAGCACGAGCCCGTCCGGGTAGCGGTGGTACTCGCTGCAGGCCTGGCCGGCCAGCTCGGTCAGGTCGCGGCTGATCTCGGCGACCTGGGTCCGATGCGCGATGCGGAAGCCGTCGGGGCCCTCCACCACCGTCTCGAAGTCGACTTCGCGCGCGTGCTGCAGGGTGAAGCGCTCGTCGAGCAGGCGGAAGAACGGCCCCATCGCGCACGAGGCGTTGTTGTCCTTGGCGCGGCCGAGCAGGAGCGCGCTGCGTCCCTCCACGTCGCGCAGGTTCACGTCGTTGCCGAGGGTGACCGCCGCGACCGCGCCGTCCCGGTTGATCGCCAGCACCAGCTCCGGCTCCGGGTTGCTCCACACCGAGGCGGGGTGCACGCCGACGCGGGCCCCGGTCCCCACCGCGGCCATCGGCGGGCACTTGGTGAAGAGCTCCGCGTCCGGCCCGATGCCGACCTCGAGGTACTGCGACCACATGCCCTTGGCGACCAGCACGTCCTTCACCCGCGCCGCCTCGGGCGATCCGGGTTTGACCCCACGCAGGTCCGGCCCCACGATGGCCTGGATCTCGCGCCGCGCCCCGTCGGCCAGCGCGGGGTTGCCCTTGGCGCGCTCCTCGATCACGCGCTCGAGCAGGCTCGCCACGAAGGTCACGCCGCTGGCCTTCACCGCCTGCAGATCGGCCGGCGCGAGCAGCCACGGGCGGCCCGCGTCGCGCGCGCCCTCCACGCTGTTGCCGGCCAGCGCCTCGAGCGGGCCCACCACCGGCGCGGCCTTCATCGCGGCCCGCACCTCGGCGGGTCGGGCCTCGTTGAGGAGCCGGCTCGTGGTCGGGTAGCGGCGGGTGAGGTCGACGACCTCCTCGCCGCGCACCGCCACCACCGCGGGGCCGCTCTCGGCGGGCAGCCACGCGCGGCCCACCAGGAGGGCGTCGCTCGCGTCGCGCGGCAGGCAGTCACGTGCGGTGAGGCGCGGGGCGGGGCTCATGCCAGCGCTCGGTACGTCGCGGCCGCCAGGGTCGACACGCGCCGGTCGGGGTGGTGCACGGTCCCGGTGACGTACTGGTTGGTCACGTAGCCGAAGGCCAGGCGCGCGTCCGGGTCGGCGAAGCCGATCGAGCCGCCGCGGCCGGGATGCCCGAAGGTGCGGCGCCCGGGTCCGCAGTCGAAGAGGCCGCCCCGCGTGCCGAGCATGAAGCCGGTGCCGAAGCGCGTGGGCACGCCCAGGATCGCGTCGCGTCCGGACGACTGCTCGGCGATGGCGCGCTCGATGGTGGCGGGCGCGAGCAGGCGCACCCCGTCGAGCTCGCCGCCCCGGGCCAGCGCCGCGTAGACGCGCGCCACGCCCCGGGCGCTGGTGTGCCCGTTGGCCGCCGGCACCTCGGCCGCGCGCCACGCCCGGGTGTTGACGAGGTCGGCGCTCCGCGGCGGGTTGAGGAACGTGCGCCCGACCATCGACTCGGGATCGGCCAGGATCGTGTCCCAGATGGTGGGCTCGGTCACCGGCGGAGGCGGCAGCACGGTGGCCGCGCGCGCGTCCTCGGACTCCGGCACCCCGATGAAGAAGTCGGCCCGGAGCGGGTCGGTCACCTCCTGGCGAAGAAACGCGCCCACCGTGCGGCCGTCCACCCGGCGGATGACCTCGCCGATCAGGTGCCCGAAGGTGATCGCGTGGTAGCCGTGGCGGCTGCCCGGCGTCCACCACGGCTCGGTCTCCGCGAGCGCCGCCGCCATCGTCGGCCAGTCGAGCAGGGCCTCCGCGGGCAGCGGCCGCCGGATCGCGGGCAGCCCCGCGCGGTGGCTCAGGAGCCACCGCACCGGGATATCGGCCTTGCCGGCCTGGCCGAACTCCGGCCAGTAGCGGGCCACCGGCGCGTCCAGGTCGAGCTTGCCGCGCTCGGCCAGCATGTGGGCGCAGAGGGCCACCATGCCCTTGGTGGTGGAGGCCACGCTGACCACGGTGTCCGCCGTCCACGGCCGCGCGCGCGCGGGATCGGCGTGGCCGCCCCAGCAGTCGACCACCCGCTCGCCGTCGAGATACACGCACACCGACGCGCCCACGTCGCCGTGCTCCCGGAAGTTGTGGAAGAACGCCTCCCGCACCGCGGTGAAGCGGGGCTCGCAGTGGCCGTCGATGGTCAGCATCGGGCGCCGATCCTCCTCATGCGTCGTAGCCGGCCGGCTTGCGGTAGCCGCCGATCTCGCGGGCCAGCAGCGCGGCGAAGCGGATCGGAGTGAGGTCCTCGAGGTACGGGCCGATCACCTGGAGCCCGACCGGCAGCCCCTCGCGGGAGATCCCCACCGGGATCGCGGTGGCGGGCTGCCCCGGCACGGTGGAGAGCGCGGGGTAGACGAGGCCGTGCAGGTACGGCTCCGCGCGCCCGTTGACGGTGAGGGTCAGCGTCTGGTCGCTGTCGTCGAACGGCCACGCGCGCTCGATGTGCGGGTAGGCCAGCACGTTGATGGCGGGAGCCAGCAGCACGTCCCACTCGCGGAAGAAGGCCCGCCACGCCGCGCGGTGCTGCTCGCGGCGGCCGTTCCACACCAGGTAGTCGCCCGCCGAGCCCTCGAGCCCGCGCGCGGCCCCCAGCGAGAACTCGTCGCCCGCCTTCTTGAAGACCTCGATCCGCTTGCGCCGCGTCTCCTCGTCGACCCGCGCGCCGGTCACCGCGGAGAGCAGGGTGCGGTAGAAGGCGTGGTACTCCCGGTGGTCGCCGAGGCCCTCGGGCTGCATCTCCTTGACCACCGCGCCCATCCTGGCGAGGCGCCCCGCGAGGTCGGCGAGCGCGGCGGTGATCTGATCGTCCACCGCGAGCCACGGGATCGACGGCATCACCGCCACCCGGAAGTCGGCGAGGCGCCCGCGCCGCGCGGCGGGCAGGGTGACCCGCCACGCCACGTCCTCGCCCACCTCGGGCCCGGCCAGGACCGAGAGGGCCAGCTCCAGGTCCTCCGCGCTACGCGCCAGCGGGCCCTGCACGCCCATCACCACCGCCGAGTTCGGCAGCGGGGGAATGGGGAACTGTCCGCTGCGAGGCAGCAGGGTCTCGCTGGGGCGATGACCGTAGACGCCGCAGAAGGCGGCGGGAACGCGGATCGACCCGCCGATGTCGGAGCCGACCTCGAGCGCGCTGAGCCCGGCCGCGATCGCGGCCGCGCTGCCGCCGCTGCTGCCGCCCGGGGTGCGCCCGACGTCCCAGGGATTGCCGGTCTTGCCGTAGACCGGGTTCGCCGACTGCCAGTCCGCGAGCATGGGCGGCACGTTGGTCTTGCCGAGCAGGACCGCGCCGGCGGCCCGGGTGCGGGTGGCGGCCGGCGCGTCGTGCTGCGAGATGAAGCCCTTCCAGTCCGGCACCCCGCAGCAGGTGTGGAGCCCGGTGACGTTGATCGATTCCTTCAGGGTGATGGGGACGCCTTGCAGCGGGCGGGTCTCACCGCGCGCGCGGGCGTGGTCGGCCCCGACCGCCTCCTCGCGGGCACGGGTGAAGTCGCGGACCACCACCGCGTTGAGCGCGCGGTCGTGACGCTCGATGCGGCGGATGTAGAGCTCGGTCAGCGCGGCGGCGGTGACGGTGCCGGCGCGCAGCGCGGCGGCCAGCGCGGTCGCGGTCGCGAACGGATCGATGTCGGCCATCGCTCGGCCTCCTTCCAGGTCAGCGCACCCAGCCGCCGTGGACCGGGTGGTGCGAGCAGAGGAACTCGACGAACGCGGGTCGTCCCTTGGCGTTCTCGTCGAAGGCGCGCCGGAGCGCGGGGATGATCTGGGATGGCTGGCTCACGTCCTCGGCGTGGAAGCCGACCGCGCGGGCCATGTTCGCCATGCAGGCGCTGCCGTGGTCCGACACCTTCCAGGTGTAGGGATCGTGGCCGCCGCCCCAGAACCCGGGGCCGTAGCCGGAGTAGCCGCCGTTGTTGATGTGGATGGTGGTGATGCCGATCTTGTAGCGGGCCACCGCCTCGAAGTTGCCCATCATGTAGCACACGCCCGCGTCCCCGGTGACGTGCACGCACTGGCGGTTCGGGAACGCGAGCTTCGCCGCCACCGCGCCGGCCAGGCTGAAGCCGAGCGTGGAGACGTTGCCCCAGCCCAGGTAGCCGCGCGGGATCTGAGCCTCGTACACGGTGGAGGTCTGGTCACGGGTGTTGCCGGAGTCGGCGGTGAGGAACGAGCTCCTCGGATCGAGCACCTTGGCCAGGTCGCCGAAGACCCGGTAGGGGTTGATCGGCGTCTCGTCGGACTCGAGCCAGGGCCGGAACTTGTCCTTGAAGACCTGGCGCTGGCCCCGGATCTCCTCCAGGACTTCCGGCCGCTTCATCGGACCTTTAGCTTCGAGCTCCGAGATCAACGCCTGTAGTGTCAACCGGGCGTCGCCGACGACCGCGTGCCGCGTCTCGTAGCTGCGGTTGATGTCGAGGGTGTCCACCGTGCACTGCACGATCGTCTTCTTGTGCGCGTCCGGCACCGTGTGGCTGAACCGGCCCGGGAAGAGGCTCGAGCCGATGGAGAACAGGAGATCGCACTTGCGCAGGAAGTGGTCCGCCATCGTGCCCCGCACCCCGACCGAGAGCGGGTGATTCTCCGGGAACACCCCCTTGGCCTTGAGGGTCGTGAGCACCGGGATCTGGGCCGCCTCCGCGAACTGCAGGAGCTCGGCCGCCGCGTCCGCGTAGCACACGCCCTCGCCCACGTGGAGCAGGGGGTCCTTCGCGGAGAGCAGGGCGCGGATCGCGGCCTTCACGTCGTCCGGATCGGGCCCGCTCCGCCAGCCCTTCACCGGCGCGTAGGGATGCTCGTCCGGATCGTACTCCCCCAGATCGCGCGGGATCAGGAGCAGCACCGGCCCCGGCCGACCCGAGCGCAGGTGGGTGTAGGCGCGGCGAGTGTACTCCGGGATGAGGTCGGCGCGGTCCACCTCGCCCACCCACTTGGTGACGGACTTGAAGGCCTCGCCCATGTCGAAATGGGTGTGGCGGCTCGCGCCCACGCCGAGGCCCTCCGCGATCACCAGCAGGGGCGAGGAGTCCTCCCACGCCTGCGCGATGGCGCCGTACGCCATCTGGATGCCCGCCGCGTTGAGGCCGGCCATCACGGTGCACACCCCGATCTGCTTGCCGTTGGTCACCCGGGAGAAGCTGTCCGCCACCGCGACCGCGAAGCGCTCCTCGCCCATCATGAGGATCGGCATGCCCTCCTCGCCGAGGGCGTTGTTCACCGGGCTCGTGGGGTAGCAGCTCACCCAGGGGGTGCCCTCGGCCTTCAAGATGCGGGCGAAGCCGTTGACCGCCTTGATCTTCATGGCCGCTCCTTTGGGTTGCGTAGCTCCGCCACCGCGGCCGCGTACCCGGCGCGCAGGATGCCCACGTCGGAGGAGTAGTTCACGATGGTCGCGCCCTGCGCGATGACCTCGCGCACCAGCTCGATCGTGTCCACCGCCATCGCCACCGCCTTGCCGTGCTTGCGCGCGGCCTCCGTGAGGCGCACCCGGTGCTCGCGCACCACGTCCTTCTGCGCGGGGGTGCCGAGCACGCCCAGGTCCTGGGCGAGGTCGGTGGGGCCGATGGTGAGCGCGTCGATTCCGGGCACCGCCGCGATCTCGTCGAGCCGGCGGAAGGCGTCGGCGCTCTCCAGCATCGCGGTCACGTGCACGCGCGCGTTGGCCGCCGCCATGTGTAGCGCGGGCGGGCGCACCCGGAACGCGGTGTGCGGCCCCGAGCCGTACATCCCGCGCGAGCCCAGCGGCGCGTAGCGGGTGGCCGCCACCACCGCGGCGGCCTGCTCCGCGCTCTCCACCTGGGGCACGTGCAGGTTCCACACCCCCGCGTCGAGCAGGCGGGTGATCCACTCCCGGTTGCCCTCGGGTGGCCGCACTACTAGAGGGAAGTCGAGCGCTCGGGCGAGGGTCGCCATGTCCGCCACCGTCTCGATGGAGAACGCGGAGTGCTCGAGGTCGAGCCGCGCGTAGTCGAGGCCGGCGGACTGCAGCAGCGTCAGAACGCTCGGGGTGCGGATCATGGTGATCCAGGTGCCGATCTGCACCTCGCCGCGCTCCGATCGCGCGCGGTAGGCGTTCTCGGGGGGCCCGCTCTCCGCGCTCATCTCACGAGCCCCAGGAGACGCTCTCCCCGCCGTCGACGATCAGGGAGACTCCGGTGATGAAGGAGGCCTCGTCGGAGTGGAGAAAGAGCGCGGCGTGGGCCACGTCCCAGCCGGTGCCCATCCGCCGGCCGAGGGGCACGCGGCGATCGCGCGCCGCGACGACCTCCTCCCGCGGGGTGCCCGCCGCCACCCGCGACTCGATCGCCATCGGGGTGTTCATGAGCCCGGGCAGGATCGCGTTGGCCCGCACCCCGAACCTCGCGTTGTGGGCGGCCAGGTTCTCGGTGAACGCGACCACCGCGGCCTTGGTGGTCTTGTAGCCCACCAGCGGGTAGGCGTTGAGCGCGGCCATCGAGGCGATGTTCACGATCGACCCGTGGGCGTCGCGCAGGGCGGGCAGGGCGTGCTTGCAGGTGAGCCAGGTGGCCTTGAGGTTCACCGCGAGGCTCCGGTCGAAGGCCTCCTCGGTGAGCTCCGCCGCGGGGGCGTCGCCCAGGGCCAGGCTCGCGCCCACGTTGTTGTGCAGGATGTCGATGCGGCCGAAGCGCTCGCGCGCGGCCGCGACCAGGGCCGCCACGTCGGCCTCCCGCGTCACGTCCGCGGCGTGGGCCCACGCCGCGCCACCTTCCCGTCGGATCATGTCGGCCGTCTCCTGAGCCGAACCCAGGTGGCGGTCTACGATGCACACGTGCGCCCCTTCCCGTCCCAGCACGACGGCGGTGGCCCGCCCGTTGCCGATGCCCTGGCCGGGCGTCTGGCCGCCCCCCACCACGATGGCGGTCTTGCCCTCGACGCGCTTGCCCATGGGAGCGGGGCGGCTACTGCGGACGGAAGCCGGAGGCGCCCACCCAGCCGGTCTCGGAGACGTCGAGCATGACCCCGTCGGGCCCCGAGTACTTCACCTCCACGTTGGCGTTCCGCACCTCGCCGTGGCCCACCCCGAGCGCGTCGTTGACGTCGTCGCGGCGCGGCGCGCCCGCGGTGGCCAGGCGCAGCGCGATCTCCTCCAGGCTGTCCACCTGGAAGCCGATGTGATGGAGGCCCGAGAAGTCCTTGCCGCGCTCGACCCCCGCCACCGCGTCGTTCTTGAACTTCAGGACCGCCACGTTGAGGTCGCCGTCGGTCAGGAAGAACCCGCTCACCGCGGGATGGTCGACCCGGCCGATCTGCTTCAGGCCGAAGACGTCCACGTAGAACTTCGCGGTCGTCTCGGGGTCCTGGGTGGACAGCGCGATGTGCCTGATCTTGGGCATGGGGGGCCTCCTCGGCCCCTCCCTTCTACCGCGCCCCCGCGGGCAGTGCAAGCCAATCCGGGCCGGCCGCGGCGGCATCTGCGATACACTACCGCCGCCCGATCCCACGCCCACCTGCTGAGGAGGAGATCCGATGCCCATCGTCACGAGAGTGCTGGCCGCGCTCACCGCGGTCCTGGCCGTTGCCACGCCCGCGCTCGCCCAGACCACCACCCTCACCCAAACCACCCTCACAATGTCGTCGTGGGTCTCGCCCCAGCACCACCTGACCAGCGTCGTGCTGCAGGGCTGGGCCAACGAGGTGGAGAAGGCGACGTCCGGCCGCGTGAAGCTCACGATGCTGCCGAAGCATCCCTCCGCGCCCCCCGGCACCTTCGACGCGGTCCGCGACGGGCTGGTCGACGTCTCCTACGTCACCGCGAGCTACACCCCGGCCCGTCACATCCTGCCTCTCATGGCCGAGCTGCCCGGGGCGGGGGACACCGCGCTGGTGAACTCGGTGGCGTACTCCCGCATCTACTGGAAGCACCTGCACGCGGTCGGCGAGTACAAGGGGGTCAAGCTCCTGGGCGTGTTCACCCACGGGCCGGGCCAGATGTTCACCAAGCGTCCGGTCAGCACCATCGCCGACGTCCAGGGTCTCAAGATCCGCACCGGCGGCGGCATCGCGGAGGCGGTGGCCAAGGCCCTCGGCGCCGCCGCGTTCGTGAAGCCGGCCCCCGAGTCCTACGAGCTCCTGAAGGGCGGAGTCGCGGACGGGGTGTTCTTCCCCTTCGAGTCCATCGTCTCGTTCAAGCTCGACACCGTGATCGAGCAGGCCACCGTCTTCCCGGGCGGGATGTACAGCTCCGCGTTCGGCTTCTTCATGAACGAGGACAAGTGGAACAAGCTGCCCAAGCAGGACCAGGAGATCATCGAGAAGCTCTCCGGCGAGCACCTCGCCCGCCTCGCCGGCCGCTCCTGGGACGAGGCCGACGCCAAGGGGCTCGACGCGCTCAAGAAGTCGGGAGTGAAGATCGTGCAGGCGGATCCCGCCTTCGTGGCCGAGGTCGCCAGGCGCTCCGCCCCCATCGTGGACGACTGGATCAAGAAGGCATCATCCAAGGGCATCGACGCGGCCAAGGTCCTCGCCGAGTTCCGCGCCGAGCTGAAGAAGGTCGCCGCCGGCCAGTGACCCCGCGCTCCGACCGGGGGCGGCTCGTCGAGGCTCTGCTCGGCGTGGCCGCCTCCGTCATCCTGTTGATCATGATGGGGCTCACGTTCGTGGACGTGGCCGCCCGCTACGTCTTCAACCGACCCCTCGCGGGGGCGTTCGAGGTGACCGAGCTGCTCCTGCTGGTGCTGATCTTCGCGGGCCTGCCGCTCGTCACCTACGCCGACGAGCACGCGGTCATGGACTTCATCGACCGGCCCCTGGGGCCGCGGGGGACCCGGATCCTGGAGCGGCTGGTGCAGGCCCTCTGCGCCGCGACCATGGGAGTGCTCGCGTGGCTGGTGTGGCTCAAGGCGGACCGCATCTGGGCCTACCGGGACGCCACCGACGTGCTGCGCATCGTCTACGGGCCGTTCGTGTACTTCATGGCGGCGACCATCGCGCTCACCGCCTTGATCCACCTCGTCAAGGTCGTGGCTCGCCGGTGATCGAGGGGCTGATCGGCCTCGCCGCGATGATGGTGCTCGCGTTCCTGCGGGTGCCGATCTCCTACGCGATGGGCATCGTGGGTATCGTCGGCTACGCCTACATGCGCGACTGGAACTGGTGGGTGGCCTTCGCGACCGCCCAGACCAAGGTCTACGAGACCGGCCGCAACTACACGCTGTCGGTGGTGCCGCTCTTCATCCTGATGGGCAACCTGGTCACCCGCGCCGGCATGTCGCAGGAGCTGTTTCGCGCCGCCTACGCGTTCATCGGTCACCTGCGGGGCGGTCTCGCGATGGCCACCGTGTGGGCCTCCGCCGGCTTCGGCGGCATCTGCGGCTCCTCCATCGCCACCGCGGCCACCATGGCCAAGGTCGCGTATCCGTCGATGAAGCGCTTCGGCTATCACGACCAGCTCGCGGCGGGCACGGTGGCGGGGGCGGGGACGCTCGGGATCATGATCCCGCCCTCGACGATCATGATCATCTACGGGGTCTTCACCGAGACCAACATCGGCCAGCTCTTCGCGGCGGGGGTGCTGCCCGGCATCCTGGGCGCGATCCTGCTCTGCGGCGCCATCGTCTACACCACGTGGCGCCATCCGGAGTGGGGCCCGCCCGGACGCCGCTCGTCGTGGGGCGAGCGGCTCGCCGCCCTGCGCGACGTGTGGGCGGTGGCGGCGCTGTTCCTGTTCGTCATGGGCGGCATCTACGGGGGACTCTTCACCGCCACCGAGGGCGCGGGGATGGGGGCGATGGGCGCGCTGCTCTTCGCGCTGGCCCGCCGGGCGCTCACCTGGCGCACCCTCTACGACGCGCTGCTGGAGTCGGCGCGCACCACCTCGATGCTGTTCCTGATCCTGATCGGGGCCCTCATGTTCGCGGAGTTCATCAACATCACCACCATGCCCGCGGACCTGAAGGTCCTCGTCGGGCGCCTGGGCCTGAGCCCGGTGATGGTGGTCTCCATGATCTGCGCGATCTACGTGGTGCTGGGCACCGCCATGGAAGAGCTGTCCATGGTGCTCCTGACGATGCCGGTCTTCTTCCCGGTCGTGGTCCAGCTGGGCTTCGATCCGGTGTGGTTCGGGATCATCATCGTGTGCGTGGTGGAGATCGGCCTCATCAGCCCCCCGGTGGGCATGAACATGTTCGTGCTGAAGACCCTGCTGCCGCACGTGCCCACCGGCACCGTGTTCCGCGGGGTGATGCCCTTCATGTGGGCCGACGTGGTGCGCCTCGCGATCCTCGTCGCGTTCCCCATCATCTCCCTGTGGCTGCCCCGCATGATGCGGTGAGGGTGTCGTGACGGGTCGGCAGGTGCTCGCGTGGCTCGCCGCGGCCGCGGTGCTGGTGATCGCGTGGCTCGCGCACCCGTTCGCCACCGGGTTGCTGCTGGGCGCGCTTATGGGCTTCACCGTCCAGCCGGTCTATACCCGCCTGGCCGGGTGGAGCGGCCGCCCCACGCTCTCCTCGGTCGCGCTCGTCCTGACCGCAGGGCTCGCCATCGTGAGCAGCGTGGTGGGCTTCGTCTCGGTCTTCGTCACCCAGGCGGTGACCTTCACCGCCGCGGTCCGGGAAGAGCTGAAGCCGGGGGGCGCGCTCGCCACCTGGGTGAGCACGGTGACCGGCTGGCTCGGCCGCCTCGGGATCTCGCCCGACGCGATCGTCGAGCGGCTGCGCGCGGCGGCGGGCGACATCGCGACGGGGTCGGCCTCGGTGGCGGGGACGGTGGCCTCGGTCACGGTGGGTGGCCTGCTCGGCCTCTTCTTCGCCCTGCTCGCCATGCACGTCATCCTGCGCCACTGGGCCCGCATCATCACGGCCGTGGCCGAGGTCTCGCCGCTCCGTCGCGACGACACCCGGACGCTGCTGGAGGAGTTCCGCACCGTGGGGCGCATCACGCTGTCCGGCACCGTGGTGACCGGGCTGGTCCAGGGGGTGCTCGCCGGGCTCGGCTTCTGGATCACCGGAGTGCCCCGGCCGCTCTTCCTGGGCATCGCCACCGCGATCGCCTCGCTGGTGCCCGCGGTGGGCACGCTGCTGGTCTGGGTGCCGGCCGGGCTCTATCTGCTGGCCGTCGGGTCGCCCGGCGCCGCGATCGCGGAGCTCGCGTGGGGCGCGCTCGTGGTGGTGGGCTTCAGCGACTACGTGATCCGGCCGCGGCTCGTGGGCGACGAGGGCATGCCCGCGGTCCTGACCTTCCTCGCCCTCTTCGGCGGCCTCGAGGTGCTGGGGCTGCCGGGCCTGATCGCGGGGCCGGTGCTCATGGCGCTGGCGGTGGCGGTGCTGCGCCTGTACGCGCGCGAGGTCCGCAGCTAGCCGGCTAGCCACCCGGGCTCCGTCGAGCGGGTGGGGCGATGTGCTACAGTGGGCCGCGCTGGTCGAGGCGCTCCCGGCCTCGCTCGCCGAGGCGAGGCGCGAGCGTGATTTCACCGCACGCACTCTGCTGCGTGAGGCTGATCGGCGCATCGTCCCGGTCGTGATGCAGCGCCATGACGTGGAAGCGATCGAGGAGAGCGCGTTCCTGCTCGCGCTCGCCGGGAAGGCCTCGTAGATGGCAGACCAACCGCGCACGACCGCCACCCCGCGGCCGCTCTCCGGACCCGACCGCATCTCACCGAAAGTGGTGGGCGACGTGCGGGAGCGTCTCACCAAGGGCGAGGACGTCGTCGACCCGAAGGCCTGGGCCGGCTCGATTCCCGCCGCCTTCGGCATCGCACCACGGCTGCGAGTCGGCGCGAACCGATGGTTCAACCTCGTCTGGCTGCTCCCGATCGGTTGGGTCCTGCTGATGTCGGGAGTCGCGGCCGCTCAGTACCTCCGCGGCCTGCCCGCGGTGGAAGAATTCGTGCGCCGCCATCCCGGGACCGGCTTCGCCACCACGTTCGGCGTCGCCATGCCGGTCTGGCTGCGCGTCCAGCACTTCCTGAACCTGTTCCTCCTGATCTTCATCATCCGCGCCGGGCTGCAGATCCTCGCCGACCATCCCCGGCTGTACTGGACGCGGCACTCTACGCCCGGGAAGGAGTGGCTCCGCATGCAGAAGCCGGTGCCGGACACTCCGCTCTGGACGGCCAAGCAGGATTCACTCACGCTGCCCAGGCACGTCGGGCTGCCCGGCATTCGCCACTCCATCGGTCTCGCCCGCTGGTGGCATCTCGGCGTCGACACGTTGTGGCTCGCGAACGGGCTCATCTTCTACGCGCTGCTCTTCGCGACAAGCGAATGGCGCCGCATCGTCCCGACGAGCTGGCAGGTGTTCCCCGATGCCGCCTCGGTCCTGCTCCAGTACCTATCCCTGCGCTGGCCCGCGGACGACAGCTGGGTCGCGTACAACGGCCTCCAGATGCTTGCCTACTTCATCACGGTTTTCATCGCCGCGCCGCTCGCGCTCGTGACCGGGCTGGGCATGTCGCCGGCGCTCTCTACCCGGTTCCACGGCATCAGCAAGCGGCTGAGCATTCAGACCGCGCGCTCCCTGCACTTTCTCGTCCTGTGCTGGTTCCTCGTCTTCATCTTCGTTCACGTCACGCTGGTCTTCGCGACCGGCCTGCTGCGGAACCTGAACCACATCTACACGGGGACCGACGCGAGCGATTGGGTCGGCTTCGTCATCTTCGCCGGGTCCATGACGCTCTTCGCGATTGCGTGGGTGACGGCCACGCCTTTGACTCTGCGGCACCCGCGCTGGATACAGAGAGTCGGGTATGCACTCATCGGCCCGGCGCAGCGGCTCTTCGAGCACCTGGACGCCAAGCCCGGAACTTACACGGAGAAGGATATCTCGCCGCACTTCTTGCACAACGGCAAGTATCCCGAGACGCCGGAATACTCCGCGCTGTTCGACGGCCGCTTCGCGGACTACCGGCTACGAGTCGACGGGCTCGTCGAGAATCCAGTCGAGCTGGGACTCGATGAGCTGCGGGCGCTCCCGCGCCACGAGCAGATCACCCAGCACTTCTGCATCCAGGGATGGTCCGGCGTCGCCAAGTGGGGCGGCGTCTCGATGCAGACGATCCTGGATCTGGTCAAGCCGAAGCCCGAGGCGAAGTGGGTGGTGTTCTACTCGCTCGGGGACGGCGCCGACGGCGGCCGCTACTACGACGCCCATCCCGTCCAGCAGATGCGCTATCGGCTCACGATGCTCGCCTACGACATGAACGGCGAACCGCGCCCCTATGGCCACGGGGCGCCACTTCGGCTGCGCAACGAGGTGCAGCTCGGCTTCAAGCAGGTGAAGTGGATCTCCCGCATCGAATTCCTCGCCGACTTCTCCGACATCGGCGGCGGCTACGGCGGCTACAATCAAGATCACGAGTTTTTCGGGTATCGGCAGTCGATCTGATTCGAAGCCGGCGATCGCGGACCGGAGCCCCGCGTGCAAGACGGGATGAGCCAGTCACTCCCGGGGAACTCGCGAGCGCCGATGCCCCGGCGGACGGACAAGCCGGTTTGCGCGGGGCGGAGCAGAGCGTCTGCCCACCCGAGACGGACGCGTCGGAGAGGGATCTACTCCTAGCTGCGCGCCGCGATCTCCGCGTCGAGCAGCTCGCGCAGCTGCCGCAGGTCCTCGAGGTCGAAGTTCTTCAGCTGGTCCTCCACCAGCACCTCGATCGCGCCCTGGACCACGATCCGCTGGTGGACCGCCTTGAAGAGGTCCCCGAGCCACTCGCCCTGCTTCCGCGCGTTGGCGTCGAGCTGGATCTTGCCGGACTCGATGAGGGCGACCACGATATCCCGGGCCATCTCCGACACGCTCGCTCCGGCCATGTTCCCTCCCGGTGACTGGTCTGCAGGCTCTCGGTGGTTCATGAATTCCGAGCCTACCAAGGTCCGGCGGCACCGGCAATGGCGCGGCCTCAGAGCGCGCGCAGGCGCGGGTAGAGGAGCACGGTGAGGGAGGCCAGGGTCACCAGCGCGAGCCCGCTGACCCCCAGCGCCGCGCTCACGCCCAGCAGCGAGGCGAGCGCGCCGATCTGGAGCTGACCGAGCGGCGCGAAGCCGATCGCCACCACCCACGCCCCGCCCGCGCGGCCCCGCAGGTGGTGCGGCGCGCTCAGCTGGAGCAGGCTCTGCGCGAGCAGGTCCGCCAGCGCGCCCGCCGCGTTGGCCGCGACCACCACCACCAGCACCCCGCCGAAGCCGACCACGTAGGGCGCGCCGCCCAGCGCCACGAGGCTCGCCCCGAAGGCCGCCAGCACGCCCACGAACACCGCGCCGCCGCTCACGAGCACGCCGCGCATCGAGAGCGCGAGACCCAGGATGCCGCCCACCGCGCGCGCCGCGTTCATCGCCCCCAGGCCCTCGGGGCCGGTGTGGAGGACATCGCGGGAGAGGCTCGGCAGCAGCGCCTGGTGCGCGAAGCCCAGCACCTCCGCGCCGGCGGTGAGCAGCATCAGCACCAGCAGCATGCGGTCCTCCTGCACCGCGGTCACGAAGCCGGTGACTCCGCGCCACAGGGAGTCGGGGACGCCGGTGGCGACGGGGAGAAGCGCCCGGGCCGGCAGCAGGGAGAGGCCGCCCAGGAGATAGGCGAGCCCGACCGCGAGGTAGGCCACGCCGGAGCCGCGGTGGGCGATGAGCGCGCCCACCCCCAGCGAGCCCAGGAGCCACCCGCCCCGCATGGCCAGGCCCAGCAGCGCGAGCCCGTCGACGAGCGAGGCTCCGCCCACCACGTCGTGCGCGTAGCTCTGCCGGGCCGCGTGCTCGAGCCCGCGCAGCGCGCCGGCCAGGAAGGTCAACGCCAGGAGCTGGCCGAGGGTGACGACGCCGGCCAGGGTGAGCAGCCCCATGGTCGCCGCGGTGGCGCCCTGGCCCACGCCGGTGATCAGCAGCAGCCGCGGGCGCGCGACCCGATCCGCGAGCACGCCCGCGGGCACGCCCACGAAGGCCAGCGGCAGCATGCGCGCGCCGAGCGCGCAGCCGACCAGGAACGGGGAGTCGGTCAGCTCGAGGGCGAGCCAGCCCAGAACCACGATCTCGCCCATCATGCCCGCCGAGTTGAAGAAGGTGCCGGCCCCCAGCCAGCGGAGGTCGGGCAGGCGGAGGAGCGCGGCGGCCTTCACCCCCGGGCGGGCGCGAGGGCGGGACGGCGCAGGAGCGCGAACGCGAGCGGGCCCATCACCAGCAGCGCGCCCACCGCGTTCAGGATCGCGAAGCCCCAGAGACCGAGGATCATCCCGCCCGCCGCGGAGCCGATGGCGCCCATCAGCCCCATGAAGAGATCGGCGAGGCCCTGGACCGAGGCGCGCTCGGTCGGAGAGAGCGCGTCGGTGAGCAGCGCGCTGCCCGAGACGAACGCGAGGTTCCAGCCCACGCCGTTCAGGAAGAGGGCGAAGATGACCGGGGCTCCCGCGCGCCCGGGCAGCAAGCCGGCGAGGACCACCGCCGCGATCAGCAGCCCGGCTCCGGCCGCAATCACCGGCATGCGCCCGAAGCGGTCCGCGAGCCAGCCCGAGAGCGGGGACGCCACGTACATGCCGGCCAGGTGGAGCGCCACCGCCACCCCGATCACGCCCACCGAGTGGCCCTGGTCGTGGAGGTAGAGCGGCGAGGTGGACGTGGTGCTGATCATCACGAACTGGCTGATCGAGAGCGTGGCCAGCGCGATCTGCACCCGGCCGTCGGCGAGGATCCCCGCGAGCGGGCGCGCGGGGCCCACCGCCTCGCCGGCGTCGGCCGCCGCGTCGAGCCGCGCGAGGGCGAGGGGATCGGGCCGCAGGAATAGCAGGGTGAGCAGCGACGCGACCCCGTAGCCGGCCACGCTCACCAGGAACGGGCTCGCGGTGGCCGGCACGCCCCAGTGCGCGCCCAGCGCGATCGCGGGGGCGGTGAGGTTCGGGCCGATGATCGAGCCGAGCGTCGAGCCCCACACGATGAGGCCCATGGCGCGGCCGCGCTGCCCGGGCCGGCTCACGTCGGCGGCGGCGTAGCGCGCGAGCAGGTTGGAGGTGCTCGCGACGCCGAAGAGAGCCATGCCGGCCAGCATCAGCGGGAAGTGACGCACCGCCACCCCCAGGAGCCCGAGGCCCGCGCCGGCGACCGCCAGCAGATAGCCGAGCGCGAGCCCGGAGCGCCGGCCCGACCGCTCCATGAGCCGGGCCAGGGGCCAGCTCGCGAGCGCGGTGCCGAGCGCGCCCACCGCGACCGGGACCCCGGACCAGGTGTTGGTGCCGGTGATGCTGGCGGCCATGATGCTGCCGACCGCGAGCCCGATGGAGTGACCGGTGCTGCCGCACACCTGGGCCACGAACAGCGTGGTCAGGAGCTTCGCGCGGACGGCGCCGCGCGATGACGTCGTCGTCAGCGCGTGCATGAGCGAACCTCGGGCATCGTACCACGCTCGCGGGGCGCGGCGGCCCCGGTTCGCCGATTCGGGCCCGCCGCTTCTGATAGGATGCGCGAATGCGCGTGAGCCGCGTGACGCCGTTCCTCGCCGACCTGGGCGGCGGCAAGAACCTCTGCTTCGTGGCCGTCGACACCGAGGGGGGGCCGCGGGGCTGGGGCGAGTGCTACACGCAGGCCGACCGCGACACCTCCATCGTCGCGCTGGTGGAGGCGCTCGGGCGCTACCTCGTGGGGCGCGACGCCTCGCACATCACCCACTTCGTGCACTGGGCCTACCACGACTGGGCGGCCAAGCGCGGGGCGATGGACTTCTGGTCCGCGGTGAGCGGGCTCGAGCAGGCCCTGTGGGACATCGCGGGCAAGCGCCACCGGGTGCCGGTGCACGCCCTGCTCGGCGGACCGTGCCGCGAGCGGGTGCGCGTCTACGCCAACGGCTGGTACGGCGGGGCGAAGACGCCGGCGGACCACGCGGTGCGGGCGCGCGAGACGGTGGGGCGCGGGTTCACCGCGCTCAAGTTCGATCCCTTCCCGGGGCCGTGGCGCACCCACATCGAGCGCGCGGCGGAGGAGCGGGCGGTGGCCACGGTGGCGGCGGTGCGCGAGGCGGTGGGGCCCTCGGTCGACCTCCTCATCGAGGTGCACCGGCGCCTGGCCCCGATGCACGCGATCCGCCTGGCCCGCGAGATGGAGCGCTTCCGCCCCTTCTGGTACGAGGAGCCGGTGTCCTCCACGAATCTGGAAGCGCTCGCGGAGTGCCGGAGGCAGATCGCGATCCCCATCGTGACCGGGGAGGAGCTCTACACCCGGGCCGAGTTCCGGCGCTGCTTCGAGCTGCGCGCGGCCGACATCGTGAATCCGGACGTGTGCAACTGCGGGGGCATCGGAGAGCTGCGCGCGATCGCCCAGATGGCGGAGCCCTCGCTGGTGACGGTGTCGCCGCACAACTACAACTCGACCACCGTGGGGCTGGCCGCGACGCTGCAGGTCTCGGCCGCGATCCCGAACTTCCTCATCACCGAGTACTTCGTGAGCTTCGAGGCGCGCGGGCGCGAGATCGGGAGTCCGGCCTTCGAGGTCCGGGACGGCTTCATCGCGGTGCCCACGCGGCCCGGGCTGGGGATCGATCTCGACGAGGCGGCGCTCGCCCGCTTCCCGGCCCGCACGCGGGCGCGCGCGATGCCGACGCCCGCGCAGGAGGAGCCATGAGCGCCGCGCGGATGGATCGACGGGATTTTCTGCGCCTGGGAGTCGCCGCGGGCCTGGCCGGCGCGGCGGCGCCGTGGCCCGCGCGGCCGGCGCGCGCGGCGGCGGCCGATCTCGACTTCGCCTCCGCGCTGGACGCCGCGGGAGCCATCCGGGCGGGCGTCGTGTCCTCGGTGGAGCTGACGACCCGGATGCTCGACCGCATCGGGCGGCTCAATCCCCCCGTGAACGCGGTGGTCGCGCTCGACGCGGACGCGGCGCTGGCGCGGGCCCGCGCGGCCGACGAGGCGCGCGGGCGGCGCGAGATCTGGGGACGGTTCCACGGCGTGCCGATCACGGTCAAGGACACCTACGAGACCGCGGGCCTCACCACCACCGCGGGCTCGGCCTCGCTGCGCAGCCACGTGCCCACGCGCGACGCCGCCGTGGTGGAGCGCCTCCGGCGCGCGGGCGGGATCGTGCTCGGCAAGACCAACGTGCCGATCTTCGCCAGCGACTGGCAGAGCTTCAACGCGGTCTACGGCCGGACGAGCAACCCCTGGGACCCGACCCGGACCCCGGGCGGCTCCACCGGCGGCGGCGCCGCCGCGCTCGCGGCCGGCTTCACCTATCTCGAGCCGGGCAGCGATCTGGCCGGCTCGATCCGCATCCCGGCCCACTTCTGCGGGGTCTACGGTCACAAGCCCTCGCTCGACGTGGTGCCGATGCGCGGGCACATCCCGCCGCCGCCCGGCATCCCGGCCACGCCGCCCTCGACCCTGCCGGTGGCGGGTCCGCTGGCGCGCTCCGCGGCCGACCTGCTCGCGGCCCTCCAGGTGCTGGGCGGCCCCGATGGCGACGAGGCGCGCGCGTGGCGGTGGTCGCTGCCGCCCGCGCGCGGCGCGCGGCTCGCCGACTATCGCATCGGCTACGTGCTCGACGATCCCCGCGCGCCGGTCTCGTCCGACCAGGCGCCGGCCCTCGCGGCGGCGGTGGAGGCGCTGCGCAAGGCGGGCGCGCGGCTGGAGGAGGGCTGGCCGCCGGGCGTGAACGTCGACGATCAGTACGACGCCTACCTGACCCTGCTCTACGCGCACTTCACGCCACCCGCGCGGGAGGAACAGCTGGCCGGCCTGCGCCAGATCGCGGCGAGCTCGGAGACCTCGCACCTCGTGCGCTACGCCCGCGCGGTCACCGCGACGGACGCGCACCTGCGCACCGTCGAGGACCGCCGCCGCATGGCGCGCGGGAGGTGGCAGGGCTACTTCCGCACCCACGACGCCTTCCTGATGCCGACCGCGCTCGTGCCCGCGTTCCCGCACGATCCCTCCGGTACCGCGCTCACGCGGGTGCTGACGACGCCGGGCGGGCCGCGCCCGTACAGCGATCTCTGCTTCTGGATCTCCTTCGCGACCCTCGCGGGCCTGCCCGCCACCACCGCGCCCGTCGGCCTCACCGCGGGCGGGCTGCCGGTGGGACTCCAGATCGTGGGGCCCTATCTCGAGGACGCCACGCCGATCGCGGTGGCCGGGCACCTCGCCGACGTGGTCGGCGGCTTCCGGCCTCCGCCGGGGTACTGATCCGATGACCACGATGGGAACGGTAGGGGAGGAGAGCCCGGGCTGGTCCGGGCTCTGGCCGCTCGATCCCGGCATCGCGTTCCTCAACCACGGCTCCTACGGGGCGTGCCCGCGGGAGATCCTGGATCTGCAGGCCGCGCTGCGCGCCGAGCTCGAGGCCGAGCCGGTGCGCTTCCTCGGGCGCGAGCTCGACGACCGGCTCGACGCGGCGCGGGCCGCGCTGGCCGCCTTCGTCGGTGCCGACGCGGACGACCTCGCCTTCGTCGGCAACGCCACCTCGGGGGTCAACGCGGTGCTGCGGTCGATGCGCGTGTCGTCGGGAGATGAGCTCCTGACCACCGATCACTGCTACCAGGCCTGCCGCAACACGCTCGACTTCGTGGCGGAGCGTAGCGGGGCGAAGGTGGTGGTGGTGACGCTGCCGTTCCCGGTCGCAGCACCGCAGCAGATCGTGGACACCGTGCTGGCCGGGGTGAGCCCGCGCACGCGGCTCTGCCTGCTGGATCACATCACGAGCCCGACCGCCCTGGTGCTGCCGATCGAGGCGCTGGTGCGCGGGCTCGCCGCGCGGGGAGTGGACACGCTGGTGGACGGCGCGCACGGACCCGGCATGGTGCCCCTCGACCTGCGCGCCCTCGGCGCCGCGTACTACACGGGCAACTGCCACAAGTGGCTCTGCACGCCCAAGGGCTCCGCGTTCCTCTGGGTGCGGCGCGACCGTCAGGCCGAGATCCATCCGCTCACGATCAGTCACGGGGCCAACGGTGTGCGGGCCGGCCGGACGCGCTTCCGCCTGGAGTTCGACTGGACCGGCACCCAGGACCCGACCGGGTGGCTGACCGTGCCGCGCGCCATCGAGTACCTGGGCGGGCTCGTGCCGGGCGGCTGGCCCGCCCTGATGGCGCGCAATCGCGCGCTCGCGCTGGAAGCCCGCCGGCGCCTGTGCGCGGCGGCGGGCACACCGCCGGCGTGCCCCGACGAGATGATCGGCTCGATCGCGAGCGTGATGCTGCCCGACAACCGCACCGTCGAGCGCGGCTGGCGCGTGCGCGACCCGCTCCAGGGCCGGCTCTTCGAGCGGTGGCGGATCGAGGTGCCGATCATGCGCTGGCCCGCGCCGCCGCGCCGGCTGATCCGCATCTCGGCCCAGCTCTACAACCGCCTCCCCCAGTACAGCCGGCTGGCCGAGGCTCTGACCCGGGAGCTGCCCCTGGATTAGCCTGTGATTGCTTTGTGATTGACCTGGTGTACACTCGGGACAGGAGGGCACTCACGATGGCTCCATCCCGGGCGGCCGGCTCCCGGCCCGATCTCCAGGCGCACGACGACGCGATGCGGGCGCCGTTTCCCTTCGTGGCCCGCGAGCTCACCCAGATCCTGGGCGCCAAGCTGGTCGCCTACATCGCCCGGGTCTCGGAGACTCGAGCGGTCCACGAGTGGGCCGCCGAGGGGCGGGAGCCCAAGGACCCCGCGGTCGCCCCGCGCCTGCGCCTGGCTTTCCAGGTGGCGCGGCTCATCGGCCAGCGCGACAGCCACGAGGTGGCGCAGGCCTGGTTCCAGGGGCTCAACCCCCAGCTCGACGACCGGTCTCCCGCGCGGCTCCTCCGCGAGGGCGATCTGGACGAGGTCGGCCCCGAGATCGTCGCGGCCGCGCGCGCCTTCGTCGTCGGCGGATGACCGATCTCGAGGAGGCGGCGCCGCCCGCGCGCATCCTCCGCATCGGCCGCAAGCCCAACCCCTGGGCCTGGCCGCGCTGGGAGATCGCGGGGGAGGACGGCACCTTCGGCAACCGCTGGGACGATGCCCGCAGCATGTATCGGGTCTTGTACGGCTCATCGCAGCTGGAAGCCTGCTTCGTGGAGACGCTGGCCCGTTTCCGGCCCGATCCGCAGGTGCTGGCCGGGCTCGCCCGCATCGAGGGCGACGACGGCACCGGCCCCGCGGGGCTCCTGCCGCGCTCGTGGCTGCAGGGGCGGGTGATCGGCGAGGCGGCGGTGCGGGGGCGCTTCTGCCAGATCGGGGCGCCCGGCTCGCTCGCCCATCTCCACCGCGCGCTCGCCCCCGCGCTGGTGCGCCACGGCATCCGCGAGCTGGACGGCGCGGCCATCCGGCTGACCGCCCCGCGGCGCTTCACCCAGGAGATCTCGAGCTACGTGTACGCGCGGAGCGACGCGCGCGGGCGGCCGCGCTTCGCGGGCATCGCGTACCGCTCGCGCTTCGGGGACCGCTTCAAGAACTGGGCGATCTTCGAGCGGCCGGCGGCGCGGCCGGTGATCCGGCGCCTCGCCACCCGCCGCATCGATCCCGCCCAGCCGGAGCTGCGCGCCGCGCTCCGGCTGCTGGGCCTGCGCCTCGGGGAGTGAGGCGCGCTCAGTCGGTCAGCGAGCGGTAGATCTCGACCTCGGCGCCGCCCTCGGTCAGGCCTTCCTTCTCCCGGCGCTCGCGGTAGGCGGCCAGGTGCGGCGCCTTGCGGTGCACGTCGAAGGCGGCGTCGTCCTTGTACTGCTCGTAGAAGATGAAGAGGTCGGGGTCCTTCGTCGAGCGGTGCGGCCGATAGGCCAGGCAGCCCGGCTCCGCCTTGCGCACCACTCCCGCCTGCTCCGCGAGCAGCGCGGCGAGCGCGTCGCCCTTGCCCTTCGCGGCCCGGATCCTCGCCACCACCGTCAGCACGTTGGCCATCGCGGCCTCCTTGTCCGTCCAGATGAGCGTCCCGGACTATATAACATCGATCCTCCTCAGAGGCGCCGCAGGCGGCGGGAGGCGAGCAGGACGATCGCGTTGACCGCCACCATCGCGCCGCCCACCGCGACCGCGAAGCGCGCGTCGACCGCCGCCGCGAGCACGCCGCCCAGCAGGCCGCCGAGCGGCAGCAGGTTCCAGCAGAGCGAGTAGAGGCTCATCACGCGGCCGCGCAGCCGATCGGGCACCGTCTGCTGGAGCTGGGTGGACACCTGCGTGAGGTAGAAGGTGTTGCTGAAGCCCACGCAGGCGAGGACCGGCACCGCCACCGCGAGGCCGGGCGCGCGCGAGAACACCACGAGGCCCAGGCCCATCCCCGCCGCGCCGGCGAGGATGATGAGGCCGCGACGCGCGAGGCGCGGAGCGACCGCGGCCACCAGCAGGGTGCCCGCGAGGGCGCCGAGGCCGTGACCCGCGTTGAGGAGCCCGTAGCCCGCGGAGCCGGCCCGGAAGTACACGTCGGCGAAGATCGGCAGCAGGGTCACGTAGGAGAGGCCGAACACCGCGTTGAAGAGGGCCAGGCAGATGAGGGCCGCGAACACGAAGTCGCCGCGCACGAAGCGCAGGCCCGCCATGAGCTGGCTCAACGCGTGCCCGTCCGCGGGGGCGGGCGCGTGGCCCTCCACGCGCAGGCGCGCGTACATGGCGAGCGCGAACGCGGAGGCGCCCACCGCGAGCCCGAAGCCCACCGTGCCCCCGAAGGCCGCGATCAGCACTCCCGTGATCGAGGGGCCGATCATGCGCCCCGCCTGCCAGGGGATGGAGCCGAGCGCGATGGCGTTCGGCAGCCGCTCGCGCCCCACCATCTGGGGCACCAGCGCCATGCGGCTCGGCTCGTCGAAGGCGCGGAAGGTGTTGCTGAGCGCGGCGAGGGCAAGGAGGAGCTCGACCCGCCGCACCCCCGACGCCGAGAGCAGGAAGGCGGCGAGCAGCGCGGTGGTGGTGAGGCTCTGGGTCACCAGCAGCAGGCGCAGGCGGTTGACGCGGTCGGCGAGCACGCCGCCCCAGAGCTGGAAGACCACGAGGGGAATGCCCTGGGCCAGGCCGAGGTAGCCGAGGTGAAGCGCGTCCTCGGTCACCTCCCACACCATCCATGAAAACGTCAGATACTCCGCTCGGTGCCCCAGGACGTAGAAGACGAGGCCGACCCAGTAGAAGCGGTAGTTCCGCTCCCGGAGGGCCGCGAAGGTCGAGGTGGCGACGGGCGCGCTCTCAGGCCCGCCAGGGCTCGACGAGGATCTTCGCGTGGCGCTCCGGGGAGGCGAGGGCCTCGAACGCGCCGGCCACCCCGTCGAGGCCGACCCGCCCGGTGACGAGCGGCGCCACCGGGATCGCTTCCCTCGCGATGTGGCCGAGGGTGGCCGCGAACTCCTCGGGGGTGTAACCCAGCACGAACTGCAGCGCGAGCTCCTTGCTGATGCCGAGCATCGGGTAGATCGTATCCGCCTCCATGCACACCCCGACCACCACGATGCGGCTGGCGCGGGGCGCGGCGGCCATGATCTGGTCGAGCACGCCGGGCACGCCCACGCACTCGAACACCACCGCGGGCCGGAGCGCGGGGCCCGGCATCCACGGGGGCAGGACGGGGGCGCGGGCCGGGTCGCGCCACACCGCGACCTCGTACCAGCTCTGCCAGGGGGTGGTGCGCGCGGGGTCGACCACGTGGTCGGCCCCGAGGGCGGCGGCCAGCTCGCGGCGTCGGGCCGAGAAGTCGGCGGCCACGATGGGGCGCGCCCCGGCCAGGCGCAGCGCCGCGATCACCGCGAGGCCCACCGGGCCGCAGCCGATCACGAGCGGGGCGTCGTCCGGTGAGAGGTGCGCCTTGGCCACCGCGTGCACCCCCACCGCCATCGGCTCGGTGAGCGCGGCGTGGTCGGTCGCGAGATCCGGGGGCACCGGCAGCAGCAGCGCCTCGGTGAGGCGCATGTACTCCGCGTAGCCGCCCGGGGTGTCGTTGGAGTAGCCCACCGTGATCCGGCGGTCGGCGCGGACGAGCCCCGGCCGCGAGCAGACCCGCGCGCCGCGGGGCAGGGTCTTCCGGGTGCCCGGCCCGTGCTCGACGATCTCGGCGCAGAACTCGTGGCCCATCACCACGTCGCGCGAGAGGTCCATCGCGAACTGATTGCCCGCGCGGCGCGAGGCGGCCACGAACTGCTCGGCGTGCCTGAGGGCGTGGAGGTCGGAGCCGCAGATGCCGCAGGCGAGCGTCTTGACCAGTACCTCGCCGGGACCCGGGTCGGGCGGCGGCACGTCGGCGACCACCAGCTGCCGGTTCCGCATCACGGCGGCGCGCATGGCCGCGATCCTACCTCCGGAGCCCCCCGGGCGTCGAGTGCGCTATCCTCGGCCCCGGAGGGAACCGAGATGACCCGATCGGCGGCCCGATACGTGGTGATGGCGCTGGTGCTGATGGTGGCCATCGCGAGCGCGGCGAGCGCTCAGGTGATCACGTGGAGCATGGCCGACGAGTATCCGGCCACCTCCATCCAGGGCGAGGCGGACGCGCGCTTCGCGCGCGAGGTCGCGGCGCGCACCGACGGGCGCATCGCGATCACGCACCAGTACGACGCCACCAGCGGGTTCCGCTCCCGGGACATGGTGGCCGCCATCGGTCGCGGCGACCTGCGCCTGGGCAACACCTACATGGGAGCCCTCGGCGCGCTCGACCCCGTCTTCCTGCTCCCGTCGCTGCCGTTCCTCGCCACCACGCCCGGGGAGGGTCAGGCCCTCGCCGCGGTCGCGCGTCCGGCCTACGAGCGGGCGCTGGCCCGCCACAACCAGGTGCTGCTGTTCCAGTCTCCCTGGCCGGCGGCGGGGATCTGGGCCCATCGTCCGGTCGACTCCGCCGAGGCCCTGAAGGGCCTCCGCATCCGCACCGCGGACGCCAACGGGGTGGTCGCGTTCCGGGCCGCGGGCGCGGTGCCGGTGGTGGTGTCGTTCACCGACGCGCTGCCGCAGCTGCGGGCGGGTCAGCTCGACGCGGTGCTGTCCTCCGGCGACGGCGGCGCGGGTCAACGGCTGATGGAGACCCTGCGCCACTTCACCGCCATCGAGTACGCGGTGACCATGAGCATGGTCACGGTCAACGCGGACGCCTGGCGCGCGCTCGATCCCGGGCTCCAGCAGGCGCTGCGGGAGGCGGCGGCCGAGACCGAGGCCCGGCAGTGGGAGGTGATGAAGACGCGGGTGGCCGCCAACTACGCCCGGATGCGCGCGGCCGGCGTCACCCTCACCACCGAGCTCACGCCCGAGTACCGTCAGGCGCTGCGGGCCGCGGGGCAGACCGCGGTGGACGAGTGGCTCCGGCAGATGGGCCCCGCGGGAGCCCAGATCATCGAACAGTACCGCGCCCGGACGCCGGCCCGCTGACCGCCGCGCCTCGGCGCACCTCCACCACCAGCTCGATCTCGACCGAGACGTTCGAGGGCAGGGAGGAGAGGCCGACCGCGGAGCGGGCGTGGCAGCCCAGCGGGCCCCAGAGCTGCTCCAGCAGGTCCGAGGCGCCGTCGATCACGGTGGGGTGGGCGCCGAAGTCGGCGCCCACGTTCACGAAGCCCAGCACCTTGACCACGCGTTGCACCCGGTCGAGCGAGCCCACCGCCTGCTTCACGCAGGCCAGGCAGTTCAGCGTGGCGTCGCGCGCGGAGAGATAGGCGTCGGCCTGGCTCACCTCCTGGCCCACCACCCCCACGTAGCGGCGCACCCCGTTGATGCGCGCGGTCTGCCCGGACGTGAACACGAGGCGGCCGCTGCGCGCGGCGGGGAGGTAGTTGCCCACCGGGACCGGCTGCTGGGGCAGCTCGAGCCCGAGATCCGCGAGGCGCCGCTCGATGCGTCCGGCGGCGGCCACGGCTAGCCGATCCGCTCGGCGGCCGCGACCATCTCGTCGTAGCCGGCCAGGATCCGGTCCGGGATCTCGACCACGTCCAGGATGCGGTCGAAGTCCTTGAAGCCGGAGCCGGTGAGCACGCACACCACCGATTCATCGGGCCCGATCAGCCCCTGCGCCACGCCCCGCCGGACCGCGGCGAGCGTGACCGCTCCGCTCGGCTCGATCATGAGCCCCTCCTCGCCCAGGCGGCGGACCGCGTCCAGGATCTCCGCGTCCTCGACCGCGATCGCGGCGCCGTCGGAGGCGCGGACCGAGTCGAGCGCCAGGTTGCCCAGCAGCCCCGGGTCCGCGGCGGCCAGCGCGCTCGCCACCGTGGCGCCCTTCTCCACCGGGGCCACCGTGGGCAGCTTCTTGCGCCACGACTCCACGATCGGCGCGCAGGCCGCGGCCTGCACCAGCGTCATGCGCGGCAGCCGGTCGGTCCAGCCCAGCTCGCGCAGCTCGTTGAACCCCTTCCACGTCTTCACGAGCGACATCCCGCCCGCGGCGGGGTGCAGCACCCGGTCCGGCACCCGCCAGCCGAGGTCCTGCGCGATCTCGTAGGCGTAGGTTTTCTTGCCCTCGTAGCGGAAGGGATTGTCGGTGCCGCAGTCGTACCACTTCACGCGGCCGCTCGCGATCAGCTGCCGGTACCAGGCGTTGATCTGCGAGTAGTGACCGTCCACCCGCAGAAGGCGCGCGCCGAAGAAGACGGCCTGGGCCATCTTGGGGCGCGGGGTGTCCCTGGGGCAGAACACCACGCTCGCGAGCCCCGCGCGCGCCGCGTAGGCCGCGGTGGACGACGCCTTGTTGCCGGTGGAGTCGCAGGCGAGCACCCCGTAGCCGAACTCCACCGCCTTGGTGGCCGACACCGTGATCGACCGGTCCTTGAGGGAGCCGGTGGGGTTGGCCGCGTCGGACTTGAGCCACAGCTCGCGCACTCCGCAGGCGCGCGCCAGCCGCTCCGAGCGGAGGAACGGGGTGCCGCCCTCGCCCAGGGTCACGATGCGGGCGGGATCCAGCACCGGGAGCAGCTCCGTCCACCGCCAGACGCCGGCGGGCCGCCGGGCGATCGCGTCGCGGTCGATCTCGCGCCGCAGCCGGGCCAGGTCATAGCGCGCCTCCAGCAGCTGGTGGCAGCCCGGACACAGGAGCAGGTCCTGGTCCGGCGCGTAGGGAGCGCGACAGCCGCGGCACTCCAAGCCGGTGAAGTACATGGGCGGCTCCTCAGGAGGCTCGGCGGGCGAGCAGGAGCGGGGTGAGCAGCAGCACGCTGGCGAGGATGATCACCGCCGAGATGGCGGGCAGGATCGGGGTGATCTCGTAGAGGATCGCGTCCCACACCTTGACCGGCAGGGTCTTGCTCCGCACCCCGCTGATGAAGAGGGTGACCACGACCTCGTCGAACGAGACGTTGAAGGAGAACAGCGCGCTCCCCAGCACCGCGAGCCGGATCTGGGGGAAGGTCACGCGGAAGAACGTGCGCGGCGGGCTGCCCCCGAGGCTCCGCGAGGCCTCCTCGAGGGTGGGGTCGAGCCCCTGGAGGGCGCTGCCCACCAGCACCACCACGAACGGGAACGCGAGCACGCTGTGGGCCAGCACGAGGCCGCCGAGCGTGCCGACCAGGCCGGTGTTGGAGAACACGAAGTAGAGGGCCACCGCCAGCACGATGCTCGGGACGATGCGCGGGGCGATGAGCAGGGCCTCCAGCAGCGCGCGCCGGGAGCCGCGGATCTTCCGGAGGCCGAGGGCCGCGAGGGTGCCCATGATGGTGGCCACCACGGTGGTGCCGAGCGCGACCTGGGCCGAGCGGCCGAGGGCGGCCATCCACTCCGGGCTCGAGAAGAAGCGGCGGTACTGGGTGAGCCCCGGATCGCTCGGGATCAGCTCGAAGACCATCGAGGAGCTGAACGACATCGGGATGACCGAGATCACCGGGACCACCAGGAACAGGAGCACGAGGCCCCCCGCCGCGCCGAGGAGCGCGCGCGAGGCGAGGCGTCCGAGCCGCCGCCGCGTCCAGCGCGCGGTCACGGGAACCCGGTGCGCGGCATGCGCCCGCCCAGGAGGCGCACGTAGGCGAAGTAGAGGAGCAGCGTGCCCATCAGCAGGGTGTTGGCCAGCGCGAAGGCGAAGGGCCAGTTCAGCACCTGGCGCACGCTGAACTCGATGAGGTTCGAGATCATCATCTGCTTCGGCCCGCCGAGGAGCGCGGGAGTGATGAAGAAGCCGAGGGCCACGATGAAGACGAGGAGCCCGCCCGCGGCCACCCCGGGCAGGGAGAGCGGCAGCGTCACCCGCCAGAAGGTGCGGAAGGCGCCCGCGCCCAGGCTCGCGGAGGCCTGCCGCAGCTCGGGCGGGATCGCGAGCAGCGAGCTCAGCACCGGGAAGATCACGTAGGGCAGGAGCATGTTGACCATCGCGATCAGCACGCCGGTCTCGTTGTACATGAGGTCGAGCGGGGTCTGGATCAGGCCGAGGCGGCCCAGGGCCTGGTTCAGGAGTCCGGTCTTCTGGAGCAGGATCATCCAGATGTAGTTGCGCACCAGCACGCTCAGGAAGAACGGCACGATCACGGTGAGGAGCAGGATCTGCCGGGTGCGCGGCCGCACGGTGGCCAGGAAGTAGGCCGCCAGATAGCCGAGCAGGATGCAGCCGAGCGTGGTCAGGGTGCTGATCTTGAGGGTGATCCAGAACACCCGCCCGTAGACCGGCACCGTCCACATCCGCACGTAGTGGGCGAGGGTGAAGTCGGGAGCGAACACGCTGCCCCACAGCACGCGCAGCAGGGGCAGGGCGAAGAGCAGGGTGAGGAAGGCGAGCGGCGGGGCGAGCAGGAGCCCGGTGGCCCAGCGCCCGCGTGCGGCGCGCCGCACGGTCAGGCCATCACCGCGCGGGCGTCCGCGAGGGCCGCGCCGCGCTCGGTGCAGATCACCGGGTTGAGGTCCAGCTCGGCCAGCTCGGGCCGGTCGGCGGCCAGCTCCGAGACGCGCACCAGCAGGTCGGCGAGCGCGCCGCGGTCCACCGCGGGGCGGCCCCGCACCGCGTCGAGGAGGCGGTGACCGCGGATCTCCCCGATCATGGTCCGCGCCTCCTCGAGGCCGAAGGGCGCCACCCGGAACACCACGTCGTCGAGCGCCTCCACCAGCACCCCGCCCAGGCCGAACATCACCACCGGCCCGAACTGGGGATCGCGCAGCACGCCCACCACCGTCTCCACGCCCGGATCGAGCATCGGGGTGACCAGCACGCGGGCGTCGGGGGCGTCCGCCTCGCGGGCCGCGTCCATCAGGCGCTCCCATCCCTCGCGTGCGGCGCGGGGTCCGCAGATGCCGAGCAGGACGCCGCCCACGTCGCTCTTGTGCACCACGCCGCGGGCCACCAGCTTGAGCGCGGCGGGGCTCACCAGCGCCTCGACCGCGTCCGCGGTCTCGGCCCCGCTCGACACCAGCCGCCAGCGCGGCACTGGCACTCCGTAGCACGCGACCAGCTGGCGGCACTCGGGCTCGGGCAGCACCTCGCCGCGCGCGCGGCCGGCGAGGAGGGCGCCCACCCGTGCGTCATCGGGCCTGGACCGTCGAGCCTCGGCGGCGCGCCGGGCCCGCGCGTGCTGCCAGAGCGCGCCCATCGCCCGGGCGGAGGCCTCGAGCGAGCGGTAGATCGGCACTCCCGCCCGTCGCAGCGGCTCCAGCGCGGGCAGCCGCTCCGCCCCGTAGATGGTGTGGACGATGACCGGCTTGCCCCGGCGCGCGACGACCGCGGCCAGCTCCTCGGCCGCCGCGCACTCGCGTCGGCCCAGCTCCTCGGTGGCGATCTTCACGTACCCGCCGAAGTGGCCCGCGATCAGCGCGCCCCCGATGGCGGGATCGGCGAGCGCGATGTCGACCACGCGCGGCACCACCTCCGGCTCCTCTTCGGCCACGCCCGCGAAGTCCACCGGGTTGCCGATGCCGCTCCGGGGCGGCAGCACCGCGGCCAGCGCCTGCCGCGTGGCCGCCGAGAGCGGGGGCACCGCGAGGCCCGACTTGTCGGCGGTGTCGGCCACGATGGTGGCGTGGCCGCCGCCGTCGGAGATCACCACCACCGCGCCCGGGTCGGGGGCGGGGAGGAGGGCCAGCGCCATCGCGGCGTCCCAGGCCTCCTCGCTGTCGGTCACGCGCAGGATGCCGCACTGGCGGAGCGCGGCGGCCACGATGCGGTGCCGGCCCGCGAGGGCGCCGGTGTGCGAGAGCGCGGCGCGGCGTCCGCTGTCGGTCTCGCCCGGCTTCACCACCACCACCGGCTTGGGATTCGGGAGACGGCGCATCAGCTCCCAGATCGCGCGGCCCTCGCCCGCCTCGAAGCCCTCGAGGTAGGCCACGATCACCTTGGTGTGGGGATCCGACTGCAGGTACTCGAGGTACTCGGGGATGCGCAGGTCGGCCGCGTTGCCCACCGTGATGAGCTTGCTCATCCCGATGCCCTTCTCCTTCGCGAGCTGCACGAAGGTCAGGGCCATGTTCCCGCTCTGCGAGATCACCGCGATGGGGCCGGTGGGCACGCCCCAGCCCAGGACGTTGACGTGGCCGGAGGCGCTGAAGAGCCCGGCGCAGTTGGGGCCGATCATGCGGCCGCCGGCCTCGCGCAGGCGCCGGGTCATGGCCTGCTCCACCGCCTTGCCCTCGGGCCCGGTCTCGCCGAAGCCGGCGGTGATGACCACCACCGCGGGCACCGCCAGCTGCGCGCACTCGTCGAGCGCGCCCGGCACCAGGTCCGGGCGCACCAGCACCACCGCGAGCTCCGGCGGCTCGGGCAGGTCGAGCAGCGAGCGGTACGCCCGGCGGCCGAGGATCTCCCGCGCGGTGGGATGGATCGGGTAGAGCGGGCCCGGGAACCGGGCGTCGACCATGCTGCGCCACCGACGCCCCCCCGCCTTGTGCAAGACGGTGGAGGCGCCGATGACCGCGACGCTGGCCGGGTTGGCGAACGAGTCGAGAGGATGCCTGGTCATCCGGCGTTCATTTCCCCTTGAAGCGGGGCGTGCGCTTCTCGGCGAACGCGCGCGGCCCCTCCTTGGAGTCTTCCGTCTCGTGGATGAGCGCGGTGACCGCGCCGTAGAAGCGGAGCGCGTCGTCCGGGTGCTGGTGCAGCGACCGCCACGCCAGCTCCTTGGTGATCTTGATCGCGATCGGCCCGTTCTGCCCGATCCGCTCCGCGATCTGCTCCGCGGTGGCCAGGAGCTGCGCGGGCCGCACCACGCGGCTCACCAGCCCGATCTCCTTCGCGCGCGCCGCGTCGATGCGCTCGCCGGTGAGCAGCATCTCCATCGCCACCGACATCGGCACCGTGCTGGGCAGCCGCATGGCCCCGAAGCCGTGCAGGATCGCCCAGCGCACCTCCGGGCAGCCGAAGGACGCGGTCTCCGACGCGATGCGGATGTCGCAGCCGAGGGCCAGCTCGAGCCCCCCGGCCAGGCAGTAGCCGTTGATCGCGGCGATGACCGGCTTGGCCACCTGGAGGCGCTGCCCCAGGCGGTACTGGATCTCCGAGCCCCACAGCTCGCCGACGCCGCCGGCGTGCGAGCCGCCGTGCATCTGCTTGAGGTCGGCGCCGGCGCAGAAGGACTTGTCGCCCGCGCCGGTGACGATGGCGACGCGCAGGGCGTCGTCCTTGTCGAACTCCTCGAGCCGACGGCCCAGCTCGCGGGCCGTCGGCAGGTCGAATGCGTTCATGGCCTGGGGGCGGTTCAGGGTGATGCGGACCACGGCGCCCTTCGGCTCGTAGAGAACGGTGCTCACGGGTCAGTCTCCTATTTGAGGCGCCACTCGTTCCACGCCTCGGTGACCTTCTCGAGGTTCGGGCCCCACCAGTCCCCGCTCAGCAGGAACCCCTTCTTCACGTTCTCGGGGTCCGAGGAGAGCAGGGGGCGGAGCTTGGGGTTCACGAACTGGGTCGCGTTCTTGTTGGTGGGGCCGAAGGCCACGTACTTGGTCAGCTCGGCCTGCGGCTTGGGCTGGAGCGCCCAGTTGATGAACTTCATCGCGTTCTGGGCGTTGGGCGCTCCGGTCGGCACCACCCATCCCTCGTAGGTCAGGGCCGCGCCCTCGTAGCTCACGCCCATCGGCTGGCCCTCGAACACCGGGGTGATCGAGCGCGTCCACGGGGTCATGGTGATCTCGCCGCTGTCGAGCAGCACCCCCGGCTGGGGGAACTGGCTCCACCACACCTTCACCGCGGGCTTGATGCGGTCGAAGCTCTTGAACGCCCGAGTCACGTCGAGCGGGTAGAGCTTGTCCTTCGGCACCCCGTCCGCGATCAGGGCGAACTCGAGCGAGTAGGGCGGGGCGTTGTACATGCCGCGGATGCCCGGCACCTTGTTCGGGTCCCAGAAGTCCATCCACGTCTTGGGCTCCTTGCCGGGGGGATGGGCCTTGGTGCTGTAGGTGAGGAGCATGGGGATCGTCACGCAGCCCACCGCGTGGTCGGTGACGAGGTCCTTCTGGATGTCCTTGGCGTTGATCATGGAGTAGTTGAGCTTCTGCAGGAGCCCGTCGCGCACCGCGGTGTAGCGCAGGCGGTCCGGGATCGAGATCAGGTCCCATTCCACGTGCTTCGACTGCACCTGGGCCCGCAGCTTGGCCAGATCCACCCCGGTGGTCTGCACCACCTTGATGCCGGTCTCCTTCTCGAACGGCTCGAAGAGGGCCTTGGTCTGGCCCTCCTGGTAGCCGCCGCCGAAGCCCACGAACACCAGCTCGTTCGCGGCTCCCTTGGCGGTGGTGATGACGTGGGGGAACCCCACGCTGGCCGCGCCCGCCGCGGCCGCGGTCATTCCGAGGAACCTGCGGCGCGTGATCCGTGTCTTGCCCATCGCGACTCCTTTCGGTCCGGTCCTATGCACTCACGGTCAGGCTGTCTCCCGGCTCCCAGCCCACCGTCACCCGCTCACCCCGCTCCCAGCGCTGCCCCGTCGAGGGAGCCAGGGTCTTGGCCCACAGCTCGTCGCCGGTCTCGGCCACCACCCGGTACTTCACGAGATCGCCCACGTAGAGCACCTCCAGCACCTCCGCCACGTAGCGGTTCGACGCTCGCTCCGCCTCCGGGCCCATGCGCACGTGCTCGGGCCGGACGATCAGATGCGTGGGGAGGTGCGTGGCTCCCGCGGCGCCCTTCGTGCCGGCCTCGGTGCGGATGCGCAGCCCCTTGGCGGTGGTGAAGGTGAGCGGGCTCGCCGCCGCGTCCGAGACGCTGCCCACCAGCATGTTCGACTCCCCGATGAAGTCGGCCACGAACTGGGTCGCGGGCCGCTGGTAGATCTCGAGCGGCGGGGCGAGCTGGTGCAGCACGCCCCCGTCCATCACCGCGATGAGGTCGGACATCACGAGGGCCTCCACCTGGTCGTGGGTGACCGACACGGTCGTGATCCCGAGCTGCTGCTGCAGCCGGCGTACCTCGACCTGCATGGTCTCGCGCAGGCGCTTGTCCAGCGCCCCGAGCGGCTCGTCCATCAGCAGCACCGGCGGCTCGAACACGATGGCGCGGGCCAGCGCCACCCGCTGCTGCTGGCCGCCCGAGAGCTGGCGCGGGTAGCGCGCCTCGAACCCCTGCAGGCGGACCAGGTCGAGCGCCGCGCCCACCCGGCTCTTGACCTCGGCCCGCCCGTACCGGCGCATCTCGAGCGAGTACGCCACGTTGTCGAACACGGTGAGGTGCGGGAAGAGCGCGTACTGCTGGAACACCACCCCGATGTTGCGGCGGTGCGCCGGCCGCTCGGTGATGTCCTGGTCCGCGACCAGGATCTGCCCCGCGTCCGGGTCCTCGAAGCCCGCGACCATGCGCAGGGTGGTGGTCTTGCCGGAGCCGCTCGGGCCGAGCAGGGTGAGCAGCGCCCCGCCCGCGACCTTGAACGAGACGTCCTGGACCACGCGAGTGCTCCCGAAGGTCTTGGTGAGCCCGCGCGCCTCCAGCGACGCGCCGCGAATCCGGAGCCCGCCCTCGCCGGCCATGGTCGTCGCTACCGCCTCAAGAGCCCTTGCGGGTCCACGCGCGTCCGCAGGATGTCGAGCTCGTCCGCGCCGGGCGCGGGGGTGACCGGGACGTGGGCGGGGACCAGCAGGTCGAAGCCGGTCCGGGCCCGCACCTCGTCCACCGTGACCCCGGGATGCACCGAGTGCAGGCGCATGCGCTTGCTGCTCTCCTCGAAGTCCATCACCGCCAGCGGCGTCACGCAGTAGCGCGGCCCCCCGCCGGGCAGGCCGAGGCGCCGACGGGCGTCGGCGCCGCCCTCGGCCCAGCCCACCGTGCTCACGAAGTCGCAGCGCGGGACGAACACCCGCGGGGAGTGCTCGTTGACGAACAGGTAGAAGCGCCGCACGTGGGAGGCGTTGGTGGTGGTGGCGATCGCGCCCGGCCCGCGCAGGGCGAGGCGGCGCCGGTCCGACCCGAGGCCGATCAGGTTCGAGTTGCCGAAGCGGTCGATCTGGAGCGCCCCCACGAAGAACACCGAGTCGCGCCGGCTCTTCTGGTACATCACGATCTCGTTGTCGTTGAAGTAGGCCTCGGCCCAGCGGGCGCCCCGCCAGTCGGCGAGCAGCTCGAAGTACTCCATCACCGGCGTGTGGTAGAGGTTGGTCCGGGTGTGGGCCACCATCACCCGCATGCTCGGCCCGTGGTGCAGGTGGGCGAGCAGGACGCCGGCCCGGATCACCGGCAGGTTGGTGCCCACGAAGATCTCCTCGCCGTCGGCCATGTCGCGGGCGAGGAACGTGGCCATCAGCTCCTTGATCGAGGGCGGGGTCCCCGTCGTCCGGGCCCGGGACGCGACGGCCATCAGTACTCCCCCAGCGACAGGAGCCGGCGCAGCCCGACCGCCTCCAGGTACGCGACGTGATCGGCGGGGCCGCGCACGTAGCGGTCGAGGTAGCGCTCGAAGGGGCCGCGATCGCCGCGGCGGGCGAAGGCGCGCCCGGCCTCCACCAGCTCCGCGATGTGGGCGCGGTCCTCGAGGTAGAACCCGGGGCTCGAGAACGGGTGGGCCCCGTAGGGCGCGCGCAGCACTCCATGGCCGAGCAGCGCGGTGCGCTCCGGAGCGCGGCGGATCTCCTCGTTGGAGACCAGCTTCTCCACCTGGACCAGGGTGCGGTGCGCCGCGCGCCAGAGCAGACGGTCCGCGTAGCCGGTGCCCACGAACTGCACGTTGCCGTACGCGTCGGCCTGGGCGGCGTGGAGCAGGGCCACGTCGGGCTCGATGGCGGGCACCGCCACCAGGGTCTCGCCGTTGACCGGGTCGGCGAACAGGCGCAGGTCCGGGTTCACCTCGGGGTACGAGGTGCCGACCCCGCCGCGCGTGGGCATGAACGGCAGCATCTGCCCCGCGGCCTGCAGGCCGGCGTAGTACTGGCCCTCGTCGCACTCCCAGACGTCGATCTCGCCCCGCTCGGCGGCGGCCCGGTAGAAGGGGCCGATGGAGGCGAGGGCCTCCGCGCCCACGTAGGGGCTGATCACCTTGCGCACGCAGCCGGCGCCGATCAGGAGGTCCACGTCGAGCCCGCCCACCGCGGAGCCCACCACCGTGAGGTCGCGGAGGCCGCGGCGGACCACGTGGCGCACCGCGATCATCGCGTGACAGGCGGTGGCGAGGCCGCCCAGCGCGATGCACATCCCGTCGCGGAGCCACTCGCCGAGCGCCGCCTCGTCCACCAGCAGCGACCGCCGCTCCGTGCCCAGCAGATCGCTCATGCTCAGAAGGTGGGCGGGCTGATCGCCCACAGGCAGCGCAGGCGGCCGCGCCCGCCGTTGGCGATGCGATGAGGGATGGCGCAGTCGAAGCGGATGCTGTCGCCGGCCCGCAGCCGGTGGACGGCGTCGCCCAGGTGGACCACCGCCACTCCCTGGAGGACCACCCCGCATTGCTCGGCGTGATAGGCGAAGGCCTCCTCGCCGGTGCCGGCGCCCACCTCGTACTCGCTCAGGATCAGCTCGACGTGGCCGGAGAGGTCCGGGGTGAGGAGCTGGTAGGTGATGCCGCGGCGCGGGGAGAGGCGCTTGCGCTCGGCCACCCGCACCACCGCGCGGTCGAGGGGGCTGGTCTCGGCGACCAGGCTGCCGATGGTGGTGTCGAGCGTGGTGGCGATCGCCTTCAGGGTGGCGATGGTGGGGTTGAACTGGTCGCGCTCGAGCTGGCTCAGCGCGCTGACGCTGACCCCGACCTTCTCGGCGACCTGGCCGAGGGTCAGCCTCCGGTTCAATCTGGAAGCTCGGATGCGATCGCCCAGGCTCGCGGCGCGTGGCATGGGCGCACGCTATCCAGCACGACTGAAAAAGTCAAGTGGCACTGAAACGGGCAGGGATCGAGGCGCGCGGGGCAATCGCCTGAGGTATGCTGCCGGACATGGCGCGTCCGAAGCTGGTCCTGGGCATGATGATGCACGAGACCAACACCTTCTCGCCCGTGCCCACCCCGCTGGCCTCCTTCCGGCCGCTGCAGGGCGAGGCCGCGATCGCGGAGTTCACCGACACCAACACCCAGCTCGGCGGCTTCCTCGACGTGGCGCGCCGCGCGGGGGCCGACATCGTGGTGCCGGTGGCGGGCGGGGCGCACCCTTCCGGCTACGTGGAGAAGGCGGCCTACGAGGACATGGCGGAGGCCATCGTGGGCGCGGTGCGGGGCGGCTGTGACGCGGTGTGCCTCGCGCTGCACGGCGCGATGGTGGCCGAGCACGTGGACGACGGCGAGGGCGAGCTGCTGCGGCGCATCCGCGCGGTCGCGCCCCGGGTGCCGATCGCGGTCGGCCTCGACTTCCACTCCCACATGACGCCGGCCATGGTCGAGCACGCGACCCTGATCGCGGGCTACTGCACCTACCCGCACGTGGACATGGGCGAGACCGGGCGCCGGGCGGGGCAGGCCCTGCTGCGGACGCTGCGCGGCGAGATCCGGCCGGTGATGGTGTGGGGCAGCCAGCCGATGATGACCAGCACCCTGGTCCACACCCCGTCGCGCCAGCCGATGAAGGACATCATGGACCAGGCGATGGCCGCGGAGGCCTCGGGGGCGGTGGTGCTGGCCTCGGTGTTCGGCGGCTTCCCGCACTCCGACATCCCGCACATCTCGCTCTCCACCGTGATCGTGTGCGACGGCGCCACCGACGCGGGGCAGGCCCTGCGCGACCGCCTGCTCGCGCTGGCCTGGGAGCGGCGCGAGGATTTCCTCTACCGGGGCGCCCCCCTCGCCGAGCAGGTCGCGCACGCGCGATCGCTGAGCGAGGGGCCGATCGTCCTGGTCGATCACGGCGACAACACCGCCTCCGGCGGGACCCAGGACGTGATGCGGGTGATCGAGGAGGTGATGCGCCAGGGGCTGACCGACGTGGTGGCGGGGCCCATCTGCGACCCGGCGGGCGTGCGGCGGCTCGTCGAGGCGGGCACCGCGGCGGGGGTGACGCTGCCCCTGGGCGGGCGCATCGACATGCCCCAGATCAACCTGCCGGGCAAGCCGCTCACCGTCACCGGCAAGGTCACGCGCATCACCGACGGCGAGTTCACCGTCACCGGTCCGATGGCCACCGGGACCCGGGTGCGGATGGGCCGGACCGCGGTGCTCGACACCGGCGGGGTCCAGATCGTGGTGTCGGAGGGACGCAGCGAGCCGTTCGACACCGGGGTCTTCACCCACTGCGGCATCGACCCGCGCCGCAAGAAGTACGTCCTGATCAAGTCACGCCAGCACTTCCGGGCCGGCTTCGAGCCCATCGCCCGGCACATCGTGCTCTGCGACGGCGACGGCGTGACCAGCTCCGATCTGCGGCTCTTCACCTACCGGAACCGCCCCCGGCCGCTCTTTCCCTTCGAGAGATAGGAGGCACGTCATGGACTATGGCCTCTTCACGATGCCGTCGCACCCGCCGGAGCGGAAGCTCTTCGACGGGCACCAGTGGGACCTGCAGCAGCTCCGCTGGGCCGACGAGCTGGGCTTCAGCGAGGCATGGATCGGCGAGCACCACACTTCTCCGTGGGAGCCCCATCCCTCGCCGGACCTCCTGGTGGCGCAGGCCCTGCTGCAGACCAAGCGCATGCGCATCGGGCCGGGCGGCTTCCTGATGCCGTACCACCATCCCGCGGAGCTGGCCAACCGGCTCGCGATCCTCGACCACATGGCCCAGGGCCGGCTCAACTTCGGCGTCGCCGCGAGCGGGCTGCCGAGCGACTGGTCGATGTTCAACGTGGACGGCATGTCGGGACAGAACCGGGAGATGACCCGCGAGTCGCTCGACATCATCCTGCGCCTCTGGAGCGACGAGCCGGAGTTCGACTACAAGGGCAAGTTCTGGCACGTCACCAAGACCGGGACCATGTTCGAGACGCTCAAGCCCCACATCTACCCGTTCCAGAAGCCGCACCCGCCCATCGGGGTGGCCGGGCTCAGCAAGGGATCGGACACGCTCAAGCTGGCCGGCGAGCGCGGATACTGGCCGATGAGCCTGAACCTGAACCCGACCTACGTGGGCAGCCACTGGGAGGCGGTGGAGCAGGGAGCCGCGAGGGCCAACCGGACCCCGAAGCGCTCGGACTGGCGGATGGTCCGCGAGGTGTTCGTGGCCGACACCGACGCGGAGGCGATGCGGCTCTCGGTGGGCGGCATGATGGGCCGCATGATGACCGAGTACTTCCTGCCGCTCCTGGGCGCCTTCGCGTTCACCGAGTTCCTGAAGCACGACCCGAGCGTGCCCGACTCGGACGTGACGCCGGAGTACTGCGCCAAGCACAACTGGCTGGTGGGCTCGCCCGACACGGTGGCGCGGAAGCTCGACGACATCTACGAGGAGGTCGGCGGGTTCGGCACGCTGCTCCTGTTCTGCTTCGACTACAGCGACAACCCGAAGGCGTGGCACCACTCGATGGAGCTCCTGGCCAAGGAGGTCATGCCCCGCTTCAAGAGCGTGGTGCCCAAGTAACGGTGGATCAGGGCGCGCTGCGGCCGACGGTCGTCGAGGTCAGCCTGGATCGCCTCGCGGAGAACTTCCGCGCGATCCGGGCGGCGGTGGCTCCGGCCGCGGTGATGCCCATCGTGAAGGCCAACGCCTACGGTCACGGGCTCGTGCCGGTGGCCCGGCACCTGGCCGGCCTCGGCGCGCGCTCGCTGGGCGTGGCCTTCCTGGAAGAGGCGGTGGCCCTGCGCGAGGCGGGGCTCACCCTGCCCATCCTGGTCATGGGCGGCATCTTCGGCGACCAGATCCCGGTGTTCCTGCAGCACGGCCTCACCCTGACCGCGTCGTCCATCGACAAGCTCCAGCAGGTGGACGAGGCGGCCGGGCGCCTGGGCGTCGGGGCGCGGGTGCACCTCAAGATCGACACCGGCATGGAGCGGATCGGCGTGCACTACTACAGCGCGCGCGGCTTGCTCGAGCGGGCGTCGGAGTGCCGGCACACCCTGGTGGAGGGCATCTACTCCCACTTCGCCAGCTCCGACACGGCCGACCTCACCTCCGCGCGGGTGCAGCTGGCGCGCTTCCTGGAGGTGCTCGAGTGGTACGACAAGCAGGGCATCAAGCCGCCGGTGCGCCACATGGCCAACTCGGGGGCGGTGCTCCAGCTCCGCGAGAGCCATCTCGACCTGGTGCGGCCCGGCATCCTGCTCTACGGCGTCTACCCCTCCGACGAGGTGAAGCACACCATCGCGGTGAAGCCCGCGCTGTCGCTCCGCTCGCGCGTGGTGTACTTCAAGGTGGTCACGCCCGGGCACCCGGTGAGCTACGGCTCGACCTGGCAGTCGGATCACCCGGTGCGGGTGGTCACGGTCCCGGTGGGCTACGGCGACGGCTACTTCCGCGCGCTCTCCAACGTGGCCCACGTGCTGATCCGCGGCAAGAAGTACCCGGTGGTGGGCCGCGTCTGCATGGACCAGATCATGGTCAACCTCGAATGGGAGACGGCCTACAACGGTGACGTCGTCACCCTGCTCGGCGCCGACGGCGCCGAGCTCATCACCTGCGAGCACCTCGCTGACTGGGCCGGCACCATCCCCTACGAGGTCCTGACCAACCTCAACACCCGCATCCCCCGCGTATACATCTGACGGGGCAGTCTGATGGGGTCAGGTCTTACATTCCGACATTTCCGCGCGGCGGCGCATCGCCTCAGGCGAGAAAAATGTCGGAATGTAAGACCTGACCCCGGACTCCGCTGTCCCGGCCCCTCACCCTGCCCTCTCCCCGGAGGGGAGAGGG
>Ga0207657_10000040_pt1 | contig 119777 bp, 114 predicted proteins | sample KBSC33metaG_FD_184316 | JGI IMG/M metagenome (GOLD analysis project Ga0207657, IMG submission 184316) | Corn rhizosphere microbial communities from Kellogg Biological Station, Michigan, USA - KBS C3-3 metaG (SPAdes) (version 2) | ecosystem: Host-associated > Plants > Roots > Rhizosphere >...
GTGTCCTCCATCGAGCGAAGCAGGGCGGAGGGGCCCGCTCGTCCGCCGCCCAGGTCCGGGTCGGCGAGGATGGCCAGCTCCGGCCCGGCGACCCCGCCGCCGTGCGCGGCGCCGAGGGCCGGGAGCACCGAGGCCGACGGTGAGCTCACCACGGTGTGACCGTCGATCAGCAGCTGCGAGTGGCCGGGGCGGGGCAGGGCGGCGAAGGGGATCTGCTGGAGCGCGCCGTCGGCGACGACCACCAGCGTCCGGGCCCCGAGCGCATCGGCCACCGGGCCCAGCACCATCCGCGACAGCGCGCGGGCCCGCTCCCCGCCGTCGTCCACGGCGTCGGGGTCGCTCCAGCGCTCCCGCACCGCGGTGACCGCCCGCTCGATGAGCCGCCGCCCCGGGAGCACCGCCGATCGCAGACCCGACCGCGAGACGACCCACACGAAGCTCTGGCGCTCACCGACCAGATACTCGACGAGGGCCGTGGAGCCGTCGAGCAGCTCGGAGCGGATCTCCTCCACCGACAGGGGACGGGCCGGAGCCAGCGCCGCGTACCGCGGGCTGCTGGCGCGCATCTTTGCCTGAAGCCGCTCGCGCTCGGCCCGAAGCCCCTCGAGCTCGCGCTCGACGGCGTCCGCCTCCGCCGGGTGGTGCTCACGGCCGAGCACCGCCACCAGCGCCTTCCGGGCCCGGCCGGTCCGCTCCTCGAGCGCACGTTCCTCGGCGCGCAGGCCGGGGTCCACGTCGCGCTCGATGTCCACCCTGGCCGCGGTGAGCACCTCGAGGAGCGCGCGCGCCCTGGCGCTCTCGCTCGCCTCGAGCGCCGCCGCGTCCCAGCCCGCCGCGGGCTGCCGGGCGTGGAGGGCCATGAGCACGCCGGCCAGCAGCTCGTAGCGGCCGTGCACCACCGCCGCGTACGACGCCCGCGCGCTCGGGCCGGTGATGGACCCCCTCAGCTCCTCGGTGAGCTGGAGCGCCTCGAGCACGTGGCGCCGGGCATCGAGCAGCCGCCCGGTGACGAGCTCGGCGCGGGCCAGCGCGGTGAGGCAGATCGCCTCGTTGACCCGGTCCCCGATGGCGTGGAGCTCGGCGCGACTCGCCGCCAGCGGCTGGAGGGCCTCCGGCGCTCGCCCGGCTTCCAGCAACGTGCGCGCGATGTTGACCCGGGCGTTGATCGCCGAGCGGCGGTCGCCGCCCGCATCCAGCCGCTGCAGCGCCTGCTCGAAGAGCTCGCGCGCCTGGTCGGGCTTCCCCTCGTCGAGGCGAAGGAGCCCCATGTGGTTGAAGGTGAAGGCCACGAACCGCACGTCACCCGATCCGGAGAGCAGCGGCAGCGCTCGCTCGAAGGCGCGCCACGACTCCTCCCTCCGACCGAGGTGCTCCAGCGCGATGCCGAGCGCGTACTCCGAATTCCCCTCCTCCCCTGGGTTTCCCAGCGCGTGGAAGGCATCCCGCGCCTCGGTGAGGTCGGTCAGCACTCGCTCCGACTCACCGAGCTGCTCCAGGTCCATCGCCCGGTTCTTCAGAACCAGCGCGATCAATTCCCGGTCGCCGTCCTCCCGCGCGCTGGCGAGCGCCTCGGTGTAGCCGGCCACCGCGCCGGAGAGGTCCCCGAGGTTCCCCTGGGCCACCGCATGGAAGTTGAGGAGGACGGCCTCGGCGAGAGGAAGCGGGGCCACGCTCCGGCGGAGCGCGAGCGCCTGCTCGAGGAGGATGACCGCGTCCCGTGGGTCGCCGAGCTCGGTCACCACCAGCCCCAGCACACCCTGGCAGTCCGCCTCCCGCGCCCGGTCTCCCACCGCTCGCCAGGACCGGAGGGCGTCCTCGAGCGTCGTGCGGGCCTCCGGGAGGCGTCCCATCATCTCGAGCAGCTCGCCCTTGCGGCTCAGCGTCTCGGCCCGCTGGGTCTCGTCCTTCGCCTCGGTCCAGAGCTGGAGCGAGCGGTCGTAGCCGGCGAGGGCCGCGGGGTACCGCGGGCCGTCCTGCGCGGCCACCCAGGCACTGGCCTCGGCGCGAAGCCGCTGCGCGTCCATCCGCACGCGGTCGGTGGGGGTCGCGGGCGCGGCCGCTCCGAGCGCGAGGCGGAACCGGCCGCCGGGGTCCTTCTCGGAGCGGAGGAACACCTCCAGCCGGTACGTCCCCGGCCGGTCGAGGACGAGCGTCAGGGTCAGGGGGTCGGAGAGCCTGAGCACGTTCTCGACGCCGCCGACCACGGCTCCATCGGGGCCGATCGCCCGCACCCCGAGGTCGAGATGTGGATGATCGACGCGCAGGTGCAGCGCCGTTCCACCCTCCGCGGTCAGCTCGAGGGAGCGGACCGCGCCCGGGCGCACTGCGTCCTCGACGGCCTCTCCGAAGGCGATGGGTCGGCCGGAGGCGACGGCGGACGCGAGCAGGGCACAGCCGGCCGCGACGAACGGGAGACTCCGCCCCCCACGCTGTCCAGCTCGCCCGGCCACCACGACCTCCTCCGGTCTCTTCTACCGGGCCGGCGCCACCTCGAAACGATGCCGTCCCACCGGGGCGATGCCTCCGCGTGCGGAGACTCCCTCCAGCGTGAGCACGTGGACCCCTGGCCTGAGCAGCGCCGGATCGATCCCCACCGCGACCGCGTCGCGCGAGCTGGGCGCGAGCTCCTGCCGGACCACCGTGTCACCGCCGGGACCGGCCAGCGTCACCCGGTACCGTCCGAAGCGGGGCGGGCTCTCCCGCTCGACGAGCAGGACCACCGGCGTTCCGGACGGCGGAAGCGCGAGGGTGGGGAGCTCGGCGCCCCGGGTCGCGATGAGGCTCAGGACGGGAACGGGCCCCTTCGGAGCGGAAGGAGTGGACGGCTCCGGGGGACGGGCGGTCTCCGCCGCCGACAGACGCGCAGCGAGCGCAGCCACCTCCTGGCGGGCGGTGGCGCCGGCGACGCGCTCGGCCTCCAGGGCGCGTTCCAGGCGGCGCTCGCGGCTGCCGCCCCAGAGGACCACCACCGCGACGGCGGCCAGCGCGGCGATGGTGAAGGCTGCGCGCCGGGCCCAGGGGGAGCGGGCCGGGCGGACCGGCTCGGCCGCCTGCTGCTCACCGAGCGCGTGGAACCCGCCGAGGAGACCCTGGACCGCCTCCACCCGGGCGAGGCACTGCGGGCAGTCGACGAGGTGCGCCTCGAGCTCGGCGCTCTCCTCCGACCCCAGTCGACCGGTGACGTAAGCCTCCAGCCGGTCGCTGTCCTCGATGCCCTGGTGGTTCATGTCCCCACCTCAAAGGTGCTTCGAGCCCGCAGATTGTCGCGCCTCCCAGAGCTCCTGGAAGCGCTTTCGCGCCCGGTGGAGCACCCGGTTGAACTGGAGGCTGGTGAGTCCGTGGTCGACCTGGAGGACTTCCTTGCTCTCCTGGCCCAGGTAGTAGCGCCGGAGGAGCTCGCGGTCTCGCTCGACCGGCAGCTCCTCGACGATCTGCCGGACCAGGGCCCGCTGCTCGGCGCGGAGGAGCTGGTCCACGGGGTCCGGCCGATCGTCCTCGACTCGGGCGAGACGGAGGGTGCTGTCACCGGCAACGCGCCGTGCGCGCTGGTAGTGCCGGGTGGCCAGGTTCCTCGCGAGCGAGGCGACGAACGCCGGCAGCTGCGACGGGTCGCGGACCCCTCCGGCCCGCACCCGCTCGAGCAGGATGCGGAGTGCCTCCTGGTGGAGGTCCTCGCTGACCGCGCGCTCGCGGGCGACGGTCTGGAGGATGGCGCGGATGCCGCGGCTGAACCGCTCGACGAGATCCCGCTCGGCAGCGGTCTCGCCCGCGCGGATGCGCTGCACGAGAGTTTCCAAGACATCGGTCAGAGCGACGCGATTCTCCCATTTCCCACCGCCCGGGCCCGGGTGATGGGGGAGGACCGGTCAATCCTGGACGTCTCGGATGGTTCCACGGTGCCAGCGCGCAACGAGGTTGCCCCGGTCAGGGTCCGGGGTGGATCGCCAGCATCGGCTCGGCGTCGCCGGGGCCGATGTCGGCGCTCGGGTCCGCGATGTGCAGGGTGACCTGCCCCTGCTCCTCGGCGAGCGCGCGGGCGGCCTCGACCGTGGCCCTGGGTGGGTGGGCAGCACGCGCGGTGAGGTGGCGTACGGTGCCGTAGGCGAGCGCGGCCACGAGCGCGGCGAGGACGAAGGTGTAGAGGGGCAGTTCGCGGACGAGCCGGTTCATGGAGGACTCCGGACGAGGGTTCCTCCTTCAAGGTGCGGGCAGCGCGTCATTCATCGCATGCGACAGCTCGGGTGGTGGCTGCACTCTCGTCTGCAGGCGTCCCAACGAGGGGGCTTCCATGGTGAATCGACTCGCTGTGCTGACCGCGGTCCTCGCCGTCGTCGCGTGCGGAGACAAGCCGCAAGCTCCCGGCACCACCTCCACCTCCCAGGACGTCGTCGACCACGACGCCTCGCGCTCGTCACACCCCTCGGCCTCGTCGCAGTGGAGCATCAACCGCGAGGGCTTCTCGCTCACCATGGTCGCCAATGGCGGGCCGCTGAATGACCCGGACAGCCCCTTCTTCCAGTCGCTCGGCACCAACGGGCGCTCCTGCCACACCTGCCACGAACCGCAGACCGGGATGTCCCTCACCCCCGAGCGGGCCCGTCTGCGCTTCGCCGAGACCGGGGGGAAGGATCCGCTCTTCCGGCCCAATGACGGCTCGGTCTCACCCCTCGCCGACGTCTCGACCGTGGACGCCCGCCGCCGGGCCTATGCCTTGCTCCTCGACCGGGGGCTGATCCGCATCGGGATCGGCGTGCCCGCGAACGCGCAGTTCGAGCTGGTGTCGGTGAGCGATCCCTACGGCTACGCCAGCGCGAGCGAGCTGTCCCTCTTCCGCCGTCCGCTCCCCTCGGCGAACCTCCGGTTCCTGAGCACGGTGATGTGGGACGGGCGCGAGACCTTCAAGGACCCGACGCAGCCCAACGGCTTCGCCACCATCCACTTCGACCTCGCCGACCAGGCGAACAGCGCCACCACCGGGCACGCCCAGGGGCAACCGATCACCCAGGAGCAGCGGGACGAGATCTTCGCCTTCGAGATGCAGGTCTTCACCGCCCAGCAGTTCGACTTCCAGGCCGGAATGCTGGACCGAGCCGGCGCGAAGGGCGGCCCCGCTCCGCTGGTCGACCAGGAGTACTACTTCGGCATCAACGACCCGCTCGGCGCGGACCCGGAGGGGTTCAACCCGGTGGCGATGACCGCGTTCCAGGCCTGGGAGGGCGTACGCGGCGGCGGGCAGGACCGGGCGCGCGCGTCGATCGCCCGCGGGGAGACGATCTTCAACACCCATCCCATCTCGATCATCGGGGTGAGCGGGCTGAACGACGACCTGAACACGCCGACCATTCCCGGCACCTGCACCACCTGCCACGACACGCCGAACTCGGGGAACCACTCGATCCCGGCGCCGCTGAGGATCGGCACCGCCGAGGTCGATCCGGTGGGCGATCTCGACGTGTCCGGGCTGCCGGTCTACACGCTCCGGAATCTCACGACCGGCGAGACGGTCCGGGTGACGGATCCGGGCCGGGCGCTGATCACCGGGCTGTGGAAGGACATCGCGCGCTTCAAGGGTCCGATCCTCCGGGGTCTGCCGAGCCGCGCTCCGTACTTCCACAACGGCTCGGCCCGCACCCTCCAGGACGTGGTGAACTTCTACGACCAGCGCTTCGGGATGCAGCTCACCCGGCAGGAGAAGACGGACCTCGAGGCGTTCCTCTCCGCGCTGTAGCGGGCTCAGCCGAGGGCCAGCACCGCGGCGAGGGTCGCGGCCTTGTGATCGGCGGTCCACGGCGGCCCCAGCGGCCGCCCGAGCTGGGTCAGGAACCCGGGAACCTCGTCCTTCGAGAGACCGAGCGCCCGCGCCGCGCGCCGCACCAGCTCCGGCCCCGGGACCTGCAGCACGTCGAGCCCGAGGTCCTCGCTGGCGCCGCGGATGACCGCGCGGAAGAGCGTCCCCTCGGCGGCGTGGACCAGGGTGTGGCTCTGGAGAATCTCCTCCAGCGACCGGGACGGTGCCTCCCGGGCGGTGATGACCGCGCTGCCGAGCACGCGGTGCCCCCCTGCGCGGAGGGCCTCCACCACCGCACGGAGCTCCTCACGAGCCCGGGCGCGCGCCTCGTCCTCCGCCTTCCGGACGAAGCGCTCGGCGTCGGGGAGGGCCAGCTCGCGGGCGGCGTGGAACACGTAAGGGTACGCGTCCTGCCGGGGCGTCAGCGGAACGGGGAGCATGCCCACCCGGCGGCGGTCGAGAACGGCGACGCCCGGGCCCGATCTCGCGATCGCGACCAGCGCCGCCCAGCCCGTGTGCACCGAGAAGCCGAGCGCCACGGCGCGCGGCGATGGTCCGGCAGACGCCACGCCTCGAGCTTATCCCCGCGTCAGTGCGGCTTGCTGACGAACCAGATCTCGTTGGTCGCCGTGACGCGCACCGTGCGTCCTTCGCCGACGACGATCTTCGCGTACTCGCCGGGGAGGATGCGGGTGGCGGGCTCCTGGGAGGGCCGATCCACCCGGACGGCGACGCCTCCCGGAGGAATCTCCAGCTGGCTCGCCGGAAGGACGCGGATGATCTGCGCGAACCCGGTTCCGGCGTGCACGAGGTAGAGCCGCTCCAGCGTTCCCACCGCCCGGTAGGCGAGGCCTCGAGCCATCACCGGCGCGATGCGATCCTCGCGCTGGATCTCGATGCGCACCGCGTCCTCGAGCTTGCGCCCGTCGGGGCTCTCGGCGCCGTAGCGCCACAGCGTTCCCGAGAGCTGCTGCCCCGGGTGCGTCGTGGCCGGGACGTCGATCGCGAGGTGGTACTCGGCATCGTCGAAGCTGCGGGTCTCCGGGAGCTCGGCGTGCCTCACCCGCACCCTGGCCAGCCGGAGGGTGTCACCGGGTCCGGCCGGCCCGAGCACCAGGAAGCTGGCCTGACCGCTCCCGAAGAGCATCGGTCCCTGGCGCGCCCGGGCCGCCTCGGGGCTCATGGTGAGCGAGAGCAGGAGCGCGAGGACGGCGCTCACGGGAGCACCCCGCGGACGGCGGCCTGGAACAGCGAGGCGAGGACGAGGCCGTGGCTGATCTCCCCGGAGGCGACGCGGTCCTGGAGCGAAGTAGCCGGGACGAGCTCGACCCGGACGTCCTCACCCGGATCGAGGCGCGGCTCGGCGGTCTTGCGACAGTCATGCGCGACGAAGGTGTGCAGTCGGTTTTCCTGGAGCGCGGGGTTCGGGTAGCAGGTGCCGAGCGGCGTCCAGCGCGCGGCGACGAAGCCGGTCTCCTCCCGAAGCTCGCGGGCCGCTGCCTGGCCGGGCGTCTCTCCGGGGTCCACCATGCCGCCGGGAAACTCCAGGGTCTCGGCATGAATTCCGGCCCGGAACTGGCGGACCAGCACCGCCTCGCCCTCGGCGGTGAGGGCCAGCACGTGCACCCAGTCCGGCGCGGAGATGATGACCCGCGGGTGCTCGCGGCCGGCCGGATCGGCGACCAGGTCCTCGCGGATGCGGAGGATGGTGAGGTCCCGCTCGTCGCCGCGGCGGAGCGTCCGCCAGCCGGTGCTCAATTCAGGAACTCCAGTCGGTGGCGGAGGGCCTGCGCGGTCAGCTCGAGCTGCGCCTGGTCGGGCGCGTCGGGCGACAGCTCGAGGCACCGCTCCACGTCGGCGAGGGCGGCGCGGTAGGCCCCGAGCGCGGAGAGGATGGTCGCCCGGGCCCGGAGCTCGCCCGGGTGATCTGGATGCAGCTGGAGCAGGAGGTCCACCGCCCGGGCCGCGCGCTCGCCCTGCGTGCGCTCCAGCCACGAGCGCTTCACGTTGTTGAGCATCCGCCAGACGATGACCTTCGCCGGTGCCGGCGCGAGCAGCCGCGGCTGGAACCTCACCTGGGGAGCGACCTTGGCGAGGAGGTCCTGGCACCCGGCCTCGGTGAGGATCTTCCCGCCCTGGAAGGGATCGACCACCAGCTTCCCGTCCTCGGAGGGGCAGGCGACGAGGAAGTGCCCCGGGAAGGAGACGCCGAACAGCGGCACCCCGGCCCGCCGTGCGACCTCGAGGTAGACGACCGCCAGGGTGATGGGGAGCCCCTTCTTCCGGACCAGGACCTGGTCGAGGAAGCTGTTCTCCGGGGCGTCGTAGGAGTCGGTGTCGCCCCAGAAGCCCTCCTCGTCGGCGAGCACCCTCCGGAGCGCCTGTGCGCGGCCGAGTGCGTCGAGTCGCTGGGGCTCCAGGGCCCGGACCCGGGCACCGAGCCCGTCGAGGGTGTGGAGCACCCGGCCGAGGTCGAGCGCCTCGTCCTCGAGTGCCGCGACCGCGGAGGCGGCGAGGTCCAGGCGCGGGGGCTCCGAGCCGAGCCCCTCGGCGAGCAGCGCGCGTGCCCGGTTGCTGTGGAGGACGAGGCTGCGCATCAGGGAATCTCGCGGCTCCGGTGCTCGGCGCGGATCGCGACCTGGGCGGCGACCAACCCACTGAGCAGACCGTCCTCGAACTCGAAGGTGGGATGGGCCTTGAGCTCGGGGAAGTCGTGGGGATTCAGGACGTCCTCGGGGCCGATGTTGGGCACTGCCTCGCGCGCCAGGCGGAGGACCTTGGCCCGCTGCTGGGAGATCATCTGCTCGAGCAGCGCCTCGGCAGCGCGGAAGAAGTCGTCCACGTCGATGTCATGCTCCCCCGCTACCCCGGCGGTCAACAAGGGGGGGCCTACACGCGTCATCCCTGTGCCAGGCGAGGTAGTGTCTCCGGGCATGTCATCGCCGCATCGTCTGGAGACCGAGGAAGCCGTCCGCGATCTGGTCAAGCGCCTCCGCCGGGTTGCAGTGCTGGGCATCAAGACCGAGGAGCAGTCGGACCAGCCGGCGTTCTACGTGCCCGAGTACCTGCACTCGGTGGGCATCGAGGTGATTCCGGTGCCGGTCTACTACCCGGAGGCGAAGGAGATCCTCGGCAAGCCGGTGTACCGGCGGCTGGTGGACGTGCCCGGTGAACTCGATCTCGTCGACGTGTTCCGGCGTCCCAAGGATCTCGAGGCGCACGTCGAGGACATCCTGGCGAAGAAGCCGAAGGCCGTGTGGTTCCAGGCCGGAATTCGCCACGACGCGATCGCCGATCGGCTGGCCGCCGCGGGCATCGACGTCGTGCAGGACCGCTGTCTGATGGTGGACCACCGCCGCTACGCCTGACTCCACGCTCAGCCGCTCGTTCGGGGAAGGGCCAGGCGGCGGAGCACGAGACTGGCCGGGAGATCATCGCCGGTGGCGTGAGGGGTGCCGATCCTGAGGGCTCTACCCTTTTCAGGAGGCACCGTCATGGCGACCGGCGATCCGAGGAGCCCTTCCTACACCTCACCCAACGGCGTGACCGAGCAGCAGCGCGCGGACCTGGGCCTGACGCCGGTGGGCGCGAGCGCGCCCCAGCCGGAGGTGGAGCCGAGCCCGGAGGAGACGCCGGGCGAGAAGATCGGCCGCTTCTTCCGCCGTGCGATGGAGCGGCTCTCCGGCCACGACGAGGATGAATGGCGCCGCGGGAACGAGCGGAACGACCGTGACCGCGACACCCAGGACCGCTACCGAACGGGTGACCGCTCGTGGCAGTACGGGCGCTCCGCGCTGCGGGAGCGCGGAACGGGCGAGTGGCGTGACGCCGGCCGCTCGCAAGACGACCGGAACCTCGGCAATCGGGGTGGTCCGAGCGGTGAGACGGGCGGCAGCGACGAGCGCCTCAGGATGGCGAGCGGAAGTGCCGGGTACGGGCAGGGCGGCTCCGCTGCACCGGGCAGCTCCCGCGGGCAGGGTGGATACGAGCGGGAAGAGAGCCAGCTTCGGTCCGGCCATGCGCCCTCGTTCGAGAACCGGGGACAGTCGCTCGGGCAGCGCTCGCCGGTGAAGAGCCCGAGCGAGAGCCATGGAATGAGCGAGGACCGCGGAGACCAGCTCCGCGACGACTGGAACCAGCGCGACTGGACGCGCGCCGATCCGTACCGGGACCGCTGGGCGGCAGAGCGGGGCGCACGCAGCGGCGCGACTGGCATGACGGCCGGGTATCCGGCCACCGGCGGGACCTACGGCTTCGGGCGGGACGAGGAGCGCTCCGACTGGGGCGAGACGGAGCGAGATCGCGATCGCGGCCAGGGACGGCGGTTCTGGCAGCGGGAACCGCTGTCGGCTCGCGACGTGATGACCCGCAACCCGAGGACGGTGACGCGGCAGTCCGAGCACCGCGAGGCCGCGGCGATCATGCGGGACGAGAACTGTGGCGTGGTCCCGGTGGTGGACTCCGCCGGGCGCCTGGAAGGGATCCTCACCGACCGCGACATCGTGGTGCGCGGCGTCGCGCACGATCGCGCGCGCGAGCTGCGCATCGAGGACGTCATGACCGACGACGTGTCGGCGGTGACCGAGGACGAGCCGCTCACCTCGGTGCTGGATCTGATGGGGCGCAAGCAGATCCGCCGGGTGCCGGTGGTGGACCGGGACGACCGGCTCCTCGGCATCATCAGCATGGCGGACATCGCCAACCGCGCCGACTACGACGAGGACCTGCAGGACGCGTTCGAGCGCATCTCGTCGCGGCGCTCGTTCTGGAGCCTGTTCAGCTGAGGCGGTCGGCGGGTCGGTCCATGGGCGATCGCGCGGAGCGGTGAGGCCGCTCCGCGCGAGCCTCGTCCGCCGGCGGGCCAGAGGGTGCAGCGGAGGACGTCGCCGCGGCCGCGGCGTGCTGCTTCACTGGCCCCGGTGAGATCCGGCAGCCGTTGGGTGTGGATGGCGTCGGCGTGTGTGCTCGTCGGGTGTGCCGGCGCGCCGGTGCCCTCGCCGCCTGCGGACGATCTCGTCGTTGCGCAGGCCCGCGAGGTCCTGGCGACGCAGCACCCCCAGGGGACGCGGGTCGCCGCGGTGGCCGTCACGGGAGCGCCGCGTGCCGAGCGGATCGAGGGACTGCTCGCCGCGCTCGGAGACCCATCGACCCGGCTCCTGTCGCCCGCGGAGTGGACCGCCTTCCTGGCGGACGTGTCCGACCAGGCCACGGTGGGGGTGGGCCTTCGCGAGCTGCTCGACCTGGACCTCGGCCGGGACGGGCGGCTGGTGGTGATCACCACCTTGCCGGGCGGTCCGGCCGCGCGTGCCGGTCTCGCGCCGGGGGACGTCGTGGAGAGGGTGGACGGGCAGCCGGTGCGGACGCTCGGCGAGGCGGTGGCGCGGCTGCGGGGGCCGGAGGGCGCGGAGGTCCGGCTCGATGTGCGCCGCGGGGGCGAGGTGCGGACGGTGGCGCTCCGCCGGGAGGCGTTGCCGGCGGCAGGGAGTCACGTTCGGGCGGGGCGGCTGGAGGGCGGTGCGCTGCACCTCGCGCTGGACGGCTTCTCCGCGGACACGGCGCCCGCCGTGGAGCGAGCGCTGGAGGGCGCGGGGGACGGGCCGGTGGTGCTCGATCTGCGGAACAACCCCGGCGGGGCGGTCGACGCGGCGCTGGCGGTGGCCGGCCTCTTCCTCGGCGAGCGGGACGTGATCCGGACCGTCGGCAAGCTCGACGCGCCGGTGCTCCGCAGCGTGGGCACGTCGCGGGTCCGGGGGAGCGTGGTGGTCGTGACGAACGCCGGGACCGCGAGCGCGGCCGAGCTGCTCGCGGCGGCGCTGCGGGACTCGGGGCGGGCGCGGCTCGTCGGCGAATCCACCGCAGGCAAGGCGCTGGTGCACGCGCCGGCCAAGCTGGACGACGGCTCGGTGCTGCTGATCAGCGTGGGCCGGCTGGTGCGGATGGACGGGACGGAGATCCTGGGCCGGGGGCTCGAGCCCGACGAGCGGGTGTCGTGGGCCGGCTCGATCCATCCGCCTCTCCCGGTGCCCGGGGGACCGGGGGCCGATCCGCAGCTCGGGGCGGCCATCGCTGCGCTCCGGCGCTGAGGCGGAGCCGTCGAGGGCGACCGCCGGTGGTAGCCTCCCGGGCGAGCCCGAGCACCAGAGCGACCACGGCCAGCGCTCCGAGAATCCTCAGCGTCCCCCCGCGGGATGTGGAGAGGCTCGTCGCCCGGGCGGTGCACCGCTTCGATCCGGCGACCGGAGCGTGGGAGGCGCTGGCCGACATGCCGATCGAGCTGACCGGCCATCGGGCGGTGGCAATGGGGCCGGACATCTATGTCGTGGGGGGGTTTCCGGACGTCGGGCGGGCAGCGACAGGGGTTTGTCGGAGTCCAGTACGTGTGGCGGTATCGGCCGCCGTGAATCGCTGAGCCGCGTGGGGCGCGGGCGGGGGAGGGCGTGAGCCGCCGGGGCCCGTTCGCGAGACAGGGTGAACGAGGTCCGCGCGGATCCCGGAGGTTGCCCTGAGGGAAGGCGAGGGGCGCAGGGCGAGTGTCCGTGCTCCGCCCGCGCGACCTGCGAGACGTTCGACGCTCGCGGGTGACGCAGTTGCGCGGAGGACGCAGCGGACCCTCCTGGGTGTTTCGGGAAACATTTTGGAATGCTCGCCCGGCCACTTGCTCTCGCCCGGCCGGACAATCCGTTCCATCCGGTCTCCCGTTCGGGGTTTGGGAACGGGAAGCGTTCCATTCGGTTTCGCAAACGGGCTTTGCGAGCCATCTTGGAACGGTTCCCGGCCGGTGCTGAAGGACTCGCGTGCCGCGGCTGCCAAAGCTTTCGACCGGGCGAGCGTTCCAGAAAGACTCCGCAACTGCCGACGAGAAACCGAATGGAACGGGTCGCTGCCCGACAGTTGCAACCTGCCGGCCTCCGGACCGAGGCCAGGGCCGGGACCCGCCGGGCCGGCGAGCCCGTCTCCCCGCGTCCCCTCGGGGCCTCGCCGACCCCCGTCCGGGCCGCGTCGGCCAGGCGTCCTCCCGCTGTCCCCCGGCACAGCCTCCCTCCGGAAGCCCGGATCACCCGACAGACCCCCGGCTCTCCGCCTTGCCGCCGTGCTCCCATCGACATATGAACACCCATTGATATGGAGGCTCTCTCCCAGTCCTTCCGCGCCCTCGGCGACCCGACCCGGCTTCGCATCCTCCGCCTGGTGGCCGCTGCGCCGCTCAACGTCTCCGAGCTGGTCTCCGTCGTGGGCGTGGCGCAGTCCTCGGTGAGCCATCACCTGGGCAAGCTCCGCCAGCTCGGCCTGGTCCGCGAGGAGCGCGCCGCGGGCTTCACCTACTACTCGCTCGCGGTGGACGCCGGTGACGTCCAGGCGCCGCTGATCAAGATGGCCTGCGAGGCAGAGGACCGGACCGGCGACCTCGCCCGTCTCAAGGATCTCCTCCGCCAGCGAGAGGACCGCCAGATCCTCAACGAGCGGCTGCTCGAGCCCGGTCAGTCGTGGTTCCTCTGGGCCGGTGCGCTCGCCTCGCTCCTGCCGCCGCTCGACGTGGCGGACTTCGGCTGCGGAACAGGCTCGCTCAGCACCTCCATCGCCCGCTGGGCGCGCTCGGTGGTGGCCATCGATCAGAACCGCGCCGCACTCGCCCAGGCGCGGGCACGGGCGAAGCGCGAGGGCCTCGACAACGTCACCTTCCTTCGCGGGGACCTGCACCACCTCTCGCTCCCGTCGGGCAAGACCGGGCTGGTGGTGCTCTCCCAGAGCCTCCACCACGTCGAGGATCCGGCGGCCGTGCTCGGCGAGGCGTCCCGCATCCTCGTCCCCGGCGGCAAGGTGGTGGTCCTCGAGCTGATGCCGCACGAGGAGACCTGGGTGCGCGAGCGGCTCGGTCACCGGCACCTGGGCTTCGCCCCCGAGGCGCTCGAGTCCACGCTGCGCCGGGTGGGCTTCGGGTCCCTCGTCCTCGAGGTCCATCCACGGCAGGCCAGCTCTCCCTTCCGGGTCTTCCTGCTCACCGGGGAGAAGCGATGAGCGCGTCCACCGAGCAGCGCATCCAGCGGCTTCGCGAGACGCTCGCCCAGCGCATCATCGTCCTCGACGGAGCGATGGGCACGCTCATCCAGGCGAGGAACCTCAAGGCGGCCGACTTCGGCGGCCCGGAGCTCGAGGGCTGCAACGAGAACCTGGTCCTCACTCGCCCGGAGATCATCCGCGACATCCACCGGGCCTACTTCGAGGCCGGCGCGGACGTGACCGAGACCGACACGTTCGGAGGCACGCCGCTGGTGCTGGGGGAGTACGGACTCCAGGAATCTGCCCTGCGGATCAACGCCCGGGCCGCCGAGCTGGCGCGCGAGGCGGCGGACGCGGCCGAGGCGGCCGACGGACGGCCGCGCTGGGTGGCTGGCTCGATCGGGCCGACGACCAAGGCGATCAGCGTCACCGGCGGCATCGACTTCGAGTCGTTGACCGAGACCTTCGCGGTGCAGGCCGAGGGCCTCGTCGTCGGCGGCGCGGATTACTTACTGATCGAGACCTCTCAGGACACCCGCAACATCAAGGCGGCCGTGCTCGGCTGTGAACGCGCCTTCGCCCGCGTGGGGCGGCGCGTCCCCATCGCCATCTCCGGGACCATCGAGGCGATGGGCACCATGCTCGCCGGCCAGTCGGTGGAGGCGCTGGCGACGTCCGTCGAGCACGTCGACCTCCTCTACCTCGGCCTCAACTGCGCGACCGGTCCCGAGTTCATGACCGACCACATCCGGTCGCTCGCCCAGATCACCGGGTTCCCGGTGGGATGCGTGCCCAACGCCGGGCTCCCCGACGAGAACGGCCGCTACCTCGAGACCCCGGCGATGATCTCCCGCTCGCTGCGCCGGTTCGCCGAGGAGGGGTGGCTCAACGTCGTGGGCGGCTGCTGCGGGACCACGCCCGAGCACGTCCGGGCCATCGCCGAGGCGGTCCGTGGCCTGTCGCCGCGGAAGCCGCACCGCCGCTCCGCGTCCCGCCTCTCGGGCGTGGACTACCTCGAGGTGGGCGACGACGTCCGCCCGGTCATCGTGGGAGAGCGGACCAACGTCATCGGCAGCCGCAAGTTCAAGGACCTGATCGTCGCCGAGCAGTGGGAGGACGCCTCGGAGATCGCCCGGGCCCAGGTGAAGCGCGGGGCCCAGGTGATCGACCTCTGCCTCGCCAACCCCGACCGCGAGGAGCTCCGGGACATGGAGCGGTTCCTCGCCGCGGTGATCCGGAAGGTCCGGGTCCCCCTGATGATCGACTCCACCGACGAGAAGGTGGTGGAGAGCGCGCTCACCTACTGTCAGGGCAAGGCCATCATCAACTCCATCAACCTCGAGGACGGCGAGGAGCGCTTCCACAAGGTGGTGCCGCTCGCCCGTCGCTACGGCGCGGCGCTGATCGTCGGCTGCATCGACGAGACCGGGATGGCCGTGACCCGCGGCCGCAAGCTGGAGGTCGCCGAGCGAAGCCACGATCTGCTGACGCGGAAGTACGGGATCGCCGAGGAGGACCTGTACTTCGACCCGCTGGTCTTCCCCTGCGCCTCCGGAGACCAGCAGTACGTCGGCAGCGCGGTGGAGACCATCGAGGGCGTGCGCGCGATCAAGCAGCGGTTCCCCCGGAGCAAGACGGTCCTCGGCATCTCCAACGTCTCCTTCGGCCTGCCCACGGCCGGACGGGAGGTGCTCAACTCGGTCTTCCTCTACCACTGCACCCAGGCCGGCCTGGACATGGCCCTGGTGAACTCCGAGAAGCTCGAGCGCTACCCCTCGCTGGCCGAGGAGGAGCGGCGACTCAGCGAGGACCTCCTCTTCAATCGCGGGCCCGACCCCATCACTCCCTTCGCCGCGCACTTCCGCGAGCGGAAGGCCCCTGCTCGCGCCACCCAGACCCTCCCGCTGGAGGAGCGGCTGCCGCGCTACGTCATCGAGGGCAGCCGCGACGGCCTGCTCCCCGACCTGGCCGAGGCCCTGAAGAGCAAGAAGCCGCTGGAGATCATCAATGGCCCGCTCATGGCGGGGATGGACGAGGTGGGCCGCCTCTTCGGCAAGAACGAGCTGATCGTCGCCGAGGTGCTGCAGAGCGCCGAGGTGATGAAGGCGGCGGTGACCTACCTCGAGCCGCACATGGACAAGGCGTCCACCGCCACCCGCGGCAAGGTCGTGCTCGCCACCGTGAAGGGCGACGTTCACGACATCGGCAAGAACCTGGTGGAGATCATCTTCGCCAACAACGGCTTCCAGGTGGTGAACCTCGGCATCAAGGTCCCGCCCGAGCAGCTGGTCGCGGCGGTCCGCGACCACCGCCCGGACATCCTCGGGCTCTCCGGGCTCCTGGTGAAGAGCGCGCACCAGATGGTGTCGACCGCCGAGGACCTCTCGCGCGCCGGGGTGAAGGTCCCGGTCCTGGTCGGTGGCGCGGCGCTGTCCCGCAACTTCGTGGACCGCTCCATCGCACCGGCCTACGCGGGGACCGTCGCCTACGCGCAGGACGCCATGAGCGGGCTCGACCTCGCCAAGCAGATCGTCGAGCCGGGCGGCCTCGGCCGACTCGACCAGGAGCTGCGAGTCCGCCGGGAGAAGCTGGCCCAGGAGACGGCCAGCCGCCCCGCGCCGATTCCCGCGCCCCCCGCGGCCCGCTCGCACGAGGTGCGGATCCTCGAGTCGGTTCCCGCCCCGCCGGACTGGGAACGGCACGTGCTGTCCAACACGCCGCTGGAGCAGATCTGGAAGTTCGTGAACCCGGTGATGCTCTACGGGCGCCACTTCGGGGTGAAGGGCTCGGCGGCGCGCGCGCTGGACACTCCGGCCGAGCCGAAGCTCGCCGAGACCGAGGACGGCCGCAAGGCGCTGGCGCTCAAGGCGGTGCTGGACGGGCTCAAGGGCGAGCTGCTCCAGGCGGGCATGGAGGCCCGGGCGGTGTTCCGCTTCTACCGCGCGGGCTCGGAGGGGAACCGGGTGCTCCTCTTCGACGGGCAGACCGGGGCGGAGGTCACCTCCTTCGAGTTCCAACGACAGAACCGCCCGGGCGGCATCTGTCTCTCCGACTTCGTGCGGCCGCTGGAGGGCGGCAAGCCCACCGACAACCTCTGCCTCTTCGTGGTCAGCGCGGGGAGGGGAATCCGCGAGCTGGCGGAGCGCTTCAAGTCCGCCGGCGATTTCGTGAAGATGCACGGCGCGCAGGCGCTGGCGCTGGAGACGGCCGAGGCCTACGCCGAGCTGCTGCACTCCCGCATCCGCAGCATGTGGGGAACGCCGGATCGTCCGGACCTGACGATGCTGGAGCGGTTCCGGGCGGAGTACTCGGGGAAGCGCTACTCGTTCGGCTACCCGGCCTGCCCGCGGCTCGAGGACCAGCACCAGCTCTTCGCGGCGCTCCGTCCCGAGGACGTCGGGGTGACGCTCACCGACGGGTGCATGATGGAGCCCGAGGCGTCGGTCTCGGCGCTCGTGTTCCACCACCCGGACGCGTACTACTTCTCGGTGACCTAGAGTGCCCTGAATGGCCGACGTCCGAGCTGCGCTCTCCCTGCTTCCCCGCGGTGCCATCACCGGCATCGGGAGCCTGCCGCACACCCAGATGGAGCTGGCGCTGCAGATGGCGCTGGCGGTGGACGTGCCGTACCTGCCGCAGTTGCCCTCCCAGAATCCGTCCGAGCTGATGGTCCCCGCGGCGCTGGAAGGTCTCCCGGGGCTGGAGGCCGGCGAGGACGGCGCGTGCACGGTGGAGCTCGGCGCCTGGGAGGCGGGGCGCGCGGCGCTGGAGGCCCGCATCGATGCGGCGGTCCGCAGCGGAGACGCCTCGGCATTCCTCCCCGGGGTGGCGGCGGCCCGGGCGCTCCGGCCGTTCCTCTGGGAAGCGCGGGAGCGGAAGCTGGCCTTTGCCAAGGCGCAGCTCGCGGGGCCGGCCACCGTCCGCTGGAGCTCGCGGCTGTCGACCGGCGAGCCGCTGTCCGAGCACCCCGGCCTCGACGCGCAGGTCTTCCGGCTGCTGCTGGTCCGCTCGCTCGCGCTGGTGCAGGCCGTGCGCGCCGCCGGAGCGACGGCGATCTTCTACCTCGACGAGCCGGGCCTCTACGCCCTGGACACCACGGACCCCGCCCACCTCGCGGCGCTCACCGAGATCCGGCTCCTCGTGGCCGCGCTCCGGCAGCAAGGCGCGCTGGTCGGTCTGCACTGCTGCGGAAACACCCGGTGGAGCGCGCTGCTCGACCTGGGCATCGATCTGCTGTCCTTCGACGTGCGCCTCTCGCTGGACGCGGTCCTCGAGGAGCCGCAGGCGGTGCGGCGCTTCCTCGACCGCGGCGGGGCCTTCTCGCTGGGGCTCGTCCCGACCGATCTGGGCCAGGAGGCGGACCCGGAGGAGCTGGCCAGGGCCGTGGAGACCTCGTTCGCGGCGGCGCTTCCGGACCGGCCGGACGTGCTCCGTCACTTCGTGACCACGCCGGCCTGCGGGCTGGCGATGCGTACCGTGCTCGAGGCCGAGCGAATCTTCGCGCAGCTCCGGGCGGCCAGGTCAGGCCTGATGCGCTGAGCTCTCCGGCGCGGAACAGCCGGCGGACAGCTCACGCTCGGCCTGTGCCCAGTTCTCGGCGTCGCGTCCGGCCACGCACCCGCTGTGGACCCAGATCTCGTAGGCCCGCCGGGCAATCTGCTCGTGCGCCGGGAAAGGACGCGAGCTGAGCGTCACCCGGTGCAGCTCCGCCTTGCGTGGAGCGGGGATCGTGGCGGCGCCCCGGGGCGGGCGCGGGGCGGGGGAAGGCCGCCCGGTCCGCCGCGTCTCGCCAGCTGGCTCGGTCTGGGAGCGAGCCGTCGGCTCGCGGGTCTCGGTCTCGGTGATGGAGTTCCTCTTCGGCGACGTCGGCACTGTGTCTCCTCAGTGGGACCTCTTCTTTCGCCCGGCGCGCGCTGTCCGTCCAGACACGGACTGTCCAGACCGGTTCAGCGATTGGCGAAATGGGCGGGAATGTTCCCAACAAGACGCGGGGCGTCGTCCGGAGGCCAGGGGCCTACGACGCGTAGCGTCATCGTCTGCGGAGTGTCTGCCGGCGACCCAGATCTCGCCTCCGGTCTCCGCTTCGCGTGCCTTTTCGCTGGAACGAAACGACGGCGTGACCTATCGCGACGGCACTGAGACTGAGGAGGGGTTCACCGATGCGTCGTTTCGTCCTCGCCGTCGCGATGGTGGTCCTCGGGGCGTGCCAGCAGAACAAGCCGGGACGGATCGGCGTCATCACCGCCCTCACCGGCAGCCAGCAGGCCTTCGGACAGGCCCATGACCGCGGGTACGAGATCGCGCTCGAGGAGATCAACGCCTCCGGAGGCGTCCTCGGAAAGCCGCTGGAGATCGTGAAGTACGACGACCAGAGCAAGGCCGACATCGCCAACCAGGGGGTGTCGAAGCTGGTCGATCAGGACAAGGTGAGCGCGCTCATCGGCTCGTACTCGTCCGAGAGCACGAAGGCCATCGTCCCGCTGGTGGCCCGCCGTGGGGTGCCGCTCCTCATGCCCACCGCGACGGCGGACAACGTACTGGACAACACGCAGGGGTGGAGCTTCCGGCTCTGCTCGGGCGCCACCGATTACGCCAACGCCATGCTGAGCTTCTTCAAGGATGTGGGGATGCCGAAGAGCGTGGCCATCGTCTACGAGAACACCAACTTCGGCCAGGCGAACGGGGCGGCGATGAAGAAGGCGGCGACCGATGCCCACCTCCCCATCGCCACCGAGGAGTCGTACACCGCGAAATCGCCGAGCTACACCGCGATGCTCGAGAAGGTGAAGGAGAAGAAACCCGACGCCATCTACTTCGCGAGCTACCTGCTCGACGCGACGAGCCTGATGCACCAGTCGCGGCAGGTGGACCTGAACCCCCGCTACTTCACTGCCGCAGGCACCGGCTTCAGCACGCCCGAGTTTCCCACGGCGGAGAAGGGCGCGGGCAAGGACGCCGAGTACACCTTCAGTGTGACGCAGTGGATGCCCGAGTCGAAGTGGCCGGGCAGCGCCGAGTTCGCCAAGAAGTTCGAGGCGAGGTACGGCTCCGTGCCCGCCTACCACGCGGTGCAGGCGTACACCGCGCTCAAGGTGATGGCGGAGGCGGTGAAGAAGGCCGGGAAGTGGGATCCCGTCGCCATCCGCGATGCGCTCAAGGCCACCGACATTCCGCAGACCACCTTCGGGCCGGTGAAGTTCGATGCTCGCGGGCAGAACCTGCACCCGGTGCTGGTGACCCAGGTCCAGAAGGGCAAGTACCAGATCGTCCACCCCAAGTCCGAGGCCACCGCGGATCCGGTCGTCCCCACCCCGAAGTGGAGCGAGCGCTGACGTGGCGTTCGTGCAGGCCTTCCTGAACGGCCTGCTGGTGGGCGGTGTGTACGCGCTGATCGCCAGCGGCATGGCGCTGATCTTCGGCGTGATGCGCCTGGTGAACTTCGCGCACGGCGCCTTTCTGATGCTGGGGACGTACCTCAGCTACTACGGCTGGGTGCTGCTCGGGCTCAATCCCTACTTCGGGTTTCCGCTCTGGGGAGCGGTGCTCTTCGCCTTCGCGCTGGGCGTGTACTGGCTGCTCGTCCGCCGGGTGATGGGGGCCAACGACTTCCTGCAGATCCTCCTCACCGAGGGGATCAGCCTCGCGCTCATCGGGCTGGCGCAGCTGCTGTTCGGCGCCGACTACCGGCAGATCAATCTCCCCGTCGCCAACCGGATCACCGGGTTCGGCTCGCTGCACTTCAGCGTGGGGTACATCCTGTCCTTCGCGGTGTCGCTGCTGCTGGTCATCGCGCTGACCCAGTTCCTCGGACGCACCGAGATGGGTCGGGCCATCCGGGCGGTGGCCCAGAACCGGACGGTCGCGCCGCTGATGGGGATCCGGGTGGAGAGGGTGAGCGCAATCACCTTCGGTCTGGGCATCGCCTGCGCAGGGATCGCCGGTGCGCTTCTTCTCCCGATCTTCTGGACCAACCCCACCGTCGGCGGCCCGTACACCCTCAAGTCGTTCGTCATCGTGGTGCTCGGAGGCATGGGGAGCGTGCAGGGCGCGGCGCTCGGCGGACTCGTCCTGGGCGTCGCCGAGCAGTTCACCGCCTACACCTGGGCGGACCGCTACGCCGAGGTGGTGAACTTCATCATCTTCCTCCTCGTGCTCCTCTTCAGGCCTCAAGGACTGTTCGGGGGGAAGGCATGAGACGACTTCCGCGCTGGTGGCCGACGGCACTGTTCTTCGCCGTGCTCACCAGCATGCCGCTGTGGATCACCGACGGGTACGTCCTCCAGCTCATCTTCCGCGTGGTGATCTTTGCCGTGCTCGGAATGGCCTGGAACTTCATCGGTGGCTACGCCGGTCAGCTGAGCCTCGGACACGTGGCGTACTTCGGCATCGGCGCCTACGCGATGACGCTCTCCACCGAGCGCATCGGGTGGAACCCGTGGCTGGGAGTGATCCTGGGGGCCGTGCTGGCCGCGATCGCGGCGCTGGTCATCGGGAGCATCACCTTCCGGCTGAGGGGTCCGTACTTCGCCCTGTCCACCATCGCCGCGGCGGAGATCATCCGGGTGCTGGTGCAGAACCAGGACGAGCTCACCCACGGTGCGGTGGGCACCAATGCCCCGCTGCTCTTCCAGGCCCCGAACCTGGACGCGAAGTTCTTCTGGGGGGCGGTCCCGCTGCTGGGGGCGGCCTTCGCCCTCTCGACGTGGATCCACTCCTCGCGCTTCGGCTACCGGCTGCGGGCCATCCGCGAGAACGAGAATACCGCGATGGCGGTGGGCGTGAATCCTGCGCGGGAGAAGCTGCTGGCCCTGCTTCCCAGTGCCGCGTTCACGGCGCTCGCCGGGAGCATGTACGCGAGCTACTTCAGCTTCGTGGGCCCGGACACTGTCCTCACCCTCGAGATCTCCGTCCAGGCGGCGCTCATCGCGATGCTCGGCGGGGCGGCGACGATCTGGGGACCGATCCTCGGCAGCATCGTCCTCACCCTCACCTCGGAGATCTTCAAGACGTACTTCGAGCACACCCACCTGGTGGTCTACGGGGCGCTGCTGATCGTGGTGGTCATCTTCCTCCCGGGCGGGGTGATCTCGCTCTTCATGCGGCGATCGCAGTTCCGGCGGCAGGCAGGCCCCATCGGTTCGGTGCAGGGCTGACGCGATGGCGCGCATCCTCGAGTTCGAGAAGGTGAGCAAGCGGTTCGGAGGGCTGCTCGCGACCAACGACGTGAGCTTCCACGTCGACGACGGGGAGGTCGTCTTCCTCATCGGCCCCAACGGCGCAGGAAAGACGACGGTGTTCAACCTCATCACCGGCTTCGTGAAGCCCGATGCCGGGATCATCCGCTTCGCCGGGCAGGACATCACCGGCGGCGAGCCGTACGAGGCAACGCGGCTGGGCATCGGGCGCACCTTCCAGGTGGTGCAGCCGCTGGCGGCGCTCACTATGCGCGAGAATGTGATGTTGGGGACCTTCCTCCAGCACCCCCGGCGCAAGGACGCGGCGGACCGCGCTGACCAGGTGCTCGAGTTCATGGGGATGCGCTCCCGGGCGGATCAGCTGGCCAGCGGGCTTCCCCTCGCCCAGCGCAAGCTCCTGGAGGTGGCCCGGGCGATCGGCACGGGGGCGAAGCTTCTCCTCCTCGACGAGGTGATGGCCGGCCTCAATCCCCGCGAGGCCGAGGAGGTGGTGGGGCTCATCCGCCGGCTCCGGGAGTTCGGCATCACCAGCGTGGGCGGCGTCGAGCACATCATGCGTATCGTGATGTCGCTCGCCTCACGGGTGGTGGTGCTGGATCAGGGGCGGAAGATCGCCGAGGGCCCACCGGCCGAGGTGGTGCACGACCCGAAGGTGGTGGAGGCCTACCTGGGCTCGAAGTTCGTGGCGGAGGCGAAGCGGTGAGCGGGCCCCTGCTCCAGATCAAGGACGTGGTCGCCTACTACGGCGACTTCCAGGCGCTCTTCGGGGTGAGCTTCGAGGTACGGCCCAACGAGGTGCTGGCGCTGATCGGAGGCAACGGGGCGGGGAAGACCACCTGCCTGCGGGTCATCTCCGGGCTGCTCCGGCCGCGGTCGGGCACGGTGCACTTCGAGGGGCAGGACATCACCCGGACTCCGCCCGACGTCATCGTCGATCTGGGCATTGCCCACGTGCCGGAGGGCCGGCAGCTCTTCCCGGAGATGACGGTGGAGGAGAACCTGTACCTCGGTTCGCAGCTTCGCCGGGCCCGCGCGCACCGGCCCCAGAACCTCGAGCGGATGTATGCGCTGTTCCCCCGCCTCGGCGAGCGACGGCGCCAGCTCGCGGGCACGCTCTCGGGAGGAGAGCAGCAGATGGTGGCCATCAGCCGCGCCCTGATGTCCGAGCCGAAGCTCCTGATGCTCGACGAGCCGTCGCTGGGTCTGTCGCCGAAGCTCACCGAGCAGACGCTCGCGGCGGTGCGGGAGATCGCGAAGAGCCTGACGGTGATGATCGTCGAGCAGAAGGTGATGGAGGGTCTGGAGATCTCCGACCGCGGCTACGTCATCGAGCACGGCAAGCTGGTGAAGGAGGGCGGGGCGGCGCAGCTCATCGCCGACCCGAGCATCCGAGAGGCCTATCTGGGACTGTGAGCTGGCCGAAAAAAAAATGCATCCGGTGACTCCCTCGGAGTCTTCAAGGACCCACCGGATGGTCGGTCACGCCGGGCGCAACGCGACGTCGCTCCGGTGTCCGCCTCGGCCTTCGTCCGGCTCACCGAAATTGTTCGAAGCTTCTTGATTACCGGTCTGTAGCACCTCTACCGTCTCGCAACTCCGAAGCGGGAGGGGACCGAAATTGGGGCTTTGCGATCGACGTTCGCGAGAACGATCGGCCAGTGCGGCTTGGCATCTCCCCAGTCGGTCGAGCTTCCGCTCTCAGCTCATCCGTCCCACCACCCATCTGAGGAAGTCCCCCATGTCTCAACGCATGCGCTGGGCTCTTGGCCTGGCACTACTCGTCTCCGGGGTCGCCACCGCCCGGAATCTTCCGAACTACCACGAGGTGTTCTCGCCCCGGTCCGGCCTCAGCTCGGCGTCGGGCCTGAAGGCGGTGAACCACCGCCTCTCGCGACAGGTCTCGGCCAGCGCTTCCGAGTCGCGCTTCGGACTTCCCACCGTCCTGCGCGCGCCCTACACCGGGAAGGGAGCCGTCCCGCTGGCGAAGACGCCGATCGGCGCGGCCCGTGAGCATCTCAAGGCGAACGCCGGCGCGTACTTCCTCCGCGCGAGCGAGGTGGACGCGGCCGTGGTGAAGCACGTTCACGACACCGGACGTGGGGCGATCATCGTCAAGCTCGTCTCGCGCCCCGGGGGCATCGAGGTCTGGGGCGAGGAGCTCAGCATCGTCATGGACCGGAAGCTCCGGCTCGTGGGGATGACCGGCTACCTCTCCACCCCGGACTCGGCGGCGAGCCTGTTCGCCGGCTCGAGCAGCTTCACCGCGCGACCCGCCGCGCCCTCATTCGCGCTGGACCACTCCGCCGCGGTGGCCGCGGCGTACGGGGATCTCACCGGAACCCCGCTGGGCGCCGGGGCCTTCCAGGAGAACGGCGTGGTGCGCGGCGAGTACCACGGCGTCACCCTCCGCTCCGGAGTCTCCACTCCCTCGCCGCTCAGCTTCCCCGGGCGCGCGCGCCAGGTCCTCTTCCATCGGCCGGGCGGAATGGTGCCCGCGTATTACGTCGAGGTGGCCTCGCCCGACCCGATGGCCCGGTCGCTCGACTACTACAGCTACGTCATCTCCGCCCGGGACGGGAACGTGCTCGTCCGCACCAACCTCTCCGCGCACGCCACGCCCTTCACCTACCGGGTGTGGGCCGATTCGGCCGGCATTCACCAGCCCTACATCTCGCCGGTGGGGAACGGCGAGACGCCCGCTCCGGGCGACGCGCCGCAGCCGCCCTACACCATTCCGCCGGCCGTGGCCCGGAACGACGTGGCGCTGGTGAGCGGTCCGATCAGCACCGGGGACCCGTGGCTCGCTGACGACGCGACGGAGACGGTGGGCAACAACGTGCACGCCTACGCCGATCTGGGCGGCGACGACGGGCTCCAGCCTGCTCCCGGCCCGGACTACACCGCCAACACCTCCGGGGCGAATGCCTTCCAGTACGACTGGTCCGACGCCGACGGCGCCAACACCACGGTGCCTCAGAACAAGGCCGCCATCACCCAGCTCTTCTACATGGTGAACTGGCTCCACGACTGGTACTACGACAACGGGTTCGACGAGGCGGCCGGCAACGCCCAGATGAACAACTACGGTCGCGGCCCGGCGGCCGGTGACCAGGACCCGATCTTCGCCGAGACCAACGACTTCAGCGGCGTGGACAACGCCAACATGTGGACCCCGGCCGATGGCTCGCCGCCCCGCATGCAGATGTACGTCTTCGACGGGCCCTCCGACCTGACGGTGCTCACCACCACGCCCGACGTCGGCCTGGGAACGCAGGACCAGGGCTTCTTCAAGCCGATGTCGCAGGGGGCCCGGAACTTCGACGTCTCCGGGACGGTCGTGCGCGCAGTTCCGCACAACGGCTGTGGCGCGCTGACCAACGCCGCCGACGTGGCCGGGAAGATCGTCCTCATCGACCGCGGCACCTGCACCTTCGACGTGAAGGCGCACAACGGCATCGCCGCCGGCGCCATCGGCATCCTGATCTGGAACGCCACCAACGGCGCCTTCGGCGGCGGATTCGGCGCGCCGACCCCGGAGAACACCCTCGGCAACATCATCATCGACTTCACCCACGGGACGGCGCTGGCCGCGGCGGTCGACGCGGGGGCGGTGACGGCCCACATGTCTCGTGCCGCGAAGGACCTCGACGGCGCGCTGGACGAGGGCATCGTCGCCCACGAGTGGGGCCACTACATCCAGCACCGGCTCATCGCCGCCGGAGCCCAGGACTCGCAGCAGGGCGCGGGCATGGGCGAGGGCTGGTCGGACTTCCACGCGCTGCTGTTCATGGTCCGCGAGGGACAGGACACCCAGCCGGGCAACGCGAACTGGATGGGCGCCTACGGCGTCGGCAACTACGCCTCGTTCACCTTCAACAACGACGAGCGGTGGTTCGGCATCCGGCGGGCGACCTACTCCGCCGACCCGGCCAAGAACCACACCACCTTCAAGTTCATCGGTGAGGCGGTCGATGGATCCACGCTGAGCTTCCCCTTCCTGGGGACGGCGGCGGACAACCCGGCGGAGGTGCACGCCACCGGTGAGATCTGGGCAGCGATGCTCTTCGACTGCTACGTGAGCATGCTGCAGAACCATCCCTTCGCCGAGGCGCAGAACACGATGAAGGACTACATCGTGGCCTCGTACAAGGTGACGCCGGCCTTCCCGACCTTCGTGGAGGCCCGCGACGCGCTGCTCCAGGTGGTCGCGGCGAACAGCGTGGAGGACTACGACCGCTTCGGTCAGGCGTTCGCCAATCGCGGTCTGGGGATCGGGGCAGTCGCTCCCGATCGCGGAGATCCCAGCAACTCCGGCGTCGTCGAGAGCTTCGACTGGGCGGACAACTACCGCATCGAGGCGGTGGCCGTCGGTGACGGTAGCGCCAACTGCGATGGGGACGGAATCCTCGATCCGGGCGAGACCGGCGCGGTGTCGGTGACCATCCGCAACATCGGCCAGCACACCCTGACGGGGGTGACCGCCACCGCCAGCAGCACCACCACCGGGGCGACCTTCCCGGCTCCCGGACCGACGGCAACCTTCGCCGACATCGGACCGGGGTCCGTCGGGACGGTGCAGATCCCCATCGCCCTGGCCACCAGCTTCACGGCGCACGCCGTCCAGGTGAAGGTCGACGTCAACGGGACGGTGGGGACAGGGGGCAGCGCGGCCCAGAGCCGAACCGTGGACGCCGTCGTCGCCAACCTCGACGAGGTCCCGGGGGTGGACACCGAGACGTTCAGCACGGTGGGCTCGAACTGGACCGTCCAGGTCGCGCCGCACACCCAGCAGCCACCGCCGGGCACCGTCTGGACCCGGGTCACCGACGGAAGCGGCAACTCCGCCGACGGGACGTCGTTCCAGGGCTTCACCAACGTCCAGGCCGACGAGTCGATCGTCACGCCCCCCATCGAGGTGGCGACCACCGCCGACTTCACGCTCGCGTTCCAGAACCTCTACGTCGACTTCCCGCAGGCCGGAGGCCTCAGCGCCGACCTGACGGGCGGAGTGGTGGTGGAGGTCTCCGATGACGGAGGCGCCACCTGGACCGACATGAAGGACGTGACCGGGGTGACGATCACGAACGGCTACAGCGACGTCGTCCCCACCGCTCCTCCCGGCGTGGTGCCGACGCAGCGCAATCCGCTCGAGGGACGGGATGCCTTCACCGGTGCAAATCCGGCCCTCCTCGGTGGCGGCGCCTTCGACGACGTGAGCGTGAACTTCCACGCCGCCTACGCCGGAAAGACCGTGCTGATCCGGTTCCGCTATGGCTTCGGCTGGGACGAGTTCGACCCGGCCTGGCTGTACGAGCTGGACAACGTCGCTTTGGCCGGGATCACCAATCACCCGTTCCTCAGCGACGTGGCAGACCGGGCGCTCTGCGTCCCGATCGCCAATGCCGGACCGGATCAGACGGTCCCCGAGCGCACGCAGGCCACGCTGCACGGAAGCGCGCCCGACCTCACCGTCGAGACAGTCACGGTCCACTGGACGCAGACGGACGGACCGGCGGTCACGCTGAGCGATGCGACGAGCCTGACCCCGACATTCACCGCGCCCGACGTGCCTGCCGACACCCAGCTGACGTTCCGGCTCGATGCGACGGGCCAGAACGGCACCAAGAGCTCGGTCACTCACGTCCTGGTGCAGGACGTGAACCGGCCGCCGGTGGCCGCGATCACCGGCGGTGGCGGCTCGGTGCAGACCGGTGGCTCGGTGTCGCTGAGCGGCAGCGGGTCCTCGGATCCCGACGGAGACGCCATCACCTACAAGTGGAGCCAGACCGCAGGTCCGTCGGGCAGCTTCAGCAGCTCGACCGCCGCCAACACGACGTTCACCGCGCCCAACAGTGCAGGGTCGGTGACCATCACCCTGACGGTCACGGACGCCAAGGGCCTGACGGGCACTGCGACCACGACGGTGACGGTGAACAAGAAGGATGAGGGCGGCTGCAACTCCACCGGGACTCCGGCCTCGGCGGTTGCGTTGCTGGTCGTCGGAGCGTTCTTCCTCGTCCGACGCCGCCGCACGGCCTGAGAAATCAGGGGCCCGGGAGCTGCTGCTTCCCGGGCCCCTGAACGAGGGGACCGAACGCCCCGACGCGGACTGTCAGCGGTCCGCGGGCGGGGCGTTCGTGTTGCTGGGCGCCTTCGGCTGCACGGGCATCGTGGGCGCGTTGGGATCGACCGACGGGACGGGCATTCGACCCTGCGAGTCGGGCTTGGGTGGAACGGGCGTGTAGGGCCGCCGCGGTGTCCGGAGGACCGGCTTCGTCGGCGGGGGGGCGTCGTTCTGCGTGGCCCGGATGCCCGCGGCCGCCGCGGGGGCTGGGACCTGCAACTCCAGGCGCTGATCGGGGATGGTTCCGGCCGCGGGTGGCACCATCGGCTGCAGGGTGAGGCCGAGCCCGGCGTCCGGCAGCGCGCGTTCCTCCGGCGCGGCAAGCGCCGGTGCAGCGACGGGCGCCGAGGCATCGGACGACGTCCGGGCGCTCTCCGCCGAGCTGGCGCAGCCGAGCGCCAACCCCGCAACCAACCACCAGCTGCTCCGGACCATGTCTCCTCCTCGGTTCGACACGACGCAGCGACCCACCGGAGGATTCACATCGCACGGCCTCTCGCCCGGCGCACGGACATGGCCGGTCCGCTGGACAGGAGTTACGTTCCATTGCGTCGGGAGGTAAACGATGCCCCGCACCGTGTCGCGCATTCTCGTCGTCGGCCTCCTCGTCGGGTGCGCGGCGCGCGACGTCCCGACGTCTCCGCCGCCGCCTCCTCCGGGTGAGACGAGGGCTCCGGCGCCGCCTCCTCCTCCGCGTGAAGCGGCTCCGGTGGCGCAGCCTGCCTCGGACCCCGGAGGGTGTCGGACCGATGCAGACTGTGAGAAGGGACAGGTCTGCATCGCCTGCGGACGGGAGGCGAGCTGCGTCGGCGGGTGCAGGACCTCCGCCGACTGCCGGGCGGGCCAGGTCTGCGCGCAGGTCCAGTGCATCCGCTGTCCCTGTCCGGCACTCTGCAAGTAGCCCTGGCGCGCGAACGGGCTCAGCGCGGCTTCCTCGGGCGTCGCTTGCGCCGAGCGACGCCGAGGCGCCGCATCATCGCGCGCACCGTGCTGCCCGGGTCCGCCGCCTCTCCGCGGCCGACCGCGCCGAGCAGCTCCGCGGCGCGGGCCGCCTTCCCCCGGGCGGAAGTGACCGCGCTCCGGCGCACCGGGCCGGTGGAGCAGGGGGGCTCCGCCGGTCCCGGCGTGCTTCTACCGCCGCGTTTCGACGCCGACCGGGCAGCTCACCCCGGTGCCCTCGAGGCCGCAGTACCCGCCGGGATTCTTGCCCAGGTACTGCTGGTGGTAGTCCTCGGCGTAGAAGAACTCCGGCGCCTCGCGGATCTCGGTGGTGATGCGACCGTGCCCGGAGGCGGAGAGCACCTTCTGGTAGGCCTCGCGCGAGGCCTCCGCGGCCCGGCGCTGCTCCTCGCCGAAGGTGTAGATGGCGCTCCGGTACTGCGTGCCGGCGTCGTTGCCCTGGCGCATGCCCTGGGTCGGATCGTGCTCCTCCCAGAAGTGCCGGAGCAGCGTCTCGTAGGTGATCACCTTCGGGTCGAACACGACGAGGACCACCTCGGCGTGGCCGGTGCGGCCGGAGCAGACCTCCCGGTACGTCGGGTTCGGAGTGAGGCCGCCCGCGTAGCCGACCGCGGTGACGGTGACTCCGGGGAGCTGCCAGAAGAGCCGCTCGGCGCCCCAGAAGCAGCCCATTCCGAAGACCGCCTGCTCCTTGCCGGGCCAGGGCCCGACCAGCGGCTGGCCGCTGACGAAGTGCTTCTCGAGGACCGGCATCGGCGTGCTGCGGCCGGGGAGCGCCTCGGCGGGGGAGGGAAGGCCAGGCTTGGTGTTTCGAGATTCGAAGTAACCCATTGCGTTCACGTTGTAAGGCCCGCCGGAAGGGCGTGCCAGACTCCTCACGTACGCGGAGATCTCCGATGAGGTTACGCAGTCTCGGCCCCTATCTGCTGCTCCTTCTGCCGGCGGTGGCGCTGGTCGTGTTCGTCGACCGCTTCCCGTCGCCGATGCCCGTTCACTGGGACGCGGCGGGACGCCCCAACGGCTTCTTTCCCCGGACTCCGCTGGCGATGGCCTTTCCGCTGCTGCTGCTCGGCGGAATCCTGCTCCTCCTCGACGGCATCGTGGCGAGCAGCGCCCGGACCGGTCCGCCGGCGATGACCGAGGCCGTGCGGCGGCTGCTGGGGCCGATCCGCTGGCTCCTCGCCCTGACGGCCATCCCCGCCGCGTTCGCGCCGCTCTGGGGCCCGACGCCGGTCCTGGTCTGCGCGGGGGCGATGGTGCTGGGGGTCATCGTCCAGGTCGCCCGGGCCCCGCGAACCGTGCCCGCCGGCGGCGACGGCTGGCGCGGCCTGTTCTACGTCAATCCTTCCGATCCTCGACTGGTCGTCCCCAAGCGCTCGGGCCTCGGCTGGACGTTCAACTTCGCACGCCCCATCGCCTGGGTGGTGTTCACGCTGCTGTTGCTCGGCCCGCTGTTGCTTGTGGCCGCAATGATGCTCCGCGCAGCGAGCCGTCGTTGACAGCCCGGAACCCGGCGCGCAGCATGCCGCGCGTTCGAGGTCCGGCAGCGCGGGGGAGACGCGCACGATGGACGTCGCGGGGTCCGGGGTTCCACCCATTCCGGGGAGGCGCATCCTTCGCATCGGCGAGGGAGGGCGCCCGGAGCCGTTTCGTGCCGAGCCCGTCGCCGCGAGCGGGGACGTCTGGGCCCGCATCTCGGTGGAGGAGTACCTGCGCCCGCCGGGCGAGGAGCCCACGGCGACGCCGCTCCGGCATCTGGTGGTGCTCAACGTCGGCGAGGGCTACCGGCGGGAGCACCACTGGGAGGATCCGCCCGCGGTCATCCACCACACGCTGGAGACGGGGCGGCTCGCGATCTTCCCCGCCGGGCACCGCTACGGCTGCCGCTGGTTCGACCCGGCCCACGTGCTGCTGCTCACCGTGGAGCCGTCGCTGCTGATGGAGGTGGCGGAGCTCGCGCCAGGCGAGGCTCCCCGCCTCCGGCGCGTGCTCAACGAGCCGGACGAGGTGCTCGCTCACCTGATGCTGTCGCTGCGCGAGGCCATCCGGGACGACGCACGGCGGAGCGGCCCGTACGGCGAGATGCTCGCGAGGGCCGTCGCCTACCGCCTCACCGGGTACCTCACCGGACGAGACAAGGGAGCCGAGCGCGCGGTCCGCTCCGGGCTGCCCGCGAGCAGGCTGCGGCGGATCAGCGAGCACGTCGACCGGCAGCTCGAGGCGCCGCTCTCGCTGCGGGAGCTCGCCCGGGTCGCGAACCTGAGCGTCTTCCACTTCGCGCGGTCGTTCAAGGAGAGCACCGGTCTCTCCCCGCACCAGTACGTGCTGCGGCGCCGGGTGGAGCGGGCGAAGCAGCTCCTCGGCGGGACCTCCCTGAACCTCGCCGAGATCGCGCTGCGCTGCGGCTTCTCGAACCCGTCGCACTTCACCCAGGCCTTCCATCAGATCTGCGGCGTGACCCCGACCAGCTGGCGGACCTCGGCGAGGCCCGGCGAGGACTGAGCTCGCGCGGGCGTGCGTCGAACGGCGCGTCGCGTCGGCCGATTTCCGCAAGAAGCCGATACCCGGTCGCAAGAACCCGAAAGGCCGCTCGTCGCGCCTCCGCTACCTTCCGCGCCCCTCCCGGAGCTGAAAAGGAGTTCACGGATGCGGCGCATCGCGCGGTGGTTGGGGGTCCCGGGTCGTCCGGCGTGTCAGCGGAAGGCCGCGGAGATCGACCCGAGCACGCCGAAGTCGGCGTGGACGCGGTCCCGCTCCTGGACCTCCAGCGAGGCCATGCAGGTCCCGGTGATGACCACCTGTCCGGCCCTGGCCGTCTCGCCGAGGGCGGACAGCTCGTCGATCAGCCACGCCAGCGCGCGGCGGGGATCGCCGAGGACGGCGGCGCCGCTGCCCTGGCGGCGGTAGCGACCGGCGACCTCGGCCTGGACGGCATGGGCGACCAGGTCCAGCCCGCGCCAGTCTGCGGTGACCGGCGGGCCGAGGACCAGGTCGCCGGCGCAGGCGTTGTCCGCGACCAGCTGCGCCTCGCCGGCCTGGACGAAGTCCGCGTAGCGCGAGTCGGGGATCTCGAGCGCCAGGTGCAGCGAGGCGACCGCCTCCAGGACCTCGGGCACCGTCCAGCGGGCGGCGCGCGGCGGAAGGTCGCGACCGAGGACGAAGGCGAACTCGGGCTCGGCCACGCGCATCCCGTTGCCGGCCAGCGGCAGCTCCGTGCCCGGCGGATGGGTGTGGTCGGCGAGCAGACGCCCGGCCATCGGCCCGTCGACGCCGATGTGTCGCTGTCCGGGGACGCTGGTCGCGGCGAGCTTCCACCCGGCGAGCCCCTGACCGGAGCAGAGCTGCACCTCTCGCTGCACCGCGTACCCCTCGGCGCGGGTGCGCGGTCGCACGTCGTCGGGCAAGGCATCGAGGTGCGTCCGGCGGCGCCAGTGCTCCCAGAGGATCTCCGCGGCGCGGCGGTGGCGAGTGGTGTCCGTGGGAGGCTCCTTCCCGGGGTCGCCCGAGCGTACGCGAGTCGTCGAGGCGGCTCAGCGCGGGCCGAGCTCGGCGGCGTAGGCCAGGGCCACGGCCTCGTGCAGACCGGCCAGCTCCACCGCGTTGCGGAGGACGCGCCGGCCGTCCGCCTCGGCGAGCGGCGGGAGCGACTTCCGGGACCCGCGCCGGTGGGCGGCCGCGGTCAGGGCCCCGAGGAAGGCGAGCGTCGGAGCACGCTGCGGGATGGGCACCGTCGGCCACTCGAGCCGGTCCTCCTGGGGCGTGAGGCGCCGCACCAGCATTCCGTGGCCCATCGCGCGGACCGTCCCGAGCATCGTGGGCGGGAAGCGCAGGAGCGTCCGGAGCGCCGTCGCCACCCGCTCGGGGCCAGACTCGACGGGCCCGGTGGAAAAGGGCGCGCCGGCGGACTCCCCCATCGCCTTCATGTCGAACATCCACGCGCCGTCACGCGTCCCGTGGCCCTCGACCAGGACCGCCACCCGGAAGGTGCCCAGGCTGCCGGTCCCGGCCACCCGGAAGGCCACGTCGAGGACGCCGAAGCGCTCCAGGGGGTGCCCGGCGCGCTTCGCCTGCGCGGCGGCGAAGCGCCGGAAGGCCTGCGCGCACGCCTTCCGGGTGCCGCGCGGAAGGCGGAGGAAGTTGTCGCCGATGCGGAACCTGCGCCGGTGGCCGGACACCACCGTGCGCTTCTCGAGCAACTCGCGGCGCTTGCGGGCGGCCACGCGCGCCAGGAGCTCCCGGACGGGCAGTGGAACGGGGGGGCTCCGGGCCCCCCCGCGGCCCCGGCGGTACCCGTCGAGGAGGGCCTCGGCGAGCTCGATTGCCCCCGCGGCGTTGCAGCCCCAGCCGCGTGCGGCGAGCAGGGTGCTGGTCAGGACCCGCAGCAGATCGAGGTGCAGCGGCCCGATGAACGTCTCGTCGACGTCGTTCAGGTCGAAGACCACCCGGTCGCCCACCCGCGAGGGCCTGTCCGGCCGGTACACCCCGAAGTTCTCGAGGTGGAGGTCCCCGCACAGCATGCCGTCCTCGTCCGGACCTCGCGCGAGCCGCGGCGCGTTCGCGAGCACCCGGTAGAAGAGCGGCGCCGAGCCACGGAGGAAGGCGAAGGGCGAGACGGACATCCGTGACTGCTTGCGGGAGAGGAGCACCGCCATCCGCCGCATCCGCTCCTGGTCGCGGTCCAGCTGCCAGCGGGCGAGCTCGAAGGGGCGGAGCTTTCGGAGCGGGTCGGCCATCGGGGTGTCCCGAGGATCTAGGTCATCCGTCCACCCGTTGCGACTTGTCCCCGCTACGCCCAAAGGTGGGACGGTACGAACCCCACTCGACAAGGAGCGGTCCCATGGGCTTGGCAGACGGACTCGGTCAGATGCTTCAGAGCGTGCTTGGTGGCAACGCGTCCGAGGCGGACATCCACTCGACATTCGACAAGGTGGCGGGGGAGGTCCCCCAGGGGGACCTGAGCGGCGCGCTCAGCCACGTCTTCAACTCCGACCAGACGCCGCCGTTCGAGCAGATGCTGGGCGGCATGTTCGGGCAGTCGGCGCCGGATCAGAAGGCGGCCATCCTGAACCAGGTGCTCTCCAGCCTCGGGCCATCGGCGGGCAGCGTGCTGGGTGGTCTCGGGGGTCTCGGAGGGCTTGCCTCGGTGCTGCAGGGCGGCGGAACGGTGTCGGCCACCCAGGCGTCGCAGGTCTCGCCGCAGGCGGTGGAGTCGATCGCCGCGAAGGCGCGGGAGGTCAATCCAGGAATCGTCGACGCGGTCTCGAGCTTCTACGCGAAGAATCCTCAGCTGGTGAAGGCGATCGGCGCCGGCGCGCTGGCAATGCTCATGTCGAGGCTCTCCAAGGGGAGGGCCTGAGCCACCACTGGGCGGTCTGCGCGCTTGGCCTCGGCGCACCGCTTCGGCCCGGATGGCGTCGGCGAGCACTCGACTCGTCCGGGACGACGGGAACCAGGCCGCGGCTCATGCGCCGCCGCGGGCCCGCAGCACGTCGGCCAGCACCGCGGCCTCGTTCCCCCGGAAGCGAGCCTCCGTCCGGAGGGAGGGAGGGCTGCCCGACCGATCCTCGGTCCCGGCCCACAGCATCCGGCGGCGCTCGCACTCCGACACGCAGGCCAGCCGCTCCTGACGAACGGCGGTGCGGAGCGCGGTCTCGAGGCGATGGGCGAGATCCTCCGCCCCGGCGGTGCCGAGGCCCGGATGTGCGCGCAGCACGTCGCGTGCGGTCATCGCCGCGATCGAGGCGAGCGAGAGCTCTTCCATTGAGTGCCTCCCGGCGAGGTCCGGTCGTCGAGCACGCGCCGGAGGACCGCCTGCATCGCGGCGGAGATGCCGAGCCCGTCCGCCTCCCCGGGCGTCACCCAGCGGGCTCCGTCGGGTGGCGGGAGGCCCTCGACCGCGAAGATCTCCAGCGTGAGCGCTCGGTGGCTCAGCGTGCGCTCCACCCGCCCCAGGGGACGGCCGGTGATCCCCGGCCAGCGGGCGCGCAGCGCCTTCAGCTCGCCGCCGGGCGCGCATTCCACGCCCGGCAGCTCCCAGAGACCACCGAAGAGCCCGGTTCCCTCCCGGCGGACGAGGAGGATCTGGTCTCCGCGGCGGACGGCGGCGAGCGCGACGTGGAGCGCCCGCCGCCGCGCCGGGACCTTCGGGGCGGGGATCTCCGCCACCTTTCCGGAGGCGAGCGCGACGCAGCGCGCGCGCAGCGGGCAGAGCAGACACGCCGGCTGCTCGGGGCGACATACCGTGGCGCCGAGCTCCATCAGCGCCTGGTTCCAGTCGCCGGGGCGGTCGCCCTCCACCAGGGCGTCGGCGAGCGCCCACAGTCGCTTCTCGCGCGCAGCGTCGCCGGTCGCTCCGTCGACCGCGAAGAGCCGCGCGAGGACCCGGGCGACGTTCCCGTCCACGAGGGGGACCGCGCGCCCGAAGGCGATCGACGCGACCGCGCCGACGGTGTAGCGCCCGAATCCGGGAAGTGCCCGCAGCGCCTCGACGTCGTCCGGGAGGCGGCCGCCGTGTCGATCGGTGACGGCCCGGGCGGCGCGATGGAGATTCCGGGCGCGCGCGTAGTACCCGAGCCCCCGCCACGCGGCGAGGACGTCGTCGAGGCTGGCGCGGGCGAGATCGGCCACCTCCGGGAAGCGCGCGAGAAAGGCGGTCCAGTACGGCAGCACCACCGACACCTGCGTCTGCTGGAGCATCACCTCGCTGACCCAGATGGCGTACGGGTCGCGGGTGCGCCGCCACGGCAGGTCGCGGGCCTGCGCGTCGTACCAGCGGAGGAGAGACGCGCGAAGCTCGCCGGCTCCGACGACGCGGGCAGCCGGGCTCGGGCCGGTGCTCTTCCGTCCCCTGCTGACAGGGGCCCGGGCTACAGTCCTCTTCACACCGGGATGGGCCAGAACGTCCTCACCAACGATTTCAGCTGGTCGAAGAGCCGCCACGAGAAGTTCCAGGACTGCCGGCGGGCGTACTACCTCCATTACTACGGCAGCTGGGGTGGCTGGGAGGACGGGGCGCATCCCGAGCTGCGGCAGCTCTGGGTCCTGAAGAAGCTGGCCAATCGCTTCCACTGGGCGGGCGGCGTGGTCCACGCGGTCATCAAGGACGCGCTCCTCGAGGTACGGGCCGGGCGCCGGCCGGACGTGGCGAAGGCGATCACCCGGGCGCGGTTCATGATGCGGGAGGACTACAAGCACTCGCGCGCACGGGCGTACTGGCAGGAGCGGCGCCGGCTCGAGTTCATGGGCCTGATGGAGCACGAGTACGGCGAGCCCCTGCCGGACAGCGAGTGGAAGCGCACCTGGGACGGCGTCGAGGCGGCGCTGACCTGGTTCTTCCAGTCACCGTGGCTGGAGCGAGCGCGTGCGCTCCATCCCCAGCAGTGGCTCGAGGTGGACGAGGGGGCGGACCACAGCTGGTTCGAGATGGACGGGGTGAAGATGTTCGCCATCCCGGACTTCGCCTTCCGCGACCACGACGGGCACATCACCGTGGTGGACTGGAAGACCGGCTCCCCCCACACCGGCTACGAGGACCAGGTCGTCGGCTACGCGCTGTACCTCGCGCACCGGCACCGCGTGGAGCCACACCAGATCCGTTGCCGGCTCGTCTTCCTCAACGTCGGGCAGGAGGTCGAGGTCCCGGTCGACGCGCAGACGATCCAGCACTTCTCCCTGAAGTTCCGCGAGTCGGTGCAGCGGATGCGGGAGCTGCTGGTGAACGCCGCGGCGAACACCCCCCTGGACTCGGCGCAGTTCCCGATGACCGAGGAGCTCTCGCAGTGCGCGCGCTGTGCGTTCCGGCGCGCCTGCGGGCGGGAGGGCGTGACGTTCGCCTCGCTGAAGCCGCCCGAGCCAGCCGCTCCCAGCGTTTCCGCCGCCTGAGCTACTGGACCAGGACGATGCGCGCGTGCGCCGCGCGGCCGATCTCCCGGGATGACAGCAGGCGGGCAACGTCCTTCACCTCGTTGCCCACGGTGTCGAACGCGGCGGCGATGAGCTCGCCGAGCGTGGTCTGGACGGCCTCGTGATGCGCCTTCGCCCTCTGCGTCAGCCGCTGCAGCCGCGTGCCCTTCTTCCCCGAGCCCTTGCGCATGAATCCCTCCGAGCCGGAACCGTCGTCCGGCGAAAAGTCTGTCCGCGACCCGTAGCAGGCACCGTGCCGTCCGGTGCCAGGGAGAACGTGTGTCCTTCCGCGGAGTCCGTGACAGGCCCCCGCCCCCGGGCCCCTCGTGGACTGTCGTTTCTTCAGACCGCCGAGCTGCCCGCCTGCTCCCGGGGCATGCACTTCCCGTGAAGCAGACCCGGGAGATCCCACTCCCGCCCGACGGTGTGGGGTGGTAGGCCCTCCCACCCACATGCGGATGCACGTGCTCTTCCACGACAACTGCTTCGATGGAGCGGCCAGCGCTGCCGTCTTCTCCCGCTTTTTCCGGGAGCGCATCCGGAAGGACGCGACGCTGAGCTACCAGGGCCTCTCCCACCAGGCGGGAGGCGCCCCCGTCCCGGAGTCCGCATTCCAGGGGGACGAGAACGCCATCGTCGATTTCCGATACAGCCAGTCCCCGAAGCTGACGTGGTGGTTCGACCATCATGCATCGGCGTTCCAGAACGAGGGCGACGAGGCGAACTTCCTGGCCGACACCTCGGGCCGGAAGTTCCACGACGCCTCGCGGAAGAGCTGCACGGTGTTCCTCGCCGACATCGCCCGGGAGCGCTTCGGGTTCGACCCCGGGCCGATGGTCGAGCTGCTGGAGTGGGCGGAGATCATCGACGGCGCGCAGTTCCCCAGCCCGCAGATGGCCGTGGGGCTCGGCGAGCCGGCGCTGCAGCTGATGACGGTGCTCGAGGCCAACCACGACCCCGAGCTCATCCCCGAGGTCATCCGACTGCTTCAGTCGCACACGCTGTCCGACGTCGCGTCCCGGCCGATGATCCAGGAGCCCTTCCGCCCGCTGCTCGCCCGTCACCAGCAGAACCGCGAGGTCGTCCGCCGCAAGGCGTCCATCGACCGCGGCGTGGTCTTCTTCGACGTCGCCGACGAGGGGCTCGACGCGATGAACAAGTTCATCGCCTACGACCTCTACCCCGAGGCCCGCTACGTGGTCTGGGTCGGCTGCAGCCGGAAGAAGGCGAAGGTCTCGATCGGGAGCAACCCCTGGCGGCCGGAGCTGCGGCGCCACGACCTCTCCGCCATTGCCGAGCGCTGGGGCGGCGGCGGGCATCCGGTTGTCGCGGCGATGAGCTTCAAGCCCGACGAGCTGTCCCGCGCCCGCGAGGCCGCGCGCGCCATCGTCGACGAGCTCCGCTCCGATCCGGTCCCGGTGACGGCCTGAACCCGACCTGGCGGACCTGACTCACAGCAGCGGGAAGCCGCGCGCCCGCAGCATCCGCACCACCGGCAACATCGGCAGTCCCTGCACCGAGGTGCGATCGCCCTCCAGCACGTCGACGAGCGCCTGCCCGCGTCCCTCGATGCGGTAGCCGCCGGCGCAGCCCTGCCACTCGCCAGTATCGACGTAGCGCTCGAGCTCCTCCGGTGTGAGGGGGTGGAAGCGGAGGGTGACGACGTCGAGCTCGAGCTGCTCGTCTCCTCCACCCACGAGCGCCACCGCCGTCAGCAGCCGGTGACTTCGACCGAGCAGCGCCCCGAGCTGTGCGCGTGCTTCCTCGCGGGACCGGGGCTTTCCCAGCGCGCGCCCGTCCACCTCGGCCAGCTGATCCGCTCCCAGCACCAGCGCCCCGGGATGCCGTGCGGCGACCGCGCGTGCCTTCCGGAGCGCGAGCATCCGGACCGCCTCCTCCACCGGCGTTCCCGGCGGAACGTCCTCGTCCACCCCGGGCGCCTCGACCGCGTAGGAAATGCCGAGAGCGTCGAGCAGTGCGCGTCGCGCGGGCGAGGTGGAGGCGAGAAGCAAACGCATCGTTCAGCTTGCTCTCTCACATCCGCTCCACGCTTGCCGCAAGCTTTGCTGACCCACCGGGCCGGCGTTGACCCACCACGCCCGCCTCCTCGTCCTGCGCCTTCACGACGACTTGCGGAGCGGCCGGATGCCCCCGCCGCGAGTCCGGAGAGTGGCTCGCCCTGCCGGCGACGGTGGACCTGAGCTCGTGGGCGGGACTCTGCTTCCGGGGCGGGACCGGTCAGGCGATTCCCCGCGTCAGCGGAGTCGGCGACTGCACCGGTGCGGTGCCGGCAGGCATCCTGACGCTGCGGGCAGACATCGCATACCAGGAGCCCCAGCAGCTCCTGCTGGAGCCTCTGAGCGGGCAGCCGAGGCTCCTGTCCTGTGGCGAAGGTGACGCCGCCTGTCGCTGAGCCCCGCTCCCCGTGGGGTGGGACTGCCGCCGTCGGAGCCTCTGTTACATTGGGAGCATGGTCCGCCGGTCCGGTCTGCTCTTTCTCCTCTGCGTGGCGTCTGCCTGTCACCGGGCGACCCCGACCGACGCTCCGGCGAAGACCGCGGCGACCAGCCCTGGCCTGCCCACCGCGCCCAGCCACCACCCCTCGCACCCGCCCCCGGTGGAGCCGCTGGCGGTCTGCGACGCGCGCGGCCTCGATCCCCTCGACGCGGCCCGGGCGGCGTACGACGCGCGGGAGTACGACCGGGCGCTCTCCTGCGCCGCCGAGGCGTCGGCCCGTGCTCCCGACGAACCGGACGCTCACAGCGAGCGCGGCGCGGCGCTGTCTGCCCTGGGCCACTTCGAGGAGGCGAAGCTCGCCTACGCCCGCGCCCTGGCGCTCGACCCCGAGCACCTCGACTCGCTGCTCGGAGCGGCCCACCTCTACGGGGTGAGCCTCCCCAGCAACCGGGACAACGACGAGCTCGCGTTCGTCTACGCCGACCGGGGACGCCAGCTCGCGCGCGAGGCCGGTGACGGGGAGCTCGCCGCCCAGTTCGCGCTCCTCGGGGCGATGGCGGCCAACGACCTGGGCGAGGCGCAGACCGCGCTGGAGCGCAGCGAGGAGGCCGCCGAGGAGCGGGGCAACGACCCTGACGTGGCCTACGAGAAGGCAGTGGCGCTCTTCGAGCTCTGCCGCTTCAAGGACGCGCAGGAGGCCTTCACTCGCCTCGTCACCGACGACGAGCACGGGGCGCACGCCCACCAGCACCTCGGGCTCCTGCTCGAGCGCGAGGGAAAGGTCGCCGAGGCCGAGGCGCACTTCCGCAAGGCCCGCGAGCTGTCGCCGGACGACTTTCCGGCTCCGCAGATCCTTCCGGAGAAGGAGTTCCGCCGCGAGCTGGACCGGGCGCTCGCCGGCCTTCCCCCCGACATGCGCAAGGACCTCGGCGGCATCCCGGTGACGGTGGAGGACATCCCGAAGGCGGACGACCTCCTCGAGGGTGACCCGCCGCTTTCGCCCACCATTCTCGGGCTGTTCCGCGGGCCGCCCATCGGCGAGCCGTGCACCGCCGAGGACGGTCCGGTGTGCCGCTCGGTGGTGGTGTACCGGAAGAACCTCGGCCGCGCGGTGAATTCACGTGACGAGCTCCTGGAGCAGATCCGCGTGACGCTGCTTCACGAGATCGGACACCTCCGGGGTGAGGACGACCTCGAGCTCGCCGCGCGCGGGCTGGAATGAGCGCCCCGGGGGGCGGGGCGGTGCCCACCGTCCGGGTGTCGGCGGACGCCGCTCGCGCGCTCCGGCACGTCCGGCCCTGGGTGTGGCGCAAGGACGTGCTCGACCCTCCCGCCGCGCCGGGCGGCTGGGTGGTGGCGGTGGTCGACCCGCGAGGTCAACCGGCGGGCCAGGCGCTGTGGGCGGAGCGGAGCCCGCTCGCGCTGCGGCTGCTCACGAGGCGCCCACCCTCCGAGGAGCCGGTGGACGCGGTCTGGTTCAAGACGCGGCTCCAGGCGGCCATCGCCCGGCGCGCGACGATGGGCCGCGAGGCGCTCCGGCTCGTGCATGCCGAGGCCGACGGACTGCCCGGGCTCTTCGTGGACCGCTACCGGGACCGGCTCGTCGTCCAGACGCTCTCCGAGGGGATGGACACCCGGAAGGAAGCTCTCGCGGCCACGCTGGAGGAGCTCACCGGTGCCGTCCAGGTGGTCTGCCGGGACGACGGCTCGGGCCGGGACTTCGAGCAGCTGCCTCGCGAGACCCGCGTGCTCCGCGGCGTCCGGGACACCGAAGCGGAGTGGCGAGAGGGCGACAGCGTCTTCCGGACGGATCTCCTGAAGGACATGAAGACCGGCGCCTTCCTCGATCAGGCGGAGAACCATCTCCGCGCCGGTGAGCTCGGCCGGGGACGCGCGCTGGACGCATTCAGCTACCACGGAGGGTTCGCGCTGGCTCTGGCGGCGCGCTGCGACTCGGTCCTCGCCCTGGAGCAGGACCCCGCAGCGGCGGCGCGCCTGGCGGAGAACGTCCGGCGCAACGGCAGGCGCAACGTGGAGGTGCGCGAGGCGAACGCGTTCGACGTCCTCCACCAGCTCGACCGCGACGGCGAGCGGTTCGACAGCGTGGTGCTCGATCCACCGGGGCTCGCCAAGCGCAAGGAAGGGCCGCGCACCGCGATGCGCGCCTACCGCGAGCTGAACGTCCGTGCGCTGCGGCTGCTCCGGCCGGGCGGGTTGCTGGTCACCTGCTCCTGCTCGGGAAAGGTGAAGCCTCCCGACTTCGAGGAGATGCTGCTCGGAGCGGCGGACGACGTGCGCCGGCCGATCCAGATCCTCGAGCGCCGCGGCCCGGCCTCGGACCACCCGGCCCTCGGGGGTCTGCCCGAGACCGAGTACCTCAAGGCTTTCTTCCTGCGGCCGCTCTGAGTCGCAGCGCCCGCCCGCGCCTCAGCGTCGACCCGGCTCGGGAGGCGACTGGAAGCTCGCCCCGGCGGGCGTATCCACCCGGAGGACCGAGTCCTGTCCGTGCTCGCGCACGTACGCGCGGCGGATGTCCTCGAGCGCAGCCTCGTCCGACCCCGGCGCGTGCAGGTAGACCAGCACCGAGGTCGGCTCGTCCACCAGACCTCCGTCCGGCCCGGTCCAGTGGCCCCGGGCCTCCAGCACCGTCCAGCCGGGAAGCCGGGGACCCGCCTGCCGGGCCAGGAACGCGTCGACGTCCGCCGCACCGAGCGTCCCGCCGTCGGGGAGGTTGCGGCCGAGGAAGAGCTCGGTCCGGACCCATCCCGTGGACGGGGTGGCGCAGGCGGCCGCGAGCAGCAGGGCGCCCAGCGCGCTCGGCCGGGCTCGATGGGAGGAGACGCGGGGCATCGGTCCGGGGCACCCGGGAAGCGGACCCCGCGCGGCCCTTACGACCGTTCACCGGACCGGTCAATCCGCCGGCAGCCAGGCGGGACCGATGAGTCCGTGGCCCCCCCGGCGTCCATCCTGGGTAGAGAGACCTTCAGCATCCAGGAACAGGAGACGACCCATGCCCGTGAACCCGAAGCTCAGGCCCATGCTGTGGTTCGACAACCAGGCGGAGGAGGCGGCGAAGCTCTACGTCTCCATCTTCCCCAACTCGAAGATCCTCGAGGTGACCCACTGGGGGGATACCGGACCGGGCAAGAAGGGCTCGGTGCTGACCGTCGCCTTCAAGCTCGGCGACTTCGAGCTCGTGGCCCTCAACGGGGGCCCGCAGTTCAAGTTCTCCGAGGCGGTCTCCCTGGTCATCGAGGTGGAGACCCAGGAAGAGGTCGACCGGTACTGGAACGCCCTCACCGCCAATGGCGGAGAGGAGGGCCCCTGCGGCTGGCTCAAGGACCGCTTCGGCCTGTCGTGGCAGGTGGTGCCCTCGGTGGCCCTCCGCGCCCTGGGCAGCGGCGATCAGAAGAAGGCCGACCGCGTGATGGCGGCGTTCATGGACATGAAGAAGTTCGACGTGCGGAAGATCGAGGCCGCGGCGCGCGGCTGAGCCGCAAGCCGGCCAGGCGGGGTTCGAGGAGATCGGGATGGGTGTGACCGAAGCGGGGTCGAGCGACGAAGCGGAGATCCGGGCGCTGCTGGAACGCTGGGCGACGGCGGTCCGGACGCGTGACTATCCAGCGATCCTGGCCAGCCACGCTCCGGAGCTGCGGATGTTCGACGTCCCTCCACCATTCGAGTCGAGGGGCCTCGACGAGTACCGACGGACCTGGGACCTCTTCTTCTCGACGTCGAAGGACCCGGTCGTCTTCGACTTCGACGACATGGAGATCACCGCTGGACGCGACGTCGCCTTCATCAGCGCGCGAATGCACTGCGAGCCGACGGAGGCGGGAAAGAGAGCCCGACTCGACTTCCGCCTGACCGTCGGGCTCCGCAAGGCCTCCCGCGGCTGGGTCATCACCCACGAGCACCACTCGGTCCCGGCGACGTAGGGGACCGGGGGAGCCGTCGGAGGAGCTCTCCGAACTCAGGGGAGCGGCGAATCGGATCGAAGAGCGGCTCGGTCCCGAGCTCGATGAGGTCGGGATTCAGCTCCTCGAGCGCCGTTCGGAGCCAGGCCAGCGCCTCGCCCGCGTCTCCCGCCGCCGCGTGGACCTTGGCCAGGTTGTAGGAGAGCACGAACTGGGTGGGACGCTCGTGCAGGAGCCCCTCCACCAGCTCACGAGTCGCGCCGAGGCTTCCCGCCGCGGCGTGAGCGATCGCCAGCGCCGCGCGCGTCTCGGTGCTGCCCGCCGCGAGGGCGACCGCCCGCTTCATCTCCTCGAGGGCCACGTCCGGTCGACCTTGCTGGATGCGCACCAGGCCGAGGCGCAAGTGGGGCAGGAAGTGCGAGTCGTCGAGCTCCAGCGCCTGCTCCAGGACCTCGACCGCGTGGTCATACTGGCGGCCCAGATAGAGGATCATGGCCAGTGACGAGGAGGTGAGCGGGGAGATCGGGTCGGTTCGCCGCCCCTCCTCGGCCTGGGCGATGGCCTCGCTCGGTCGGCGGGTCGCCATCAGGAACTCGGCGTACCAGTAGCGGAGGATGGCCTGGGAGGGGCTCGCGTCGATCGCGCGAAGGAACTCCTCCTCGAGGCCGTCCCAGTCCCAGGTGTGCAGCCGGATGTGAGCCAGCGAGCCGCGCGGCTCCGCCAGCTCCGGCTCCAGCGCGAGGGCCTGCTCCGCCTCGGCCCTCGCGAGCGGCAGCAGCTCCCTCGCCGGACCCATGCCACGGCAGGCGAGCATCGTGTACGCGTCGGCGATGCCCGAGCGGGCCAGCGCGTGGCGCGGCTCGAGACGGATGACCTCCTGGAAGAGCGCGATGCTGCGTCGCATGCTCTCCTCGGTGCGCCGATTCCAGAAGTGCCGCCCGCGGACATAGGCCTCGTACGCCTGGGGCGAGACCGCGGCCGCCCGGGCGAGGACCCGTTCCTGACGCGGAGAGAGCTTGACCTGGACCTCACGCGCGATCGATCGCGCGACGTCACTCTGGAGGCGGAGGATGTCTCCGAGGGGCCGGTCGTAGCTCTCGGCCCAGACCAGCGCCTCGTCATCCACGCGCGAGAGCTGGGCCGCGATGCGAACGCGGTCCCCGGCATGGCGCACGCTCCCGGTCAGGACCAGCGATGCGCCGAGCTCCGGTCCGGCGTCCCGCAGCGGCCGCCCGGAACGTCCGAAGCGGACCGCCGAGCCGAGGGCAATGACCCCCAGCTGGGACCGGTCGAGACGGCTGAGCTGGGTGATCATCTCCTCGGTCAGCCCGTCGGCGAGCCAGGCGTCCTCGTCCGAGGCGCCGAAGGGGAGCACCGCCAGCACCCTGGCCCGATCCGGCGATGGCCCCTCGACCTCGAACCGCTCGATGCGCTCGGTGAAGCGGTAGCCCCGCTTGGAGGCGGTGACGATGTACTCATCGCCGTTTCCGCGCAGCCCGAGCGCCTTGCGGAGGATGGAGATGGTCCGGGTCAGGCTCCCCTCGCCGACGACGACGTCCGGCCACACCCTGCGCAGCAGCTCCTCCTTCTCCACCAGCTCGCCGGCGTTCTCCACCAGGACGACCAGCGTCTCGGCTGCCTTGGGAGGCAGCTGGACGTCCGTGTCGCCGCGGTAGAGGACGCGCGCCCTCGGGTCGAGTCGAAATGGCCCGAAGTGCAGGGAAACCCGTCGCACGAGCACCCCCGATCAGAAATCGGTCAGAAAAATATCAGCGGCACCGAAGGACCTCCACCGAACGCGGGCGGTACCACCGAGGGGAAGTCATCCCCCGGAGGTTCCCGTGAATCCAGCGGTCTTTCGGTTGCGAGCGGTGTCCATCTGTCTGGCCCTCCTCGGCGGGGTCGCCTCCGTCTGGGGCACGAACCAGGCCCTCGGCGAGGCCGGGGACGAGCGGGGGAAACCCCGCCACCCGCGGTACCTCTACGTCTGCGCCGGGGACCAGGCCCGGAAGGCCCCCGACTTCCTCGCGGTGGTCGACTTCGATCCCCGGTCTTCCGGATACGGCCGGGTCATCGCCCGAGCCCCGCTCCCCGAGCCGGGGGCGACGGGGAACGAGTTCCACCACATCGGACTGTCTGCCGACGGCAGGGTGGTGGCCTGCGGAGGGCTGCTCAGCGTCCTGAAGGGGCAACGGGAGATCTTCTTCTTCGACGTTCGTGACCCTCGTGCCCCGCGCTTCCTCTCCTCGGCCGATCCGCCGCTCTCGGCGATCACCGACGAGTTTCACGCGCTGCCCCACGGGGGGTTCCTGGTCACGATGATGGGTGGTGCGCAGGGCCACGCCCCCGGGCGAGTCGCCGAGTTCGACCGGGAGCTGGCCCTCGTCGCCGAGCACCCGGCGCAGCCTCCGACGGACGGCTTCAATCCCCACGGCATCTCGGTGCGGCCGGAGCTGGACCTGATGGTGACCAGCGACTTCATCTGCCCCTCGACGACGCTCCATGCCTCCGGCGCCGACCTCGAGTTCCGCGCGGGCGTTAGGGTGTGGAGCCTGTCGCGGCGGGAGATCGTCCGCAGCGTTCGCATGCCTCCCGAGGCCGCAGGGACCATCGACGTGCAGCTCATCCCCGGCGACCGGGAGCAGCGCGCCTTCACCGCCGGGATGCTCGACGGGAATCTCTATCTGGTGGACACGCGGCGGGGCACTGCCCGGGCGGTCTTCGACTTCAACACCTTCGCCAGCGGCGGATGGCCACAGCTGATCCGCCTCACCCGCGACGGACGCCGGCTCTTCATCTCCCTGAATCAGGCAGGGAAGGTGGCGATGCTGGACGTGTCCGACCCGGAGAGGCCCCGGCTCCTCAGCGCGCTCGACCTCGGAAAGGACGCGGGACCGCACTACCTCGCCCTCACCCCCGACGAGGAGCGGCTGGTCATCAGCGACTACTTCCTCGACGAGGACGCCTTCGGGAAGGTCCATGCCGAGGGAGACCACAAGATCCACGTCGCCCGGGTCTCGGAGCGCGAGCTGGTGCTCGACCCGCGCTTCCGGCTCGACTTCGACACCGCCTTCGAGACCGGACCGGCCCGTCCGCACGGCCTGGTGATGCGATGAGCGCCCGGACCGTCGTCTCGATGCTCGCCGTCGCGCTGCTCCTCGCCGGCTGCTCGCAGGACTACACCTGCACCTACTACTGCGGCACGAGCACGATCCCGATCGGCGACGTCCCCGAGAACGGCGGGGACCCCGACTCGGTGGCGGCCGAGTGCGAGAAGGACAGGGCATCGGCCTGCACGACGGAGGAAGCCCCCACGCGCTGCCACTGCACCGCGGACAATCCTGACCTCTCTCCGGGCACCAACCACCCCAGCTTCCCCCGCGCAGCCGGGGCCGAGAGTTGATCCAGACGGGGTTGCGGCGGGCCGTCGCCGTCTACTTGCCCCGCCCGGACGGAGTGGACGGCGAGGCGGGCGCGCTCAGGTTCGAGGCGTGGATGTGGACGATCTTCCACCCCGGCTCCAGCTTCTGGAGGATGACCGTCCGCCGTCCCACCGTCTCCCCGTCGGGGAGGTTGAAGGTGACGAGCGCGACCTTCTCCGCGAGGAGCTGGATGCGGACGTCTCTCGGTGCGAGCGTGAAGTAGGGCGGCGCCGTCCGCCCCGAGCTCCGGCGGATCCGCTCGAACACCGCCGCCCAGGCGCGCTCAAAGCTCTCCGGTGAGTCGGTGCGGAGGACGAACGGCGGGGCAGGGTGGAACACCGTGGCCCCCTCGGCGAAGCATCCGCGGAACGCGGGCCAGTCCAGCGCCTCGAAGGCGCGGACGAAGGTGTCCACCGCCGTGCGCACCTCGGTGGTTGCCCCGGACGACGCCGGAGGAGTGGTTGCGGAGCGCTCGGCCGGCTGCGCGCCTCCAGCGACGAGGAGGAGGAGAGCGAGAAGCCCCGTGTTCATCCCGCGACCGCGGGCGCGGCAGCCCCGAGGCGGCGGAGCGTCTCCTCCAGCGACCTGGTGAAGACCCGCTTCCCGGCGAGGCCGAGCAGCAGCGACACCAGATGTCCCTTGAGGTTCTTCGGCCGGCGATCGAACTGGAAGCGCACCCGGCTGCCACTCCCCACCGGCTCCGCCTGGTAGCGCCACCAGCTGCCCGTCGCGAAGGCGTTGGAATCCTCCACCTCGATGAGCACGACGCCCGGCTCGCTCCAGTCGTAGCGGGCCCGCTCCCAGACCCCCCCGAACGCCGACGACCCCTCGGTCACGTCCGCCTCGGTCTCTCCGACCGAGTGCACCTGGTAGAGCTTCGGAGAGAGGTTGGGCCACAGCTCCGGACGGCGCGGGCTGAAGTCCGTCAACGCTCGCAGGAAGACCTCCGGCGGAGTGGGCGAGGTCACCTCTCCCGAGACGCGCGCCATGGACGTGCCCTCCGGTGGTGCTGCGGCTCGACCGTCGCAGGCTCCGGACGCAGAGGCAACGGCTGTTTTCAGGGCGGGAGCCCGAGCTCCTTCCGCAGCCGCGCGGTGATCTCGAAGTAGTCCTTCCGCGGGAAGGCGACGTTGAGGATGTGGAAGTCCTTCTTGCTCAGCCCCACGCACCCGAAGCAGTAGTTGCAGTCGGAGAGGTTGCGGGACATCACGAGGTAGGCCGAGTGCGTGCAGGACTCGCACTGCCGGAGGTAGGCCGAGGACTGGCAGCCCTTGCTCTCGACGCAGTGGCTGCAGTTGCTGCACCCATCGCACGCCGTGCAGTGGGTGCACTGGTAGCAGCCCACGCAGTCTCGGCAGAACATGCAGTTCGCGCAGCGCTCGCAGTCCTTGCACGCGTAGCTCCCCGGGTTGCCGGGGTCCGCGGCGAACGCTTTGCCGAGCGAGGCGAGCTGGTCGAGGAACTCCCGCCGGCCGAGGCGTGCCACGGCGTCGCGGGCCTCCTTGGCCTGGACGTCGAGCTCGGCGGTGGAGGGCGTACGGGCGGGAGCGCGCGCGGGGGAGGCGGCCATCGGTCAGCCCCCCATCCTATACGCGTCCGTCCCGCGTGGACCTCTCCGGACTGAACCCCCCGCAGCGCCTCGCCGTCACCACCACCGAAGGACCCCTCCTGGTGCTCGCCGGGGCAGGGAGCGGAAAGACGCGGGTCATCACCCACCGCATCGCCTGGCTCCTCCACCGGCGGGTGCCGGCCCGCGCCATCCTCGCCGTCACCTTCACCAACAAGGCCGCCGCGGAGATGAAGGAGCGCGTGGTGCGACTGGTGGGGTCGCGCGCACAGGCGCTCACCGTCTGCACGTTCCACGCCTTCGGGGCCGAGGTGCTCCGGGAGCACGTCCACCGGCTCGGCTGGCCGCGGCGATTCGCCATCGCCGACACCTCGGACCAGATCGCCCTGGTCCAGCGCGCGCTGCGCGAGCGCCCCATCGACGGGAAGACGGACTTCGACCCCCGGCGCATCCTCACCACCATCAGCCGGGCGAAGAACGCTCAGCGCGCGTCCGCAGGCGTCCCCGGGGTGGAGGGGAGCGACGCCGAGCTCGCCGCGGCCGAGGTCTTCCCGCTCTACCAGCGGGCGCTCAAGGCCCAGGGCGCGGTGGACTTCGATGATCTCCTGCTGCTGCCGCTGCGCCTCTTTCGCGAGCACCCCGAGGTGCTGGGCGGGTACGTCCGCCGGTTCCGCTACCTCCTGGTCGACGAGTTCCAGGACACCAACGGCGCCCAGCTGGAGCTGATCCGCCAGCTCGCCGGCGAGCGACGCAACGTCTGCGCCGTCGGCGACGACGACCAGTGCATCTACGGCTGGCGGGGCGCGGAGGTCCGGAACATCCTCCGCTTCGAGGAGGCGTTCCCCGGCGCCACCGAGGTCCGCCTGGAGCAGAACTACCGAAGCGTGCCGTCGGTGCTCGAGGCCGCGCACGGCGTCGTCTCCCAGCTCCCCGAGCGGCGGCCGAAGAAGCTGTGGACCGACGCGGTGGGCGGACCCCGGGTCCAGCTGGTGGTGCTGCCTGGCGAGGACGAGGAGGCGGCCCACGTCGCGAGGGCCATCGAGCAGCGGCTGCTGCGGGGCGCCCGGCCAGACGACCTCGCGGTCCTCTACCGCACCAACGGCCAGTCACGGCCGTTCGAGGAGGCCTTCCGCGCCCGGGGCATCGGCTACGAGGTCGTGGGCGGCACCGAGTTCTTCGACCGGCGCGAGGTGCGCGACGTGCTCGCCTACCTCAAGGCCCTGGCCAATCCCGCGGACGAGGTCTCGCTCCTCCGGATCGTCAACGTGCCCGCCCGGGGCATCGGCGACGTCACGGTAGAGCACCTCGTGGCGCACGCCCGGAGCCGGGGGCTGCCGCTGGCCGACGTGCTCGAGGCTCCCGCGTCGGTGCCCGGCCTCACCCCCGGGGCGGCCCGGGCGGTCCAGGAGTTCTCCCGGCTGATCCACGAGACGAGGAGGCTGCTGCGGAGCGAGCCGCTCTCCGCCGTGACCCGCGGATTCCTCGGGCAGATCGGCTTCGAGGCGGCGGCCCGTGCCACCACCGCCTCCGTCGCCGCGGCGGACCGCCGCCTCGCCGGCGTGGAGGGCATCCTCGGCTCGCTGGAGCAGTTCGAACGGCGGGAGGGCCGGCGGACCGACCTGGTGGGCTACCTGAACCGCCTCTCGCTCGATACGCGGCAGGAGGAGGACGGCCCCAGCCCGGCCCGAGTGACCCTCTTGACCCTCCATGGCGCCAAAGGCCTCGAATTCAGGACGGTTTTTCTGGTGGGGATGGAGGAAGGGTTCCTGCCCCACGGGGGCATGCAGGGCGAGCCCCCGGACCTCGAGGAGGAGCGGCGACTCTGCTACGTGGGCCTCACCCGGGCCCGGGACGAGCTCATCCTCACCCGGGCCGCCAGCCGGCTCCGGCGGGGCAGGGACGTGCCCCGGACGCCGTCGCGGTTCCTGACGGACATCCCGGCCCAGGTCCTCGAGGTGACCGACACCACCCTCCCGCCTCCTGGACCGCCCACGGAGGCCGAGCAGGGGTTCTTCCGGAGCCTCAAGGCCCGGCTGCAGGGCACGCCCCCTCCGTCTGCTTGACTTAGAGCGGCAAGACCTCTACATCGCCCGTCTTTTCCGGGGGGCACCCCCTCCGGTGCCGGAGTGTCTCCAGATGTCGAACAGGACGTACAGCGCGCGGCCCGCGGACGTGAAGCGGGCATGGCACGTCATCGACGTGAGCGACAAGGTGCTTGGTCGGGCGGCGAGCCAGATCGCCTCCATTCTCAAGGGCAAGCACAAGCCCATCTACACGCCGTCGCTCGACACGGGTGACCACGTCGTCGTCATCAACGCGGCCAAGGTGAAGGTCACCGGCTCGAAGGAGACGAACAAGCTGTACCACCGGCACCCGCGGGCGGGCTTCCCCGGCGCGCTGAAGACCACCAACCTCGCCACCTTGCGGGCGCGGCACCCCGAGGACGTGATCATCAACGCCGTCCGCCGGATGCTCCCCCGCAACGCCCTGGGCCGGAAGATGATGACCAAGCTCAAGGTCTACCCGGGCGAGCAGCATCCCCACGCCGCGCAGAAGCCGGCCCCCCGTCAGGTGGAGGCCTGAGGAACATGCCGATCCAGACCGAGAACGGGTACTACGCCACCGGCCGCCGCAAGGAGTCGACGGCCCGGGTGTGGGTGAAGGAAGGAAGCGGGACGATCGTCGTCAACGGCCGTCCGCTCGACGACTACTTCGGGCGCGAGACCTCGAAGATGATCCTCAACCAGCCGCTGCAGATCCTCGAGCAGGTCGGCAAGGTGGACGTGACGGTCAACGTGGTCGGTGGCGGCCTCTCCGGCCAGGCCGGCGCGATCCGGCACGGGCTCAGCCGCGCTCTGTGCCTGCTGAACCCGGAATTCCGTACCGCGCTGAAGAAAGCCGGCTTCCTCACCCGCGACGCGCGCGTGGTGGAGCGCAAGAAGTACGGCCAGCCCGGCGCCCGCCGCCGGTTCCAGTTCAGCAAACGCTGAGCAAGGGCTGATCGCGGGGCAGCGTCGACCCTGCCGGCCTGTGGGAGGCTTCCCGCGGCCGAGCAGTGGTGCGTTCAGGCATGTAGTTCCGGCCCGTACAGCCGGGGTCGCCGGGTCGGGTGCTAGGCTTCTCGACCAGTGGAACTCAACGAGATCCTCCAGGTTGCGCTGCGCGGTGGCGCGAGCGACATCCACCTCAAGGCCGGTCTGCCCCCCATGTTCCGGGTCGACGGCTCGCTGGTTCCGCTGAAGGACGGCAAGCGCCTCCCTCCCGAGGAAGTGGCCCGCATGGCCTTCGGGATCATGAACGAGTACCAGCGGGACAAGTTCAAGAACTCCAACGAGGTGGACCTGGCCTACGGCGTGCCGGGCCTCGGGCGCTTCCGCGTGAACGTGTTCCAGCAGCGCGGCACCCTCGGGGCCGTGCTCCGAGTCATCCCCTTCAAGGTGATGACGATCCGGGACCTGTTCCTGCCGCCGGTGCTCGAGTCCATCGCGCTGGAGGAGCGCGGCCTCATCCTGGTCACCGGGACCACCGGCTCCGGCAAGAGCACCACCCTCGCGGCGATGATCGATCACATCAACGCCAACGAGACCGACCACATCATGACCATCGAGGATCCGATCGAGTTCCTCATCCGCGACAAGCGGTCGATCGTGAACCAGCGCGAGGTCGGGGTGGATACCGTCTCCTTCAGCCAGGCGCTGAAGAGCGCGCTCCGCCAGGACCCGGACGTCATCCTGGTAGGCGAAATGCGAGATCTCGAGACCATCGAGACCGCGCTCACCGCGGCCGAGACCGGCCACCTGGTCATGTCCACGCTCCACACCCTGGACGCGACGGAGACCATCAACCGCATCGTCTCGGTGTTTCCCCCTTACCAGCAGAAGCAGGTGCGGCTGCAGCTGGCCAGCGTGCTGAAGGCGGTCATCTCCCAGCGCCTCGTTCCGCGCGCCGACGGCAAGGGCCGTGTCGCCGCGGTCGAGGTGCTCAAGAACACCGCCCGGGTCCGGGAGCTCATCGAGGACAAGGACCGGACCAAGGAGATCCCGGACGCCATCGCCCAGGGGCACCAGAGCTACGGGACCCAGACCTTCGACCAGTCGCTCATGAGCCTCGTGCGGCAGAACATCATCACCTACGAGGAAGCCCACCGGCAGGCCACGAACCCCGACGACTTCGCCCTCCGCTTCAGCGGCATCAGCGCCACCAGCGACGCCCGCTGGGACGACTTCGAGGGCAGTGCACAGGACGGGAACTCGGCCCCGGGCAGCGTGGCGTTCACCCAGCGCGGCGCTCCCAACGCCCCGGCGGCTCCGCCTGCCGCGGCCGCGTCACCCCGTCCGGCTGGCCCCGGAGGCGCGGGCACGCCGCTCGGACGCATCAATCCGACCGCGCCGCGCCCGGGCGCAGCTCCCGCCCAGAAGCCCGCCGCCGGCGGGTCGACCGGGCTCCCGTCCGCGGACGACGACTTCCACATCGAGCGGTTCTGAGCGCGGGCTCACACCAGCTCGGCGAGCGCCCGCCGCAGGCGTGAGCGCCGCCGCGGGCCGATGAGGCGGACCTCCGCGAGGTGATCCACGAACTCGGCCAGCGCGATTCGCTGCTCGGGCTCGAGCCGCGTCGCAGCCGCCTCGAGGTGCTCGCGGGAGACGAGATCCGGCCCCTCCGACCAGGCCACCCCGCACAGCGTCTGCGCGGCGATCCGCCGGTTGCGGCGCTCGGCGCCGTCCGGCCCTCCGGCGAAGGCGAGCTCCAGGGCGTTCACCCGCTGCGGGGTGAGCGTCGCCAGCTGCGCCAGCGTGTCCAGGGATTCAGCGACGAACGCCGCGTCGAAGCCGTCCGCCGGGAGGTCGTCGCCGAAGGCCTCCTCCAGCAGCACCGCTCCCACGAGCGCCTCGACCTGCTCCGGGGTCGCGCCCTCGCCCTCCAGCGCACCGCGCGCCCGCTCCAGGGGACCGGCGATCCGCTCGTCGTCCCCGAGGACGGTGCTCGCAGTCCGGGCGGCGAGGACGAGCAGCGCGTTCTGCGCGTCCTCGGGAGGATGGGCCTTGCCGCAGGCGCGCTCCACCGCCGACCAGAGATCCGGCCGCGACCGCGCGGCCGTGACGAACGCCTCGTCGGTCGGCTCGTCCGGCGCGCAGCCGTTCCGCCGCTGCCAGACGCCCCACGCGGTCTGAAAATCCATGTACCGTCCCAGGGCGGGGTGCATGCACCGTGAGGCGTAACACCGCTGGAGGCGCCGGGGAATCGGGTCTTCGGGCGCTGCGCATGCTCGCTCGCCGCGAGGTGTCCACCGTCGCGCTGCGGGAAGCGCTGCGTCGTGCAGGCCTGCCGGAGCAAGAGGTAGAGGCCGAGCTCCAGGCCGCGCTCCGGCTCGGAGCCCTCGACGATCGCCGCTCGGCGCGCGCCCGCGCTCGCGCGCTCGTCCTCAAGGGCGGATGGGCGGCGGACGCCATGCACACCCGGCTCGTGCAGCAGGGGTACGCGCCCGCCCTGGCCGAGGAGGCCCTCGCCGAGGCCATCCGGGACGAGGGCTGGACCGCCCGCGCGGCCGCAGGCCGCCTCCTCGTCCCGGGCGCGCCACCCCGGCGGTCCGCCCGCCTTCTTCTGTCCCACGGCTTCGACCTCGCGCTGGTCCGCGAGCTTCTTCCCGGGGTGGAAGGGATGGAGGAAGGAGGCTAGGGTGTTCGGCCCTCAGATGCGCCTGCACCACCTCGTCCCGCTCACCGCCCTCCTGGTCCTCCCGGGGTGCGGCCTGTTCTCCAACAACGGCGATTTCGGCGAGCCCGACTACGCGAGCGAGGCGAGCACCAACCTCAAACGGGGCGACGAGGCGCTCGACAGCAGCCAGTACCAGCTGGCGGAGAAGTACTTCGAGTACGTCAAGACGAAGTTCCCGTTCCTCGAGGCCTCCCGCCAGGCCGAGCTACGGCTGGCCGACGTGTCCTTCGAGCGCGAGCTGTGGACCGAGGCCGCGGACCGCTACACCGGCTTCGTGAAGCTCCACCCCACGCACCCCAAGGTGGACTACGCCGCCTACCGCGCCGCGCTCTCGCACTACCGCGACATCCCCAGCGACTGGTTCATGCTCCCCCCCTCGAGCGAGAAGGACCAGACCCAGGTCCTGGCCGCCTGGGATGCCCTCAACGACTTCACCAAGATGTATCCCCAGTCGCAGTACTTCGAGGACGCCAGGAAGAAGCAGGCGGAGATCCGCGAACGGCTGGTGCGTCACGAGGTCTACGTCGCCGACTTCTACGAGAAGCGCGACCGCTGGTCTGCCGCCGTGAACCGCCTGGAGACGGTCCTCCAGAAGTACCCGGGTCCGGACGACGACAAGTACCTTTTCCGGCTGCACGACCTCTACTCGCGCCTCAAGGACCAGTCGAAGGCGCGCGACGCGCTCCAGAGGATCATCACCCGTCTCCCGGGCACGCCTGCGGCCGAGAGGGCGCAGCAGATGCTCGGGTCGTGACCGCCGACCGTCGGGGCGCACGCGCGACGGGCGTCCTCGTCGGTCTGTGCCTCGTGCTGGGTGCCGTCTGGGCACTGCTCCCGAGGATGCTCGGCGCGGCCGGAGGCCCCGAGCCGGAGCTGATCTCCGCCTTCCGCACCGCAGAGCTCGCCCGTGCGCCCATTCCCGTGCCTGGTTCTCCCCCCTTCGAGCCCCGGAGCCTCCGCTTCGACCGCTTCAGCATCACCGTGGACGGCGATCACGCCTTCGCGGTCGCGACCCTGGATGCCTCCGGAGCCTGCGGAGGCGTCGAGGTCTCTTCGCTCGGACGCGAGCGGGTGGGGTTCCGGAGACACGGTGGGCGCTGGGAGCCGGACGGGCCGATCGCGCCGGCCCTGGCGCAGGCGCTCTCCGTCCTCTGGCAGCGGGCGCGCCTGCTCTCCGGGAACGCGCCGGGGAGCCTGGGGGAGCTCGTCCTGCCGGCGGACCGGGAGCGGGCGCTGGGAGATGCGCGGATCGACTCCGTGCTGCGCCTTCCGGGGCACCGGTGGGAGGCGCGCGCCTGGTATCTCCGTTCCGAACGGGGGGAGGTGCTGGTCACCGAGGAGGCAAACCTGACTTCCTCGTCCAGGGAGCCGGAGCCCAGGACCGGCCGCCTGCGCCTCGTGCCCTCCGGGGATGCTGGAAGTTTCGTCTTCGCCGGGGGGCTGCTGTAGGGTGATCTGACGACGATGGCAGCGTCGAGCATCGACACGGCCTGGGCCCTCCGGTTCATCTCCGGCAAGTACCAGGGGGGCGAGTTCCCCCTGAAGATGAACCGTCAGGTCACCATCGGGCGCTCGAGCGAGCTGGACATGGTCCTGGTCGAGGACATGGTCAGCCGGAAGCACGCGAAGATCACCGTGGGCCCGGGCAAGGTGCTGATCGAGGACCTGGGAAGCACCAACGGCACCTTCGTGAACGGAGAGAAGATCCGCCAGGCCCGCCTCAAGGAGGGGGACCGGATCCTCATCGGCACCTCCATCCTCAAGCTGGTCCAGCGCGAGGCGGGCGCCCAGGCCGAGCTGTCCGATGCCGAGATGCGCGAGCGCCTCGAGGAGGCTGCCCAGGTCCAGGCGTCCAAGACCAACAAGACCTCGTCGATGACCGGGAAGATCGAGGACATCCCTCTCCCGGACCTGCTCCAGCTCTTCCACACCTCGAAGAAGAACGGGGTGCTGGTGGTCACCGGCGCCCACGAGGGTCGCATCTATCTGCGCCAGGGGCGCGTCTACTACGCGGTGGTGGACGGCGACCACGCGCTCGGGCCCCAGAAGAGCTTCAACCGGATCATCACCTGGGAGGAGGGCGATTTCGAGCTGCAACCGCCCGACGGCCAGGAGTTCATGGTCGAGCTGGACCGCTCCACCGAGGCGCTCCTGATGGACGCCCTGCGGCTGCTCGACGAGTACAAGCGCATCGAGTCCCACCTCCCCCCCTCCGAGTCCCCGCTCATCGTCCGCCGCCCGCTCGTCCCCCGCATTCGCGACCTCACCCCCGAGCAACAGGACCTGCTCCAGCTGGTGCACAACCACGGCACCCTCCGGGCGGTCATGGACCACTCCGAGGCCGACGACGCCACCATCGCCGAGGCCGTCCTGGAGCTGATGCGCAAGGATTACGTGCGCGCCGGCTGAAACGGCGGCAGAACAGTCCCCATGAGCACCGAGACGCCGCGGCGACTGACCCAGTTCAGTCACTGCGCCGGTTGAGCCGCCAAGCTCCGACCGGCGCACCTGGCGCAGGTCCTGCGCCGCCTGAAGACGAGGAAGGACCCCCGGGCGCTGGTGGGCTTCGCCACCGCCGACGACGCCGCGGTGTACCGTCTTTCCGCTCGCGAGGCGGTCGTGTCCACCGTGGACTTCTTTCCCCCGGTGGTGGACGACCCGTTCGCCTACGGGCAGATCGCCGCCGCGAACGCGCTCTCCGACGTCTGGGCCATGGGCGCCCGCCCGCTCTTCGCGCTCAACCTCGTCGCGTTTCCCACCCAGGCGCTGCCGCTGGAGATCCTGGCCCGCATCCTCGAGGGTGGGCAGAGCAAGGCGGACGAGGCGGGCATCCCCATCCTCGGCGGCCACTCGGTGGACGACCCCGAGCCCAAGTACGGCATGGCGGTCACCGGGCTGGTGCACCCGCGGCGCATCCTCACCAACGCCGGCGGCCGTCCGGGCGACGTGCTCCTCCTCACCAAGCCGATCGGGTCGGGCATCGCGACCACGGCCATCAAGCGGGGGATCGCGACGCCCGAGCTGGAGGCGAGCGTGGTCGAGCTGATGTCCCGGCTGAACCGCAAGGCAGGCGAGGTCTTCTCCTCCGGCAAGTTTCCCGTGCACGCCCTGACCGACGTCACCGGCTTCGGCCTCCTGGGGCACCTCGCCGAGATGGCGCTGGGCGCGAAGGTGCGGGCCCGGCTCTTCCTCGAGCGGGTGCCGATCCTCGCCGGTGTGCCCGCGCTCGCCGAGCAGGGCGTGGTCCCGGGCGGGACGACGGCGAACCTCGAGCACTTCGGTCCCCGGATCCGCTTTCCGCAGGGGCTTCCCGACGCCATCCGCTTCGTTCTCGCCGACGCCCAGACGAACGGCGGGCTGCTCGCCGCGGTGCCGCGCGCCGCCCTCCGGAAGGCCGAGCGGGCGCTCGCCCGTGCCCGGGTGGACGCCGCGATCATTGGAGAACTTCGTCGGGGTGAACCGGGCATCGACGTGGAGTGAAGGGCCCAGCTTGCGTCCCCGGGGGTGATGAACAGCTTCGGGGCCTCAACTGGGAGGACGTTCATGAAGCGGATCATCATTGGACTCACCGCGGCGCTGGCTCTGGTCTTCGTCGGAACTGCCCGTGCGGATGACACCAAGAGCAGCGAGAGCAAGAGCACGACGCAGAAGAGCGAGACGACGAAGGACACCACCGCCCCCTACACCCAGGACACGGCCAAGGACGGCATGGGTGGCAGTGGCGCGACCAGCACCACGACCAAGTCCGAGAAGAAGACGACCACCAAGGACAAGGACACGAAGGTCGACGACACGAAGGCGGCTCCCGCCAAGTAGGTCGACGACAGTTCGAAAGGAACAGGCCGGGGTGGATTCATCCGCCCTGGCCTTTCCTTGCTCGATCGCCGGAGCTCGGGGCTTGCCTCACGGCGATCGATGAACAGCTTTTCATGGCACCAGTAACAGGGAGGCTGTGAATGAAGAGACTGATCATCGGAATGACCGCGGCGATGGCCTTGGCCCTCACCGGCACGGCGCGCGCTGACGATACGAAGACGACCGAGAGCAAGACGAGCGTCAAGCAGAACGCGGACGGCACTGGCTCGGTGAAGACCGAGAAGAAGGCGAAGACCGATCCGGGTGGGGCGATGAACTCCACCAAGGACACCAGCACCTACAGCAAGGACGTCGACAAGAACTCCATGGGTGGCACCACCACCAAGGTGGAGAAGAAGGCCAGCCACGACGCTCCGGGGACGGCGAGCGACGCCAAGCTCGACACCAAGGAGACGATCGAGAAGGACGCCTCCGGCAACGTCGTGAAGCACGAGAAGACCGGGCCGGACGGCAAGACCCAGGTCAAGTAGGCCCAGGCGGGGACTCCCGCTAACATGCCGGGGCGGATGTCATCCGCCCTGGCATTTTTTTGCGCTGCGCTCCTCACCGCGGCTCCGGCAGGCCCGCGCTCCCGAGTGGTGCTCGACCCGGGCCACGGCGGGGCCCAGGAAGGGGCGGTCAGCCCCGACGGACAGCTGGAGAAGGCGGTCTCGCTCGACGTCGCGCGCCGGCTCAAGGCCGCGCTCGAGCACGCCGGGGTGGAGGTCCTCCTCACGCGCGAGCAGGACGTTCTCCTCGCCCTCGCCGACCGGGTGACCTTCGCCAACCAGGCGCGGCCCGACGTCTTCGTGTCGCTGCACCTCAACTCGATGCCCACCCGGCGCCTGCGGGCCAAGCTCGAGGGCGTGCAGACCTTCTTCCTCTCCGCCAGCGCCTCGGGCGAGGACGCCCGGCGGGTGGCGGAGACCGAGAACGCCGACTCGGCGGGGGCCGGCGCGCCGGTGCCCAACGACACCCTGGCCTTCATCCTCTCCGACCTCCGCCGGAGCGAGGCGCACGCCGACAGCGCGCGTCTGGCCTACGCCATCCACTCGCGACTCGTGGCGGCCTCCGGCGGGAGTGACCACGGAGTGCAGCAGGCGCCGTTCTACGTCCTCACCGGCGTCGAGGCGCCCGCGGTGCTGGTGGAGTTCGGCTTCATCTCCCACCCCGACGAGAGCAAGAAGCTCGCCCGCCCCGAGTACCGGGACCGCATCGCCCAGGCCATCGCCGACGGGCTGCTGGCCTTCCTGGCGCAGACCGCCGTGCGCGACCGTCGTCCGCCGGTGGCCTCGACGGCCCCACCCTGATACGGGGGGCCTCGTCCATGCGCTCCTTCGACCGAGGCCCGCTCGATCTCCGCCCGCTCACCATCACCCCCGGGGTGTCCCGTCACGCCGAGGGCTCGGCCGAGGTCCGCATCGGCCACACCTGGGTCCGGGTCACCTGCTCCGTCGAGGAGCGCGTGCCACCCCATCTGCTGGGGAAGGGCAGCGGCTGGGTGACCGCCGAGTACGGGATGCTCCCCCGCAGCACCAACACCCGGACGGCTCGCGAGGCTGCCCGCGGAAAGCAGAGCGGCCGCACGCAGGAGATCCAGCGCCTCGTCGGCCGCGCGCTCCGGGCCTCGGTCGACCTGGGACAGCTCGGCACTCGCACCTTCACCCTGGACTGCGACGTCATCGAGGCCGACGGCGGGACCCGCTGCGCCTCCATCACCGCCGCCTACGTCGCGCTGGCGCAGGCGGTGCGCACCCTCCACGGGAAGAAGGCGCTGTCCAGCCTGCCGAAGATGATTCCGGTGGCCGCCGTGTCGGTGGGCATCGTCAAGGGGACGGTGGTGACCGACCTCGACTACGAGGAGGACAGCTCGGCCGAGGTGGACATGAACGTGGTCGCCACCGGCGAGGGGAAGCTGGTGGAGGTGCAGGGCACCGCGGAGAAGGGTTCGTTCGCGCGAAGCGAGCTGGACGCCCTGGTCGACGCCGGGCTCCGGGGCGTCGAGAAGCTGATCGAGGCTCAGAAGCGCGCGCTCGGCGGATGAGGCTGCTCCTCGCCACCCGGAACGCCGGGAAGCTGCGCGAGCTGCGGGCCCGGGTGCAGGGGCTGGACGTCCTCTCGCTGGACGACGTCCCGCCGATGCCCGAGGTGGAGGAGACGGAGGACACGCTGGAGGGCAACGCCCGGCTCAAGGCGCTGGCGGGGGCGCGGGCGACCGCGCTCTGGACCGTGGCCGACGACTCGGGACTCTTCGTCGATGCGCTCGGGGGCGCCCCGGGAGTGCGCTCGGCGCGGTACGCCCCGGGGAGCGACGGAGACCGCGTCCAGGCACTGCTGCGCGCGATGGAACGGGTGCCGGACGCTGAACGCGGCGGGGCCTTCCGCTGCGCGCTCGCGCTCGCCTCGCCCGAAGGGGAGGTGAGGTTCGCCCCGGGAGAGTGCCGGGGGAGCATCCTCCGGGCGCCGCGCGGGACCGGGGGCTTCGGGTACGACCCGGTGTTCCTCTTGCCCGAGCTCGGGCGGACGATGGCGGAGATCTCCCTGGAGGAGAAGGGACGGATCTCGCACCGGGCGCGGGCGCTGGACGCGCTCGAGCCGGTCCTGCGGGACGTGGCCGGCGGCAGGGTTGGACCCCGCGGTCGTCCGTGAGGGCAGCAGCGCAGCGATAGAGGCATGCTCGCCCCCCGGACGGAGATGCGTAGGCTGCCGGAGCCGGGGAGGGGACAGCATGACGACGAGGCGGGTGTACGCGGTGGTCCTGGTGCTCGCCGCGGGTGCGGCGAGAGCGCAGGGCATCGAGTCGAACTTCAAGCCCTACGTCGTCGGCGGGCGGGCCGCGGGGATGGGCGGTGCCTTCACCGCGCTCGCCGATGACGGCTCGGGCGGGTACTACAACCCCGGGGGGCTGGCCTTCACTCGCTCCTCCTCGCTCTCCTTCTCGCTGAACGCCTACGGGATCGTGGGCGGATCGGTGAAGGACGCGCTCGGCGACGGTCACGACTTCGTCTATCGGGACCTGAACGTGATCCCGGTGGCCACTTCGGGCATCAAGAAGCTGGGCGAGGTCGACGCCGAGACCGGCGTGGCGCCGCACACCGTGTACTTCTCGGTGTTCATCCCGGACATGGTGACCACCGACGACCGGGACCAGCTCGGCGAGAGCATCAACGCCTACTTCTCGCAGCGCTACAACCAGACGCTGTGGATCGGCGGCGGCTACGCGATCCGCCTCGGGAGGGTGGGCATCGGCTTCGGCGCCTTCGCGCTGATCGGGACGACCCGCTACTTCCTCGATCTGAACGTCATCGCCGGAGGCGGAAGCCAGTTCGTCGTCCTCTCTGCCCGTGACGACCTGAGCACCGTCGGCTTCGTCGGATCGGCTGGCGTGCGATGGGACGTGACCGACCAGCTACGGCTCGGTCTCTCGGTCTTCACGCCGGAGTTCGGCGGCGGCTCGCGAAGCTCCTTCGTCCGCATCGGCGCGTCGGACGGGGTCACCGCCGTCGGATTCGCCAGGCAGGACAGCAACCTCGCCGCGACGCCGTCCCTCCCCCTGCGGGCGCAGGCCGGCGTGGCGTGGGACGCAGGGAGGTGGACGCTCTCCGCGGATGTGATCTTCCTGGGCGACCGGCACTTCACCGACAACCCGGAGCGGGCCGACGATGGGCTGGACCGTGTCGTCGTCCGGAACGCGGTGGTGAACGTGGCCATCGGCGGAGAGGTGAGGCTGGGCAGCCAGTTCGCCATCCGGGCCGGCGCGTTCACCGACTTCGCCTCCAGCGACCCCCTGAGCGTCAGCGTAGACAACACCTCCCACGTCAACCACTACGGGCTCACCCTCTCCGGGGGCCTGGTCACCGACCACGTGCGCACCGACGTGGGCGTCACCGGCTTCTGGGGGAAGGGCACGGACGTCATCCCGCGCAACCTGAACTTCGACATCCTCGCGCGGACGGACGCGACCGAGTACGGGGTATTCGTCTTCCTCGCCACCAGCTACGAGTTCTGACCGAGGTGAAATCGGCGCTGACGCGCGACGTAGGACTTCCATCCCAGGAGAACCGCAATGCCCTTCGACCCCGAAGTCCTGGCCCCCATCCTCGGCACGATGTTCGTCGGCGCCTCGGCGCTGCTCTTCACCGCAGCCATCGGCTGGCGGCTCGCGGTGCGGCCGACGATGAAGGCGCTCCTCGAGTACCGCTCCGCTCGACCGGCGAACGATCCCCAGCTGGTCCGCCGCGTGTCCGAGCTCGAGGAGGAGCTCCGCTGGCTCAAGGGGCAGGTCGCGCAGCTCCCCGACGCGGGCCTGACGCGTGCGCTGGGCGAGACGCCGTGGCGCCTCGGGCGCGATCGCGCCTGAGCAGCGGCCTCCTCAGCTCGCCGCGGGCCCCCGCCTCGACCGTCGCCCGGCGCGGCGGATCTTCCGCAGGAGGGCGAGCAGGTTCCGGGGCGTGAAGCGGAACCAGAACGCCACGTCGCAGCGGTTCTCCCGCCAGCCAGGATTGATGCGCGCGTACGCGCGAGCCTCCGGCCGATCGAGGTACCCCTCGGGGAACTGGGCCAGTGTCTCGGGAGAGATCCCGATGTCGACGAACATCAGGCCCGTCTCGGGGTCCATCCGGAAGTGGTTGTCCTCCGCCAGCCGGGCGAAGGCCGCCCGGATCGCCTTCCCCTCGGTGTCCCCGGGCGCCGGACGGGGATCGAGGATGTGGTACTCGGCCAGCGCCGAGGTCAGGGAGACGAACCCGAACAGACTCACGATCGATAGCCGGTAGTAGCGCGTCCGTGGATTCCGCAGCTTGGAGCCGAGGAAGAATCGCAGGCCCGAGCGGAGGTGGAGCGCCCGGCCTCGGTGCTCGGGCAGGACGCGGAGCTTGCCGCCCATGATCATCCGGGCCCGCGGCAGGTCCATCGGGGCGGTGCGCCAGAACTGGTAGCCCACGATCTGCCCGCCGTGCTCGAAGACGTGGACCACCTCGTTGGTCTCGGCGTGGACCCGGAAGTGGGCGAGCTCCTCCGGAAGGATGCCGTAAGAGAACGCGTGCAGATCGGCCAGGAGCCGATCGGTGAACTCGCGGCGGGGGATGACCCGGATCCGGTCCCGGGGCGCCGTCATGCGCTCACCCCGACGGTCACGGCGGTCCCGCGGGCGGGTCGGGCCGGTCGTCGAGCCGCCGCTCGAGGAAGGTCAGGTCCAGCCAGCGGCCGAACTTGCACCCCACCTGGTGGAGGGTTCCGGCCTGACGGAAGCCGAGACGCTCGTGCAGGCGGATCGAGCCGTGGTTGTCCGCGTCCACCCCGGCGACCATGACGTGCTTCCCGAGGTCCGCCGCTCGCGCCAGGAGCACTCCCATCAGGGCGGTGCCCACGCCGCGGGCCCGGACGTCGTGGCGGACGTGCACGCTGTGCTCGACGGTGTGCCGGTACCCGGGCCAGCTGCGGAAGTCCCCGAAGCTGGCGAAGCCGAGCACGCCCGAGTCGTCGGCGGCGACCAGGACCGGATAGCCGGCCTCGCGGCGGGCGCGGAACCACCGGAGCCGGTCCTCGAGAGTGGATGGATGGTCGGAGAAGATGGCGGTCGAGGTCGCGAGGACATCGTTGTAGATGGCGAGGATCGACGGGAGGTCCGCCTCGGTGGCGTCGCGGATCATGCGCGAGCAGCGTCGCGCATCCGCCACGGGCCCCGCCAGCACAGTCGAGCCGGGCTCGGGCGCCGTCGCGACCCGGGAGCCGGCGCGCATCGGGTCCTCGGACATCTTGACCCCACGCGTTCGGTCGTGTTCTTTGTGGAGAACGACTCGGGGCGTAGCGCAGCCTGGTAGCGCACCTGCCTTGGGCGCAGGGGGTCGGAGGTTCAAATCCTCTCGCCCCGACTCGCAGCACCTGGCGCCCTCCGAGGCCGGGCCTCGGTTTCATCCATCGGTCCGCTCGACAGGACCGGGCGACTGCCCGACGTAAAACGGCTCGACTCACCCCGTCCACGGGCAGCTGTCACTCCTGACGCGGAGGCCCGTTGGCTGGTGAACGCCGCTCCTCCCATCGAGCCGGGCGCGGCCGCAGCGCCATGCAAATGTCACTCGCCCCTCGAGCCGGACGTCATCGGCGTTGCCCGTACCGGGTGGGCTGCCGATGACCGCGTCCCGCTCGCCCCGACACCGTCCTGACCCCTCGCTCGACTTCCTCGTCGGTGGCGGCGAGCTCGGCGCCGAGATGCGCCGCAAGGAGTGGGGCGGGACGCCGCTCGGCGAGGCGGCCCGCTGGCCGCAGAGCCTGCGCACCTCGGTGAGCATCTGCCTCAACTCCCGGATGCCGGTCCTCGTGTGGTGGGGCCCGCAGTTCGCGATGCTCTACAACGACGCCTACCGGCACCTCATCGGCGCCAAACATCCCACCGCCCTGGGTCAGCCGGGGCGCGAGTGCTGGCCGGAGATCTGGCACGTCATCGGTCCCATGCTCGACGCGGTGCTGTCCCGGGGAGAGGCCACCTTCTCCGAGGACCTGATGCTTCCGCTGGAACGGAAGGGCTTCCCCGAGGAGTGCTACTTCACCTTCTCCTACAGCCCCATCCGCGACGAGGCGGGCGAGGTCGGCGGCGTCTTCTGCTCGGTGGTGGAGACCACCTCCCAGGTCCTCGCCGCCCGCCGGACCCGCACCCTGCGCCGGCTGGCCGAGATCACCTCGGTGGGCCGCACCGAGGCGGGCGCGCTGGCGATGTCGATGGAGACGCTCCGCGAGAGCGCCGCCGACGTGCCGTGGGCGCTCTACCAGGAGCTGGGCGAAGACGGGCCCAGGGCCCCGGTCTCGGTCGGTCTGGAGAAGCCCGAGATCGAGGCCCTCGCGCCGGTGCTCGCCGCCTGTGCCGATCGGGTGCGCAGCGCCGAGGACCTGCCCTCCGGCGGCGGCGCCGGAGGGCCACGAGGGTGGGTGATGCCCATCGGAAAGAGCGCCTCGGGCCGGAGCGGGCTCCTGGTGCTCGGCCGCAGCCCGATGATCGCCCTCGACGAGTCGTACCGGACGTTCTTCGAGCTGGTCGGCGCGGCGCTGGCGTCGTCCCTCGAGACCGCCCGGGCCTTCGAGGAGGAGAAGCAGCGGGCCGCGTCCCTGGCCGAGCTCGAGCGGGTGAAGACCACCTTCGAGCGGCAGCTGGCCGCGGTGTTCGAGAACGCGCCGGTCGCCCTGGCGATGCTCCGCGGGCCGGAGCTGGTCTACGACTTCGCCAACCCCAGCTACCGGACGCTCGTGGCCGGCAGGGACGTGGTGGGCAAGCCACTCCTGACCGCGCTGCCGGAGCTGCGGGGGCAGGGCATCTTCGAGCTCCTCCAGGGGGTGCTCCGCGCGGGGAAGCCGTTCACCCACACGGCCCTGCGGGTGGAGCTCGAGCGCCACGCGGAGGCCGGGCTGGAGGAGGCCTTCTTCAACCTCGTCTACGAGCCGCTGAAGGACGACCGCGGTGAGGTTCACGCGATCGCGGTGGTGGCCACCGACGTCACGGACCTGGTGCGCGCGCGACAGGAGGCGGAGGCGGCGAACCGGGCCAAGGATGAGTTCATGGCCATGCTGGGCCACGAGCTCCGCAACCCGCTCTCTCCGATGCTGACCACCCTGGAGCTGATGCGGCTGCGTGCGCCGGACCAGCTGGAGCGGGAGCGCGGCATCCTCGAGCGGCAGGTGCAACATCTGGCCCGCCTCGTGGACGATCTGCTCGACGTCTCCCGCATCGCCAGGGGGATGATCGACCTGAAGCGCGAGGTGGTCGAGCTGGCTTGGGTGGTGGCCGTGGCGGTGGAACAGATCAGCCCGCTGCTCGAGGAGCGCCAGCACTTCCTTCGCCTGTCGGTGCCTCGCCACGGGTTCCGGGTCGTGGCCGATCCGGCGCGCCTCGCCCAGGTCTTCTTCAACCTGCTCCACAACGCAGCCAAGTACACCGACCCCGGCGGACACCTGACGGTCGTCGCCCGGCGAGAGGGGTCGGAGGTCCTGCTCTCGGTCCGCGACGACGGGGTGGGCATCGCCCCCGAGCTCCAGCCCATGGTCTTCGACACCTTCTTCCAGGCGCGCCAGGAGGTCGATCGGTCCAAGGGAGGGCTCGGGCTGGGCCTCGCGCTGGTGAAGAGCCTCTCCGAGCTGCACGGGGGACACGTGGACGTGGAGAGCCCGGGCGTGGGGAAGGGGAGCACCTTCACCGTCCGGCTTCCACTCGCCATCGAGGAGGCACCGCCCGTGGAGGCGGCACGCTCCCCGGAGGCCCCGGCGCGGACCGAGCCAGGGCTCCGCATCCTCGTGGTGGACGACAACGTCGCTGCCGCCGAGAGCCTCGCCGAGGTGCTGGAGCTGCTCGGCAACGAGGTCCGGGTGGCGCACGACGGGGTCGAGGCCCTGCGCCTCGCCCGGGAGAGCGCGCCGGATCTGGCGTTGCTCGACATCGGGCTCCCGGTCATCGACGGGTACGAGCTCGCCCAGCGGCTGCGGGCCGAGCACCCCTCGGTGCGCCTCGTCGCGGTGAGCGGCTACGGACAGGACGCCGACCGCGCGGCCGCGCTCGAGGCCGGCTTCTCGCGCCATCTGGTCAAGCCGGTGAGCCTTCAGGAGATCGAGTCGGTCGTCACCGCGACTTCACCCGGACCGAAGTGAAGCGCGCCCGAGGTGTCGCTCGTCTCCGCCGGGCGAACCGGAACTTGCGGGGGGCCACGGGAGCGGCTTAGGACCGTCCGTGGCCCCGTAGCTCAACTGGATAGAGCGTCGGCCTTCTAAGCCGATGGTTGCGTGTTCGAGTCACGCCGGGGTCGCTGGGAACTCAAACTGTGATCGGCCCAGCCATCGCATGCCGCCTAGCGCTGGCCGTCGATCCGGTCGAGAGTCGTCAGGAGATCGTCGATCTCGAACGGCTTGCGAAGGACGGCAACGACTGGCGGCCCGAGCTCGTCCAGGGCGACGCCTCTGTCGGATGCAGTCATGATGACGACCGGCAGCTGAAGCGCATCCGAACGTGCTTGCAGGTGAGTCAGGAACTCCCCTCCATCCATCGGTGCCATCGTCCAATCGAGGAGGATGATGCAGGGTCGCGGAATCTCGGTACCGTCCAGCTTTCTCAACGCATCGGGGCCACTGAAGGCGCTGAACGCTTGCCGTCCCGCGGACTCCACGACGTCGACCATTGCCTCACGGACGTCGCGGTCGTCGTCGACGATCAGGACGGAGCCCGGGGTGGTCGTGCTCACCGGACCGTTCTTAACGCGCGGCGAAGTCCGGGCCAGGGCCGAAAAGCACGGTCGACTGGGACGTGGGGGCCGGCTCCCTCAGGCGTCGAGCCGCGCCGCGCGCCCGTTCTCCCCCATGCGGAAGTGAATCGTGCGGGGCGGGCCCCCTTGTCCGAACTCGACCACCCGGAAACGCCAGCGAGCCCAGTTGATCGCGGGTCCATACTTCTCGCGGGCCCGGTCCATGACACTCGAGACCGCTTCTTCCGGCGTCACCTGCGTGCGAACGACGTTGATGTGCTGCAGACCATCGTCCCCGCCCCAGGCGTCCCAATTCGCCACTTCGGCCAGCACCATGGTGTCGAGATCCTCGCGCCGCACATCCTCGCTCCGGCGCGATCGATCGGGATCGGGCCTTCACCTGAGTCGGCGCTGCTTTGGACGGGGTCGGGGTCCGGGCGCTCCGGATCGACTAGAGGGAAGCGGCCGCCTTCGTTTCCGCGGGCACGCTCTTCCGGGGCTCACCCTTCTGGAGCTGATCGAAGAGCGCCTTCATCTGATCGCCCATCGCCGAAAGCTCTTCAGCGCCAAAGTGCTTCTGGACCCCGGGGAAGAGCTCGCTCTCCTCTTCCTTGACGTGGTGCTCGATCTCTTCCTTGAGCACCGCCATCTTCGCCTCGAACTGCTCGTCGGTCGGCTTCATCTTCAGAAGGTCCGCGATGACACGCTTGGCCCCCAGGTGCTCCTCGACGGCCTCGTTCAGCGCGTCCTTGAGAGGGCCGATGTAGACAGACGGGTAGAAGATCTTCTCTTCGATGGTGCAGTGGCCGGCCAGAGCGTCCGCGATCTGGTCGAAGAGCGCCTGCTTCTGAGCGGCCGTCTTGGCGTGGTCAAATTTCCCGAAGAGGGCCTTCACCTCGGCATGCTGCGACTTCAAAAGCTTCGTGGCGTCCATCGATGCCCCTTGTTTGAACATGCAACATGGTCACCCGGTTACACGGGGGCGAGGTGCACGCTTACTGGCAGGCAGGCGGTTGGTGTCGTGGCAACAGCCGGACGGTCAATCGGCAGGAAGCGCGCGTTCCTTCTGGCGCAGCTTCCGGAACTCGGCCTGGAGGTGCTGAAGTTCCTCCTCCGTACAGGACTCGATTCCAGCGATGGCGTTCCGGGCGTTGCGGTTGGATCGGATCAACTCATCCAGCTTGAGCTGGATCGCCTGCGCGTCCCGGTTCTGCGTGGCCTGGATGAGGAACACCATCAGGAACGTGACGATGGTCGTCCCGGTGTTGATCACGAGCTGCCACGAATCGCTGAAGTGGAAGAGCGGACCACTGGCGGCCCAGACGGCGACGATGAACAGCGATAGCGCAAAGCTGATCGGAGAGCCCAGCCAGACGGAACACCGGCCGGCAAACCGGCGGAATGCATCACTCATCGAGGCAGCGTAAGCAGCCAGGCGCACGCGGACAGGCGCACCGGAGTGGCAAAGAGCTGTGAGCGGCCGTGCAGCGCGCATGCAGGCCGTCGTCTCGAGCTCGATGTGCACGCCGGTGGTCGCCGTGCACGTGGCGCCGACGCCGCTCGTCGGGCTGGAGGCCGCTTAACTCTCCTGGCGAGCGAGGGTTCCGGCGTTGCGTGAATGCACGCCTCGGGACCGCCGCCGTCCTCCTCGCAGCGCTCGTCGCCGGATGCGGTGAGCCCTCCGCCTTCCAGGTCGTGTCCGACGGCAGCCACGGTGTGGCGGTGACCGGCAGCCCGGGACCCACCCCGTTCATCAGCCTCCTGCAGCTGAGCGGCCCCAGCCTCGCGAATGTGGACGCGGTGTCGTGGAGCATCGAGCCGAAGCCAGGCACCGTCTCGAAGCCGGTCAGCGTCCGCTATGCGCTCGCCGCGCTCCAGCGCCGCGGATGGGTTGGCGAGAACGCGTTCACCGTCCCGGTGTTCGGCCTCTACGCCGGTGTCACGAACCGGGTCGTCGTGCACCTCGAGGGCTCGGACGGCTCGGTTCAGGATGTGATGGTGCGCATCAGCACCGACTCCTACGAGGACCCGCAGGGGATCTACGACCATCCGACCATCCTCCAGGCTCGCGCGGCGGGCAGCACGCTCGGCTTCGACTACTTCGCCCTCAAGCCGGCGATGGAATCGGTGGTTGTGGTCGACACCGACGGTGAGGTCCGATGGGTCGGTACCAGCACCCCCACGGCGGCCACCATCTTCAGCGCGAACGGGTTCGTGATCGGGAGCCCCACCAGCACGCAGATGGCTCGCCTGGAGCTCGACGGCGAGGTGACCGCGGCTCAGCTCGACGATCCGGGGGTGATCGACTTCACCCACAACATCGATCCGGGGAAAGTGGGGCTCCTCGCCGAGTTCGACGTGCAGGGCGACGTCGACGCGACCGTCGCCGAGATCAGTCCCACCGGCGCGCTGCTCGCCGGCTGGAAGCTGGGAGATCTCCTGTCGGCCTACATGTCCGCCGAGGGGGACGACCCGTCGCTCTTCGTCCGCCCGGGCATCGACTGGTTCCACGTCAACGCCGCGACCTACGACCCGAGTGACGACAGCGTCATCGTCTCCAGCCGCGAGAACTTCGTCATCAAGCTCGATCACGCCACCGGAACGCCGATCTGGATCCTCGGAGACCCCACCAAGTACTGGGCGCAGTTCCCCTCGCTGCGCGCGAAGGCGCTCACCCTGGTCGGAGACGGGTTCCCTCCCATCGGGCAGCACGCGACCTCCATCACCTCCGACGGTCTCCTGATGGTCTTCAACGACGGAACGCCGAGCCTGAACCAGCCCGCGGGCGCCCCCGCCGGGCAAGCACTGAGCGCGAGCGTCGTGTCCGCCTACGAGATCGACCCGGTGGCGATGACGGCGCGCGAGGTGTGGCGCTTCGCGCACCAGCCCGGTCTCACGTCGCAGTTCTGCGGCAGCGCCTACGAGGCCGCAGGCTCGGTCCTCGTCAACTACGCCCAGGCCGACAGCGGCGCGAACGTTCGCGTCCTCGGCCTCGATCCCAGCCACCAGGTGGTGTTCGACCTCGCCTTCGCGAACCACGGCGCGTGCAACACCAGCTGGAATGCGGTGCCGGTTCCCTTCGAGCAGCTCAGCTTCGACTGACGCTCACTCGAGATCGACCTCCAGCCCGAAGCAGAGGATCTCGATGCCCGGGTTCGGCGCGGCCAGCTTGCCGTTGGAGATGTGCGCGAAGCTCACCAGCCCCCGGAGTCCGAGGGACAGGGGGAAGCCGAGCTCGACCGAGGATCGGAAGAGGAGGTGCGAGCCGAAGTTACGCTCCCCGTCCACGGTGCGGATGCCGGGCGCAAACCCCGGCGAGAGCGTCACACCCCAGACGAGCGGGATCTCCAGCAGGACGCCGGCATAGACGTACTGCGTTCCGTCGGTGGACTGGAGGAAGCCGCCGAGGGGTCGCACCCACCACCAGCGCACCCCGGGACGGAGCTCGAGGTCCACCGTCAGGGCATGCTGCGCGCTCGGGCCCAGCCCCCAGATGCCGCTCTGAAGAGCGAAGCGCGCCGGCTCCGCCCGGGCCGACCAGGGAGAGAGCAGCAGCCCGCTCACCAGGGCTCCGAGCTGCCATCTCACGCCTGCTGGGAACCTCCCCGTCCGGCCATCCGCGTCTGGCCGGCGAACCTAGCGCGCAGGGGAGCGAGCCGCCCTCCTTTTCGGGACCCGTCGTCCGCAGGTTTGGCGAAACCTCACGGGAGGAATACCCATGCAGAAGAAGAACCTCTGGCTCTGCGCCGCACTCGGCGCAGGGGGATTGCTGCTCGGCGCCTGCGCATCGGACACGGGCTCGCGCTCTGGAACTGCCTCCGGCACGTCGGGGAGCGCGGCGACGCAGCCCGCGCCTGGGGCGGCCCAGACGGACAGCCTCGGCACGACGAGCGGCTCGACGACGGGGACCTACGGGACGGGCTCCAGCTCCACGGGCTCGACCGGTAGCACCAGCACGTACGGCACGGGCACCGGTGGCACCGGCACGAGCGGCAGCGACAACTCGATGACCGGCACGACCACCGGCAACAGCACGAGCACCCGGAGCGGCTCGAACACCGATCCTGCGACCGGCTCCGGCACCACCGGCACGACCACCACCCCCAACAAGACGCCGAGCACCAACAGCACCGACAATCCTCGTCCGCCGCCCAGCGGCAACTAGGCCCGCAGGCCTCGACCGGCCGGGATGGCTCAGCCCGTCCCGGCCGGCAGCGGCGTGAGCCGTCCGTCGGCCAGGCGGTATCGGCTGGCCTGCAGCGCGGCGGAGAGCTCGGCGTCGTGGGTGACGACGACCTGGGGAATTCCCCGGTCGCGCACCGCCGCGACGTGGCTCGCCACCTCGCGCTTGCGCTCGGGGTCGAGCGCGCTGGTCGGCTCGTCCCAGAGCAGCGCCGCCGGCCGACAGGAGAGCGCGCGGGCGATGGCCACGCGCTGGCGCTCGCCACCGGAGAGCGACTGGGGCCAGGCGTCCCACCGGTCGAGGAGGCCGAGCCGCTCGAGCCAGGTGCGCGCCTCGCGTTCGGGCTCGGCCTCGCCCCGGAGGCGGGACGCCAGCGTGCAGTTCTCGAGCACCCGGAGGTGCGGGAACAGCTCCACCGACTGGAACACCATCCCCACCCGGCCGAGCAGCGCCGCGTGTCCTCCAGCGGGTACCTCCAGCGTCCCGAGCGCCACGCGGCCGGCGTCGAACGGCTCCAGCCCCGCGAGGCAGCGGAGCAGCGTGGACTTGCCGGAGCCGCTCGGACCCAGCACCACCGCCACGCTGCCGGCCTCCACCCGGAGGCTCAGCCCGTCCAGCACCAATCGCCGCCGCGCGCCGACCCGCCGCCCGAGGGCCTCGATGACCAGTGCGCTCATCGCGACACCTCGAGGTGCTCGCCCAGCCGCCGCTCCACGAAGCGAGAGAGACGCGCGAAGGGAAGACCCAGCAGCAGGTAGATGGCGCCCACCAGGAGCCCGAGGCCGAGGTGCGCGCGCGTCGCCGCGGCGAGCGTCCCGTAGGTCTTGGTGAGCTCGGTCACCGTCACCACCGAGACCAGCGAGCTGTCCTTGAGCAGGGCGATGAAGTCGTTGGTCACCGGCGGCAGGGCGACGCGGAGCGCCTGGGGCCCGACGACGTGGCGGATGGCCTGCCAGCGGCCGAGCCCCAGCACCCGCGCCGCGTCCATCTGCGTCCGCGGAACCGCGAGCAGCCCGGCGCGATCGTTCTCCGCCTCCGCCGCGGCGTAGTTGAGCCCCAGCGCGAGCCACCCGGCGACCATCGGGCTCAGCTTCAGCCCCAGCTCGGGCAGCCCGTAGTAGACGACGATGAGCTGCAGCAGGAGCGGCGTGCCGCGAAAGAGCTCGACGTAGCCCAGCGCGAGCGCCGACAGCGGCGCCGGGCCGTAGACCCGGGCGAGCGCGAGCACCGCGCCGAGCGCCACCGCCAGCACCATCGCCGCCACCGAGATCCAGAGCGTCACGAGGGCGCCCCGTCCGAGCGCCGAGAGCACCGGCCCCGCCCCCGCGCCCCAGATCCCCTCCGTGCGCCGGGAACGCCAGTCGTCGAGCTCCACGGTGGGCCCGGCGGGCGCGCTCGCGACGGCCAGCACCCGCCCCGACTCCTCCGTCCACAGGCCCCAGCGTTGCAGAAGCGCCGGCAGCGTTCCGTCGCGGGTCAGGGAGTCGATCGCCGCATCCAGCGCATCGCGCAGCCCGGTGTCCCCGCCCCGCGCCACCACCGCGTAGCGGAGCTCGCCGAAGCCCGCGGGGAGCGTGGTCAGCTCCGGCCGGTCGCCGTAGTAGAGGGCGATGGGTGCGTCGAGCAGCACTGCGTCGGTGCGTCCGAGCGCGAGGTCCCGGTAGGGATCCTCCTGCCCGCCGTCGTAGGTCCTCACCTCGGCGCCGGCCTCCCGGAGCATCCGCTCGGCCAGCGTTCCCGGCAGCGTTCCCACCCGTCGCCCCCGCAGGTCCGCCAGCGACGCAGGGGCGTGGGGGTCGCCGCGGCGGACGGTGAGACGCTCCGGTCCGGCCCAGTAGGGGCGAGAGAGCGCGTAGGTGCGGGCGCGGTCGTCGGTCGCCTCGATGCCGTTGATGACCACGTCCACATCCCCCCGCTCCAGCAGTGGGAGGAGCTGGGCGAAGGGCCCCTGGACGTGGCGCGCGGTCCGGGCCAGTCGCCGGGCGAGGAGGTCGGCAAGCTCGGCCTCGAAGCCGCGGAGGCGTCCGGGCGGCTGCTCGAAGACGTAGGGGGCGCCTCCCTCCGCGTCCGCTGCCCAGCGGAGTTCGGACGGAGCCGCGGCGAGGGCGACCGGAACGAGCAGGGCGGAGATCAGCACTGTGCTGCCCATTCTATGGCATGCACGTCCCCATGCTCTCTCCGTTCGTGCTCCTCCTCCTCGCCGCGGCTCCGCCCCCCGGGCCGTCGCCGTTCGAGACGATCGCCGGTCGCGCACTGACCGACGGCGCCACGCTGGCCGCGGCCACCGACCTCGCCGACCGGGTGGGCCAGCGGCTCAGCGGCTCCGACGGCGCCGCCGAGGGCATCCGCTGGGCCGTCGCGCAGTTCCAGGCCGCGGGCGTGGCGGTGCGCGCCGAGCGGCTCAAGGCGCCGCACTGGGTTCGCGGGGAGGAGCGCGGCGAGATTCTCCCCGGCCCGGGCCACCGCGGCTGGAGGCTGGCGCTCACCGCCCTGGGCGGAAGTCCGGCCACGCCGTCCGGTGGAGCGGAGGCCGAGGTGGTGGAGATCTCCAGCATGGAGGCTCTGGCCACGACCCCGGTGGAGGGGCGCATCGTCTACTTCCATCACTCCATGTCCACCGCCGAGGGCTACGGCGAGGCCTCCGAGCTCCGTAGCTTCGGACCCGCGAAGGCCGCCGCCCGCGGAGCGGTGGCGACGATGGTCCGCTCTGCGGCGACCGCCTCGCTGCGCACGCCGCACACCGGCACGGTGGTGTTCAAGGCCGGCGAACGGCCGATTCCCGCGGTGGCACTGGCCACCGAGGACGCGGACGTCATCCACCGCTGGCTGCGGGCGGGGCCGGTGCGGGTTCGCCTCCAGCTGGGCTGCCACACCGAGCCGGACGTGGACTCGGCCAACGTGGTGGGTGAGATCCGTGGCCGGGAGAAGCCCGCGGAGGTGGTGCTCCTCGGCGCGCACCTCGACAGCTGGGACCTCGCGGTGGGAGCGCAGGACGACGGGACCGGGGTGGCGATGGTGGTCGAGGCGGCGCGGCTCCTCGCGCGGATGCGCCCCCGGCGCACCATTCGCTTCGTGCTCTTCATGAACGAGGAGAACGGCAGCGCGGGGGCAAAGGCCTACGCCGAGGCGCATGCCAGCGAGGTGCACGTCGCCGCCCTCGAGTCCGATGCGGGTGCCGGACGACCGCTGCGGGTGGTCTTCCGTGGCGGGGAGGGCGGCGAGGCCTTCCTCGCCCCGTTGCTCCAGCCGCTCGCCGCGCTCGGGACGGACCCGGCGCCGGCGCGGCAGGACCACTTCGGGGCGGACCTGCATGCCCTGGCACGAAAGCGTGGGCTCCCAACAGTTCACCTGATCCAGGACGCCACCCGCTACTTCGACATCCACCACTCCGCGGCAGACACCGTCGACAAGATCGACCCGGTCGCGCTGGCTGAGTCGTCGGCGGCAACCGCCTGGCTGACCTGGTCCCTCGCCGACGCTGCGGGCACCCTCGCTCCACCGGCCATCGAACCTCCGCCGAAGGAGCACTGACCGATCCGTTGCGGCCCGCGGGGCGACTGCACACCCTCGGGGTGTGTCCACGCTCATGGCCCGGCTCGAGTCCTGGCCGCTGCTCCGCCAGCTGAGGGAGAGCGACCCGTGTGCAGTGGGTGACACGGCGGCGACGGAGCGTACGCGCGCCCTTCGCGCCCGGATCCACGACGCCGGCAAGCCGGTGCGGTCCATCTGCCCGTACTGCGCGGTGGGCTGCGGACAGAAGGTTTACGTCAAGGACGGGAAGATCACCGACATCGAGGGCGACGAGGACTCACCCATCTCCCGCGGCCGTCTCTGCCCCAAGGGCGCGGCGTCCTTCCAGCTGGTGACCGGCGACCACCGGGTCCAGCACGTGCTCTACCGCCGGCCCGGAGGAACCGAGTGGGAGGCTCTGTCGCTGGAGAAGGCGGTGGAGATGGTGGCCGACCGCGTGTGGCGGACCCGCGCGGAGACCTGGGAGGAGACCTCGCACGACGGAAAGCCGGTGAAGCGCACCCTGGGCATCGCTCACCTCGGCGGCGCCACCCTGGACAACGAGGAGAACTATCTCCTCAAGAAGCTCTACACCGCGCTGGGGATCATCCAGGTCGAGAACCAGGCCCGGATATGACACAGCTCCACGGTCCCCGGTCTGGGGATCTCCTTCGGACGCGGCGGCGCCACCGACTTCCAGCAGGATCTTGCGAAGTCGGACTGCATCGTCATCGAAGGCTCGAACATGGCCGAGAACCACCCGGTCGGGTTCCAGTGGGTGATGGAGGCCCGCGAGCGCGGAGCGACGCTGATCCACGTCGACCCGCGCTTCACTCGCACCTCTGCGATGGCGGACATCCACGTGCCGATCCGGCCGGGCTCGGACATCGCCTGGCTCGGTGGCCTCATCCGGTACGTCCTGGAGAAGGAGGCGTACTTCAAGGAGTACGTCGTCGCCTTCACCAACGCCCCCGTCATCCTCCGCGAGGACTTCCGCGACACCGAGGATCTCGACGGGCTCTTCAGCGGCTGGAGCGCGAAGGATGGCGAGTACCAGGTCGACTCCTGGCAGTACGAGGGCGCCGGCACCGTCCCCGCGGCGGGGCACAAGCACCTTCCGGCGGGTTCCACCGCGGGGGCGGACGCTCCCGACAAGCGCCCGGCCACGCTCCAGCAGCGTGACGAGACGCTGCAGCACCCGCGCTGCGTCTTCCAGGTCCTCCGGCGGCACTTCTCCCGTTACACCCCGGAGATCGTCGAGCAGATCTGCGGCGTGCCCCGGTCCCTCTTCGAGAAGGTGGCCGAGGCGCTGATCCGGAACTCGGGCCGCGAGCGCACCAGCGCCTTCTGCTACGCCGTCGGCTGGACGCACCATTCGGTGGGCGTGCAGTACATCCGCACCGCGGCCATCCTCCAGCTGCTGCTCGGGAACATCGGGCGACCGGGTGGGGGAATCATCGCGCTGCGCGGACACGCCTCCATCCAGGGCAGTACCGACATCCCCACGCTCTTCAACATCTTCCCCGGCTACCTGCCGATGCCCACCACCGCCCACGGCGCGACGCTGGACCGGTACATCCAGGGGAACACCTCGCCGACCGGATGGTGGAGCGAGTTCCCGAAGTACATCGTCTCCCTCCTCAAGGCGTGGTTCGGCGACGCGGCGACGAAGCAGAACGACTACCTCTGGGCGGCCCTGCCACGGCTCACCGGCGACCACTCGCACCTGACCACCGTGGTGGACATGGCCGACGGGAAGGTGCCCGGGTACTTCGTGATGGGTGAGAACCCGGCGGTGGGCTCGCCCAACGCGGCGCTGCAACGCAAGGGCCTGCGGAACGCGAAGTGGGTGGTGGTCCGGGACCTGGCGATGATCGAGACCGCCGAGTTCTGGAAGAGCGCCCCCGAGGTCCAGTCCGGCGAGGTCCGCCCCGAGGACATCCCGACCGAGGTCTTCTTCTTCCCGGCCGCCGCCCACACCGAGAAGGAGGGCACCTTCACCAACACCCAGCGGCTCCTCCAGTGGAGGGAGAAGGCCGTCGAGCCGCCGGGAGATGCACGGAGCGAGCTGCACTTCGTCTTCCACCTCGGCCGCCGCCTCATCGAGAAGGCCCGGGCCTCGGGGAAGGAGCGGGACCTGCTCCTCCGCTCGCTGGTCTGGGACTACCCGACGAACGGCGAGGTCGAGGAGCCGAGCGCCGAGGCCGTGCTCACTGAGATCAACGGCTACACCTGGCCGGAGCGGAAGCCGGTCAAGGGCTACACCGAGCTGAAGAACGACGGCACCACGGCCTGCGGCTGCTGGATCTACTCGGGGTGCTTCGCCGGTGGCGTGAACCAGACCGCGCGGCGAAGGCCGGGGCGCGAGCAGAGCTGGGTCGCCCCGGAGTGGGGCTGGGCCTGGCCCGCGAACCGCCGCACTCTCTACAACCGCGCCTCGGCGGACCTCGAGGGAAGGCCGTGGAGCGAGCGCAAGCGCCTCGTGTGGTGGGACGCGGCGACGCGCACCTGGACCGGCGAGGACGTCCCGGACATCATCGCCGACCGCGATCCGTCCTACCGCGCGCCGCCCGGCGTCGAGGGCCTGGCGAGCATCGGCGGCAACACCGCCTTCCTCATGCAGTCGGACGGGCTCGGCTGGATCCACGCGCCGACCGGCCTCATCGACGGACCGCTCCCCACCCACTACGAGCCGCCGGAGTCGGTGGCGAAGAACGCTCTCTACGGCCAGCAGTGCAACCCCGCGCGGCTGGAGTACCCGCGTCGCGACAACCTCTACCACCGCGCCTGGGACGATCCGACGTACCCCTTCGTCCTCACCACCTTCCGGCTCACCGAACATCACACCGCCGGCGGGATGAGCCGCTGGCTCTGGTGGCTGTCCGAGCTGCAACCACAGATGTTCGTGGAGATCTCCCCCGAGCTCGCCCGGCTCCGGGGCATCGAGCACGGGGCATGGGCCACCGTCAGCACCGCCCGCGGCAGCATCGAGGCGCGCGCGCTGGTCACGCGGCGTCTTCGCCCCCTCGAGGTGCGCGGGAAGACGGTGCATACCATCGGCGTGCCCTGGCACTGGGGAAGCGTCGGGCGGACCACCGGGGGCAGCGCCAACGAGCTCCTCGCGTTCGTGGCCGACCCGAACGTCTCCATCATGGAGAGCAAGGCGCTGACCGCGGACATCCGGCCTGGCCGGGTCGAGGCGGCCCGGCGCGGGCCGGCGCTGCCGCTGGAGAGCGATCCCCGCCGGGATCTGCCGCAGGTCGGGCAGCACGAGATGCCCAGCCAGGAGCCTCTCCGATGACCGCCGCGAAGGGATTCTTCACCGACACCTCGCTCTGCATCGGCTGCAAGGCGTGCGAGGTCGCGTGCAAGCAGTGGAACCAGCTCCCGGCGGACGGGCTCCACTTCAGCGGGAACTCCTACGACAACACCGGGCACCTCGGGGCCAGCACCTGGCGGCACGTCGCCTTCGTCGAGCAGACGTTGCCGGCCGCGCTGGGCGCGGAGAACGACTCGAGCGTCGGGATGCGCTGGCTGATGGAGTCCGACGTCTGCAAGCACTGCCAGCGCGCCGGGTGCCTCGAGGCCTGTCCCACCGGTGCCATCATCCGCACCGAGTTCGACTCGGTCTACGTGCAGCCCGACGTGTGCAACGGCTGCGGCTACTGCGTCGCGGCCTGCCCCTTCGGAGTCATCGACCGGCGGGACGACGACGGTCGGGCCTGGAAGTGCACCCTCTGCTACGACCGGCTCTCGGACGGGATGACGCCCGCCTGCGCCAAGAGCTGTCCCACCGAGAGCATCCAGTTCGGCGACGTGGAGGAGCTCCGCGTCCGCGCCGAGGGACGGCTCGCCCAGCTGGAGCAGCGCGGCGTTCGTGGAGCGCAGCTCTACGGGCAGGACGCGCGCAGCCAGCCCGGGACCGGCGGCCTCAACGCCTTCTTCCTCCTGCTCGACGAGCCGGAGGTCTACAACCTCCCTCCCGATCCGGTGGTCCCCACCGTCAAGGGCCGGGAGAGCTGGACCTTCGCCGGGCTCGCCGCGGCCGGGATGTTCCTCACCGCGGTGGCGGGAGCGGTGCTGGCCCGCAGCCGGAGCATCCGATGACGACCGTGCCCGTCCATCCCGTTCCCTTCCTCGGGCCGCGCGAGCTTTCACGCGACACCGATGGACGCGAGGTGGATCCGTCGCTGGGCCTCCTTCAAGGCGAGGGCGCCGCGCAGCGGGTGCGGACGCCCGAGCCCCATCCCGGTCACCTCGCGCCGACGCGCCTCGACGCCGCCGCGCGGACGCCGACCTACTATGGGCTTCCCGTTCTCCAGGAGCCGGTGTGGATCTGGACCGTCCCGGCCTATCTCTTCGTCGGTGGCCTGGCCGGTGCTGCGAGCGCGCTCGGTGCCGCGTCGCTCATTGCCGGTGGCCCCGCGCTCGAGCGGCTGGAGATTCGCTGCCGTGTCCTGGGCCTCGTCGGCGATGTTCTCGGCTCGGGCCTGCTCATCGCCGACCTCGGAAGGCCGGGCCGGTTCTTCAACATGCTGCGCGTGTTCCGGCCGACGTCGCCGATGAGCGTGGGCTCGTGGATCCTCGCGCTCTCCGGCGCGGCCAACGGCGCGGGTGTTCTCCTCGGGCGCAGGCGGGGCGTGCTCGGCGCCGCGGGCCGGGTGGGCACCGCGGCGGGTGGGGGCCTCGGTGCGTTGCTGGCCGGCTACACCGGCGTGCTCCTCGCCAACACCGCCGTGCCGCTCTGGCAGGCGGCGCGCCGGGAGCTGCCGGTGCTCTTCGTCGGGTCGGGAATGGCGAGTGCCGGGGCGGTGCTCGAGCTCTTCCCCGATTCGGGCGCCTCGCGGAAGCTGACGCACTGGTACGGGAGCATCGGCAAGGTCGTCGCGCTCGGGGCGATGGTCGCGATGGAGCGCTCCGCGCCGCGGGCACCCCGGGTGACGGAGCCACTGCGCAGCGGGGCCACCGGCGCCCTGTGGCGCGCGGGTCTGGCCCTCACTGCCGCGGGGCTGTTCGCCTCGGGCCTCGGCAACGGGACCCGGAGGCGTGAGCGCATCGCGGCGGCGCTCACCCTGGCCGGAGCGCTGGCCACGCGGCTGGCGGTGGTTCATGCCGGGAAGCGCTCGGCCCGAGATCCCCGGGCGACCTTCGAGGGGCAGCGCGCAGGAATGGGCGCCGCCGAGCTCAGCCGCGCGCCGGTTCCGAAGCCCGCCGCCTTCAAGTTGCCGGTGGTGCGGTGAGGGAGAGCCTGCTCGCGGCACCTCTCCCGAGCGGGTGGGCGTCACGAGCACATTGTCCGCTCGGGTGACGGTCGTCTACCGTCTCCCTCGTGCCCCATATACGCGTGGTCGTCGCTGCCTGCCTCTGGGCGCTGGCAGGGTGCGCGGGCTCTCTCGACAATCCTGATCGCTTCGGAGACGGCGGATCCAACGTGACGGGATTCGTCTGTCAGAGCCTCGGCAAGCCGGCGAAGTCCGAGGTCATCCTCAAGAAGTGCGTCTCCGGTTGTCACTCGGCGACGGTGGTCGAGAGCGGCCTGGACCTCGAGTCCGTCAACGCCGGCTCGCGGCTGGTCGACGTGAGCACCACCGTCTGTCCGCCGCGGCACCGGGTGGACGCCGCCGATGGAGGGACGCTCCAGGAGAAGATCTCCCAGTCGAGCCCGACCTGCGGAGCCTCGATGCCCCCTGGCGGCGGTCTCACCAACGGGGAGATCAGCTGCATCGTCGAGTGGACCCGGAACCTCGCCGCGGGAGGCCAGGAGTGAGGAGCTCCCTCGTCGTGCTGCTCCTGGCCGCGCTGGTCACCTCGCCGGCGCTCGCGGCGTCGAAGAAGCCCAAGTCCTCCTCGTCCTCGAAGAGCGCCCGCCGCTACGGCGTCCTGGCCACTGGCCCGAGCGCGGCGGTGGCGGGAAAGGCCGCGGTGAGCGCGCTGAAGGGCGTCACCGTCCCCGACAACCGGCTCCAGGAGGAGGCGCAGAAGTACGGCGTCGCCCTCGGCACCGACCCGGCGTACCAGGCGCTGGCCCTGGGGATGAAGCTCGACGCGGTGGTGCGGGTGACGACCATCGACAAGGGCACCGCCCAGCTCGCGGTGGTGCAGGTGCGTGACGGATCGACCGGCGCCATCGTCGACGACGCGACCTGGAAGGCGCCGAACGCCAAGGCGCTGGGGCAGACGCTCTCCAAGCAGCTGAAGCCGCGGTTCCAGCGCTCGCTGGGGGGAACGAAGGCCCCCAAGCCGGGCTCGCTCCAGGCGGTTCCCGTCGCCGGAGGAGTCGCCGCAGTGGCCGCCGCTCCGGCCGCGGCCGCTCCCTCCGCCGCGCAGGCCGCTCCGGGCGTCGCGCCAGCCGCTGCGGGAACGGACAACCCACCGCTTCCGACCGGCGCCGCTCCACCGCTCCCCGGCGCGACGGCGTCCGCCGCGGCGGCGCAGTCGGATCCGGGCGTCGTCGGCTCGAGCGTGAGCACCCAGTCCTCGTTTCGCGATTCCGAGCGCCCGGTGCTGGACATCGCCGCCGGCGCGGCGCTCTTCACCCGGAACTTCAGCTACAACGACGACCTCTACCAGACGCTGCAGGGCTACTCGCTCGGGGCCGCTGTCGCTCCGGCGGTGGAGCTGACCTGGTCGCCGCTCTTCGGTGGGCGCGGCTACTTCACCGGGCACATCGCGATGTCGGTGGGGCTGCAGTCGAAGGACCAGGCGGGGAACAGCTTCCCGACCCAGGCGCTGGCCTGGGGCGCGGGGCTCGGCTACCGCTTCCTCATCGGCGAGAAGTCCCACGTCGGGCTCGAGGCACGGTTCGAGCGGCAGGGCTTCACCATCTCCGGGACGGCGTCCAACCCCAAGCCGGACATTCCCGACGTGGGCTACTCGGCGCTCGCGGTGGGCGTGGACCTCCGGTTCTCGCTCTTCGGACCGGTGTCGCTCCTCGGTGGCGCGGCCTACCGGAAGCTCTTCGCGGTTGGCGAGATCGGCAGCGCGGCGTGGTTCCCTCGCCAGTCCGGGATGGGCGTGGACGCCCACGTGGGGATCGGCGTGGAGCTCGGCCGCTCTTTCGAGATCCGGATCCTCGGGACGCTGCAGCGCTACGGGTTCAGCTTCAACCCCGAGCCTGGCGACCCGAAGGTGGCCGGGGGCGCCACCGACACGTACCTGAGCGGGGGAATGCTGCTCGCCTGGCGGCTCTGAGCCCGGCCGTCAGTTCGGCTCGGCGTCGGCGAGCGAGGCGGAGGGAAGCGACAGCGAGTTGCCTTCCGGGCCGAGCGGGATGAACAGCCGGAACCGCTGACCGACGGTGGTGCCAGTCACCACCAGGCGCTTCCCCTCCAGCACCGAGCGCGCGCAGGACACGAACCGGTCGTTGACCGCGCCGTCGGCGTCGAGCCGGCCGCTCACCACCCGCAGCGCACCTGCCTCCGCCACCGTCTCCAGCACCAGCGCGGCGCGCGAGCCGGGAGGGCGGGTCACCCTGTCCGCCGGGCAGCGCGCGAGGTCCTCCTTGAGCGCGCTGATGTCGCGGAGGATGTCCCGCCGGGCCTTGAGGCGAGCGGGCACGGAGAGCGAGACCCCGGGGATCAGCGGGCGCGCCGCGGGGGCCGGAGCCGCGGGAGGGGGTGAAGGAGCCGCCGTGGGCTGTGGCGCGGGCGGGCGCGGTGGCGGAGGAGCCGGCTCCGCCACCGGTCGGGGCGGCGGGCGCGCGACGGGCGGTGGCTCGGGCTCGGGCCGCGTCGACTCTCCCGGAGTCAGGAGGCTGCCCAGCCCCAGCCCGAGCACGGCGAGCAAGAGGAAGCTCAGCGCGGCGCCGGCGACGAGCAGCGCCCTGCGGACGAGCGGTCTCGCAGCGGCTCTCGCCACCGGCCTCGTCCTCCTCGAGTCCCGCTCGGGCCCTGGCCCCATCCCGACCGGAGGCATCTCACAGGAGCACGTGCACCTGGAAGAGGGCGCCGAGGCTGTCCGTCGACCCACCGCTCTGGGGCTGCTGCCGGATGAAGAGGTCGAACCGCAGCTCCACGTGGCTCCAGGGGAACCAGTCCACGGTGAGCCATTCCCCGGTCGCGATGCCGGTCGCGTCGCCGTACTGCTTCCAGGACTCGAAGGCCGGCATGAGGTGCAAGCCCTGGATTGGCTCCCAGTCCAGCTGGGTCCAGGTCGCGGCGCCGGCCTCGAGCACACCGCTCCCGAGCCGCTGCTGGAGGATGACGTCCGCCTCCGCGAGCAGCCCCAGCTGCGGAAGGATGCCCCAGCGCAGGGACGCGCCGTGCGCCTGGCGGAGCGTGGGCACGCCGGTGGACAGCCCGCGGTCGGCCCGGGTGACGAGGCTGCTGACGCCCACCGCCGTCGACGGGGCCACCATCACCTCGAGGTACCCGGAGTAGCCTCGTTCCCGGTAGTCGTCCGGTTTCACCTGGTAGTTGCCGGCGATGGCCATGATCTCCCCGCGCACCGTCTCGCCGGCGAGCAGAAGCGCCACGCCATACTGCTGGTCCTCGTTGATGTCGGTGCGGGTGGCCGAGCGGATCCACGCGGTGTGCTCGACGTTCCGCAGCCCGAAGGGGAGGTTGATGCGACCCGCACGGACCAGCCCGGCCTCGTCCCCCAGCTCCCACCCGGCCCAGAACTCGCGGGCAACGATGTTGTTCGTGTCCTTCGACGTCACGCTGATCGCCGATGCGGGGTAGGGCAGCCAGCCGATGGTGCCCGAGGCGCGGAAGCGGCCGATCCGCAACCCGGCCCGGAGGTCCGCCACCATGTGCACCCAGCGCCGATCGGTGGCGGTGCTCTGCTGCTGGCCGGAGGAATCGTTGGTCGTCGACCGCGCGAGGAGCTCGCCGCCGCGGTAGCTGAATCCGAGGAACAGCCATTCGGGAAGCTTGAACAGACCGAAGCCGAAGTCGGCGGTGGGGCTGGCCTCCTCGGTCTTCTCTCCGCTCCACCGCGTCGCCATCAGGAGGTCGGACTGCGCCCGCCCGTAGTCGGTGAGCAGTCCCCCACCCGAGGGATCGATGTGGCACACGCCGCAGCCGCTGTACCCGTGGCGGATCATCCACGGGTAGGCGCTCGCGGCGCCCGGAAGCAGCAGGGCCGCGACTGCGATGATCAGCGGCCCGCAGCGGCGACTACGTCTCATCCAGGACGAAGGCGACGTTGACGTCCACCGGCGGCTTCACCGTGGCGCCGAGGTAATTGGGGATCTCGATGCCAAACTCGCGGAAGTCCACCTTCAGGTCGCCCTTCACGTCGTAGGCGGTGCCGTTGCGGGACGCCTTGTAGTGCACCGGGACCGTCTTCGACTTCCCGTGCAGGGCGAGCGTCGCGGGGACGGTGCCCTCGGTGGTCTGGCCCGGGCCGGGGAACTTGATCGCGCTCCGGGACACCGCCAGCTGCGCGTTCGGGTACTTCTGCGACTCGAGGTACTTCTCCTGCATGTGGTGGTCCCGGAGCGAGATGCCGGTCTCGAGCTTCGAGAGCGGCACCGTGACCACCAGCGCATCGGGCCGGTCCGTGACCTGGAGGTCGCTGGACTTGCCCTCGATGCGGAGCCCCGCCGGACCGAGCGCGACGAACGAGACCTGCGCCGGCGTGCGCGCCTTGAGTGCGGCGCTGGCCACGGCAGGCAGGGTGGCCAGCAGGAGGACCGAGAGGAGACGCTTCGTCTTGGTCATGAGCATCGCGAGTTTACCGCGGAGAGGAGGTTGTTCCTTCAGAACCCTAGCCGGAATCCCAGCTCTCCTCCGAACACGGAGGCCTGCGCAGAGTCTGCGCTTCCGGGCACGTTGAGGTTGTAGGTCTCTCGGCAGAGCGTTCCGGCAAGGAAGAGCCGAAGCAGGGGTGAGACCTGGAAGGTCACTCCGAGACGTCCCTCGAACGCAGGCCCGCCGCTCTGGTCGGGGAACGTGGCGGTGTCCAGCCCGGTGGAGAGCAGGAGGAGGTAGTTGAGCTCCGCGGTCAGACCGAAGGCGCCGGCGATGGGTCCGGCTGCCTCGATCCCCAGCCGCACCGCCTTCGCGTTGACCGTGGGGATGCCACCGAGTGTCGTGCCCGTGGAGCTGGAGCCGACCGACTGGTGTGACAGACGAAAACCAACGCCCGGCCCGAGCGTCCAGCTCCCCAGACGGAGGCGGACCCGCAGACCCGCGTCGAGCCACCAGAGGCTGAGCGGAAACCTGGGGCCGGCCGGATCGTCACCGGGAACCGTCGGCGCCACCGCCACCGCGCCCGCGAGCTCGATCCCGGCCGAGGCGAGGAAGCCCTCCGTGGTCCGCAGCGGGTAGATGCCAATCCGGCCACGGGGCTGGGTGACCAGCGAGAGCGTGTAGGTGCGCAGGCCGCCGGCCGCGTCGTAGCCGGAGTAGTCCCAGGTCCGGTGGAGCAGCTGGATCGCGATCTCGATCTCCACCAGGTCCGGCCTGGGGCGACCGCTGGCCCCGGACGCGGAGGCCGCCGAGACGTCGCCGGAGGGAGGGGGCGGTGCGAGCTCTCCCGGTGGAGGCGGGGCGATCTCCCCGGGTGGTGGGGGAGTGACGGCGGCTGCCGCGGGTGGCGCGGCGGCGGGCGGAGGCGGCTTCGCGCCCGGGGGAGCCGTGCCGCCGCGCGCGGCGGTGAAGACCGCGTCGCGGATCTGCGCCATCGTGCCGGAGGAGACCCGGCCGTTCACGACCTCGTAGCGCTCGCGCCACGCGCGCTGGGCATCCGGGGTCAAGAAGCTGACCTCGAGCACCTGGGGGCGGGTGGCCTTGCTGAGCCCGCCGACGACCACGCCCTCGAGGTGGGCGCGGCGGACCTTGTCCCAGTCCACCTTCTTGCCGGTCATCACCGTCGACGCCGGAACGCAGCCCAGCCGGCCGCAGATGGCGGACGAGAGCTGGCGCTCGAGGGTGTGGTTGCGCGGGCCGCTCAGCGGCAGGACGGCGATGCGCGCGCTCGCGGGAGCAGAGGCGAGGACCAGGACGAGCGCCGCGAGGCGTGGGGCGAAGGGCGAGGGCGTCACCGACGGATCAGTGCCCTAGCTTGTCACGAGACGCGGCGATTCATCACTTCGAACTGGCTCGCCCTCGCCCGTCTCCGCGGTGCTCCCCCGGTGCGCCCGGGAGCCGGCAGAGGTTGGAAGCGGTGTCCACCAGCGCGATGTGGCTGAAGGCCTGTGGGAAATTGCCCACCAGGCGGCACGCCCGAGGATCGTACTCCTCGCTGAGAAGGCCCACGTCGTTGCGGAGGGAGAGAAGGTGCTCGAACAGGGCCTGGGCCTCGTCGTGGCGGTCGAGCTGGGCGAGCGCGTCGGCGAGCCAGAAGCTGCAGGGGAGAAACGCCCCTTCCCCCGGGGGAAGCCCGTCCACTGCCGGATCGTCGGTGCGGTAGCGGAGGACGAGCCCATCGAACACGAGCTCACGCTGGATCGCCTCGACCGTCTTCACCACCCGCGGGTCCTTGGCCGGGAGGAAACCGACCTGCGGGATGATGAGCAGGCTCGCGTCCAGCGCATCGCTCCCGTAGAACTGGGTGAAGGCGGCGCGCCGGGGGTTCCAGCCCTTCTCGCAGACCTCGGCGTGGATCCGGTCGCGAACCGCGCGCCAGCGGTCGATCGGGCCCTGCAGCCCGAACTGCTCCACCATCTTCACCGCACGGTCGAAGGCCACCCAGCACATCACCCTGGAATGGGTGAAATGCCGGCGCGGTCCACGGACCTCCCAGATGCCCTCGTCGGGCTGGGTCCAGTTGTGCTCCAGCCAGCGCATCAGACTGCGCGCCAGGCTCCAGGCGTTCTTGGTGCTGAGCAGGCCCACCCGGGCCGCGGTGTACTGGGCGTCCATCAGCTCGCCGTAGACGTCCAGCTGGAGCTGGTCGACGGCCCTGTTGCCGATCCGCACCGGCCTGCTGCCCTCGTAGCCGGAGAGCCATGGCAGCTCGAGCTCGGTCAGGCGCCGCTCTCCCTGGACTCCATAGAGCGTGCGCAGGTCGTCGGGGCTCCCGGCCACGCTCCGGAGAAGCCAGTCCGCCCAGGCTCGTGCCTCCTCCTGGTAGCCGCCCTGAAGGAGCGCGTAGAGGGACAGCGTCGCGTCCCGCACCCAGCAGAAACGGTAGTCCCAGTTGCGCACCCCTCCGATGCACTCCGGAAGCGAGGTGGTGACCGCGGCCACGATGCCCCCGGTGGGCTCGTAGGTGAGCGCCTTCAAGGTCAGGAGCGAGCGGACCACGGCCTCTCGCCACGGCCCCTGGTACGAGCACCGGTCCGCCCACTTCTGCCAGTGCCGCGTGGTCGCATCGAGCTGATGGAGCGGGTCCGGTGGGTGTGGCGGATCCTCGTGGCTCGGGTGCCAGGTGAGGAGGAAGGGCAGACGCTGTCCCTCTGTGACGTCGAACTCGGCCACGGTGGTCATTCCTTCGCCTCGGGTGGGCACGGGCGAGCGCAGCTCGAGCGCGTCGGGACCTCCCACCGCCAGCAAGGTGTTCCGCCCCACGTTCCGAACCCAGGGGACGATCGAGCCGTAGTCGAAGCGGATGACCAGCTCCATCCGCATCCGGACTCGGCCCTTCACCCCCTCGACGGCCCGGACCAGGTCGGGCCACCGAGTGCGGACCGGCATCCCGTCCACCACCCGGACCACGCCGTCCTCGGTGTGGAACTCGGTCTCGAGGACCAGCGAGTCGCCGCGGTACCGGCGCTGCGTCTGACGGACCTCTCCCTGGGGGGCGATGAGCCAGCGGCCCTGCTCCGGGGTGCCGAGCAGGGCGGCGAAGCAGGCCCCGGAGTCGAAGCGGGGCAGGCAGAGCCAGTCGATGCTTCCGTTCTTCCCCACCAGCGCGGCGCTCTGCGTGTCGCCGATGATGGCGTAGTCCTCGATGCGGAGTCCCATTCGCTGTCCCAGTGTGCGGCTCCGGAGCGAGATCTGCCGCGGCGAAGGGGTCGGAGGGACGGGGGGTGAACACCCGGAGCTTCCGAGCAGAGGCCGCCGCGAGGGGGCCCATCGGCTTGAATCCCCGAGGGATCTCGGCTACGTGACCCCGCTCGCAGCACGGCGATCATAGCTCAATTGGTAGAGCACCGGACTGTGGCTCCGGGGGTTACCGGTTCAATCCCGGTTGGTCGCCCTTCCCAATCATGCACTCGGCGCATCTCGGCCGCGCGGAAGTGAATCGAGCGGCGCCGGCCCCGAATGAGCACCGTGGCAGCGTGGACCAGTCCCCCGCGGCCGCCTCGCTACTACAACGGTGGGCTCGGCGATACGAAACCCTCGAGCGGTGTGTCGCAGTCCCGACTCAGGCGAGCCGGGTCAAGCGCGGTTCAGGCGCGTTGGCCATCGCCCGCCCGCTCCAGAGTCGGGAGCTGCCCTAACCGCCTGTCCTGACAGGACACCTCGAATGGAGGTGCTCAGGCCGCGATGCCGCGAGAGATGTCCTCCATTGCTGGCGCCTCCGGGAAAGGTGGTTAGGCTAGCCGATGCGGGTGGGCGTCCCAGCTCTCCGCTCGAGTCGTCTGCACTAGGTCAGAGTTTCTCGATTCGTAAACGCGTAGTCAGAACGAATTCGAGTCTCGCCATGTTTGCTCGCAACGTGCATCTGCATCTGAAGCCCAACTCCGCCACACAGTTCACCAAGACGCTCGAGAAGGACGTACTTCCCCTTCTGCGGAAGCAGCCAGGTTTCCAGGAGGAAGTTGCTTTCCTCGCCCCCAACGGAACCGACGCGTACGCGATCAGTTTCTGGGATTCGAAGGAGAAGGCCGAGCAGTACAGCCGCGCTGCGTATCAGGAAGTGCTGAAGGCCATGGGCGTCGTCGTCCAGGGGACTCCGGAGGTTCTGAGCTACGAGGTGTGCAGCTCGACCATTCCGAAGATCACCGTTCGCGCCTGAGGCACGAACTGAAGTCTGTCGAGGGGCGGCGCAGGCCGCCCTTTTTTGTTCAGGAGATCCTCGAGTCCGTAGCGACGAGCGCGGCCCCGCGTGCACTCCGCCTCTGCCCAGGGTGCCCCCGGCCTCTTTGAAACGGGAGTAGGGTGGTCGTCGGGATGTCCGCCGAAGAGATCGTCGTCGCCTACCACGAGCGGACGAAGCACCAGTACCAGCACTTCGCCGCGTCACTGGGCTACCTGGACTGGGCCACGCAGCCCGATCCGTTCCGGCGCTACGACGGCGCTGCTCTGGTTCGCCTACCCCTACCGAAGGAGAGTCGAGAGCTCCCTTACTACCAGCTTTACGTCGACCAGAGCGTGAAGCCGGCCACTTTGGGCATCGACTCGATCTCGATCTTCTTTCGGTACGCGCTGTCCCTGACCGCGTGGAAGAGCGCTCAGGGGACCAGGTGGTCTCTACGCGCCAATCCCTCGAGCGGGAACCTTCACCCCACGGAGGGATACGCACTTCTGCCAGCCATCGACGGCCTCCACGAGCGTCCCGGTGTCTTCCACTACGCTCCGAGGGAGCATGGCCTGGAACATCGTGCAGAGGTTGCGCCACCAGTCTGGACAGCGCTGACGCGCGCGTTCCCCGAGAGTTCCTTCCTCGTGGGCCTCACGTCCGTTCTCTGGCGAGAGGCCTGGAAATACGGCGAGCGCGCGTTCCGGTACTGCCAGCACGACATCGGGCATGCGCTGGGGGCCATGCGCTTCGCCGCGGCCGCCCTGGGATGGACACTCTGCCTGCTCGACCGCACGAACGACTCGGCGGTCTCACGGATGCTCGGCCTCGATCGTGACGCCGACTACGCGGGTGCCGAGCGGGAGCATCCGGGGCTCCTGGCGGTGGTCACGCGGGGTGGCTGGGCCAACCCTCAGGGCCTGTCCCTGCCCGAGGAGGCCGTCGGTAAAATCTCGGCCGGTCGATGGTACGGGAAGGCGAATGCCCTCAGTCCGGATCACGGCGTGGAGTGGCCAGTGATCGACGAGGTGGCGCGCGCCACATCCAATCCCGGGATTGCGTTCGAAGAGGACTTGTCCGGGTATCCTTCCGAGGGAGACCTCTTCGAATCTCCCGTTCGCTCAGGTTCATTCACCGCCGAAAGGGTGATCCTGGGACGCCGTAGCGCGGTGAGCATGGACGGTTCCACCGCGATCTCCGCGGCGACGTTCTTCCGGATGCTCGGCCGTCTCATCCCAACGCGAGGTCGGATGCAGATGCCGTGGGATTCAATCCCATGGCGTCCCCGCATCCACCTGGGCCTCTTCGTGCACCGCGTGAACGGCCTGCCTCCGGGGCTCTACGCGCTTGCCCGCGATGCCGCGAAGCTGGACGCCCTTCGAGAGATCATGCGTCCCGAGTTCCTCTGGCAGCGCCCGCCCTCGTGTCCCACTGGCCTCTCGCTGTACCTGCTCAGAGAAGGGGACTACCGCGCTCTGGCGGCAAGCGTGTCCTGTGGTCAGGACATTGCCGGCGATGGGGCCTTCAGCCTGGGGATGATCGCCGAATACTTGGACAGCCTGCTTGTCCATGGGGCGACCTTCTACCGAAACCTTTTCTGGGAAGCGGGCCTCGTCGGCCAGGTTCTGTACCTCGAAGCGGAAGAGGCAGGCATTCGTTCGACCGGAATTGGCTGCTACTTCGACGATCCGGTTCACGAAGTATTTGGGATTGCGTCACGCGACTGGCAGAACCTCTACCACTTCACCGTCGGTGGCTACGTCGACGATGTCCGGCTGACCACGTTGCCTCCTTACGCCTGGCAGCCGTGACCCCAGCGCGAAGCTCAGACGTGTCGTCGGCCTGAGCGATTCGGCAAGGGAAGCGAAGCCCGCGTTCGCGCGGCCTGCGCAGCCTGTGCCGCCGCGCGAATTCGATCGATGCGGTTCTCACGGCTGGCGAGCGTCGGCGCGCACCGAGCGCAGTGGGTCGTGCTCTGACCGTCGATACCGATGGGTTGGTTGATGGGATCGCGGCAGCGCATGCAGCGCACCACTCTCGAGCCTTCAGGGAGGGTCTTCATGTCGGGCTTTCCGGCCAGCGAGCTGCCGCGGACCGCCTTCAACGTACGCACCTTTAACTTCTCTGCCCAATCCCGAGGATTCCCGCTCCAAGGAATTGGCCCGGGGAAGTCCCAAGCCCGGGGAGTTGCACAGAAAGCGCGGCGATTCCTCTCTGTGGGATTCCGGCAGGGAAAGGAGATCCTGATCGAGGACGGGTGGAACGCCGCCGCTCATCCTAAACCCCGGCGCCCGCGCGGCAATCGGCGTCGCGGTACTCGTACGCTCTTGATGAGCGAGCTTCGACACACCAACGCAATTGGGGCTGCTTTCACAGGGCAGGGGTCGCAGGTTCAGGAGCTTCTTGCGCCCAGAGGTCGAGCAGGCGTCCTGTAGGCCGTGGCCGCGTGCCGAGTAGGATGGGCACCGTGGAGCCTTCACAGATCGCGCTGTGGGTACGAACGACGGCGCAGGTATCAGTCGCTCTCTACTCACTTGCGCTCGGCGGTTTCGCAGTTGAGGCCTACCGCGGGCGCGAGCCGCGAGCGTCGCTGAGACTCTTCGAGGGGTTCATTCTCGCTTTCACAATCCATTTCGGTTTCGTGGCATGGCTCACCGTCGCAACTGCGGGTGAGAACATCGAACGGCGTGGTGGCCCGCTCTTGACCTCCGCCGTAGGAGTGGCCTTCTACGTCGCAAGCTTTGCGGTGCTCACCGGCGCGCCACTCCGCCGCCTATCGGCCTGGCTGGGCGCAACCACCATCTGGCTCATGATCTTGGGGACATACGTCGGCAGGATTCCTCGAAACGCGGCCTTCGCCCTGCCGGTTGCAGCGGCAACATTGGCCTTGGGCGCCTTTCTGTTTGGGCCGCGTGCTTCAATGCGACGAGCCCCCGACACGAAGTCTCCCCAGTAGTCCTCGCTGGCACGCTTGGCGTGGAGCAACGCCAAGCCATACGGTGCGGGGCGCCAGCGCGGCGCTACTCCGCACGGTCGATAAGCACGATGTCCGAGTGCTCCTGCACCCGCTCGAACACGACCACGCTGCCGTCGGGAGCGACGTCGAAATCGCCGATGACGATGTCGCGGCCGAAGTTGGTGAGCTGTCGCCAGGTCCCTCCGGTCAGGTCGAAGGCCCAGAGGTTCTTGTGCTGGATGTCACCGCGCAGGACGACGAGGGCGGTCGTCCCCGGTAGGAAGCGTAGCCTTCTTGCACTGACCTGGGTGAGACCCAGCGCACCACCGCGGCTGAGCGTCAGCTCGGGAATCGGGTGGGGCTGGCCGTCCGGGGCAACTGCCTTCACCGGGAACGTCGTTCCAGGGTCGACACCGGAGTAGACCAGGAACTCTCCTCCCGGCGCCCAGGCGGGATCGAGCGCGTAGTCCTCAGAGATCCGACGGGCCTCCCCCGTCTTCACGCCGACGCGATCGAGGCGCGGGCTCCCTCGTTCGTTCGCGGCGATGACCAGAGACTCTCCGTCCGGGCTCCAGACCGGAGCGCCTCGCAGCTCCATCGAGCCGCCCAGGGCCCGCGCTCCACTGCCATCCGCGTTCATCACCATGAGATGGGTCTCGCCCCGATCCTCGACGGCGAAGGCGATCCGCTCCCCACCCGGCGCCATCGACGGCCCTCCGATCAGCCGGGCATTCGCCGAGCTCCAGAGCTGCGTCGATCGTCCGCCGGCGAGCTTCCACATGCGCTCGGTGGAGCCGTCGGAGGAGACGTAAAGCAGACCACCGGGAGCGAGCATCGGCGAGTGCCCCTCGGCGGTGGGGAGCGCGATCCGCTGGGCATCCGAGGTTTCGGCGGGCCGCCCGGACAGGGGCACCTCCCACAACGAGGGCCGGATCTGCGACGCGGTCGCCACCAGCCGACGCCCGTCGGCGCTGGCGGCAAGCGATGTCCACCGCTCCACTCCCGCAGTCAGTCGATGGGGCACGCGCCGGTCGACGTCGAGTCCGTAGATCCACGGACCCGACTGGTTGGCTCCGGTGACCAGGTAGAGGAGCGTCGAGCGATCGAGGAAGGTGGGGTAGCTCAGCCGAGAGTTGTGAAAGGTGATCCGCTCCGGCGTTCCTCCGGTGGGTCGGATCCGCCAGATGTCCATCTCGTTGGGCGGGTACCCCTGCACGAAGTAGATGAATTCACCGTCTGGCGACCAGGTCTGGAAGTGGGCGTGCCTTGGAGCTCCCGGGCTATAGAGCGGCCGGGTCTCGCCCGTTGCGGCCTGGACGAACATCGGGTCGCCGGCTGCCGAGGTGTGCAAGGCAACGCTTACCCCGTCGGGGGACCAGGCGAGCTCCGGAACCTGCTCGAACGCGAGTCGCGGCTTGTCGCCCGTGACGGGGACCACCCAGGTGCTGATCGGGCGCCTGGCGGTGTCGGACTCTCCCACCCAGAAGTAGATCCGCGCTCCGTCAGGCGAGAACTGGAGGGTGCGAATCTCCCGGTTGACGAGCTGTTCGGGAACCTGGGCCCTGGTCAGGTTGCGGAAAGTGCCCGTTCCGATCTGGGTGACGAAGACGCCCACCGGTCCGTCGCGGGAGGAAAGAAAAGCAACCGATCTTCCGTCGCCAGAGATCGCTGCCGAGTGTTCGGTGCCCTCGAAGTCGGTGAGCCGCTCATAGTGGGCACCGGCCAGCGGGTTTCGCCAGAAGTAGTCGGTCCTTCGAAGCTGCCAGAGCACGGCGGCCGCCAGGAGCAGGGGTACGAAGGCCAGCGCGAACACCGTCCGGGCGCTCGGCATCCGATGACCTGGTCTGGATCGACCGGGGGCGTCCGTCACAACAGCCGCCAGCGCCCCGGCCTCTGGATACCGCGCCCCGGGCTCGCGGGCGAGGGTGTGGGCCAGCACCGCCTGGGCACGGGTCGAGGCGCCGGCAGGGACCGGCACCCGATCCGCTCCGGCCGCGAGCTGCTCCGGCATCCGGCCGAAGAGCATCTGGTGGATGATCACTCCTACCGCCCAGAGGTCGGCGCGGGCGTCGGTTCCCGTCCCGTCGGCCTGCTCCGGAGCCATGGTCGCAGGAGTCCCGCCCGCGACGCGCGTGATCCGGCCCGGGACTTCTTCCTCCCAGTCGAGACCGGCAAGGCCGAAGTCGAGGACCTTGATTCGCCCGTCCCGGAGAACAAACACGTTCTGTGACTTCAGGTCGAGGTGAAGCACGCCCAGCGAGTGGGCGTAGGCCAGGGCATGAGCGATCTGCGAGGCGATCTCCCAGGTCCGGGTCTCGCTCAGCGGCCCACGGGACAGAAGAGCCTGAAGGGGCTCGCCGTCGAGGAGTTCGAGCACCAGGAAGGGAGCTCCGTTCCACACTCCCCAGTCGTAGGCGGTCACGATCTGTGGATGGTTCAGCCGGGCGGTGGCCCGGGCCTCGCGGTAGAAGAGCTCGAGCTCGGAGTCGTTGAGGCGGCGCCGGCGCTTGAGCAGTTTGATGGCCACCGAGCGGGAGAGCACCCGATCACGGGCCTCGAAGACATGGGCAAACCCACCGCGTCCGATCTCGCGGACGATCTCGAAGCGGTCGGCGATGACCACTCCTGGTGCTGGCTCACCCGTCGTCCCCTCCGCCGTCAGTGGAACCCGTGCGACCTGGCGGAGCAAGGACTCGAAGGCGGAGGACTCGGAGTCGACGGAGCCTACCGTCTCCCGAGAACTGGCGTTCTCGTCACCACCACCACCACCCGCGGTGATACGCGGTCGCGTCGACATCCCTGGCCCCCGGCCCCAGCGGGAGTCCCAGGTGATCTGCGCCTTGGTAGGCTGACCCCGTGGAAAGCCTCGAGGCAACGATAGCGCGACTGCTCGAGGCGGGCGACCACCTCTCCGCGGCAACTGCGATCATGCGCGGGTACGGGCCGGCAATCCTCGGGTACCTCGCCGCCCTGGCGCGGGACGAGGATCGGGCCGACGACGTGTTTTCGCAGTTCTGCGAGGACCTCTGGACGGGCTTGCCCGGGTTCCGTCAGGAAGCCTCCATCCGCACCTGGGTGCATCAGCTGGCCTGGCATGCCTGGCTCCGATACGAGCGCGACGCGTACCGACGCCACGGCCGTCGTCTCGCCAGTGGTGACATGTCGCGTCTCGCTGCTGAGGTCCGATCGACCACGGCGTTGCACCTGAGATCGGACGTGAAGGACGCGGTGTCCCGCCTCCGGGCCGAGCTCGCGCCTGCCGAGCAGTCCCTCCTGATCCTCCGGATCGACCGGAGCCTTTCCTGGACGGAGGTCGCGTCGGTGATGTCGACGCCCGAGGAGCAGGTCGATGCGCGGACGGTCGCCAAGCGCTTCCAGCGGGTGAAGGAACGTCTGCGCAAGCTCGCGGAGAGTGAAGGGCTTCTCCAGCGGTCCTGAGCGACTCCGGCCCCCCCCCGCGTCAAATTCGTCGCGAGCAGTCTCTACCGCCACGGAGCGGAGGGACTCACATGCGTCACATCTGTCGAAGTGGAGAAGCGAGGCCGGGCGGGTTGGTCATTCCCATCACCTTCGTCTGCGCAGCACTGGCCCTGGGGGGGTGTGGCGGTGCAGGCGGTCTCAACACGGACCAGTCCGCCAGCCTCGATCGAGGCACCGGCTCGTCTGAGGCCAGCAGCGCCGGTCTTCAGCCGGTTCGAGGTTACGGGCTGGACGTGCCGCTGGCCTACTACGGCCTGTCGTTCACCATGTCGAAGCGTACGGGCGGGGTCACTCCGCCGGTCCAGGCGCGGATCTACGCCTACATGGGACTGGCGCTGTACGAGTCCCTGGTCCCGGGCATGCCGCGCTACCAGTCCATCGCCCCCCACCTCAATGGGATCGGTGAGCTGCCCAGCCCTCAGGGGAACCACTACTGGCCGCTGGTGGCCAGCTCCGCGCTGGCCGAGGTCATGCGCGGCCTGTGGGGTGACGCGACCAACGTGGCAGCGCAAAACGTGGCTGACATCAATGCGCTCGAGGCTCAGTTCGCCGCCGTTTCCCTCCCCGATGCGATCAAGCAGCGCTCGGTCGATTTCGGCCACGCGGTGGGAGCGGCGATCTTCGAAACGTCCAAGGACGACGGGGAGCACCAGGCATATCTGACCAACTTCCCGACCAGCTACGTGCCGCCAGCCGGGCCCGGCCGCTGGGTTCCGCTGCCCGGTCAGGTGGCGATGCAGCCCTTCTGGGCAACTCAGATGACTCCCTTCGTCAGCGCCGGCGCCGCTTGCGATCAAGGCCCACCACCGGTCTTCTCCGAGATCGCGGGCTCGGAATTCTACGGGGAGGCCCTGGAGGTCTACGACGTCTCGACCAACCTCACCCCGGATCAACTGACCATTGCCCGCTACTGGGCCGACGGGCCGGGATCGATCGGTGGCCCAGGACACTCGCTTTCCACGACGGCGGAGGTTCTCTCGCAGCAGGGCGCAAACCTCGAGCAGGCCGCGGAGACCTTCGCCCGGGTCGGCATCGCGGACGCCGACGCGTTGCTCACCTGCTGGTTCTCGAAGTACGCGTACAACCTGATCCGACCGGTCACCTACATTCACCAGGTCATCGATCCCAACTACGCCACGCCGCTTCCTACTCCGCCGTTCCCCGAATACAGCTCTGCACACTCGGTCCAGACCAGCGCGGCGCTGGCCACGCTCCAGACGCTGTTCGGCGACGTCGGGTACACCGACCACACGCACGACGCAGACGGTTTCTCGCCCAGGACCTTCCAGAGCCTCTCGGCGTCGATGTTCGAGACCGGAATCTCCCGGATGTACGGTGGCATCCACTACCGCTCGGCGATCTTCAACGGCTTCGCCCAGGGGCGATGCGTGGCGGCGAAGGTCAATGCCTTGCCCTGGACGAAGACCGGCCACGAGAGAAGGGACGGCGAGGGCCTGATGGACGAGGCGCACGCGCGGGCTGCTGGCGTCGGCCCGGAGCGAGGACCCGTGCTCGAGCTCGAGCTCCGCGCACCGTCCCGCTGAGCGGAACGATTCCATCGGGGTACCGCGGAAGCCTGGGACCAATGCTGGGGCCAAAGTTGGCCCCAGCAACTCAGGCTGCTCGAGGTTCCGACCTGGCGGGCGAATCGCCGGCCGATCTATCACCCGTGCGACACTGTTGTCCGTGCTTTGCCCCCCGAACGCGCGACTCGACTGCCAAGTCCCCGCAGCAGTGACCATTGATTCGCACCGAGTGGAGGGAGTCACGATGGCCAAGCAGCACCCGGTACATGCCTTACGTGAGAATCTCGAGGCGGCGCGGGTCAAGGCGGTCGAGGCGCTGGCCGCAAAGAACGTTCCTTATCCTCCGGATGCGCTCCAGCAGCTTGCTTCACTCCAGGCAGCGCTCACTGCGGTGAGTGAGGCAATCGCGACACATGGCCCAACGGTGGGATGGGGCTCGAGCGAAGGTCTGGACTAGCTGCGCGGCATTGCGGTCACCCGGCGACGGCCACGACGCGGCACGTGCCGCCGCAGCGCAGGCAGGCGAGGACGACCGTGCGATCGCGCTCTCCTCCGACTTCGGCGAGCGCCCGCCTCCTCCCGGTACGTGCCGTCTCAGCTCGCCTTCTTCCTGATCTCGCCGAGGGGTGTCTGCAGCGTGCCGTCGTCATTGATGTCGATGGGCATGTCGAGGTTCGGGGCATCGGGCTTGTGCAGGTACATCCTGGCGCCGCCCATCCAGCACTCGAACACGTCGTCGTTGCCGCCTGCGTCGGTCATCGTGGCCTTGCCAGACCGGAATGTCAGCGTGAACGAGCCAAAGCCTCCGGTGCTGGCATAGCGACCTTCGAACTTCCCCGCGCAGCTCGTCAGCCCGGGCTTCGGCGGGATGCCGGCGGAGGGCTTGGAGACCGCCGCCGGGGCCGATTGCGCCGGGCGCAGGTTGTTGGGCGTGGCCCACGCAGTGCGATTGCCGGGCAGCTCCACCTGGTAGTCCTGACCCATCTCGGTGACGATCTTGCTGCTGATCCACCGTCCGCCGACGTTCACCTGCACCCGGTCGCCGAGCCGGTACTGTCCCTGGGCGTGATCACGGGCCGAGGCGGCTCCGAGTCGCCGCACTTCTGCGGGATAGTCCTTCGTCACCTGGACGCCGTAGACCAGGACCCGATACGAGTTCCCGTTGACGGCCACCACCTTGGCCCGGGTCCAGCCGGAGCCAGTCACCACCTCGACCGCGTCACCGACCTTGATTCCGTTCGTCCCGTCTTCCTGGGTCGCTCCAGGATGCCCATCGGCCCGGGTCTCTCCTGGGGTCTGGATGTGGCAGATCGGGAGCACGCCCATGACCTGCTGATGGGTTGACTTGCCGCGCATCTCCGGCTGCCCGTGGCTGTACGACTGAACGTCGCAGAGATCGGCGTCCGCCGAGCCAGCACAGGAGAGGACCTTGAAGCTCTTTCCCGCAGGACAGCGGTAGATCGTCCCGAGCTGGAGGCCAGACGTCCCTGCGCGCGCCGCGTCGGGCAGGACGCCGAGCGCAAGCAGCGCGAGGGCCGGGAGACATCGCGAGAGGAACCTCGGAGAGACGTTCATCGGGCGCTCCTGTGAGCGGGCGAGCCTTTGGCTCCGCCCGTACTGCGCAGGATGAGCGGCGAAACCGTCATCCGCCGTCGACGGACCGCCACCGGCCGCGACTTCGACGTGACCAACGACGCCGCTCGGCGCTCGACGACCTGGAGGCGCGGTTTCCGCCCCCGGCGCCACCGTGTTCATGCGACTGTGGGCTTCGTGAACGCGTCCGCTCGCGAGGCCTGCATCGCAAAGATCCGCGAGGTCGAGACTCTCCGATACGATCCCAGGGCCATCGACACCTGCATGGCGATCGTACGTCAACACGCGCTCCACAGTCCGCACGGCGACACACTCTGCGCCACGATCGAGAAGCTCTTGCGTGCGGGAAACGCTTCTCGGGCAGAGCGGCTTCTCGACGAGGTCTCCGTGGGCTCTCGGGGCCTCCTCGTCTGGGTCGCCGTCGTGTCGATCGCCACGGTCGCGTTCGTGGGCGTCCTCCACCGCGCCATCAAGTCGAAGGCGGACGAAGCCGTGGCATCCGCGCCTCAATGGGTCGTCGGGGCTGAATCTGTCACCGGCCCTGAAGCAGCGCTCACAGATGCGACCGTCCGTCTCGTCGGCGACCTCGCCGCAGGCCGCTCGGAGGCGGCCTACGGACGCATGAGCGAAACATACCGTGCCCTGGTGTCTCTCGACCGCTTCGAGGCCGCTATCGCGGCCAACCCGCTCCTGTTTGGCGCTCACGACGCGGTGCCGTCACACTGGTTGCTCCAACGCGGAACGGCCGAAGTGCGCGGCTCCGTGCTCGACCGCTCCGGAAAGAAGACCGCGTTCACGGCGGGCTTCGCGCAGGAGGCTGCGGGCTGGAGAGCGACGGCCTTTTCGATCGGCAATGTTCCAGCGCTACCGCAGGGACCGCGTTGACAGACGCCAGCACTCCTCGAGCCTGCGCTCCCCGCGAAGACGTGCTGGGGTTCGCCGCCGATCCCGAACAACAGCTCAGCGCATGCTACCGCGGACGTCGACCAGCAGCTGATCTGCGGCATCGAGCCGGATGAGCCCTACCCGCGGATACTCCAGGTCCAAGATCACGTAGACGGTGGCCGTCAGGACCAGCGCGAAAGCGACCGGGTGGAGGCGACTCGAGCGGGCGGCGGTGGCGGACATTCCATAGCCAGCCAGCACGGCGGCCACCAGGGCCAGGCCGAGCAACATGAAGTAGATGAGGGTCGGCGGATGCGTCTGGCTCGCCAGTGCCCGAGCGGTGGTGATGTCGAACATCGTATTCAGCGCCGAGAGGACGAAGGGGTCCGGCCTGCCCCCAGGGCTCGCCTGGCCGGCGGTGAGCGCCTGCTTCCAGATCTCGCCCCAGATCGCGGTGGCGCGCTCGGTGGCCTGGAGGACTGCGGCCTCGTCCGGAATGGCTCGGTAAATGGCGAGGCGCGCGTCGACGTACCGCCGAAAGCTCTCGCGCAGGGCGGGCTGGCTGACCTGGGGGAGCACGTCGATCCGGAAGTAGGCCGTTCTGATGGCATTGGCCTCCTCGACGATCTGTGTGCGCCGCTTGTCGAAGCGCGTGGCGGCTCCGGAGAAAGAGAAGGCGATGAGCAGACCCAGCAGCCCGAAGACGGCGCCGTCGATCGCTCCCAGTCCGCTCAGGTCCGTTCCGCGAGCGGCGTCCCTCCGGCCAAGGCGTCGTCCCAGGACGAGGCATCCCAGCAGCGCCGTGAAGAGCACGGCGAGGATCACCGGGGCGAGGATCAGCGGGTTCATTCCGCCAGTCTCGTTTCCTGACATGGTTCCACCGTAAGCGAACACAGGCTCGTCGCCCAGCCCACGAGCGCCCGGACCGTCCTGCCGTCGCAGCCCGACCGCTCAGCTCCCGGTGGGTGTGGCCTGGCTCCCCGCGCCCCCTCGAGGCGCCCGAGCGCGCGAGCGCGCGTTTCGGTTATGTATTGGGCCTTGGGCACGAACTACGACTGCACGGCCTGCGGGGCCTGCTGCCTTGGAAGGCGCGACTACGTGCAGGTCTTCGCCGATGATGTCGCCAGGCTGGGTACTGCACGAACGGCCGAGTTCGTGGCGCCGCCCGTCGGAGAGATCCCGGCGAGCGTCGGCCGACAGTCGGAGCCGCGGCGATTCATGAAGATGACCCACGGAAGGTGCTTCGCGCTGCGCACCGTCGAATCGAACCGATTCCTGTGCGCCATCTACGAAGATCGACCCCTGCTGTGCCGTGCGCTCGAGCCAGGCAGCGCTCCGTGCCTCGAGGCGCGGGCGCGCCGTGGGCTCGATGCTTCGCCGGCGAACCACGACTCATAGTTCCCGGATGAATCGCTCGTCGAGACCCCGGGCGGGGACGACGATCATCGTGCCCGGGAACACCGCACGGTGGGTTGGCCGACCAGTGCCTCAGGGCACAGGCCAGGACTCATCGTACAGGTCCAGAGGACCCGCGGTCGTGGTCGTCTGTCCGACCTCGATGAGGTACCCGTCCGGGTCGCGCATGTAGCACCGGATCTCGGCGGCATGGACCTTTGGCCCGGTGATGAATTTCGCGCCTCGCGAAGACCAGAGGTCGCAGGAGCGCCTGATATCGGTCACGCGAAGGTTCAGGAAGTTGCTGAGGACGTTCGGATCGCGCGGAGGGGAAGCGACGACCTCAGGCTTGTCATCGGTCGGTCCGCCTCCGCCGTTGATGATGATCCAGATGTTCCCGAGCCGGAGAAGCGTCGGCGCCCCCGTCCGCAGCACCGTGGCGCCGAGGACGTCGCGATAGAACGCCACCGAACGCGGGATGTCTCCGACGATGAGGGTGTGCGTCACGACGAGCCTGAGCTCGGTGCTCTCGTTCGTGAGGGACATGGTGACCGCCTGTCTGGGGTGGGTACTCCGAACGCCATCCAATCTCGCGAATGCGCGATTGCCGAGGGAGGTTCTCCTCGTGGCGGGAGAGACGGTCAAGTCCAGGGACGGACACGCGTTCCCTCGTGGGTAGAAACACCCACCCCCGCCGACGCCCAAATGGGGGATTCGCCCGAAGCGCCGTCGGTCGCCCGGCCGTAGGTTCGACTCGTCGAACGAACCCACCGGCAACCCACACGGGTCACGAGGCGCGAAACATGACGGACATGCAGAAGGACTCCGGATTGGCAGCGAGAGGGACATTGGAGGGCAACCGCGACGGGCCATTGAATGCCGGGGTCGTCGTTCGTCGCCTGATCGAGGAAGGCTTCAGCCAGGGCCAGCTGGACGTCTGCGATGAGCTCATCGCAGACGAGATCGTGGAGCATCAAGATTACGGCCCGGGCCATGCGCCGGGCGCCGCCGGTGTCAAGGCAGTCGTGACGTCGTTACGGCGCGCATTCTCCGACTTCAAGCTCGAGATCGAGGACATGGTCGTCGCCGGGGATACGGTCTGGACGCGTAACGTCGCGACGGGCACGAACGACGGGACGTACATGGGCCATCCGCCAAGCGGACGCACCTTCAGAATCTACGTCTTCGACGTGATTCGCGTCCGCGGGGGGCGCGTCGTCGAGCACTGGGGCGTCCCGGATCGCCTGGGAGTGCTCTTTCAGCTCGGCGCACCAATCATTCGATGAGGACCCACCGATTGTCGAGAAGGACGAAACGCCCGTGCTGCACCGACGGCGAGTTCATCATGCCGTTCATCGTGGGACCGACATTGACCCCTGACACTTTCTCCCGCACCGCGTAGTCGCAATTCCAGCCGGGACGACCACTCGCGCGGCTGCACGCCACCTTGCGAAAGCCCGTGATGTCCTTCCGGATGCCTCCGGCGCCTCCTGTGCCCATCGCACCCGCGAGGCACATCATCGCAAGGGCCTGGTCGTTCCCTCTCCGGTACTCGCCGCGCCTGCACTTGTCCTCGATCTCCTTGAGCTGCGCGTTGCCGGCATCGGCACCGGCCTTGAGCGCAGCCGCCATCTCCGCTTCGGTGGGCTCGCGATCGCCCGGGGACGACCTGGCGGTCGATGCCTTCCCTGAAGGGGCCTTGGAAGGAGGCTTGGAGGCCGCGGCCGGCGTCGCCTCGAGCATCGCTTCGACGATGGTGTTGCTGACCCCGGCATTCCGCAATCGCAGCACGTCTGCGGGACTCAGCGAATAGCTCTTGCCGCTCTTCTGGATGGTCTTCACCACCAGGCTCTCGGACGCGCCGCTCTTGACGAGCTGAATGACGGCGTCCACATCGTTGGTCTCCCCGGCCGCCAACGCGAGACTTGCAACCACACACAGGATTCCGATCATGGCGACACCCCGGTCGTGATTCCACGCGGCGTGCGCTCCCGCGCCGGACGGAGCCTACACCCGCGGGTTCGAGCTCGGATCCCCGCTGTTTCGCTAGGGATGTCCGGATCCGAGGCCCAGTTCCGTTCTGCCTCCCAACGCCGACCGGAGGATCGAACGGATGTGGAAGCGAACCGCCTTCTGCCTCACAGAACCAGGACCGTTGCTCGAGCTCACCGGCATGGTGCTGCTGGTCGCGCTCACCGGGTGTGGTGGAAGCCCGTCAGTCCCCGCGCCAGCGCCCGTGAGCGTCACGGTTGGCGCGGCGGGAGGCACGGTGGTGGGGCCGTCTGGGGCCAAGGTGGTGATCCCCGCCGGGGCACTCGCCACGGACACGGTGATCGGTATCGCCCAGACGGACGTGGGGGCGCCCGCCCTGCCCAGCGGTACCACGACCTTCGGCCCGACCTTCACCTTCACTCCGCACGGCACGGTCTTCGCCAAGCCCGTGACGATGAGCGTGCCCTTCGACCCGGCCAAGGTGCCCACCGGAAGCACGCCGGAGCTCCTGAAGACCAACGCACAGAACGCCGGCTGGGATGTGATGCCCGGAGGCACGGTGAGCGGCAACGTGCTCAGCGCGCAGGTGACCGGCTTCTCCTCTGCCGTGGCGGCCCTGCCGCCGCTGACGCGCAACGACCCACAACGGTTCTGGCAGTTCTGGGTCTACAAGAGCGACATGACGTCGGAGGCGCCCGTCACCAAGCGGTTCGATCAAACGGGTGGGCCGGTGGACGACCTGCACGACTACGGCCCGCAGACCTTCACTCCCGACCAGAGGGCCATCGGGACGGTTCATTCGAGCGCCGACGGCAGGACCTATTCGGCGTTCGCCGAGGGTCCGCAGGGCTCCATGTCCATCCCGGAGAGCCAGATCGGCAATCTCGTGGAGCTGGAACAGGCCCAGAGCTTCGTCAAGAACCAGGATGACGCCAGCCTCAAGCTGGTCATCACCGCGGCCTCCGTGGTGGCAGCCAACTTCAACCCCACGGACATCATCCCCTTCGAGTGCAGCAAGGAGACGGAGTGCAAGCTGGAGCTGCGGGGGCAGATCGAGCTCGCGGTCGATGCCTACAGCGCGGTCACCAACATCGACTTTCACGGGGACAACACGATCGGACTCGTCAGCGAGGGGTTCAATCCGACCGATGAACACGGCGCCCCGTTCTGGACCTTTTACGCCACGGTCGAGTCAGGGCACGAGCTCTGGACCCAGGACGATTTCAACTTCGACATCGTGGGCGAGGATGCCTCGTTCGATCTGAAAGCGCCGATCACCATCAACCTCGACCTCTCGAAGGTGGAAAAGAACAAGGAGTTCACGGTCCGCATTCGCGTCAAGGTCAAGACGTTCAATCAAATCCAGGGAGAGTCGCTCGTCGTGAGCTACTTCCGTGACCCGGAAAGCGAGAACGGGTCGTCGATGGAGTTCACCGGACTGACGCCCAGCAACAACCCGCTGCCACTTCCGACCGAACCTCGACAGGCCCCCGAGTGCACCACCGGAACCGACCCGGCGGCTGGCACCTTGCAGTTCAGCGCCCCGTCCTTCGACGCGCTGGAGATCCCGTTCACCAAGCGGCCGGTGCTGGTTACGCGCGTCGGCGGAAGCAAGGGCGAGGTGAGCGCCAGGGTTCGCTCGACTGACGGCACCGCGCAGGCAGGGGTGGACTATTCGCCCGTGGAGACCGTGGTGTTCTTCGGCGACGGCGAGACCGCGCCGCGCTCCGTCCAGGTCCCGCTGATCCTCGACACCATCGCCGAGCCGGACAAGACCCTGACCCTGACCCTCTCCGACCCTCGAGGCTGCGCGGCGCTGGGGACGCAGACGACCGCGACGCTGAACATCCTCGACAACGATCGGCCCATTCCCCCGCCGGCGGACATCCTGGACCCGAGCTTCGGCGCTGGCGGCAAGGTCACGACGGACGAGTTCGGAGGAAAGGACACCGCGATGGCCCTGCAGGCGGACGGGAAGATCGTCATGGTCGGTGGCGGTTTCACCAGCTACCTCCTGGCCCGCTACAACGCCGGTGGCACCCTGGACACGGGTTTCGGCGCGGGAGGGAAGGTCACCCTCGACATCTCCGGCGGCAACCTGCAACAGCGGGCCCTCGGGGTGGCCGTTCAGACCGACGGGAAGATCGTGGTGGTGGGTGAGACCCTGGTTCCCGGAGCCCCGGCCGGTCAGTTCACCTTCGGCCTCGCCCGCTTCAACGCCGATGGCAGCCTGGACTCGAGCTTCGGCGAAGGGGGCAAGGTCATCCACAGCACCGTCGTCGGCAACGCACGCGCCGTGGCCCTTCAGCCGGATGGGAAGCTCCTGGTCGCGGGGATCTCACCCGTCTCGGGCAAGGGCAGCGACTTCGGCGATTTCCTCGTGGCTCGATACAACGCTGATGGCAGCCTGGACTCGAGCTTCGGCAGCGGAGGTGAGGTCGTGACCGACTTCGGTGGCACGCCGAACGATGCGCACAACATCGTGATCCAGCCGGACGGTCACATCGTGGTCAGCGGCAGCGTCTTCAACCTCAGCTCGGGCATCAACCACACCGACATCGCGCGCTACAACCCCGGCGGCCTGCCCGACACGAGCTTCGGCTCGGGAGGGACGCTTCACCTGAGCAACATGCAGCTCGGGGACGGCCTGGCCCTTCAGCCCGACGGAAAGTTGGTTCTGGTGGGGAACGTCGAGACGGCGACGCTGCCCAACACCGCGACGCAGTTTCTTCTGATGCGCATCAACGCCGACGGCACGACGGACCAGGCGTTCGGCAGCGCGGGCCTGGTTCAGACCGCGTTCAGCTCGGGCGGAGACGCGGCTCGCGCAGTCGGGATCGCGTCCGACGGCAAGATCCTGGTGGCCGGAAAGGCCAAGCAGGGTAACTCGCAGTTCGCGGTGGCGCGCTACAAGGGCGACGGCTCGCTCGACGCGAGCTTCGGCAACGGAGGAACGTTCACCGTCGAGTTCGGATCGTTCGGGGACGCGGCCGAGAGCCTGGCGATCCAGCCAGACGGCAAGATCGTCCTGGGCGGCTTCTCGCAGGGCATCTCGAGCATTGGCTATGCGCTGGCCCGCATCAGTCCCTAGTTCCTCGGCGCCAGCTTGCCAGCGAAGGACTGGACCGAGATCTTCCCCTCTCTCACCACGAAGGTGTCCGTGCCGAGCTCGTACCGATTGTCGGCGGTCTCGGCCGTCCAGAGGATGTAAGCGTAGTCGCCCTCGACGAGCTGCTCCTCCATGCGGAACACGGCGCCGGGCTTCGCGAACTCCGCGAGCAAGCTCACGAAGAATGCGCGGATCGCCGGGCCCCTGAGGGCTCCGCCGGGCGTGAAGAGAACCGCGCCCGGCGCATAGTCGGACAGGATGCCGTCGAGGTCGCCCTTCCGGAAGGAGTTGAGGTGGTTACCCAGGATGTCTTTCGTCGAGGCCATCGTCGATTCTCCAGTCTCGGCACCGAGTGGCGGTGCGAGCACGAAGAGAGTTCTTCGCCTTCGGGTGCCTTGACGCTTCCCCCTGAGTCCTTCAGATTTGCCCGACCGTCCTGATGTGCCGCGACAACCGAGGCCGACCTCGATCGCGCACGTGACCTGAGCAGGGCTCCAGCAGGGAGGGCCGTGATGAGCCAGGACACCCTGTCCGAGGTCCTGCGGACGGTGCGGCTTCAGGGAGCGGTCTTCTTCTACATGACCGGTGGGCGGCGGTGGACGGCCGAGGCGCCGGCGTCTCGGGACATTGCGCGGGCGGTGATGCCCGGCGCCGAGCACGTCATGGAGTATCACGTCGTCACCCGAGGCGAGTGCTGGGGAGGGATCGTCGGGGAGCCGCCGGTGCGGCTCACCCACGGCGACATCATCCTCTTCCCGCAGGGGGACGCCCACGTGCTCTCGAGCGCTCCGGGCATGCGCGCGGACCCGAACGTCTCCTGGTACCACCAGGCGCAGCTCGACCAGCTTCCCCTGCGCATCAGCTACGACGGTGCGAAACTTCCGACGCTGGCATCTCCCGACGACCCCGGGCTGACCACGGTCGCATGCGGGTTCCTCAGCTGCGACCTTCGCCCCTTCAACCCGCTGATCGCCGCCTTGCCCCGCGTGCTTCACCTGCCTGCGGCGGACGGGGGTGGGGCGCTCGCGCACCTCATCGAGCGAGCGGTGGCCGAATCGCAGGAGAGGCGTGCGGGTGGTGAAGCAATGCTCGCCCGCATGAGCGAGATGCTGTTCATCGACGCGGTGCGCCGCCACATCGAGTCCCTCCCGCCGGAGATGACCGGCTGGCTGGCGGGTCTGCGCGATCACTTCGTCGGGCGTGCCCTGGCGCTCCTTCACGAGAAGCCGGCCAAGGACTGGACGCTGGAAGCGTTGGGCCGTCAGGTGGGATTGTCACGCTCGCCATTGCACGAGCGCTTCGTGCAGCTCGTGGGGCAGCCACCGATGCAGTACCTGACCCACTGGCGGATGCAGCTGGCCTCGGGCCTCCTGCGCAACTCGAACCGGACGGTCGGCTCGGTCGCGCTCGAGGTGGGGTACGCCTCGGAGGCGGCCTTTGCCCGGGCCTTCAAGCGGCTGGTGGGCCATCCACCGGCAGCGTGGCGCGCGCTCCGTCAGCCTTCGAGGCGCCGGCCCGGTCCACCGCGAACCAAATCCAGGTGACAGGGTGAGCCGCTCCCGGCGGCCATTCTTTGACCGTCGGCGCTAGTGCGAGTGCACTTCTTCTCCGTCGCGGTTTGCCCTCGCGCCAGAACATCCCCCTGATGCACGGTTTGCACGTCAGGCGTGCGCCCGACGCAAACGTGGCGCCCAGGCCACGCGCTCATCCTTGGCAGGTTGGCCGACACCAGGGGTCACTCCTCGGGAGGTCGCACCACCAGAACCGGCCGCTGCGTCTTCCGCATCAGCTCCTCGGTGACTGAACCCAGCGCTGCTCGGGCGAGGCCGCGCCGACCATGGGAGGCGACGCAGATCACGTCCGCGTCCAGGCGCTCGGCCGCAGCGGCGATTGCAGCGCTGGGGTGGTCACCGAAGAGCACCTCGGTCGAGACCGGGAATGGCCAGCGGGGTGGGACCAGGCTTCGCAGCTGCGCCGCGAGCGAGACCTCGTCGTCCCAGTCCGGAGCTTGCGCATCGGACACGTAGACCAGGGTGAGCTCCCCGCCGGACGCCTGGGCCAGTGCCATCGCGTAACGGACGGCATGGTTCCCGAAGGAAGAGAGGTCGGTGGCGGCCAGCACCCGCCGGAGCTGCGGCAGACCTTCGGCGCGAAGCGCGCGTGCGGAGGCGGGAACGATCAGGACGGACATCCGCCCCAGCGCGAGCACCGCATCGGACACCGAGCCGAGCCGAAAGGGTCCGAGCGAGGAGTGTTGCCCCACGATGACGACGTCTGCTCGGTCCCGCTCGGCGGTGTCGAGCAGATGATTGGCGGTGCCACCCGCGGCCACACTCGGATGGAACCTGACCTCTCCGTCCCCCCGGAGACCCGAGGTGCGCTTGGCCAGGTCGCGCTCCACCAGCTGTTCCAGATCGAGATCCGGGCTCAGCCAGAACGGAGCCTGGGTCAGCCCGTAATGCGACGCGAGCTCCGGCGCGAAGTAGACCTCGGTGACGATCACGTCGCAGGGCGCGGCGCTCCGCAGCTGGGTGGCAATCTCCACCGCACCGGTGCAGCTTGCATCCCGAGACATCCCGAGCACTGCGCGGAGCGGACGCCGGCGCGAGGCCCAGTCCTGCCACGGCCTGGACTCGCGCATGATCAGGACCGGGACCGTCGACCCCAGGCCGATGCGTCTGGAGACGGATCCGACGGCGCGTCGATCGCCCCGGTGCCCTCCAGAGGCGACGATCAGCAGCTGGCACCGCTCGCGTGTGGCGAGCGCCTTCAGCTCGTGCGACGGATCACCGTGGAGCTGGACTGCGCCCACGTCCAGAGCAGGCTCCGCCTTGCGGAGCTGGGCCGCCAGGGCATCCAGTCGTGCCTGGGTCGCCACTTCCAGCTTCGCCTCCAGGTCCGGGGCCAGGCTGCGGACCTTGGGATCCACGACATGGGCGACCAGCAGCTTCGCCCTGAGGCAAGAGGCGAGTGCGGCCGCGCCGAGCGCGCATTCGGTTGCCGTCTCCGAGAAGTCGTAGGCGTAGACGATGGTCATGGTTGGAAGCCCTCGGACGCTCGCAGGAGGTCGGTCTCGGTCAGGATTCCGATCAGGTGCCCGTCGCTGCCCACCACCGGCAACGACCGGAATCCATTCTCGAGCATCAGGCCCCTCGCCTGGGTCATCGATGTTTCAGGTCTGACGGCGACGGGTGCGCGCGTCATGCACGTCCCGACGCGACGGTGACTCCAGCGGCCGGTCGAATACTTCGCGAGGTCGGTGGTGGAGAGGACCCCCACCAGGTTCCGGTGCGCGTCCACGACCGGGAGGTGGTGGATACCCGCGGAACGCATTTCCTGCTTCGCGCTGTCCAGCGTGTCCGCGTCGCGCACGCAGACCAGCGCCGTGGACATGAGGTCCTCCACTCTCAAGGCACGTGGCATGGGCGAGCTCCTCCGGGTTGCTGGGCCACTCTGATCAGCATCACTCGTGCCATCTCCGTTCGGCCGTGATGCCTCCGGAGAGGGCGGGGCAGACGCAGGATCTGCGCCCGGAGGGTAGGGCGACACAGGAATCTCAGGTCGCCGGCCGTGCCTCGGCTCGCCGTCGGAGGTTGTGAAGCTGTCGGCGCTCCATCAGCTCGTGCGCCATGGCCACGGCCGGCAGCATCAATGCCATCTTCGGTCCGGGCTCGTAATCGGCGCGTACCCGCACCGTGAGCTGGGTGGCCTCGTCCCCGATGGGCTCGAGCAGGAAGGCCCAGGTGGTGCGCCAGCGAGGCTCCCCGGAGCCGTCACCGCCATCCTCGAGCGATGGCGAGCCGAGGACCAGGCAGCGTGACTCCTCGAGCTGGAGCACCGCGAATCCACCGGGTCCCTCGGGCCGCGCGGGGAGGATGTCGCCCACGGAGAGCTGCTGGAGCTCCGGGACGATGCCCTCGGCACTCGGGATGCCTCCGTTGTCCGCCCAGTCGTAGCTGTACCAGCCGGCCCGTCGACATCCCATCTGGACGAGCCAAGGCCAGACCCGGGATGGCGGAGACTCGATGATGACGGCATGAGTCTTCTGGAACCGCCTCTCCGGGAGGATGGGATCGCCCGGAACCGGTCTTCCCTCTTCGTCCGCGGCGCCCAGCTCGCGCACCAGGGTATGGAGCAGACCGCGACGGATGGCGTGCGAGAACCGTCCAATGAGCCACCAGTAGCGTCGGAATCGCGCCAGAGACGCGGCATCGGTCGCGGCGACGCGCACCTCGACTCCGACCCACGAGCCTCCGCCGGCACGCGGATCGACCCGGAGGCACCAGGCCAGCTTGCCGAAACCGGGGTCCGAGAAGCTGCTGAAGGTCTCCGGGGTCACACTCGCGAAGTTGATTGTGGGCTGCCAGAACTTGCCAGCCGATCCGACCACCACCTCCCGCCCCGGCTCCTCGCCCAGCAGCACGAAGCCGGAGCCTGTGCGGGTGATGTCCTCGATTCGCGACGAGGCCACCGGCGGGACCGAACCGTGCCGGAAGGTCGCCTGAAGACGATCGGGGAGCGTCCGCAACCGGAACAGCGCCCGGACGAACGCCAGCCGCTGGATGTCGATGCCGCGCACGATCCGGTAGGCGTGGTCGGGTTCCACATCGACCGGTACCCGGTCCACCTGACGGAGCGAGTAGTCCGGCATGAAGCGGTTGATGAGTGACATGGTTCCTTCGCGGTCAGCAACCCACGTGCCGAACCCGGCATCAGCCCGTACGGTGAGGCCTGCGCTGACAGGGCATGCACAGTCGAGCCGTGGGTTCGGCGAGGAGGCGCTGCCTTCCGAGGGCGCGCCCGCAGTCCTCACACACCCCGAAGGTCCCCCCGGCGAGGCGGGCGAGCGTTGCCTCGATCTCCTCCACCTCCCGCTCGGTGCATTCAGCCGTTCCGGCGGCGGCGCGATCCCGCTCGGCCAGGCCCGAACGCATCGCGAGGAGGCGAGTGCGGATGCTGCGCTCGAATGAGGTCACGGGAGTCACGGTTCCTCCCAGTGACTGGTGGATCCAAGCAAAGGATGGACCAGTGAGCCGGCCCTGGCTCTGGCGACCTGGACCGCATCCGGTGCGTGCTCGGCTCCACTCCTGCGCAGCTCTTGCGGGATCAGCTGCCCTCGGGAGGGCGGGCAGCCGGGAGCCGGACCAGGAACACCGCACCGCCCCGGACGGGCGACGCGAGCCTGAGTGAGCCGCGATGCTGCGTCACGATGGAGTGGACGATCGCCAGCCCCAGGCCCGTTCCCTGGGCCTTGGTGGTGAAGAACGGCTGAAAGATCTTGTCCTGCTGCTCCGCGGCGACTCCGGGGCCGTCGTCCTCCACCGAGAGCTCGAGCTCGCCGGGCCCCAGCCTTCTCGCTCGCACACGGACCTCGCCGCCGCGCTCGCTGGCATCCAGCGCATTGAGCACGAGGTTCATCAGCACCTCGCGAAGTCGCGATTCATCCCCGATGGCGGTGAGCCCCGGCTCGACCGTCCTGACCAGCGACACGCCGCGCTCGTCGGCATCGGAGGTGAGCAGCTGAGCGACGCGGTCCACCAGGGAGGCGACATCCACCGGTCCCCGCTCCAGCTCGCGAGGGCGCGCATACTGCAGCAGATCTTCGAGCAAATGGTCGAGTCGCCGGATCTCGTCACGTACCAGGAGCAGCGGCTCGAGAGCGCCGGTTTGCTCCGCCGGGGGGAGCCGGCGCACACGCCGTTCCAGGACCGCCAGCTGCAGACCCGCTGCGTTGAGCGGATTCCGGATCTCGTGTGACAGGCCAGCGGTCAGCGTGCTCACCGCCGCCATCCGCTGCGCCTCCAGATCCTCGCGGTAGGTGTGGAGCATGATCGCCAGTTCCATGTCGAGCATGCGCCCCAGGGCGACCCGAGCCGCTCTGGCAGCGTCGACATCCCCGCGGCGGGTCGCGTTCACGACGTCGTTGAGCTCCCGCCGCAGAACGTTCATTGCACCGAACATGTAGTGCTGAGGGAGTCCGATGCGAACGTGAACGCGTCCGATTCGACAGCGTCGCTCGAAGTAGGCGTTGTCCCACGGGCCGAGGAAGACCCCGTCCATCCACTGGATCAGCGTCTGCTTGAGCTTGCCGACCTCGCTCTCTCCGCTCTCCAGCACACGCCGCGCCTCTGGATGGGCGAGAATCTGGTCGTAGAACACCTCGGCGATCCGGGGAAAGTGTGGCTGAGCGTGGGGGTGCATCGCGCGCAACGCCTGCCCGTCGCCAGGCCCGAAGCCGACGTAGTGCTTCAAGTCTTCGAAGATCGATTCGGCCACGCCCCCAGGATAACCCGTCCGCGATGGCTCCCGGCGACGAGGGATTCGTCGGGCCAGGCCCCGAACCGCAGTATCTGCGTCCTCGTGGAAGCGTTGCGCAAACATTGCGCCGGGCCAGACACAGCGTTCCCGGAAAAGAGCGGCCCGCCTCGTGCATTCCGCCCGCTCGTGTTGGCACGACGAGTTGACACTGCCAGGCGAGCAAACGGGGAGAGACCGAAACCTCTGGTACCCTCCGCGGGGATGTCCAAGGCGCGGATCCTGGTCGTGGACGACGAGCCCAATGCTCGTCATGCCCTTCGCACCATCCTCGGCGAGGAGGGGTTCGCGGTGGCGGAGGCGTCCGACGGCGTCGAGGCGTTGACCATCCTCCAGGAGCAGGGCTTCGACGTGGTCCTGGCCGACATTCGCATGCCGCGGATGGATGGAGTGACGCTGGTCCGCCGCGCGCGAGAGGCGGGCATTCCCGCCTCCTTCGTGATGATGACGGCGTTCGCCAGCATCGAGACCGCGGTGGAGGCGATGCGCGCCGGAGCGGAGAACTTTCTGGTCAAGCCCCTCGAGCCCGGCACCGTCCTCGTCGTGCTGGAGAAGGTCCTGGAGAAGCTGCAGCTCAGCCGCGATTCCGAGCAGCTCAAGGACAGGGTTCGGCGACGGTACCGCTTCGACGCCATCGTGGGGGAAAGTGCGGCACTGCAGTCCGTGTTCGACGTGGTGAAGCGGGCGGCGCCCACCAAGGCCACCGTCCTTCTGCTGGGAGAGTCGGGAACTGGCAAGGAGCTGGTGGCCCAGGCGATCCACCAGGAGTCGACGCGTCACGACAAGCCGTTCGTCAACGTGAGCTGCGCGGCCCTCTCGGAGAGTCTGCTGGAGTCCGAGCTCTTTGGACACGAGCGAGGTTCCTTCACCGGAGCGGTGGGACGTCGCGAGGGACGGTTCGAGCTCGCCGACGGCGGAACGCTCTTTCTCGACGAGATCGGGGAGATTCCTCTCTCGGTCCAGGTGAAGCTGCTTCGCGCCCTGCAGCAGCGAGAGTTCGAGCGGGTGGGAGGAACCCAGACGCTCAAGGTCGACGTTCGGGTGATCGCTGCCACCAACCGGGACCTCGCTGCCGAGGTCAGCGCCGGACGGTTCCGCGAGGATCTCTACTACCGGCTGAACGTGGTCGCCGTCACCCTTCCGCCGCTCCGTACCCGCAAGGGGGACATCCCGGCGCTGGTCTCGCACTTCATTCAGAAGTTCGCCAAGTCGTACGACAAGTCCGTTCGCGGACTGCTGCCCGGAACGCTCAACGTGCTGCTCCGGTACGACTGGCCGGGCAATGTGCGCGAGCTGGAAAACGTGATCGAACGTGCAGTCGTTCTCGCGCGTGGCCCCAATCTCACGACGGACGAGCTGCCCCCCGTGCTGAGCGGGCCAGAGCCGGCGGGTCCTCGGCCGGGAGGCCTGATCCCGGGCGCGACGTTCCGGGAGATCGAACGAGAAGCAATTCTCCGGACGCTGGAAGTCGTCGACGGGAGCACCACCCGAGCGGCGGAGATGCTGGGGATCAGTACTCGAAAGATTCAGTATCGGCTCAAGGCCTACGCGCGTCAGGATCGGGAAGCAGCACGCGATGAGCAGCCGGGCGGTTCGAGCGGCCGCCCACCGCGCGAGACCTAGCAGCCGCGGGTTGGGCGCGAGGCGGACGTGTCGAGGCCCGTCGCTTGCATCGACATCGCCTTGGAGGAAAGGCGATGACCTATTTCGAGTTGCTGAGCTGCCTGTTCCTGGGCGTTGCTTCGGGGTCCACGCTGGCAGCGCTTGCGCGCTGGCGCTCGGTGGGAGCCGTCCGCACGGTGATGCTCAGTGCGCTCGGAGGTCTGGTTGGCGGTGAGGTCGGAGCCGGCATGTTTCCGCAGGGTCCGGTCTGGGGCGACATGCCCTACCATGTGACCGCCGCTGCCTTCGCTGTCGTGGGGGGCTGCTCCGCAGTGGCGCTCGTGAGGCTCCTCATCGGTCACCCCGGGATGCCGGCTGACCGGCTCCTGCCGAGAGAGTGAACAAGGCAGCGCGTCGTCTGCGCGCACCCCTCCAATACGCCTGCCCTGCGCTCCGCCGAGCCGGAGCACTCACCGTTCTCCGTACCAGCTGCCTCGAGCTCGCGACGGCCGCCCGCTCTGGCTCTAGACGGCAGCAGTGGTGGACCGAGTCTCGTCCGCGGGGAAGGCGCGGAACACGAACTCGCGTGCGAACTGCTCCACCGCTGCCCAGTCGGTGTACTCGTAGTCGCGCGAGGTATCGGTGTCTCCGCCCTCGTGCCGGGCAATGCGTCGCATCACCCACCGAGTCACGAAGCCGTACTTCGAGTACTTCAGCGCGCCGGCGAAAAGCCCCACCGCCCGAGGGTACCAGCCGGTGACGGTGCTGAGGTCCTCCACCTTGCGCCGCGTCTGTGCCCGGCCGTCGCTGGTTCGGCTGGCCACCGCCAGGCCGACCGAGAAGAAGGTCGACGGTACGCGTTCGAGCAGGCTCCGTTGCCTCCGGATGAAGCGGACGATTGCCGACAAGTATCCGTTGGCCCGGAGCGGCGAGCCGACGAGGATTGCTCCGGCCTCCTCGAGCGCGGCCCCCTGACCCGGGTGTTCCACGTCGAGCAGCCGCACCGGAAGTCCCATGGACTCGATGACGGCGCCGATCCGACGGGCGATCTTCTCCGTCTGACCTTCGCGGGTGGCGTAGACGATGAGCACGTTCTTCACGGTCGACCCTCCGGGCAGGACTCTTGCAACTCCAATGCCCAATCGGGCCCCCCGCGGGCCGGCTCCCTTCGAGACGGCGTGGCGGCAAATCCTGCACCCGAGGGCACGCTGGCGCGCACCGCTTGCGCGACGGAGCGATCGATCGCTTCGAAAACGGGCACACGGCCATTGCCGGCACCGGCCGCTCGGTCACAGGGCCGGGGCGTGAAGCCGGGCGTCGGCCCGGTGGTAGGTGTCGAAGACCGAGGCCACGCTGCGGAGCAACATCTGCCCAGCAGGAGTCACCCGGATCCGGCCGCCGTCCCGGACCACCAGCCCATCCCGTGCGAGGGCAGCGAGCCCTTTCTCCTCCACGGACAGGTCCGCGAGGGCTGCTGGATGCCGGCCCCGCAGGGATTCCAGATCTACCTCCAGCTGACAGAAGAGCTGCATGATCAGCTCGCTGCGGGCCCGATCCTCGGCGCTCGGCCGGTGTCCGCGAACGATGGGGAGGTGGCCCGCCTCGAGGAGGTCTGCCCAGGCGTGGACCTCCCGGGCGTTCTGCAGATAGGTGCCGGACAGCTCCGAGATGGCCGAGGGTCCGAAGGCCAGCACGTCGCTGTCGGCGCAGGTGGTGTAGCCCATGAAGTTGCGGCGGAGCGTTCCCTCCGCCCGGGCCCGGCACAGCTCGTCGTCCTGGAGCGCGAAGTGGTCGAGGCCGACGTGGACGTATCCAGCGGCGAGCAGCCGTTCGGTCGAGACCTCGAGGAGCGCGAGGCGCTCGTCGGGGCCGGGCAGCTCCTCGCGCTGGAAGAGGCGCTGATGCCTCTTCATCGATGGCACGTGGGCGTAGCCGAAGAGCGCGATGCGGTCCGGCCGGAGCTCCTCCACGCGATCGAGGGTGTGCCGGAACCCCTCCACCGTCTGCAGAGGCAGCCCGTACATCAAGTCCACGTTGATGCTCAGATAGCCCAGCGCGCGGCAGTCCTCGATCAGCACGCGGGTCTGCTCGAAGGACTGGATGCGATGGATGCGCTGCTGGACCCGGGAATCAAAGTCCTGCACGCCCATGCTCACCCTGTTGAAGCCCAGCTGGGAGAGGACGCGCATCTGCTCGGTGCTGGTCACCGCGGGGTGCACCTCGATCGAGGCCTCGGTACCCGCCTCCCACGGGAAATGGTTCTGGAGAAGCCGGGCGAGCCGGGTCAGCTGATCGGGATCGAGGTAGGTCGGCGTGCCTCCGCCGAGGTGCACCTGGACCACTTGCGGACGGGTGGGCACCAGGGACGCGAGCCGATCCACCTCCAGCTCGAGCGCCCGGAGGTAGCGCTCGACCAGCGCTTCGCTCCGGGTCACCAGCATGTTGCAGCCGCAGTAGTAGCAGAGCTTCCGGCAGAACGGGACGTGGACGTAGAGCGAGACCGGCCGGGTTCCCGCTCGGCGAAGGGTGGCGCGGGCATCCGCCTCACCGAAGACCTCGCCCCAGTGGTTCGCCGGTGGGTAGCTGGTGTACCGCGGCACCGGCTGGGCGCCGTAGCGCTCGAGCAGACCGTGATCGACCTGGTGTCGGCCGCCGTTCTCGTGCGAGGGCGATCGTGCCTGCATGGTCTTCGGCTGCCGCTGCAAGGCGGATGCCCCATCTCTGCGGCCGGGAGCGGGCCCCATCCGCTGGATCTGCGCGGCCGGCCTCGGCGGCGCAGCTCTTGCGGTCCCCGGCCGCCGAACGTCAGACCGAGGTGCCTGGCAGGGGACCGGCGAGCAGCGCTTTGATCTCCTGACAGAGAAAGCGGCAGTCGGCCTCGATGTCGCTCGGCTCACCTGGACCAGGCGACGTGCGAAGGCCGCGAGGCCGAGCTCCTCGGGACGCGAGGCAGCGGGCACCGGCCCGGATCGAGCGCACGGCTTGCGCGGGGAGGCATCGGACGATGCACGCATTGCGCGCCGCGGGGTCCGGCACGCCGGCTACCCGGTGAACGTATCGATGACGATGATGTCGTCGCGGAGAACTTCCTCGCTGAGCGCGTGTCGCTCCTCGCCGTCCATGTCGGTGCGCAGCCTGCAAACGAAGTCTTCGATGACTTCGACGGTGCGGTCGAGGTCCTCGTCCAGCCTCAGCCGGATCAGCTGGGCGAGCGCCGTGCGCTGGGCCCGATGCTCCTCGTCCATCGATTCCACTCGCGCGGGCCCCCAGGCGTCCACGTCGGCGAGCAAAGGCCGAAGCACGGTCTCCTCGTGGTGCAGGTGACGGAGAAAGGCGTCGTGCAGCGTCCGGAGGCTGGCCCGGAGCCGCCCGAGCGCCCCGGGAACTCGCCGCGTCATCTCCCCGAGCGCCTGCTCGATCTCCTCGAGGATGTCCCGCAGGATGGTGTGCTCGTCGAGGATGAGGTTGCGGACCTGACTCGGGCTCAGCTCCATGGCGTCTTCTCCGGTCGAACCGCAATCCCTTCGCAACGGTCACCCGCTCTGTGCGCGCGGGCGCACGGTCTGCGCGGCGGCCGGCGCGCAGTCCGGGTGCCCGAGCCTCATGCGAGAAGCATGCGAGCGAGGCGGTCGATCAGCGGGAAGACAAGCAAGTGGCATGGCACTTGAACTGCGGGTGGCCGGAGGAACCCATGCCTGAGCCCCGCGAGGTCCGCTGCTATGACTACGTGACCGTTCCCTACGAGCGAGTCCGTGACCTGCTTCGTACCGACGCGGCGACGATCTTCAGCCGCGCCACCGCCGATGCGGCCGAGCGCGCCCGCGAACTGATGGCCACGCTCCGTCTGGACGTGGGGCCGATCAAGGTCGGCGTGGACGTCAAGCTCCAGGCCACCGGCATCGCCGACGAGACCACCGCCACCGGCGACCCGCGGACTCGTCTGGACTTCACGTGGCACGCCGCCCAGGGCGCGGGCTTCTTTCCCACGATGGACGCGACGCTGAGCGTGTATCCGCTCTCGTCACGCGAGACACAGCTCGACCTTCACGGCCGCTATCGTCCTCCGCTCGGCACGGTTGGGAACGCCATCGACGTCGCAGCGGGATACCGGGTGGCCGAGGCCACCCTGCTGCGGCTTCTCCGCGACGTCCGGACACTGATCATCATGGAGCGGGGCGTTGCCGCAGGAACTGGGTAGCCAGGCGCGAGATTTTCGCTCGTTCTTCACCCGGCCACGGACGGCCAGAGATTCTCCAAGGGCGAACGAAAGGGGGATCGGCGTCAGGCCCTCGGCTTGATGTTCTGATTGACCCGGAACAGGTTGTCGGGGTCGTACTTGGCCTTGATCGCAGCCAGCCGCTTGTAGTTGTCGCCGTAGCTCAGCTCGACCCGGTTGTCGGCCTCGTCTGCATCCAGGAAGTTGACGTAGCCGCCTTCCATGTTGAACCGGTGGACCGCCTTCCAGTACGCGCGGCCCCAGCGCTTGAGCGCCTCGGCGTCCTTCGGCTCCGGACTGATGCCGGCGATCACCATGGACCACGAGGCGTCGCGGGCGCCCCACGGCGTCGCATCCTTGCCGACCCGCCGAACTGCGCCGTCGATCGGGTACAGGTGCATCAGGCAGAAGGGGGTCGGAGCCTCGGCCGCGTGGCCGATGTGGGCGTCGATCGCCTCGTCGGGCAGCGTCTTGACGAAGTCGCCCTTCCAGTACCACTGCAGGCCCTTGGGGAAGAACGGGTCGAAGAGGCTGTTGATCGCCGTCCACGGCATCTCGCTCATCCAGTTGAACAGCGGCGGCGGCAATCTCTCGATCAGTGAGGCCACGAGCTTCTGGCCCTCGGCGGTCGGCCCGTTGAAGGCCCCGATCAAGGCACAGGCGCGCTTGTTCCAGTGTTCCTTCGGAAACGGGTCGGTCGGCGGGACGGTTTTCAGACCCACGAACAGGCCGAGCTCCTCGGGTGCCTTGCCGATGAAGTCGCGGTAGGTCGCCATCACCTTCTTCGCGTCCTTGGCGTCCCAGAAGATCGGACCGGCGAACACCATCTTCGCGGGGTGAGCCTGGAACAGGAAGCTGGTGACCACGCCGAAGTTCCCGCCGCCGCCGCGAACGGCCCAGAAGAGGTCGGGGTGGCTGTCCTTGCTGGCGGTCGCGAACGAGCCGTCGGCAAGAACCATGTCCACCTCGAGCAAGTTGTCGACCGTCAGCCCGTACTTGCGCGTGAGGTAGCCGGTCCCTCCACCGAGCGTGAGACCTGAGACGCCGGTGCTGCCGACGATGCCGAGCGGCACCGCGAGGCCGAAGGCGTGCGTTGCATGATCGAGATCGGCGGCCGTACAGCCGGGATCGACCCGGACGGTGCCCGTCGCAGGGTCGACCCGGACGGCACGCATCTGCGAGAGATCGACGACCAAGCCGTCGTCGCAACTGCCGAATCCGGGACCGTTGTGGCCGCCGCCGCGGATCGCGAGCAAGAGCTTGTGCTCGCGTGCGTGGTTGACCGCGGCCATGACATCGGCGGCATCGGTGCATCGCGCGATGAGCCGGGGCCGCTTGTCGATCATGCCGTTGTAGAGCGCCCGGGCCTCGTCGTAGTCCTTGTCCGAAGGCCCGATCAGCCTCCCGCGGAACCCCTGAATCGAAAGATCCGGCATGGCGTGCCCTCCATGCGGCGGGGGCATACCTGCCTTCGTGGACACGCGCCACCGCCCTCGTCGGACTCACGGACGGCTCCTTCATCCATAATCTGGAGCCGGGTCAGCTCATCGGGTCCGCAGTTGCACTTATGTCCTCACCGAACCTGAAACGGGCCCGCCGGAAGGGGTAGATCCGCGTGGACACAGCGGCCGCCGCTCACTTGGGTCAGCCAGCCAGGGAGATGACGATGATCGACGTGCCTCGCCTCCTTCCGGTTCTGGTGATCGTCGTTGCCTGCGCCTCCGCCCCCCAGGCGCTCCCGACGAAGACCGCTCCGCAAGCTGGAACCGCGACCGATGTCGCGAACCGGTTCTACAAGGCGATGCAGGCCAACGACGTGCCCTCGGCGGAGGGACTCTTCAGCGACGAGCTGAAGACATCCATGCCGCCGGAACGGCTCCGCGAGACGTTCGACACGTTGCGCTCTAACCTCGGAGAGCTCAAGTGGTGGCAGCCCACCGGGGAATACCGGCAGACCGACTCCACGAGACTGGTCTATCGACTCGAGTTCGACCGAGGCAGCATGTCGGGCCTCGTCACTCTCGATCTGCAGTCCGAGCGGAT
>Ga0207657_10000041_pt1 | contig 118810 bp, 116 predicted proteins | sample KBSC33metaG_FD_184316 | JGI IMG/M metagenome (GOLD analysis project Ga0207657, IMG submission 184316) | Corn rhizosphere microbial communities from Kellogg Biological Station, Michigan, USA - KBS C3-3 metaG (SPAdes) (version 2) | ecosystem: Host-associated > Plants > Roots > Rhizosphere >...
ACCACCGGATCGAGGGCCACGCCCCGGACGCGGTGTGGATCGACGCCGACGAGACGCGCATCGAGCAGATCCTGGGCAACCTGATCGGCAACGCGCTGAAGTTCACGCCCGCGGGCGGCCTCGTCACGGTGCGGGTGCACACCGAGGGGGCAGAGGCCATCCTGCGCATCATCGACTCGGGCGCCGGCATCCCCGCCGACCTGCTGCCGCGGGTGTTCGACCTCTTCGTCCAGGGACAGACCACCATCCACCGGCGCGAGGCCGGGCTCGGTATCGGCCTCACCCTGGTGCGCCGGCTGGTGGAGCTGCATCGAGGGCGCATCGAGGCCGCGAGCGAGGGGCCGGGGCGCGGCAGCACCTTCACGGTGAGGCTGCCCGCGGCGCGCGCGCCCGGCCTCGCCGCCGAGGAGCCGGCTCCCGCCCGGCGGTCGAGCGGCCGGCGGCGCGTGCTGATCATCGAGGACAACGACGACGCGCGGCGCATGCTGCGCCACCTGCTGGACCACGCGGGCCACGAGGTGCACGAGGCCTCCGAGGGCTCCGACGGGCTGACCCGCGCGCTGGCCCTGGCCCCCGACGCGGTGATCGTGGACATCGGCCTCCCGGGCCTCGACGGCTACGCCATCGCGCGGCGACTGCGGGAGGCGGGGCCGCCCGGGCTCCTGCTCGTGGCGGTCACCGGCTACGGGCAGGACGGCGACCGGCGGCGCTCGCGCGAGGCCGGCTTCGACGTGCACCTCACCAAGCCGGTCGATCCCCTGGTGCTGGACGCGCTGCTCGCCCGCGCGGGCGCTTGACCGCGCGCGAGCACCCCGCTAGGCTCAGCTGACCATGATCTCCTCGAGCCCTCCGGTCACGATTCCCGACGTCTCCATCACCGACTTCGTCCTGCGCCACGCCGCCCGCCTGGGCGACAAGCCCGCGCTCATCGACGGGCCCACCGGGCGCACGCTCAGCTATCGCCAGCTCGCAGAGGGCGCGCGCCGCACCGCCGCGGGCCTGGCGCGCCGCGGCTTCGCCAAGGGCCAGGTGCTCGCCATCTACTGCCCCAACCTCCCCGAGTACGCGGTGGTCTTCCTGGGGGTGGCGATGGCGGGCGGGGTGAACACCACCGTGAACCCGCTCTACACCGCCGACGAGCTGGCCAACCAGCTCAACGACTCGGGGGCGCGCTTCCTCGTCACCGTGCCGCCGTTTCTCGACAAGGCGCGGCAGGCGGCGGCCAAGAGCAAGGTGGAAGAGATCTTCGTGATCGGCGCCGCCGACGGCGCCCGGCCGTTCAGCGAGCTGCTGCAGGCCGGCGACACGCCGCCCGCGGTGACGATCGATCCCGCCCAGGACCTGGTGGCGCTGCCGTACTCGAGCGGAACCACCGGCCTGCCCAAGGGCGTGATGCTCACCCATCGCAACCTGGTGGCGAACCTCCGCCAGTGCGAGGGCATGCGCAACTTCGAGTGCTTCGGCGAGGGTGACATCACGATGGCGGTGCTGCCCTTCTTCCACATCTACGGCATGGTCGTGATCATGATGCTGGGCCTGGCCGGGGGCGGCACCATCCTGGTGATGCCGCGCTTCGACATGATGGAGTTCCTCACCCTGGTACAGCAGTACCGGGTGACGATCCTGCCCCTGGTGCCGCCGATCGTGCTCGGCCTCGTGAAGCATCCCGCGGTGGCCCAGTTCGACCTCTCGAGCGTGCGCCTCGTGTTCTCCGGCGCGGCCCCCCTCGGCGAGGAGATGGCGCGCGCGCTCAGCGCCAAGCTCCACTGCCCGGTGGTGCAGGGCTACGGCATGACCGAGGCGAGCCCGGTCACTCACCTGAGCCCGACCCACGACGCTCCGTTCAAGCCCGGGTCCGCGGGCTGCATCGTGCCCAGCACCGAGGTGAAGATCGTCGACGTGAGCGGCACCTCCGCGGAGGAGCTGCCGGTGGGCAAGGAGGGCGAGCTGTGGATCCGCGGCCCCCAGATCATGCGGGGCTACCTCAACCGGCCCGCCGAGACCGCGGACTGCCTCGACCGCGAGGGCTGGTACCACACCGGCGACGTGGGCTACGTCGACGACGACGGCTTCTTCTTCATCGTCGACCGCACCAAGGAGCTGATCAAGTACAAGGGCATGCAGGTGGCCCCCGCGGAGCTGGAGGCGCTGCTGCTCACCCACCCCGCGATCCTGGACGCGGCGGTGGTGCGCAAGGCCGACGAGGAGGCGGGCGAGGTGCCGAAGGCCTACGTGGTGCTGAAGCCCGACGAGGCCTCGAAGGCCGCCTCGGCCGACGCGATCATGGGCTGGGTGGCCCAGCGGGTGGCCCCGCACAAGCGCATCCGGCATCTCGAGTTCATCGAGCAGATCCCCAAGTCGGCCTCCGGCAAGATCCTGCGCCGGGTGCTGATCGACCGCGAGAAGGCCCGCTAGACGGAGCCGCCGGGCGCGGTGACGTCCGCGCGCCCGGCGGCCGCCGCGTCCGCTACCCCTCGTAGACCTTCTTCAGCTCCGCGGCCGCCCACTTCACCGCGTCCTCCGGGCTCGTGCCCTGCGCGGCCTTGGCGAACATGTCGGTGATGATGTACTTGGAGTAGGCCTCGGCCGCCTTCGCGCTGGGCGGGCCCGCGTAGCCGAACATCCGCGAGCCGCGCGGGGCGAGGCGGAACGGCTTGAGCGCCTCGTCCACCTTCTCCCACATCGGATGCTGCTCCCAGGAGACGGTGGCGCCCGCGCTGTAGCCGTTCTCGATCTCGAACCACTTGCCGAACTGGTCCTTGCCGTGGAACCACTTGAGGAACTCGCGGGCCGCGGTCTGGTTCTTGGAGTACTTCATGAGCCCGTGCGCGAAGGAGACCAGGTAGAGCGGGGTGGGGCCGTTGGGTCCGGCCGGGATCGCGAAGTGCTCGATGTCCCGGAACATCGGCTCGCCCTTCTCGTCCTTGACCTTGTCCGGATTGCGCTTGGCGAAGATGTAGATCGAGGCCCCGTTGTTGGTGGCCGAGATCTCCCCCGCGTGGAAGGCGCGGTTGTTGTTGGTGTCGTCCCACGCGAGCGCGCCCTCGTCGCAGGCGTCCTTCCAGAAGGCGGTCATCCACTTCACCGCCTCGAGCGCGCCCTTGCCGTTCAGCACCACCTTGCGGCCGGACGCGTCGGTCTCGGCCCCACCGAAGGTCCACAGGATCGGGTACGTCCACGCGGGCGCGTCGCCGAAGGTGTGACCCAGGGTCTGGCCGATCGGCCGGCCCTTCTTCTTGAGCGCGGTGCCGATCTTGCGGTACTCGTCGAGGGTCTTCGGCGGCTGGCTCGCCCCGACCTCCGCGAACCACGACTTGCGGTAGGAGGTGAGGATGCCGCCGGTCCCGTACGGCAGGGCCAGGCGCTGCTTGCCCACCTTGGTGGCCACGTCGCAGTGCGGGTAGTAGGCGCCCTGGTCCTTGGTCTTCCAGTCGCTCAGGTCAGAGAGGTCGACCAGCGCGTTCGCGTAGAGGTGCGGCCAGTTGTGGAGCATGAGGATCAGGTCGGGCCCGGTGCCGGACTGGACGGCGGCAGTGATGCGGGCCTGCAGGTCGTTGGCGTTGATGGTCTCGAAGGTGACCTCGACCTTGGTCTGCTTGGTGTACTCCGCGACCTGCCGCCGCACCTCGACGTCGCCTTCGGGGATGAAGTCGACCCAGTGCAGCAGGTGGAGCTTGGTGGTCTGGGCCAGGGCGGGCGCCCGGCGCGCGGCCAGGATGCCCTCGAGGCCCGCCGCGCCGGCGAGCGCGCCGGCCGCGAGGCCCGTCTTGAGGAACTGCCGTCGATCGTCCCGTCGGTCCATGGGGAACCTCCTCGTACCGAACCGGATCAGGGGAGCTGCGAAAGAGAGAAGGAGCGCGCGTCTAGGAACGCTAGGGAGGCCACCGCGGCACGGACGAACAGCGCCGGCCATCGCGGTGGTCGGAGCGGGCGGAGGAGACACATCCAGTGACCCGATCCAGGGGCATCGACTCCTCTCGCAGCGAGGGACGGAGCCCGAACGCGGGAACTCTGCGCCGGCCGCGGCCGGCTGTCAAGGGAGCCCACGCCCCGTGCTATAACTGCCGCCATGAACAAGATCGAGCGCGTGCGCGCGGCCCTCGCGGGCCGGCCGGTCGACCGGGCGCCCTTCACGGTCTGGTACCACTTCGGCACCCAGCACGCGCCCGCCGAGCGCGCCGCGCAGGTGCACCTCGAGTTCTTCGATCACTACGACCTCGACCTGCTCAAGCTCATGAACGACTACGACTACCCCGCCCCCGACGGGCTGGAGGTGGTCGCGAGCGCGGCGGATCTGGGCCGGCTCCAACCCTTCGATCCGGCCGCGACACCGATGGGCCGGCAGCTCCAGACGGTGGAGCTGGTGGCGCGCGCCCTGCGCGATCGCGCGCTGTTCGTGGACACCGTGTTCAACGCCTGGAACACGCTCAAGCGCAACCTGGTGCGCGACGCGATGCCGGCCCTGATGGCGGAGCAGCCGAAGGCGGTGGAGACCGCGCTCCAGATCGTGAACGACAACCTGCTCCGTTACGCGCAGGCCAGCCTGGCGCGCGGGGCGGCCGGCGTCTTCCTCTCGGTGCCCGCCACGCAGGAGAGCCTGACCCGCGAGCAGTACGAGCGCTTCATGCGGCCGTTCGACCTCGCGTTCCTGGAGGCCATCCGCGGCCGCGGCGAGTGCCACGTGCTGCACGCGCACGGCGAGCGCCTCTACTGGGACCGTCTCCTGGACTACCCGGTGCAGGCCATCTCCTGGGCCGACCGCAACGGCGGGCCGTCGATCACCGAGGCGCGGACGCAGACGCCACTCGCCCTGATGGCGGGGCTCGACCACGTGAAGTTCGTCGAGGTCGGAGCGGCCCGGGTGCGCGAGCAGGTCCGCCGGGCCCTCGCGGAGGGCGGAGCCACCCGGTTCATCCTGGCCCCCGGCTGCTCGCTGGCGACCTACGCCTACCCGCCGCTGATCCGCGCCGCTCGCGACGAGTCGGCCCGCCCCGCGCGCTGACGCCGCCCGGCCGCTTCCGGCCTTGGGTCGAGCGCTACCGACAAGGGGTAAATCCCTGCCTCCAGCACGGACTGCGCATCTCTAACTCCGCGACGGACCGAGCGGATTTCCCTGGAATGGGGATTGCTCTCCATCGGGGCCAGGAGGGCCCCGAATGACCCCGAGGCGGATGGTCCTGGCAGCAGCGCTGGCGCTGACCGTGGTGTTCCTGAGCCCGCTCGCGTACATGGCCGGCGAGCGCGCCGGTCTCTGGCTCACCAGCCCCACGGTGGAGTCCGTCCCGTCGCCGAGCGTGGACGACGCCGATCGGGACGCCGACTCCCCCATCGCGCGCAAGCCCGCGGTGCGCCCGGGGTTCGGCGAGATCTAGTCCTCGCGGCGCCTAGACCGTCACCACCAGCCCGTCGTACGCGCACTCCTCCGGCACCGCGCCGGCGTGCGCCAGCATCTCGCGGCTCATGTGGGTGAGGATGACCCGCCGGGCCCCCACCCCCTTCGCGTGGGCCACGATGTCCGGGTAGTTGAGGTGCCACTTCACCGGCTTGTCGTGAAAGTAGCACTCCGCGATCAGCAGATCGGCACCGCGCGCGGCGCGCGCCACGTCCTCCGTCCACTCGGTGTCGCCGGTGTAGGTCACCACGCGGCCGTCCACCTCGACCCGGAGCGCGGTGGGGCTGGTCTCCCGGGTATGTCGCGCGGGCTCGGGCGTCACCACCAGGTCGAGCACCGGGTGCGCACGGCCCGGCTCCATCGCGATCCATTCGAGCGGGAAGCGCGGGGTCATCGCGCCGGAGCCGGGGAAGAGCGCGTCGCGGATGGCGTCCATGCGCGGCCGCAGGTCGCGCGGCCCCGCGACGACGAGCGGCCGGGTGCGCCGGGCTCCCAGCATGGCGTCCATCAGGAGGAACGGGACGCCGCCGCAGTGGTCGCCGTGCAGGTGGGTGAGCAGGATGGCGTCGAGCGAGTTGTGGTCGACCCCCTGCTGGCTGAGCGCGATCAGCGACGAGGCGCCGAAGTCGATGGCGAAGCGCGAGCGCGGCCCGTCGACGACGATGCAGGTCTGGAACCGACCACCGCTGCCGAACGAGTCCCCCGAGCCCACGAAGCGAACGGTCAGGCCCATGGCCCCCATGCTACGCGAAAAAGCTGGTCCCCCGCGCCCACGCCCTGAGAGGATGCCGGCGTGCGGGCCTTCGACCGGACGTTCGGCGCCGGCTTTCTCGCCACCGTCCCCGCCGCGCCGGGCGTGTACCGCTTCCACGACGCGACGGGCGGGCTGCTCTACATCGGCAAGGCCGCCAACCTCCGCCGACGGCTCGCGCAGTACCGCCTGACCGGGCGCCGGAAGAAGGAGCGCAAGCGGCGGGCGCTGGTGCGGGCCGCGGCCCGCATCACCTGGGAGGTGTGCGAGTCGCCGCTGGCCGCCGCGCTCGCCGAGATCCGTCTCATCCAGGCCCTGCGGCCGCCGCGGAACGTGGCGAGCGCCTACTCGTTCCTCTACCCGTTCGTGGGGCTCCGGGCCGAAGGCGACGAGCTCTACTTCTGTCTGACCACTTCACCTGCCGCCTACCCCGCCGTCGAGTTCCACGGCGCGTTCCGCTCGCGCGACGTCACCCGCGAGGCGTTCTTCTGCCTGATGGACCTCCTGCGGTACGTGGGGCATCCGGTGCCGCGCCATCGCTGCCGTCGCCTGGGCGCGGCGCGCCACTCGGTGGTGCGCGGCTTTCGCCGCCTGCCCGCGGGCGCGGCGGAGGCCTGGGCCGCGCTCCTGCGCGGCGAGTCACGAGCGGCGCTGGAGACCCTCGCCCTGCGACTGGTGGACCACGCGGGGGCGCGCGCCCGTCGAGGGGAGATCCATGCCGCACTGCGCGTCATCGCCCGCTTCTTCGAGGAGGAGGCCTCCGCCCTGGCCCGGGTGAGGCTCGCCACCGGCTTCCCGGACTATCCGGTCCCTCAGCTCGCGCGGGACCTGCTCTTCACGCAGACACGCCTGCAGTGACGGGCCTTGTCAGAGACTCGTCTCGCCCGCGTAACTCTGAAACTTCGTCACACCGCTAAACACGCGTCACCACGGGCGAAATAGGCTGGCACCAGTGGTGCATACTCGTTGGGCATGGCTGCCGAACCCTCCATCCGCCGGATCCTCGTGGTCGATGACGACGACGACCTTCGCGAGGTCCTCACCACCGCGCTCGCCCGCGAGGGCCACTGCGTGGACGGGGCCTGCGACGGGGCGGAGGCCCTGGCCCTCCTGGAGCGGCAGCCCTACGACCTCGTCCTGAGCGACCTGCGGATGCCCGGCACCGACGGGCCGTCGCTCTACGAGACGCTGCGCACGCGCCACCACTTTCCGGTGCGCTTCGCCACCAAGCTGCCCCGGGTGATCTTCATGACCGGCAACGCGGCGGAGCACGCCGACTTCCTTCGCGGGACCACCGATCCCATCCTGGAGAAACCCTTCCCTCTGCGCGTGGTCCGGCAGATGGTCAGCGTGCTGCTCAACGCCAGCGCGTCCTAGCTCCTCCGGAGCCCGGGGCGCGCAAGCCCACCGCCATGCGACTCGGCCCCAAGATCTTCCTCGTCTCCGCCCTCGCGATCGTGGCCCTGTCCACCGCGGTGGGATGGAGCCTCCACACCGTCCAGCGGCTGGTCTCGGTCAATCAGACGATCGTCAGCCGCTCGGTGCCCGCCCTGCGGCTGCAGGGTGAGCTGCGCGAGACCCTCCACGGCCTGGTCCGCCTCGAGACGCGCGCGCTCGTGCTCGCGGACCGCGACTACGCGCGGGCGTGGGCCGAGCGGGCCGACCGGATGCAGCAGGGGCTGCGCGAGCTCGACGAGCACCTCGCGACCGTGGACGAGCGGACCGCCCTGGCCGCCACCGGGACCGCGTTCGAGAGCTACCGGTCCCTCGTCGAGGAGGAGCGCCGGCTCCTCGCCCGGGCGCAGCCGGGCTCTGCGCTGCGGCTGGCCGAGGGACCCGCGCGCGAGGCCACCGGCCGGGTCGAGGCCGAGCTCGCCTCGATGACCGCGGCCACCGAGGCCGCGCTGGCCCGGAGCCAGGCCCGCGCCCGCGCGCTCGAGGAGTGGACGTGGCACGCGGTTGCCGCCGCGCTCATCACGAGCCTGGCCCTGGCCCTGGCCGCCAGCGTGTACCTGTCATTCCGCATCACGCGCTCGCTGCGCCGCCTCTCCGCCGCCACCGCCACCCTGGCTGCCGGCACGTGGACCGGTCCGCTGGCGGTGCCGGACCGCGACGAGATCGGCGAGCTGAGCCGCGCCTTCGACCGCATGGCGGAGCGGCTGCGCCAGGTCGACGATCTCAAGCAGGAGTTCTTCTCCCACGTCTCGCACGACCTCCGCAATCCCCTCGCCTCCATCCGCCTCGCGGCCGAGACCCTGCAGGAGCGGGCCCGACGCTCGGGCGACCCCCGCGCGCTCCGCCTCACCCAGCTCATCGAGGCCAGCGCCGCGCGCATGCTCGGCATGGTGAACCAGATCCTGGACTTCACCCGCCTGCGCGTGCTCGCGGTGCCGCTCGAGACCCGACCCCTCGATGCGCGGGAGGTCGTCAGCCGCGCGATGGAAGAGCTGCGCCCGGTCGCGGACGCCAAGCGGATCCGGCTCAGCCTCGACGCCGACGGGCAGAACTTCACGGTGCAGGGCGAGGAGGGCAGCCTCGTACGGGTGGTCATCAACCTGCTCGGCAACGCGGTGAACTTCACCGGGACCGACGGGACCATCACCCTCAAGCTGGCCGAGGCCGGCGAGCGCGTCCGCCTGCAGGTGCAGGACACCGGCGTCGGCATCCCCCGCGAGGCGCTCGCGTCGATCTTCGAGCCTTACCACCAGGCCCACGGCCGGCGTCAGGGCAGCGGTCTCGGGCTGGCGGTGGTGAAGGGCGTGGTGGAGGCCCATAAGGGGACGGTGTCGGTCGACTCCACCCCGGGCGTGGGCAGCTGCTTCACGATCGAGCTGCCCCGCAAGAGGGCGGCCGCGTGAGCCGAGCGCTCCGCGCCCTGCCCGCGCTGCTCCTGCTGGCGGGCTGCGCCGCCACCCGGCCCGCTCCTTCGGCCGTCGAGCTCGGCCCGAGCCGCCCCGCACCCGCCGCGCGCATGGTGGCCTACGCCGACGAGCTGGCCCAGCGGGGCGAGGCCCGCGAAGCCCTCCTCACCTACGAGCGAGTGGTACGGGACTATCCCGCCGATCCCGCGACGCCGGGTGCGCTCTATGGCCTCGGTCGCGTGCAGGCCTCGGCCACGAGCCCGGTCCGCAACTACCGCGCCGCCCAGGCCGCGTTCACCCGGCTCCTGGTCGAGCATCCGGGGAGCCGCTGGGACGCCGACGCGCGCGCCTGGAAGGTGGTCCTGGGCGATCTGCTGGCGCGCGACGAGGAGACCGCGCGCCTCCGGTCCCAGCTCGAGCTGCTGCGGCGCACCGACCTCGAGCTCGAGCGCCGGCGCTAGCCGGCGAGACGCCGGCGGGGACGGGCGCTCGCCCGTCCCCGCCGGAGCCAGAACTGGCGACGGGTGCCCCCGCACCCGCCGCCCGCGCCCAGGACGATCAGCGGATCGCCGCCGCCTGGACGCGCAGGTTGTTGATGACGTCCCGCACGCCCTTCACTTCCCGGGCAATCTGCTCCGCGCGCGTCCGCATCTCCGGGCTCGGCACCGTGCCGTTCAGGGCCACCACACCCTGGTTGGTGTCCACGTCGATCCGGGTCACGGTGCTGATCTTCTCTGCCGCGAGCTTCGCCTTCACCTTCGTGGTGATCCCGGCGTCGTCGATGTTCTCGCCGAGCGTGCGGCCGGTCGTGGACTGACAGGCCGCCAGCAGGACCATCACCCCGAGGATCGTCAGCGCCAGCCGCAGTACGCTCGGACGTCGCATCAGGTCGCTCTGCCGCTCGCTCTTCACGTCCGTCCCTCCATCCCCTCCATCGTGTGATGACCACTTGCGGGCGGGAGAGAGCAAGGACTGTGCCCGCGTGCGGCGGGCGCCGGGTGCGGCCCTGACGCGCGTGGAGCGGCCGATGCGGGCGGCCGCGTCGCGGACGCGAAGGGGCAGGCGCACCCGATTACCGGGTAAGACGTGCGGAGGGCGCGCCGGCGGCCGGGGCCGTGACGAGCGTGGCGCAATAGCGCCCCGCCGTGGACGCCCCACGATGCATGAGGGTGATCGGCCGCTTGACAGGGTCATGACACCGGCGCAGTATCGCGCCGGCCGCGACGGCGTCGTCCGCGCCCACAGCACCGCCCGCGAACGGGTCAAGGGGGCACCATGACGAGCGACAGGAGCGAGCTCAGGGCCGACGCGCACAGTATCGAGCCCATTCCCGAGTCCGACAAGGACTCCACCGGCCCCCAGCAGATGTGGATCTGGGCCGGGGCCAACATCGCCCCCATCAACTGGGCCCTGGGCGCCCTCGGCATCGTCCTCAAGCTCGGCCTCTGGGAAACCATCGCGGTGATCGTGCTGGGCAATCTGGTGGGCTGCGCCATCTTCGGCGCCTTCACGGTGATGGGGCACAAGACCGGCGTGAACCAGATGGTGCTCAGCCGCTCCGCGTTCGGGCGGCGGGGGGCGTACCTGCCGAGCGCGCTGATGTTCCTCATGACGCTCGGGTGGATCGGGGTCAACACCTACTTCCCGGTGAAGATCGCGGTGGCGATCCTGGGCCAGTTCGGCCTCGGGGACACCTGGCTCACCAACTTCCTGGTGGTGACGGTGGTGATGGTGATCCAGGTCCTCATCGGCATCTACGGCTTCTACGCGATCCGCACCTTCGAGAAGTACACGGTGCCGGTCACGGTGCTCATCATGGCCCTCATGAGCGTGCTGGCCTGGACCCGGCCGGGTGTCGTGAACTGGGGGCTCACGAGCACGCTGCCGCCCGCGGCCCACTTCGCGATGCTGACCCTGCTGACCACCGCCGTCGGCGTCGGCTGGGGCATCTCGTGGGTCACCTGGGCCTCCGACTACTCGCGCTTCGTCCCGCGTGCGGCCCCCTCGGCCTCGGTGTTCTGGTACAGCTACGTCGGCATGTTCGTGCCCTCGGTGTGGCTCGCCATCCTGGGCGCCACCATCGCGAGCACCACCCTCGACACCGACCCGGCCAGGATGGTGAGCGCGGTCTTCGGCGGCCTCACGAGCCTCCTCGTGCTCCTGCTCGTGCTGCACGGCCCGGTGGCCACCAACATCCTCAACGTGTATTCGGCCGCGCTGGCCGCCCTCAGCATGGGCCTGCGCCTGTCCCGCACCGCGGTCGCCCTCGTGGCGGGAATCGTGGGCTACCTGGTGACGATCTACTTCATCTCACAGCCTTCCTTCGCCAGGGCCTTCGACAACTGGATGATCAGCCTGCTGCTCTGGATGAGCCCGTGGGCCGGCGTGGTGATGGCGGACTTCTTCATCGTGCGGCGGCGCCGGATCGACGTGGCCGAGCTCTACCGGGAGCCCGAGCGGAGCTCCTACGGTGACGTCAACTGGGGCGCGATCGTCGCCTTCGTGGTGGGGCTGGTGGCGGGCTGGTCCGTCGAGGACGGGCTGGTGCCGGCGCTGCAGGGGCCGATCTCGACCAGGCTGCTGGCCGGCGCGGATCTGAGCTGGCTGGTGGGCATCGTGGTCGCGGGAGGCCTCTACCTGGCCCTCGGCCGGCGGACGGAGCCGGCGCGGCTGGCCCAGGCCGTGCGCGGCGGACGCTAGGGACCGCACGGTGGACGAGTTCCTGCGTGCCGCCATCGCGGAGGCCGAGGCCGGCCTCGCCGAGGGCGGCATCCCGATCGGATCGGTGCTGGTACACCGGGGTCGCATCATCGGGCGCGGGCACAACCGGCGGGTGCAGAAGGGCAGCGCGATCCTGCACGGCGAGAGCCCTGTGGGCGGAGGACATCGGAGAGTAGCGGACGGATCCCGGCGTGGCCGGACGACGGCCGCGCCGGGGCTCAGCGCGACCAGGGCAGCGGGGTGTCTGCGCTCCAGGCGTCCGGGCGGACGCCGAAGGCCTCGATGAAGCGCTGCCAGCCCGACGCCACCGTCAGGGCCGCGCCCAGCTCCAGGATCTCGCCCTCGTCGAAGTGACGGCGCAGCTCCGCGTAGAGCGCGTCGTCGATCTCGGGTCGCTCGCCGGCCAGGCGATCGGCGAGCCGGAGGGCGGCCACCGTCCGGGCGGGCAGCCCCGTGCGCTCCAGGTCACCGAGCGCCTGCTGCACCTCGTCCTCGCCGAGCCCCTTGCGCACCAACGATGCGCTGCGCGCGAGGCTTCAGTGGACGCACCGGTTCTTCTGGGCGAGCCGGACCCGGCAGAGCTCGAGCATCCTCGGATCGAGACTCGAGCCGCCCGCGTAGATGAAGGACACCCACGAGAGAAACAGGTCGAGCACCGCGGGCCGGCGCGCGAGGGTGAGGAAGAGGTTGTCGTCCCGGTAGGCCTTGGCCAGCCAGACCTCGAGGCGCCGGCGCAGCGCCGGATCGAGCGACGCGGGGTCCGCCTTGGGCAGCCGGCCGTGCTCGTTGGCCATGCCGCGGTCAGTCTAGCACGGGGCCGGAGGCGCGGATCTGACGCACGCAGCGGGCGCGCCCGATCAGCCCAGCATCCAGTGCCCGCCGTCGACGCTGATGGTCTGGCCGGTGATGTAGCCCGCGTCGTCGGAGGCGAAGAACACCACCGCGCGCGCCACGTCCTCCGGCGCGCCGAGCCGGCCGAGCGCGATGGAGTCGACCACCCGCGCCTGGCCGGCGGCGCCCATCGCCTCCCACTGCGCCTCGGTGGCGGGGTTCGTGCGCATGAAGCCCGGCGCGATCGAGTTCACCCGGATGCCGTGGCGGCCCAGCTCGCGCGCGGTCTGCCGCGTCAGCCCGATCAGACCCGCCTTGGCGCTCGCGTAGGCCTGGATGCCGGTCAGGCTGTAGGAGCGCCCCGCCCCCGAGGAGATGTTCACGATCGCCCCGCGCCCGGCCCGCTTCATGGCCGGCGCCACCGCGCGCGTGAAGTGAAACGCCCCGTCGAGGTTGACCGCGAAGATCTCGCGCCACGCCTCGTCGGTCACCTGCTCCACCGGCTGCATCACCTGCCCCGAGACGCCGCCCGCGGTGTTGACGAGCACGTCGATCCGCCCCGCCGCGACCTCCACCCGCCCCACGAAGTCGCCCACCGCGCGCGAGTCGCGCACGTCCACCGTCGCCCCGCTCCCCGCCCCCGCCCGCGCCGCGTTCACCACCGCCACCGTCGCCTCCAGCGCGGGGGCCCGCACGTCGCACGCCCACACCGCGGCGCCTTCCTGGGCCAGCGCCACCGCGATGGCGCGTCCGATGCCGTGCGCGGCGCCGGTGACGATCGCGGTCCGTCCCGCCAGGCGCACGGCTAGAGCTGCCCGCGGAGCCGCGGGTCGAGGGCGTCGCGGAGGCCGTCGCCCAGCAGGTTGAAGCCGAGCACCGCGAGCATGATGGCGAGACCGGGCACGGTGGTGATGTGGGGTGCGACCAGCAGGAAGTCGCGCCCGCTCGACACCATGAGCCCCCACGAGGGCGTGGGCGGCTGGGCGCCCAGGCCCAGGAACGAGAGCGCGGCCTCGACCAGGATGGCGTTGGCCATGAAGAGCGTGGAGTAGACGATCACGCTCGGCAGGACGTTCCGCAGCACGTGGCGGACGAGGACGCGCGCGCCGGTGGCGCCCAGCGCCCGGGCGGCCCGCGCGTACTCCGAGTCGCGCGCGGTGAGCACCGCGGAGCGCACGAGGCGGGTGGCGGTGGGCGCGCCCCAGATGCCCACCGCGATGGTGGTGTTGAGGACGCCCGGACCGAGGGCGGACACCACCGCGATGGCCAGCAGGAGGTAGGGGAACGCGAGCAGGATCTCGACGGCTCGCATGATCAGGGCGTCGACCCAGCCGCCCACGAAGCCGGCCACGCTGCCCAGGGTGAGCGCCACCGCGAGCGCGATCGCCACCGAGAGGCCGCCGACCAGCAGCGCGACCCGGCTGCCGTAGATGAGCCGCGAGAGGATGTCGCGTCCGAACTCGTCGGCCCCCAGGAGGAACTTGCCGCCCGGCCGCGCCCGCTTCTCGATCAGGCTCTGCTTGGCCGGATCGGCCGGCGCGAGCCAGGGGGCGCCGGCCGCGGCGATCACCAGCAGCCCGACCACGACCAGCCCCGCCATCGCGAGCCGGCTCTTGCGGAAGCGCTGCCACGCGTCCGCGGAGAGCGTCGCCCGCACGGGCGCCCCCGCCGGGCCCGTGAACGTCGCCGCCGCCCCGGCCGCCACCCGGCCTAGCCCTGGCGGGCCACGCGCGGATCGAGCGCGCCATACGCCAGATCCACCACGAGATTGATCAGCACGAAGGCGAGCGCGAACACCAGCACCGCGCCCTGCAGCAGGACGTAGTCGCGCGCGAAGATCGCCTTGACCATGAGGCGGCCGAGGCCCGGCCACGCGAACACCGTCTCGGTGAGGACCGCGCCGCCCATGAGCTGGCCCGCCTGCAGCCCCAGCAGGGTGAGAATCGGGATGGCCGCGTTGCGGAGGGCGTGCTTGGAGACGACCAGCCGCTCGGCCACCCCCTTCGCTCGCGCGGTGCGCACGTAGTCCTCGCGCAGCACCTCGAGCACGCTCGAGCGGGTCATGCGCGCCACCATCGCCACCGACGGCAGGGCCAGCGTGATCGCGGGCAGCACGAGGTGGCCGAGGGAGCCGGCTCCGCCCACGGGCAGCCACGGCAGCCACAGGGCGAAGCACACGATCAGCACGAGGCCGGTCCAGAACACCGGCATGGAGAGCCCGAAGAGCGAGCCCACGCGGGCCACCGCGTCGAAGACGGAGTTGGGCCAGACCGCGGAGACCACACCGGCGGCCACCCCCACGAGGGCGGCCAGGCAGAGGGCGGCCGCCGTCAGCTCGAGGGTGGCGGGCCACGCGTCGCCCAGCTCGTCGACCACCGGGCGGTTCTGCTGGATGGAGCGGCCGAGATCGCCGTGAGCCACGTGCCCCACGTAGGCCGCGTAGCGGACCAGCAGCGGCTTGTCGAGTCCCAGGTAGTCGCGCAGCCGCGCCACCGCCTCCGGGGTGGCGTGCTCGCCCAGCATGAGGGCCACCGCGTCGCCCGGGATCAGGTCCACCGTGAGCATGACCACGAACACCACCCCGAGCAGCACCGGCACCGCCAGCAGCAGCCGGCGCGCCACGAAGGTCAGCACCGCGGTCCCGCCGGTCCTACTTGTCGAGCCAGACCTTTCCCAGCCAGAGGTTGTACTCGACGGGGTGGATGGTGAAGCCCTTGACCCCCGCCCGCGTCACCACGATCTCCTTGGTGTTGTAGACCGGGATCCACACCATCTCGCGGGCCAGGATGTCCTGCGCCTCACCGTATTGCTTCTCGCGCTCGGTCTGGTTCAGGTTGCGCCGCGCCAGCTCCACGAGCGAGTCGACCCTGGCGTTCGCGTAGCGCGAGGTGTTCCACCCGGTGGGCGGCACCTGCTTGCTGTGGAAGAGGGCGTACAGCGAGTAGTCGGCGTCCGCGTTCGACGTCACCCAGCCCAGGGTGAACATGTGGTCCTTGAATCCGGCGGAGCGGAACTGGGTGAAGACGGTGGCCCACTCGAGGAACTGCACCTTGGCCTCGACCCCGACCTCCTTCAGCATGGCCTGGATCGCCTCGGTGATCTCGCCGTCCTTGGGGTAGCGTCCGCGGGCCGCGAGCCAGGAGAGCGAGAGCCGCTGCCCGCCCTTCTGGAGGATGCCGTCCGGCCCCGGGGTCCAGCCGGCCTGCGCCAGCAGGGCCTTGGCCTTGGCGCGATCGAACGGGTACAGGCGGTCGAGCTGCATGTCCTTGAAGCCGAACACGCTCGGGGCCAGCACCCCGCGCGCGGCCACCGCGGAGCCCTCCAGGATGTTGTCCAGGATCGCCTTGCGGTCCACCGCGAACAGCAGCGCGGTGCGGACCCGCACGTCGTCGAGCGGCGGCACCGCCGCGTTCATGCCCGCGAACACCACGCGGCCGCCCACCACCTCGTGCACCGTGTACTTGGGGTCGCGCTTGATGGCCGCGAGCTGAGCCGGGGCCGGGAGCAGCACCATGTCCGCGTCGCCGGTCTGGAGCGCGATCATGCGCGCGCCCTCCTCGGGCACGACCTTGAAGATCACCCGGTCGAGGAGGGCCTTGTCGCCCCAGTAGTCGGGATTGCGCTCCAGGATCACGTGGGTGTTGGTCTTCCACTCCACGAAGCGGAAGGGCCCGGTGCCGACCGGGGCGCGGCTGAAGCCCTCGCCCATCTTCTGCACCGCGGTGGGCGAGACGATGCCGGTGCAGTACATGGCCAGCGTGCGCAGGATCGGCCCGTAGGGCTCGCGGGTCATCACGTCCACGGTGAGATCGTCCACCACCTCCGCGCCCGCGAGGGGACCGGCCAGGCTCGCCCAGCGGGCGGGCGGGTTCCCGCGCAGCGCCCGCTCGAACGTGAACTTCACCGCCGCCGCGTTCAGCGGGGTGCCGTCGTGGAACTTCACCCCCGGGCGCAGCTTGAAGCGCACCTTGGTGGGCGACATCACCTCGTAGGAGGCGGCCAGCGCGGGGCGGATCTGCATCTTCTCGTCGAGGGTGAGCAGCGGCTCCAGCATGTTGAAGTAGACCCACGCCCCCGGCGCGGTGGTCTCGAGCTGCGGATCGAGCGAGACCGGGTCGGTGGGCCGCACGATGGTGAGCGTGCCGCCCGCCTTCTGGGCCGCGGCGGGAGCGGGCACGGCGAAGCCGACCGCGACGGCCAGGATGAGGGCGGCCAGAGATGCCACTGCGGCGCGGGTACGCGTCATGGGCGGGTCTCCTTTTCCACCAGGGTGACGAGGGGATCCAGGTTGCGCCAGTCCATCGCGCGGCGCCCGTCCTCGAGGTCGCGGATCAGCTCGGTGAGCCGGCAAGTGAGCGGCGTCGCCACTCCGAGGGCCAGGCCCTTGCGGGCGAGCATGCCGAGCTGGCCGTCCACCTCGGTCTTGCGCTTGCGCACCGCGAGGTCGCGCCAGATGCCGGTCTTGGTCTTGGTGTGCTGCCGGTAGTGTGCGGCGATGGCGGCCATCGCGCGGTCGACCGCCGCCGCGTCGCCCGCGAGGGCCGCGCGGTACCACGCGGGGTCGAACTCGTCGAAGGGCAGGACGCGCACCCCCGCCTTGTCGGCCACCGCGAGCCCCTCGCCCACCACCCCGACCAGCGCGCGCTTCACGCCGGGGCTCCGCTCCACCACCTCGTACACGTGGGCGTCCACGAGAGCGGTGGCGAAGAGCAGCGCGCCGTAGATGAGCTTGGCCCACTTGTAGCCCCAGATGTTGTCGGTGACCGGGGTCTCCTCGACCGCGCTCAGGAGCGCGGCCAGCTCGCGCACGCGGGGCGTGTCGCGGCCGTCCAGCTCGCCCAGCACGAAGGCGCCGTGGCCGCCGTGCCGGATGCGGCCGGGCGCGATCCAGTCCGCGGCCCAGTTCACGAGGCAGCCCACGGTGCGCCCGGCGCCGACGGAGGCCGCGATCTGCTCCTCGCTGAGCCCGTTCTGGAGCGAGACGATGGTCCCGCCGGGCGCGAGGCGCGGGGCGAGATCGCGCAGGGCCTCGGCGGTGTGGTGGCTCTTCACCGCGAGGAGCACGAGGCCGAGGTCGCGGCCGAGCCGGTCGGGGGTGACCGCGGGCACCCGCGCGGTGACCGCTCCGTCGCCGCGCTCGATCGTGATGCCCGTGGTGTTGATCGCCTCGACGTGCGCGACCGCGCTGTCGACCAGCAGCACGTCGTGGCCGGCGCGCGCGAGAGCCGCGCCGGTGGTGCCGCCGATGGCGCCCGCCCCGTACACCGTGATCGTCATGGGCCCCTCAAGTACCACAGGGGCCGAAGCGGCGTCAACGCGTGTGGGGATTCCGCGCGTCCACGCGCCGTGCTATGGTCCGGGGCCCACATCCCGCCACGCGAAGGAGAAGGCCATGGAGACGATCCAGATGAGCCGGCAGGAGATCGAGCAGCGCACCGGGCGCTTCGCGGCGCTCCAGCCCATGGAGTTCATGAAGACCGACACCACCGTCTCCCAGGCGGCCAAGGACATCATCCTGGCGCGCACCCTGATGCCAGTGGTGCTGGAGCGCACCCAGTCGGCCTTCGGCCACGACGCGCCCATCTACGACGCGGCCGGGCTCACCATGTTCATCTCCATCATGCCGCCCGGACAGGGACCGTGCCTGCACGCGCACGTGAAGACCTTCGAGACCTTCATCGTGCTGGAGGGAAAGCTCGAGTTCTCCCTGAACGACGACGGGGCCGAGAAGATCGTGCTGAACCGGTGGGACACCTTCTCGTGTCCGCCCGGCGTCAATCGCGGCTTCCGCAACGTGGACACGAAGGACAGCGTGCTGCTCACGATCATCACCGGGGGCATCAACGACCGGAACGACATCGGGCTGCCGCCCGCGGTGGCCCGTCAGATCGAGGCGGTGGACCCGCACGCGCTCGAGGTGTTCACGACCAAGCTGGGCCTCCGCTTCGACGCGGGGCCGGAGGTGTGAGGGCATCCCTGCACCGCCCCTCGCCCTCCACCGCCCCTCTCCACCACCCCTCACCCTGCCCTCTCCCCTGAGGGGAGAGGGGGATGAGGAGGCCGGGGCTCCTCTGAGCGGGGGGGTCAGGCCTTGCGGAAGCGGTGGATTCCGTCCTCGCCCACGACAAGACTCGCGTGTCCCTGGGCCTCGAGGAAGTGCAGGTGCGCCACCGTCTCCCCGATCGCGAACCCGAGCTGGTGGGCGTCGAGCTGGCGGCGGAAGAGCACCGGCACCAGGTCGTGGGCGGTGCGCGGCTCGGCGAGCGCGTCGATGGTCTCGCTCAGCCGCTCGTCGTGGTGATGCTGCAGGTAGTCGAGCCGGCGGTGCAGCCCGCGGAACGGCAGCCCGTGCGACGGCAGCACCAGCGTCGACTCGGGCAGCGGCCGGAAGCGGCCGAGCGAGTCGAGGTAGAGCTTGAGCGGGTTGCCGTGCGGCTGGTCCGGCCACACGCTCACGTTGGTGGTGATCTTGGGCAGCACCTGATCGCCCGAGATCAGCACGTTGGCCTCCGGAGAGAAGAGGCACGCGTGCTCCGGGGCGTGGCCCATCACCGTGAACGCGTGCCACGCCCGGCCGCCGATGGTGACGACGTCGCCCTCGCGCACCGCGCGGAAATCCGGCGCCACCGACGGCACCAGCTGACGGAAGTGGTTGCCGCGCCCCCGGAAAGCCTCCACCTGCGCCTCCGGCACTCCGTGGCGGCGGTAGTGGTTGAGCCGCTTCTCGGTCTCGTTGCCGCCCATCCCCTGCCACGCGAGCTGGGCCATGAGCCACTCGGCCTGGGGGCACCACAGCTCGACCCCGAACCGCTGGGCCAGCCAGTCCGCGTTGCCGATGTGGTCCGGATGGAAGTGGGTGACCAGCACCCGGCGGATGGGCCGCTCGCGCAGCTCGCCCGCGAAGAAGCCCTCCCACAGAGCGCGGGTCGGCGGCAGCCCCACCCCGGTGTCGACCACCGTGACGCCGTCGCCGTCCTCCAGCAGCCACAGGTTGATGTGGTTGAGCTGGAACGGCAGCGGCATCCGGATCCAGCGGATGCCGGGCGCGACCTCGATGCTGGCGCCGCCTTCCGGCGGCTCGGGCCAGGGATGCACGAGCCCGGGGGCGGGCGCGGCCAGCGGATGCTCGGGCTCGGGGCTCATGGGCCGATCACTTCTTCCGGTACACGTTGAGGCCGATCTTCTCCTCGCGCTCGGGGACGGTGACGTTGCCCTCCGTCGACGCGACGATGATGGTCTTGCCGGAGGAGGAGGGGCCGAACTCCTTGGACAGGTCCACCGTGATGGTGAGGATGTTGCCCGCGAGGCTCATCTCGACGTTCTTCATCGGCGATCTCCCATCGTCCAGCTTCCGTTATCGGCATCCGGCGCCCGGCGGACGGCGCCGGTGAATGCTCCCGTATCGTCCATGATATGCCACCGACCTAGCCGGGGCGGGAAGAACGGCGGGCCGGCGGCGTACGCCGCCACATCGGATTGGTCGCGGCCGGGCTCGCGCCGACGAGGTCGTCTTCCCGCCCCGGCCCGGGCACCCTACTCCACGGGCGCGGGCAACGGTGCGACGCGCTCGCCCTCGCTCTCTCCGTCCGAGCGCGGGGAGGGCGGATCCACCCGCACCCGGCGCATGAGGGGCAGGAACAGGGGCACGATCGAGAAGAGGATGGCGAGCAGCCAGAAGTCGTCCGAGTAGGCCAGCACCTGCGCCTGCGAGACCGCGTCGTGGTAGAGCATGCTCAGCGCCTGCCGCTGCGCGGTGAACTGGTCGCTCCCCTGCGACAGGAAGTGGCTGGTCCACCGCCCGAGCCGGTCCTGGGTGGCGGGGTCCCACACCGTCACGTGGCTCACGATCTGCTGCTGGTGGAACTGACTGCGCTGGGCCAGGAGCGTGGTGGCGAGGGCGATGCCCACGCTGCCCCCCAGATTGCGGAGCACGTTGTAGGCGGAGGTCGCGTTGACGAGCTTGTCCTTCCGGATCGTCGCCAGGGTCAGGGTCGAGAGGGGCACGAAGATGAAGCCGAGCGCGAAGCCCTGGATCACCCGCGGCAGGGTGAGCGTCCAGTAGTCCATGTCGAGGGTGAGGTTCGACATCATGTAGAGGCTCACCGCGTTGACCAGGCAGCCGAAGGTCAGGAGCGCGCGCTGATCTACCCGGGTGACCAGGCGGCCACACAGGATCAGCGAGAACATGTTGCCGACCCCGCCCGGCGCGAGCACCAACCCCGAGGTCAGCGCGTCGTAGCCCAGGAGCTTCTGGGAGTAGAGCGCGAGCAGCACCATGCTGGAGAACATGCCGAGGCCGATGAGGGAGATGAAGGTGGCCCCGAAGGCGAAGTTGCGGTCGGTGAACACGGCCAGGTCGAGCACCGGATCCCGTGCGGTGAGCTCGCGGACCACGAAGCCCACCAGGGCCACCGCCGCGATCATCGCGAGGCTCACGATCAGGCTGGAGTCGAACCAGTCCTCGCGCTCGCCGCGGTCGAGGAACAGCTGGAGACAGCCGAAGCCCACCACCATCAGCACCAGCCCCGGCCAGTCCACGCGGGCGGGCTTGCGCAGGTAGGGCGGGTCGAACAGGCAAGCGCTCGCCATGAAGAAGCCGAGCAGCCCCACCGGCAGGTTGATGTAGAAGATCCAGCGCCAGGACCAGTTGTCGGCGATGTAGCCGCCGAGGGTGGGGCCGATGATCGGCCCCATCATGAAGCCCACCCCCCACACCGCCATCGCGAGGCCGCGCTGGCCGAGGGGGAAGATCTCCCACAGGATCGCCTGGGAGAGCGGAATGATCGGTCCGCCCCCGATCCCCTGGAAGATGCGGGCCAGGATCAGAAAGGTGAGGTTCGGGGCCATGCCGGAGAGCACCGAGCTCACCGTGAACAGCACGCAGCAGATCAGGAAGAAGCGCTTGCGGCCCAGCACGCCCGCGAGCCAGCCGGTGGCGGGGATGATGACCGCGTTGGCCGCGAGGTAGGAGGTGATGACCCACGACACCTCCTCGAGGCCGGCGGACAGCGAGCCCTGCAGGTGCGGCAGCACCACGTTGGTCACGCTGGTGTCGAGCACCTGCATGAAGGCCACCACCATCACCGACAGCGTGATGGCCCACTTGCGGGCGGAGGAGATCGGGGCCGCGTCGGCGGGCTGGCTCATCGCGCCGCCCCCGGCTAGCGCACCCGGATGACGACGTACGCCGACATCCCGGCCCGCAGGGTGTTGTGGGCTCCGATCTCGCGGGGGTCGAGGCGGATCTTCACCGGGATGCGCTGCACCACCTTCACCCAGTTGCCGGTGGCATTCTCGGGCGGCAGCAGGGAGAAGCGCGAGCCGGTGCCCGCGCTCAGCGAGTCCACCGTGCCATGGAAGACCTCGCCGGGGAAGGTGTCGATCTCCACGGTGGCCGGCATGCCGGGCCGCACCCGCGAGAGCTGGGTCTCCTTGAAGTTCGCCACCACCCACACGTCCTGGAGCGGCACGATGGCCAGCAGCGGCTGGCCCATCTGCACCACCTGCCCCACTTCCACGCTCTTCTTGGAGACCACTCCGTCGCCGGGGGCGCGCACCTCCGCGTGGGCGAGCTGCAGCTCCGCGAACGCGAGGTCGGCCTGGGCCTGGCTGAGGGCGGCGGCGGCCCGCTCGATCTCCGCCTCCTTGACGATGACCTGCCGGCGCTGGCTCTCGACCCGGCCGAGCACCGCGCGCGCCTCGTTGATGCGCTGCTTGGCCTGGCTCACCGCGAGGATGCGGCTGGTGAGCGCGGCCTCCGCCTGCTGCGTCTCCTTCTCCGCCATCGCGAGCCGCCGCTGCGTCGCCTCCAGCGTGGCCGCCGAGGTACCCGCCGCCATCTCCGCCTGGTCGAAGTCGCGCTGCGAGACGAAGCCGCCCTGCAGCAGCTTCTGCATCCGCTCCTTCTCGCGGGAGGTCTGCCGCTGGGTGGACTGCGCGCCGGTCACCTCCGCGCTCATGGCCGCCACCGCCGCGTGCTTGGCCTCGAGCGTGGCGCGCGTCTCCGCCACCGCGGACTGCGCCGCCTGCTCCGCGACCCGGGCCGACTCCAGGGTGGCGCGCGCCTCGTCCACCTGGGCCGCGGTGGTCTCGCGAGTGAGCTGGGTCTCGGAGCGCGTGGCCTGGTGCGCGGCGGCGGCGACCGCCACCGCGGCCTTCGCCTGGTCGCGCCGGGCCGCGTAGTCGCGCGGATCGATGCGCAGGAGGACGTCGCCCGACCGGACCGCGCGGTTGTCGTCGATCAGCAGCTCGGCCACGTGGCCCGGGACCTTGGCGCTGATGACCACGACGCTGCCCTCGACGTAGGCGTCGTCGGTCGCGATCTGCTTGCGGCTCTGCCACCAGAGATGGACGCCGTAGGCCAGGAGGATCAGCGAGACCGCTGCGGTCAAGCCGATCAGCCGCCCTCGTCTCATGGCCCGGGTATGCTACCACCGGTGAAAGGAGAACCGACACCCATGATCGAGCGGCTCGGGAGGGAGCCCGCCCCGCCGGAGCGCGGCCCGACGCGCTAGCGGAGCTGGTCCGAGGGCACCACCCGGTAGCGGCCGGGCGCCCGCTCGAAGAGGCCGTTGATCTCCGCCGAGGAGAGCTCGCGTCGCTGGCCGGTGGTGGTGTCCTCCACCACCCAGCGGCCCTGGAGCGTCATGCCGGTGAGGCGCTGATGCCATTCGGTGGTGCGCCGGCCCTCCGCGGTGGACTGCATGATGCGGTTGGTCTCCTGCATGGTGAGCATCGCCTGGGCGGTGCGCCGGCTCATCTCGCCCTGGCTGATCGACCACGACTGCCAGATCTCGGTCATCTGGGGCAGCGCGGTGGCGAAGGCCTCGGCGGGCGCGGTCAGCATCGGTAGCCGCGGAGCCGGCCCCGGGCAAGGCGCCCGCGGGCCCTACGCTTGACTCCGCCTCGCGGCACGGTCAGTATCAGCGCGTGCACTTCGGGGTCTTCGTCGAGGAGCTGCGTCACGGGGCGACCCAGGCCGGCGCCTTCCGCGACATCTTCGAGACGGCGGCCCAGGCCGAGGCGGGGGGGATCGACTGCGTCTGGCTGGGCGAGATCCACTTCACCCCGAGCCGCTCGATCATCTCCGCGTCGCTGCAGGTGGCCAGCGCCATCGCGGCCCGCACCCGCCGCGTGCGGATCGGCACCGCGGTCCAGGTCCTGCCGCTGAACCATCCGCTGCGCATCGCGGAGGAGGTCGCCACCGTCGACCACATCAGCGAGGGGCGCTTCGAGTTCGGGATCGGGCGCAGCGGGGTGGTGAAGACGTACGACACCTACGGCCTCGCCTACGCGGAGAGCCAGGCGCGCTTCCGCGAGACGCTCGAGATCCTGCGCCGGGCCTGGACCGGCGAGCCGTTCAGCCACCGGGGCGAGTTCTACCGCATCGACAACGCCATCGTGGCCCCGCGCCCCTACCAGGTGCCCCACCCGCCCATCCGCATGGCCGCCACCAGCGACGAGACCTTCCCCATCGCGGGGCGCCTCGGCCTGCCGATCTTCATCGGCCTGCGCGCGACCGAGATCTCGGACTTGAAGACGCAGCTCGGCCCGTATCGCGACGCCTGGCGAGCGGCCGGCCACCCGGGCGACCCGAGCGTCTACCTGCGGCTGCCCGTCTACGCCTCGCCCACCGCGGACGGCGCGCGCGAGGAGCCGCGCGAGAGCCTCACCTCGTTCTTCGCCCGTCAGACCGAGCTGGCCCGCCAGGCGGTGGGACGCGCGGGCGCCGGCCCCGCGGACCGCCGGCGCCAGCAGGCCGAGCGCATGGCCGCGCTCTCCTACGACGACATCCTCGCGCGCAAGGGCGCCTTCGGCACCGCGCGCGCGGTGGTCGACCGGCTGACCGCGCTGCGGGACGAGCTCGGGATCGACGGGGTGGTGGCGGAGCTGAACCCGGGGGGTCGCATCCCTCCCGCGCTCGAGGCGCGCAGCCTCGAGATCCTCACCCGCGAGGTCGCGCCGGCCCTGAAGGCGGCGTGAGGGCGCCCGCGTGAGCGAGGAGGCGCTGCGGAAGATCGCGCTCCAGGTGCGCAACTGGGGGCGCTGGGGGCCGGACGACGAGATCGGCACCCTCAACTACATCACGCCGGAGCGGGTGGCCGCCGCGTGCCGCCTCGCCACCACCGGCAAGGTCTTCGCCCTCGGCATCCCGCTCGACCGCAACGGTCCGCAGAGCGGCACCCGCGCCCGCTTCAACCCGATCCACACCATGTTCCGCGACGGAGGCGACGCGCCCCGCACCCCCGCCGAGGTCGCGGCCCAGGAGGGCTACGGCGGCTCCGACGACTGGATCGTGATGCCGTTACAGTGCGTGACCCAGTGGGACAGCCTGGCCCACATCTTCTACGAGGGAAAGATGTACAACGGCTACGACGCCACGCTGGTCACCAGCAGCGGCGCGGCCCGGAACAGCATCGACAAGACGACCAGCCGGCTGGCCGGCCGCGGGGTGCTGCTGGACGTGGCGTGCCACAAGGGCGTCGAGGCGCTCGAGCCGGGCTACGCCATCACGGTGGCGGACCTCGAGGCGACCGCGGCCGCCGCGCGCGTGGAGGTGCGGCCGGGCGACATCCTGCTCGTGCGCACCGGCCACATGTCGCGCTACCTCGACCGGAAGGACTGGCGCCACTACGACCTCGACCCGTTCCCCGGCGTCTCGGTGCACACCGCGCCGTGGCTGCACGCCCGGCAGGTGGCCGCGATCGCGTGCGACAACTACGCGGTCGAGGTGCGTCCGTCCGAGATCGCGGGGTTCCGCAACCCGTTCCACGTGGTGGCGATCCCCAACATGGGGCTGACCCTCGGGGAGATCTTCTACCTGGAGGATCTGGCCGCCGACTGCGCGGCCGACGGCCGCTACGCGTTCCTTCTCGTGGCCCCGCCGCTGCCGGTGGCGCGCGCGGTGGGCACGCCCATCAACCCCTACGCGGTGAAGTAGAGACGCCATGGAAATCGTGCTGGTGGTCGACGACGAGCCCGACATCCGGACGGTGGTCCGCAGCATGCTGACCGCCAAGGGCTACACGGTGCTGGAGACCGGCGATCCGCAGCAGGCGATCCGCATGGCCACCCAGCAGGCGGTGCACCTGCTCATCACCGACGTGGTGATGCCCCTCATGAAGGGCACCGAGCTGGCCCGCCGGGTCCAGGAAGTGAGCCCGTGGACGAAGGTGCTGCTGATGTCCGCCTTCAAGGTGGCGGAGATCACCGCCTCGGGCCTGCCCTTCATCCCCAAGCCGTTCACGCCGGAGGCGCTGGTGGATCGGGTGCGCCAGATCCTGGCGCCGCCCACTCCCTTCGCGCGTCCCTCCCCGCCGAACCCGACGCCGAACGCCTAGCCGCTTCGCCGCCGGGCCCCGCCGCTCAGGGATAGATCTGGCGGTAGGCGAGCCGGGCGCGATCGCCCTTGAAGCGAGCGTTGTAGTCGCGGGTCATCGCGCGCAGGGTGTCCGACTGCACGAACGCGCGCAGCGACGCCTCGGAGTCGAACTCGTAGCACACCATGTACTGCCAGGGCTCGGTCCCGCCGTGCGGAGTCTCGATGGGCAGCGCCGCATAGCGGCGCATCCCGAGGCAGCCGGGCACCTGGGCCGCCTCCCGGGACCGCACCGTGTCGTACCACTCGTTGAACGCGGCCTCCTGCTCCGGGGCGATGGTGGCCTTCACGACGAAGAGGGCGGGCTGGGGCATGCCCGCGAGCCTAGCGGAGCGCCCGGAGCCACGCAAGCCTGGCACTTCGTGTCAGGGCGCTGACGGCGAGCGTCTACCGCAACGACCGGGCGCGCGATCGGCCACGCGAAATGCTGGAGATTCGCGCGGCCGCGGGGTGGCCTCGAACGTGCAGTGGCAGGATGGCGTCGGCCATCATCTCGGAGGGAAGTCCCGCAGTGAGATTGCTTCAAGCCTCGGTTGCTCTCGGGTCCCTGGCCCGCCTCGCCTCCACCCTCTCGATCCCGCAGCCCGGTGAGCCGCTGCCCGCCTCGAGCCCGGCGCTGGCCGGCGCACCCCGGCCGGACGCGGCGGAAGGCCGCGCGGTCCCCGCGCGGCCCCTGCGGCGCTCCCTGGGCGCGGCGGTGGCGGAGGGCGCCTGCGCCGAGGTCTTCGCGGCCTGCGCCACCGGGGCGGTCATCACCGGCTGGGCCCTCTATCTCGGCGCCGGCACCGCGCTGATCGGCTTCCTGGGCGCGCTGCCGCTGGTGGCCCAGATGGCCAGCCTGCCCGCCGCGTGGTTCATCAGCGGCCGCAGCCGCAAGTGGGCCACCGTGCTCGCGGTCTGCATCTCGCGCCTCACCTTCCTGCCCCTGATCGCCCTGCCGTGGGTCGACCTGGCGCCGGCGGCCCGGCTGCGCCTCTTCGTGGCGATCGTGGCGGTGAGCACGGTCTTCGGGGTGATCGGCAACAGCGCGTGGGTGGCGTGGATGGGCGACCTGGTGCCGGGACGGCTCCGCGGCCGCTACTTCGGCCAGCGCACCGTCTTCCTCAGCATCGCGGGCACCCTGGCGTCGCTCGCGGCCGCGGTGACGCTCGACCGCGTGAGCCCGCTCGGCTGGACCGGCGCCGCGCTCTCCGCCCTCACCGCGGTGGCGTGCCTGGCCGGCCTCGCGAGCCTCGGGCTCCTGATGCGCCAGCACGAGCCGGCCGGGCCGCGCGAGGAGGGCGCCGGCGGCTGGGCGAGCCTGCGGGCGGCCCTCGCGGATCGGCGCGTGCGCCCGTATCTCCACTACCAGCTCGCGTGGAACGCGGCGGTCGGCATCTCGGCGAGCTTCTTCGCCTACCACCTGCTCACGAACCTGCGCACCGGCTTCCTGCTGGTGGCGGCCCACGGGGTGGTGGTGGCGGTGGTCCGCATCGCCTCGGCCCGCCTGTGGGGCCGCGCGGTGGATCGCATCGGGGCCCGGCCGGTCCTGATCTTCTGCTCGTTCGGCATCGCGGCGGTGCCCGCGATCTGGCTCTTCCCCACCCCGGACCGGCTGTGGCCGATCGCGATCGAGGCGGTGCTCTCCGGCTTCCTCTGGGGCGGCCACGCCATCGCCGCGCTCGACCTGACGATCGGGCTCGCCCCCCGCTCCGGCCGCCCGTTCTACCTGGCCGCCTTCGCCACCGCGGGCGGCCTCGGCTTCGGCGCCGCCTCGGTGCTGGCCGGTCAGCTCGCCACCCTCGCGCCCGCCCACTTCGTGATGGGCGGCCTCGAGTGGACCGGCATCCACATCCTGTTCTTCCTCTCCGCGCTGGGCCGGCTCGCCGGGGGCGCCCTCGCGGTGCGCCTGCAGGACCCGGGCGCGCGCGGCGGCGTGCCCGAGCTGATGCGCTCGCTGTCGGCGCCGCTCCGCACCGCGGTGGCCGACTCCTTCGTCCCCGACCTCGCGCGGATGCCGGTCTTCGCCCGCCGTCAGCGCTGAACGACCTCGTCGGCGCGAGCCAGTAGCGCCGCGAGGATCGTCAGGCCGAGGGCCTGCGCGGTCCGCTGATTGATCAGCAGCGAGAACTGGGCCGGCCGCTCCATCGGGATCTCTCGCGGGGGCGTGCCGCGGAGCACCCGCACCACGTGGCGCCCCGCCTGTCCGAACATGCTCCGGAGGTGGGGCCGGTCCGGAAAGTCGAGGAACACGCCGGTGACGTTGCCGCCCGGCCGCGCCAGGCTCTGGGCGAGGCCGAGCGCGAGCGGGGTCGGTCTCCAGATCGATGGCCACGATCGGCATCGTGCGGGTCGCCCGCACGGCCGCCGCCACCGCGGCGGCGCGATCGCGGTGAGCACGTCGACGGGCAGGCCCACCAGCTCCCGCGCCATGGCCTCGATCGTCTCCGCCGGCCCGGGCCGCATCCGGTAGTCGAGCACCACGCTCCGCCCCTCGACGTAGCCGCCCTCCCGCAGCGCCTCCCGGAATCCCTCGAAGTCGCGCTGGAAGCGCGCGTCGTCGGGCGCCGGACGCAGCACTCCCACCCGCGACAGCTTCGCGGCGGTCTGCGCGCCCGCGCGGCGGGGCCGGGCCAGGAGCGCGGCGGCGGCGCCCCCGAGGAGGGTCCGGCGAGCGATCATGCCCGGAGCATGCCTCATCGCGCTCGAGTCTGCTAGACTCGGCTGCCTCGACGACCATTTCACGATCCAGGGGCGCACGATCCAGGGAGGGGGCGCGATGAGCGACGATCTGCTGAGCGACGCGCGGGAGCTCCGCCAGAAGCTCCAGCGGCTCGAAGTGCTGCTCGAGATCGAGAAGGGGCCGCGGAGCCGCAGCTGGTTCGCGGGCAAGGCGCCCCAGGATCTCGAGCGGCCCGCCGCGATCAAGCGCCTCCTCGACACCGGGCTCATCGAGCCCGCCCCCGCGCCCCAGCACTACCGGGTCACCGCCGACGGCTGGGAGTTCCTCCAGGCACTCCGCGCCCGGGTAGGCGGCAGCAGCGGGCTCGACTGGACCCGGGTGGACGAGATCGACTTCTCGAAGCTCTAAGGGAGACCCGCGCCAATGCTCGAGCGAACGGTCGGCGACGTCACCATCACCCGCATCCTCGAATCGGAGCGTCCGGACTTCGACGCGGCCCAGTTCTTTCCCCAGATCACCGCCGAGCAGTGGGCGCCGTACCGGGCGCGCCTGGCCGGCTGGGCCCTCGACCCCGCGGTGAACGGGCTGGTGTTCCCGATGCAGTCGTTCCTGGTGCGCACCCGCCACCACACCATCGTGGTCGACACCTGCGTGGGCGACCACAAGCAGCGGGCGCGCCCGAACTGGAACATGACCTCGAGCGGCGACTACCTGAAGCGCCTCGCGGAGGCGGGGGTGCGGCCCGAGCAGGTCGACTTCGTGCTGACCACCCACTTCCACACCGATCACGTGGGCTGGAACACCCGGTGGGAGCAGGGCCGCTGGGTCCCCACCTTCCCCAACGCGCGCTACGTGGTGTCGGAGAAGGAGTGGACGTACTGGTCGGGCCTGCACCGGGAGACGCCCCAGCCGCAGATCGCGGACAGCGTGATCCCGATCGTGGAGGCGGGGCGAGCCCAGATGGTGAAGAACGACTTCGCGATCTCGGACGAGGTGCGCTTCGAGTCCACCTGGGGCCACACCCCCGACCACATGAGCGTGCACGTGGCCTCCCGTGGCCAGCACGCGGTGATCACCGGCGACCTCATCCATTCCCCGGTGCAGTGCCTGGAGACCGCCTGGGTGCCGCGCCCCGACTTCGACCCCAAGCAGGCCGCGGCCACCCGCCGCGCCTTCCTCGACCGCTACTGCGAGCAGGACGTGCTGGTCTGCGCCTCCCACTTCCCCTCGCCCTCGTTCGGGCGCGTGGTGCGGGAGGGCAACGGCTTCTGGTTCGAGTACCTGAAGGCCTGAGGTGACCGCGCGCAAGCAGAACCAGGACTGGCTCGCCCGCACCGTCGAGGCGCCGATCGAGCCCGAGCTGCCGATCTGCGACCCGCACCACCATCTGTGGGACGGCGAGACCGCGCGGGTGGCCCCGCGCTACCTGCTCGACGAGATCCGGGAAGACGTGAGCAGCGGCCACCGCATCGTCTCCACCGTGTTCATCGAGTGCGGGGCGATGTTCAAGGTGGACGGCCCCGAGGCGTTCCGGGCGGTGGGCGAGACCGAGTTCGTGAACGGCATCGCGGCCATGAGCGCCTCCGGCCTCTACGGGCCCACCCGGGTGGCGGCCGGCATCGTGGGGACCGCGCCCCTGCGCCTGGGCGGAGCGGTCGCGCCGGTGCTCGACGCGCAGATCGCGGCGGGCGGCGGCCGCTTCCGCGGGATCCGCCTGGGCGCGGCCTGGGATGCGGATCCGGCGGTGCCGAACCACCGCACGAGGCCGCCGGAGGGGCTGTTCCTCCGCGACGATTTCCGCGCCGGCTTCGCCCAGCTCGCCCCGCGCGGCCTCTCCTTCGAGGCCTGGTGCTATCACCGCCAGATCCCCGACGTCACCGCGCTGGCGCGCGCGTTCCCCGACACCACCATCATCCTCGACCACTTCGGCGGCCCGGTCGGCATCGGCTCGTACGCGGGCAAGCACCGTGAGGTCCACGACGAGTGGCGCGGCTCCATCCGCGAGCTCGCCAGGTGCCCCAACGTGATGGCCAAGCTGGGCGGCCTCGCCATGGAGGTCAACGGCTACGGCTGGCACGAGCAGCCGCGCCCGCCCTCCAGCCAGAAGCTGGCCGACGCCACCCGGCCCTACTACGAGTTCACCATCGAGCAGTTCGGGGTCGACCGCTGCATGTTCGAGTCGAACTTCCCGGTGGACGCGGTGAGCTGCAGCTACACGGTGCTGTGGAACTCGTTCAAGCACCTGACCGCGGGCTACTCGGCGGCGGAGAAGGCCAAGCTCTTCCACGACACCGCCACGCGCGTCTACCGCCTCGCGGTCTGAGCCGCGATGCGGGGTGGGGAGCCGCCGCTGAGCCGCCGTCGATTCGTGGGAGGCTCGCTCGCGAGCCTCGCGGTTTCGGGATGCGGGGCCTCGTCGTTCGCCCCCGCGACGCCGGTGCCGGGCGGCCGGTACTCGACGCGCTTCGAGGGCCGGGAAAACCCGCTGTCGGAAGGCGGCGTCTGGTCCCACCGCGGCTTCCACTGGGCCAGGGTGCAGAAGAAGGACGGGCTCGCCTTCGGCACCCAGTCCGGCTCCGGAGGCTACGACGATTCGTACGCCTACCTCGCGGGCCTCGCCGCCGATCATCAGGGGGAAGCGGTCGTCCACGTCGCCCCGACCCTCCGGGGCGAGCCCCACGAGGCCCTGCTCCTCCTGCGCTGGGCCGACTCCGCGACGAGCGCGCGCGGCTACGAGTGCCTCTTCAGCTTCGACGGCGGCTTCGACATCGTCCGGTGGAACGGCCCCTACGGCGACTTCACGAGCATCGGGCAGGAGGACGCGCGCCTCGGGCGCACGCTGGCGACCGGAGACGTGCTGCGGGCGAGGATCGTGGGCCCGGCCATCACGTGCTTCGTCAACGACGCGCAGGTCGGCCACGCCACCGACGCGACCTGGCGGGACGGGCAGCCCGGCATCGGCTTCTTCCGGCGCGAGGCGGGAGAGAACGCCGACATCGCGTTCTCGAGCTATACCGCCACGTCCGTCCGTCCCGGCTAGGCGGCGCCCACTCGGGCGGTTGACACGCCGACCGGCCCCTGTTACGGTCCGCCTGTTCGAGCGTGCGAACCGTCCGAGATCGCTTCGGCCCCTCCTAAGACGGCGCGAGCTCAGGTCGCGACGGGCCCGTTGAGCCCGGGGAAGTGAGTATGCCTCGCAGGCGAAGTCCTTCCGACGTCATCCCCCGACATCCAAGTCGTGGGACGCGCCATGCAGGAGGTCCTCCATGACCGCTCCCATCCGCCGCTCCGTTCTCCTGGTCTCCCTCGTCGCCCTCACCCTGCTGCTGGGATCGCTCGTCGCGCCCAGCCCCGCCGCCGACACCCCGCGCCGCGGCGGGGTGCTGCTCGCGGTGATCGGCGCCGACCCGCCGAGCCTCGATCCGCATCAGGAGAGCACGTTCGCCAACATCGAGCTGGTCGCCCCGCTCTACAGCACGCTCCTGCAGCTCGATCCCTACCACTACCCGAAGATCATCGGGGACCTGGCCACCGAGTGGAAGATCGCCCCGGACGGCCTCACCTACACCTTCAAGCTCCATCCGGACGTGAAGTTCCACGACGGCTCCGCGCTGACCTCGGCGGACGTCAAGGCGAGCTACGACAAGATCATCTTCCCGCCCGCGGGTGTCCGCAGCGTGCGGAAGAACGCCTACACCGCGGTCACCCAGGTCGAGGCGCCCGACCCCGCCACGGTGGTGTTCAAGCTCAAGTTCCCGTCCGCGTCGCTGCTGGCCAACCTGGCCTCCCCCTGGAACGTGATCTTCCCCAAGTCGTATCTCGATCGGGACCCCAACTACTTCAAGACCCACGCGATCGGGTCGGGCCCGTTCAAGTTCAAGGGCTACACCCGCGGCTCCACCTTCGAGGGGGAGCGCAACCCCGCCTACTTCGTCAAGGACCGCCCCTACCTCGACGGCTACAAGTTCTACATCAGCCCGGAGACGTCGGTGCGGGCGGCCGCCATCCGCTCCGGGCGCGCCTACATCGAGTTCCGGGATCTGCCCAACGCCGAGGTCGAGGCGATCAAGAAGCAGCTCGGGGACAAGGTCGTGGTCCAGGAGACCCCGATGACCGGCGAGTGGGGCATCGCGATCAACAACAGCAAGAAGCCCTTCGACGACGTGCGGGTCCGCAAGGCCCTCTCGCTCGGCATCGATCGCTACACGATGGCCAAGGTGCTCTACCCCCTCACCGGGCTCCGCTACGTGGGCGGCCTGATGCGGCCCGGCTCGGAGTGGGCGATGCCGCAGGCGGAGCTCGAGACGCTCCCCGGCTTCGGCCGCGACATCGAGAAGAACCGGGCCGAGGCGAAGAAGCTGCTCGCGGAGGCGGGCTATCCCAACGGGTTCAAGGTGGTGCTGAAGAACCGCAACGTGAAGCTGCCCTACCAGGACTTCGCGGTCTTCCTCATCGGAGAGTGGCGCAAGATCGGGATCGAGGCGGAGCACCGGCCGCTCGAGACCGCGGCCTGGTTCTCGGACGGCCAGGACACCGGGAACTTCGAGCTGATCGTGGCCCCCACGGTGGAGTTCATGGACGACCCCGACCAGTTCCTGGGCCGCTACGCGACCGGGAGCACCCAGAACTGGGGCCGGTACTCGGACCCGCAGGTCGACGACCTCTTCTCGCGCCAGGCCCGCTCCCTGGATCCGGTCGAGCGCAAGAAGCTCATCAACCAGCTCGAGAAGCGGGTGCTCGACAACGCCTACTTCACGACCGGGCTGTGGTGGTCGCGCAACCTGGTGCAGTGGGCGAAGGTGAAGAACTACATCGCCCCGCCCAACCACTACACCAACCAGAAGCTGCAGGACGTCTGGCTCTCCGAGAACTAGAGGCGCCTCCGTGCGCACCTACGTGACCAAGCGGCTCCTGTTGATCGTCCCCACCCTGTTCGGGGTCGCCGCGGTGGTGTTCGTCATCATGCGGGTGATCCCGGGCGACGTGACGCTCCTGATCCTGGGCGGCGACCAGACCGGGCGCATCGATCCGCAGCAGCTCGCGGCGATGCGGCACCAGCTCGGACTGGACCAGCCGATCGCGGTGCAGTTCGGCACCTGGCTGTGGAGCGTGCTGCGCCTCGACTTCGGCACGTCGCTCTGGACCGGCCAGCCGGTCATCGAGGAGGTGCTGATCCGGCTGCCCCTGAGCCTCGAGGTCGCGATCCTGGCCACCATCGTCTCGGTGCTGCTCGCGATCCCGCTGGGCATGATCGCGGCGGTCCGCCAGGACACCTGGGTGGACTACGCCATCCGGATCCTGAGCATCGGGGGCCAGGCCATCCCGTCGTTCTGGGTCGGGATCCTCGTCATCCTCTTTCTCGTCATCTACTTCGGCTGGGGGCCGCCGCTCGAGTTCACGCCGCCCTGGGTGGACCCCTGGGCCAACTTCCAGCAGCTCGTCTGGCCGGTGCTGACCGTCGGCTACCGCTACGCGGCGGTGACCACCCGGATGACCCGGTCCACGGTGCTCGAGGTCCTGCGCGAGGACTACATCCGCACCGCGTGGGCGAAGGGGCTGCGCCAGCGCGCGGTGGTCATCCGCCACGCGCTCAAGAACGCGATGCTCCCGGTGATCACCCTGGTGGGCACCGAGTTCGCCTTCCTCATCGGGGGCCTGGTGGTGACCGAGACGGTCTTCACGCTCAACGGAGTCGGCCGCTTCGTGGTCGACGCGGTCGCCCACCGCGACTACCCGGTGGTGCAGGCCCTCGTGTTCCTGATCGCCCTCTGCTTCGTGGTCGTGAACCTGCTGATCGATCTCACCTACGCGTGGTTCGACCCGCGCATCCGGTATCACTGAGATGGCGATCGACAGCTCGCTGCTCGGCTCCTCCGCGACCGCGCCCCTGGCTTCGCGCGTCACCTGGCCCGAGCAGGTCTCGGGATTCGTCCGCGCCAAGCCGCTCGGCGTGGTGGGAGCGCTCATCATCCTGGTCATGCTGCTGGTGGCCGCCGTCGCCCCCGCGCTCGCCCCCTACGATCCGTACGAGCCGGACTATGCGGCCCAGTTCGCCCGACCCGCCGCCGAGCACTGGTTCGGCACCGACGAGTTCGGGCGCGACGTCCTGAGCCGCATCATGTACGGGGCGCGCATCGCCCTCTTCGTGGGATTCACCGCCTCCCTCGTGGGCTGCTCGCTGGGCGCGGGGCTGGGGGTGCTGAGCGCCTACTGCGACGGCACCGTCGATCTGCTCCTCGAGCGGATGATGGACGTCCTGCTCGCCTTCCCCCAGCTCATCCTGGCCCTCGCGGTCGCGTCCATCCTCGGCCCGGCGGTGCCCAACGTGGTGATCGCGGTAGCGATCCCGATCATCCCCCGCGCGGCGCGCGTGGTCCGGGCCGCCGCGCTCTCGATCAAGGAGAACCCCTACGTGGAGGCCGCGCACGGGCTCGGCGCCTCGCACTACCAGGTGATCCGGCGGCACCTCCTGCCGAACGTGCTCGCCCCGTACCTGATCATCGTCACCGCGCAGCTCGGCACCGCGATCCTGGCCGAGGCCGCGCTGTCCTACCTGGGCCTCGGCGCGGCCGAGCCCACCCCGTCCTGGGGCTTGATGCTGTCGGGCTCCGCCCCCGCCTACGCGGAGAAGGCGCCGTGGATCGGCCTCTTCCCCGGCATCGCCATCAGCCTCGCGGTGTTCGGCTTCAGCCTCTTCGGCGATTCGCTGAGGGACGCCCTCGACCCCAAGCTGCGCGGCCGGTCCTAGCGGAGGCGCAGCCCCACCCGGCGCCATCGCAGGTGGCCGTCGGCGTCGGCGGACCAGTACACCCACACCGGCCGGCCCACGATCCGCGCGTGCGGAACCGGCCCCCACTGACGGCTGTCCTCGCCCGCGTTGCGGTTGTCGGCCATCACGAACACCGCGCCCGACGGGATCTCGACCGGCCCGACCTCGGTGGCCGCGCGCACCTCGTCGGTGAAGTCGGCGTAGGGCTCGGCCATCGGCCGGCACCCGTCGGCCGGCGGCGCGCAGTTGATGAAGACGTCGTGGCCTCGCACCGTGAGCTCCTCGCCGCCGAGCCCGACGATCCGTTTCACCAGGAGCTGGTCCGGCTCGGTGGGATCGGCGAACACCACCAGATCTCCGCGCGCCGGCCAGTGGGTGGACTTGTCCACCAGCACGTAGTCGCCGGCGAGCAGCGTGGGCGCCATCGATGCCGACGGGATCAGCGCGCCCTCGAACCGGTGGCGGACCGCCAGCGGCAGGGCCGCGACGAGGGCCACCATCACCAGGATGACGAGGCTCCAGAACAGGCGGCCCGTGGCGTCCATGCCCCTCCACCCTACGGCCGCGGTCCGGGCGCGAGCGCACGATTTCCCGCGCGCTCCCTGACGAGCCGCGTCCGTGCCCCTGACGCTCGTTGTCGGCGGGTGCGCCGGGCCGGTCGGCCGCCCGCGCGGATCGCCTGACCTGGCGCCGGGTTACCGGCGCTCCGGCGTGGCACAGGAGATGCCCCCACCGGGCCGAGACCCGCCCATGGCCCACTTCCCCCGCGTCGCCGCCGGCCGTGCGACTGTGCGCTCTCTGCTCCGTCCGCTGCGCCAGCTCGCTCGGCGCCTCCACTCCCGTCTCGACCGGAGGACTCCGATCCAGCAGTGGCACGACCGCGCCCACCAGCACGGCGCCCGCGCGGTGCTCAACCTGGGCCACGGCCCGGAGGAGCTGGCGCACGTCACCGAGAGCCAGCGCGCCCTCCTGCTCCCGCTGCTGCAGGCGCGCCTGCGCGGCGACGAGCGTCTGGTCCTCGACCTGGGCTGTGGTCCCGGCCGCTTCACGCCGGCACTCGCCGACCTCACGCACGCGCGCGTGATCGGGATGGACCCGATCCCGCGGCTGCTGGAGCTGGCCCCACGCCACGCCGCGGTGGAGTACCGGCTCATGAGCGAAGCCCAGATCCCGCTGCCGCCGTCCTCCGTCGACGTGGTCTGGATCTGCCTGGTCCTGGGGGGCATCCACGGGTCCACCCTGGAGCGCACGGTGGCCGAGATCCGGCGCGTGCTCCGGCCCGGCGGGCTCGTGTTCCTGGTCGAGAACACCAGCGACGGCTCGGGCAACGCGTTCTGGGCCTTCCGCTCGGTCGCCGAGTACCAGCGCCTCTTCCGCCCCGTCTCCCTCGAGCACGTCCACGACTACCACGACCTGGGCGAGCGCATCTCGGTCCTGACCGGCCGATCCTGACCCGCCGTCCCGCTCGATTCGCTCGCCCGCGGGGGATCAACTCTCGCGTCATGGGGCTCGCCGCGATCGCCGGACTTGTCGCCTCGATTCTGCTAGCATCGGGCGCGATGGCGGACATCCCCCCCGCGGCCCGTGCCGACCTGGCGCCCACCGGCAAGCTCCGGGCCGCGATCAACTACGGCAACTTCATCCTCGCCACGAAGGACACGGCCACCGGCGAATCGCGCGGGGTCGCGATCGACCTCGCCCACGAGATCGCCCGCGGGCTCGGGGCGCCGGTCGAGATCGTGGCCTACGACAGCGTGGCGGTCATGGGCGACGCCGCGCCGACCGGAGCGTGGGACATCGCGTTCCTCGGCTCCGACCCGGTGCGCGAGAAGATCATGAGCTTCACCGCCGCATACCTCGAGATCGAGGCGACGTATCTCGTGCCCGGCGGCTCCCCGCTGCGCACCGCCGCGGAGGTGGACCGGGACGGGGTGCGAGTGGCCGCGCCGGCCCGCGCGAACTACGAGCTCTTCCTGAGCCGCAGCCTGAAGCACGCCCAGCTCGTCTCCACCGCGAGCGCGGAGGCGGCCTTCGAGCTCCTGACCTCGGGGAAGGTCGAGGCCCTCGCGGGCCTGACCCAGTCCCTGCTGGGACTCGAGCCCAGGCTGGCCGGCTCGCGCCTCGTCGAGGGGCGATTCATGGGCGTGCAGCAGTCCATCGCGGTGCCGAAGGGCAAGGACGCCGGCCTCGCCCACCTCCGCCGGGTGGTGGAGGACGCCAAGGGCTCGGGGCTCGTGGCCCGCGCCATCGAGCGCACCGGCGCCAAGGGCGTCAGCGTCGCCCCGCCCGCCACGTAGCACACACCGGACCCGTCTCCCTGGAGGCCTGGCCATGAGCGAAAACGGCCACGTGGATCCCCGGAACCTGCGCTCCCGTCTCTCCCACCCGATCATCGACGCCGACGGCCACTGGCTGGAGTACGGCCCGGTCATGCGCGAGGCCTTCCGCAAGATCGGCGGCGAGGCCGCGGCCGAGGGCCTGGCCCTGGCGAGCCAGCGGGTGCCCAACGCGCTCACGATGACGGTGGCGGAGCGGGGGCGGCGGCGGGTCGGCCAGGAGGCGTTCTGGTCCTCGCCGTGCGAGAACGTGCTCGACCGCGCGACCGCCATGCTGCCGCGGCTGCTCCACGAGCGGCTGCCCGACCTCGGCATCGATTTCTCCGTGGTGTATCCCACCGCCGGGCTGAGCTACCACCGCATGCAGGACACGCGGCTGCGCCGGGCGATCTGCCGCGCCTACAACGTCTTCGCGGCCGACCAGTTCCGCGGCCTCGAGGACCGGGTGATCCCGGCCGCGATCATCCCCATGTACACGCCGGAGGAGGCGATCGAGGAGATCGAGTTCGCGGCCACCCAGCTCGGCTACCGGGTCATCATGGTCGGCGGGATGATGCGGCGGCCGGTGCCCGCGCTCGCCGAGGAGCGGCCGGAGGCGGCGAGCCTCGTCGAGTGGTACGACGTCATCGGCATCGACAGCCCCCACGACTACGACCCGGTGTGGCAGAAGTGCCGCGAGCTCAAGCTCGCGCCCACCTTCCACAACGGGGCTCGCTCGATCCTCCTGCGCAACTCCCCGTCCAACTTCTGCTACAACCACATCGGCCACTTCGCCTCCGCGGGGCACGCGGTGGCCAAGGCCCTCTTCTTCGGCGGCGTCACGCGCCGCTTCCCGGATCTCAACTTCGCCTTCCTGGAGGGCGGGGTGGGCTGGGCCTGCATGCTCTACGCGGACCTCATCGGCCACTGGGAGAAGCGCAACGGCCACGCCATCCAGTCCACGCACCCGAGCAAGCTCGACCGCGGGCGGCTGCTGGAGCTGGCCCGCCAGTACGGGCGCCCCGAGCTGATCGAGGCGGTGCAGCGCGGCGAGGGCCTGGAGGGCGACTCCAACTCCACCCTCACCGGCGGGGTCGAGGACGTCGACGACTACTTCCGCTGCCGGATCGAGAAGACGCAGGACATCCGCGACCTCTTCGTGCCGCGCTTCTACTTCGGCTGCGAGGCCGACGACCCGGCCAACGCGTGGGCGTTCAACACCCGGGCCAACCCGATGCGCTCGCGCCTCAACGCGATCTTCAGCTCCGACATCGGCCACTTCGACGTGCCGGACATGCGGGAGGTCGTCCCCGAGGCCTACGAGCTGGTGGAGCACGGGCTCCTGACCGACGAGGACTTCCGCGACTTCGTGTTCGGCAACGCGGTGCGCTTCTGGGGCGAAGTGAACCCCGACTTCTTCCGCGGCACCACCGTCGAGAAGGCGGCCGCCGAGGCGCTGGCGGGGGCGCGGCAGTGATGGGCACCCGATCGAAGCGGGAGGCGACGATGCGACGACTCATCGGACTGGCGGCGGCGATGGCCACGGGGGCGCTTTGCGGGAGCGCCCCCGCCGAGGCCGGGCTGCGCTCGGCCCCGAAGTGCCCCTGACCGCGAGCGCGCGCTACCGCGGCCGGCTACCCGGGGCGTGCACGAACGGCAGCCGCGCGAACTTGACCCGGTCCACCTCGATGACGAGGGTCACCGCGTCGGGATTCCGCCACGGGAACGGCTTGCCGGTGTACTTGTGCGCGGTCTCGTCCTTCACCTCGAACTTCGGATCCGGCCGCCGCTCGACCACGCGACCGCGGATCTGCGCCTCCACGTAAGGGTTGGTGCCGTCCACGATGGACAGCGCCACCCGCGGGTCGCGACGGGTGTTCTTCGCCTTGAGCGAGCCCTCCCCCGTCCCGACCAGGATGCGGTCGCCCTCGCGGGTGACCCACACCGGCGCCGACTGGGGCGAGCCGTCGGGCATCACCGTCGCGAGGTGGGCGAAGTTGGGTCCGTCGAAGAGCTGCTTGACGTCGTCGGGCAGTGACATGGGCATGAGGGCCTCCTGGGGGAAGATTGTCTACCCGGCCGCGGCGTAAGGCTATCCGGGGGCTGCCCGCGATCCTGGGGCCGCGGCCGCGGATCCTGTTCGTGGGAATCAATCCGTCGCTGCGGTCGGCGGAGGTGGGCCACCACTTCGCGAGCCCGGGCAATCCGTTCTGGCGGCTCCTGCACGCGGCCCGACTGATCCCCACCGCCTTGACCCACGCCGACGACGGGCGGCTGCCCGAGCACGGGCTGGCGCTGACCAACATCGTGCCCCGCGCGACCCGCGCCGCCTCCGAGCTGACCCGCCCCGAGTTCGTGGCCGGGCGCGCGCAGCTGGCGCGAGTGATCCGGCGGGCGAGCCCCGAGGTGGTGGCCTTCGTGGGCGTCACCGTCTACCGCGCCTTCTTCGGCCCCGCCGCGCGGGGCGGGCCCGGGCCCAAGCGCGAGCGGATCGGCACCGCGCGCGTGTTCGTGCTCCCCAACCCGAGCGGGCTCAACGCCTCCTATCCCGGCTTCCGCGACAAGCTGATCTGGTTCCAGCGCCTCCGGCGCTGGGTGTAGACTCGGCCCCTCACGAACCCCGACTCGAGGAGGATTCGACATGCGACTGGCCGGAAAGATCGGGATCGTCACCGCCGCCGCCTCCGGCATGGGTCGGGCCGGGGCGCTTCGCTTCGCCCGCGAGGGAGCCCAGGTCGCGGTGGTGGACGTCGACGCCCCCGGCGTGGAGCGCGTGGTGGGCGAGATCAAGGCGGCCGGTGGCACCGCGCACGGGATCGTGGCCGACCTCACGAAGGACGAGGACTCCCGCCGCATCGTGTGGGACACGGCGGCGCGCTTCAAGGGCCTCGACTTCGTGTGGAACCACGTGGGACACCCGGGCCCCGCCGCGGTCGAGGGCATCGACATGAACGCGTTCGACCTCGCCATCGAGCTCAACCTGCGCACGGTCCTGGTCACGACCGACACGGCCATCCCCGAGATGCGGCGCCGGGGCGGCGGCAGCCTGCTCTTCACCGCGTCGACCTCGGGGCTGCAAGGCTCCTCGTACAGCCCGGTGTACTCGATGTGCAAGTTCGGGGTGGTCGGCTTCGTCAAGAGCCTGTCGGTCCGCCTGGCCCCGGAGAAGATCCGCGTGAACGCGGTGTGCCCGGGTCCGATCGACACCCCGATGCTCCGGGTGTTCGTGGCGCGCCCCGATCAGAAATCGACCGCGGGCATGGACCCGGAGGACCTGGTGCGCCGGCGGGCCGGCGGCTCGGTGCCGCTCGGCCGCACCGGGCGGCCGGAGGAGATCGCCAACGCCGCGCTCTTCCTGCTCTCGGACGAGGCTTCGTTCATCACCGGGGCGGCCCTGCCGGTGGACGGAGGCGTGACCGCGGCGTGATGTGACGCCGGTCGCACCGGCGGTCGACCGTTTACTTCTTTAGGCTCTTCAGCTGCGGGGGCCCAGAAATGGCCCCCGCACTCCCCCAGCCGGCGGACTACCCGTCGCGGCAGATAGGCGCGCGCTAGCCGGTAGCGCGGCTGGCCACGCCCGGAAAATGGCAGGCCGCGAGGTGGCCGGGGCGCACTGTCGCGAGCGGCGGCTCGGTGTCGCGACAGACGCGCTCCGCGTAGGGGCAGCGCGGGTGGTAGCGGCACCCGGCCGGGATGCGGACCGGGCTCGGGACGTCGCCGCGGGCGAGCGCCGCGACCCGGGGGGCATCGGGATCGGGTACCGGGATCGCCTGGATCAGCGCGGCCGCGTAGGGGTGGAGCGGCGTCGTGAACAACTCGTCGGCGGAGGCGACCTCCACGAGGCGTCCCAGGTACATCACCGCCACCCGATCGCTCATCGAGCGCACCACCACCAGGTTGTGCGAGATCAGCAGGTACGTGAGCCCCTGGGCGCCCTTCAGCTCCTCGAGCCGGCTCAGGATCTGGGCCTGCAGCGAGACGTCGACCGACGCGGTGGGCTCGTCCAGCACCAGGAGCTGCGGCGCGACCGCGAGAGCGCGCGCGATCACGATCCGCTGCCGCTGCCCGCCGCTCAGCTCGTGGGGCAGGCGCCCCAGGACCTCCGGGTCGAGCCCCATCAGCGCGATGGACTCGCGCGCCCGCTCCACTGCCCGCGCCCGGCCCGCGACCACGCCCAGGGTGGAGAGGGGCTCGGTCAGCGCGCTCACGATCGTCTGGCGCGGGTCCAGCGAGCCGTAGGGATCCTGGAAGACGATCTGCACGCGCCGCCGGAAATCCCGCAGGGCCGCGCCGCGAGCGCCCGCGACGTCGCGGCCGTCGAAGGCGATACGACCCGCGGTCGGCTCGAGCAGCTTCAGGAGCAGCATCGCCACCGTGCTCTTGCCGCAGCCCGACTCCCCCACGAGGCCGAACGTGCGGCCGGCCGGGACCTGGAAGCTGACCCCGTCGACGGCGCGCACCAGCCCCCTCCGGCGCGCGAGCAGGCCGCCGCCCACCGGAAAGTGCTTCACGAGGTCCTGGACTTCCAGCAACGGCACCGTCACCCCTCGCCTCCGTAGAGGTGACACGCCACCGTGTGCCCGTCCTCCACCGTGGCGACGCCCGGCCGGGCGGCGGCGCACGGCCCGAACACCTCGGGGCAGCGGGGATGGAAGCGGCAGCCCCCGGGCGGATCGGTGATCGCGGGCATGCTGCCGGGAATGGGCCGGAAGACGGTGCGGTCGCCGTGCAGCGTCGGCACCGCCAGCAGCAGCGCCCGCGAGTACGGATGCCGCGGGGCCCGGAAGAGGCGGCGCACGTCGGCGCTCTCGACCACGCGGCCCGAGTACATCACCGCCACCCGGTCCGCGAGCTGCGCCACGATGCCGAGATCGTGGGTGATCAGGAGCAGGGTCATGTCGATCTGCCGACGCAGCTCCGCGAGCAGGCCCAGGATCTGGGCCTGCACCGTGACGTCGAGCGCGGTGGTGATCTCATCCGCGATCACGAGGTGCGGACGGCGTGCCAGCGCCATCGCGATCACCACCCGCTGCTGCATGCCTCCGGAGAGCGCGAACGGGTACTGGTCGACGATCCGGTCCGGGTCCGGGATGCGCACCAGCCGCAGGTACTCGATGCTCTTGTGCCGGGCGCGGCGCCGGCGCTCCAGGCGTGACAGCGCCGCGGCTCGCCCGGTCGTGTCGAGCAGCTCCGGGCTCCGCTCGAAGATCTCCGCGATCTGACGGCCCACCGTCAGCACCGGGTTGAGGTACGTGGTCGGGTTCTGGAACACGAAGGCCACCGAGCGGGCCCGCAGTGAGGCGAGCTCGCGCTCGCTCCGGCCGAGCACGTGCTCGCCCATCACCCGGATGGCGCCGTTGGTGACCCGGGCGTTGGCGGGCAACAGGCCTGGCACCGAGAGCGCGGTGAGCGACTTGCCCGATCCCGACTCTCCCACCAGTCCGAGCGCCTCGCCGCGCTCGATGCGCAGGTTCACCCGGTCGAGGGCCTGCACCCAGCGGCCGCGAATGCCGAGCTCGAGGGACAGCTCCTCCACCTCCAGCACCGGCGGCCCGGGCGCGCGCGGCGACACGCTCAGCTCCGCAGGCGCGGATCGAAGACGTCGCGCGCCCAGTCGCCGACCAGGTTGAGCGAGAGCGACGTGAGGAAGATCGCCCCGCCCGGGAAGAGCACGAGCCACGGGGCCTGGAAGATGTAGGCCTGGCCCGCCGCGACGAGGCTGCCCCACTCCGGCACGTAGGGCCCGGGCCCGAAGCCGATGTAGCTGAGGGCCGCGAGGGTGATCAGGATCAGGCCCACGTCGGCGGGGGCGCGCGCGATCACCGGGAACACGGTGTTGGGGATGATGTGGCGCACGATCATGCGGACCCGCCCCACCCCGAGGCTCCGCAGGGCCCGGACGTAGGGCTTCTCCTTCTCGCTCAGCACCTGCCCGCGCATCAGCCGGCAGTAGATCGGCCACGAGACGAAGACGAGGGCCAGCGAGAGGTTCTCCAGCGACCGCCCCAGCACCGACGCGATCGCCATCGCCAGCACCAGGCTCGGAATCGACAGGAACACATCGGTGATCCGCATCAGCGGCTCGTCGAGGCCCTTCACGAAGCCGGCGAGGGCGCCGAGGCCCACGCCGATCACCAGCGCCGCGCTCACCACGGTGAGGGCGGCGCGCAGGTCGAGGTGGGTGGCCAGCAGCACCAGCGAGAAGAGGTCGCGGCCGAAGTCGTCGGTGCCGAACCAGTGCGCCGCGCTGGGCGGAGCGAGCTTGGCCGCGAACTTCACGTCGCGGACCACCGAGGCCGGGATCAGCGCGGAAGCGGCCAGCCCGGTCGCGAGGATGGCGAGGAACACGAGGCCCCCGGCGGCCGCGAGCCGAGCCTGCCGGAGCTGCCCGGCCACCTCGTAGAGACGGGCCACCAAGGGGGCCGCCACGTCAGTACCGCACCCGCGGGTCGACCACCGCGTACAGCACGTCCACCAGCAGGTTCACGAACACCATCATGGTGGCCACGAAGAGCGTGAAGCCCACCACCAGCACGCTGTCGTTGTTGAGGATGCCCTGCGCGGCGAGCCGTCCGATGCCCGGCCACGAGAAGACGGTCTCCACCACCACCGCGCCGCCGAGCAGGATCCCCAGCGTGGTCCCGGTGGTGGTGAGCACCGGGGTGATCGCGTTGCGGAGGGCGTGACGCAGCACCACCACCCGCCCCGGCAGCCCCTTCGAGCGCGCCAGCAGGATGTAGTCCTGCCGCAGCACCTCCAGCATGCTCGCCCGCATGACCCGTACCACGGCCGCGAGACTGATCAAGCTCAAGGTCAACGCGGGCAGGACCAGGTGGCTCACCGCGCTGGCCAGGAAGGGCGCGTTGCCCCGCAGCACGCTGTCGACCAGGTAGAAGCCGGTGATCGGCCCCAGCGGGTACTGCAGGGCCACCAGGTCCCCCACCCGTCCTCGCGACGGCAGGCTCGGCAGCCCGAGGGTCTGCAGGTAGTAGAAGAAGACGAGCTGGAGCAGGATGCCGAGCCAGAACACCGGGAACGAGATGCCGGTGATCGACACCACTCGCACCGCGACGTCGGCGGGACGGTCCTTGCGGAGCGCGGCCACCACCCCGGCGGGAATGCCGAGCAGGGCGCTCAGCACCACCGCGACCACCGCGAGCTCGACGGTCGCGGGCAGCCGCCCGAGCAGGGCGTCCAGCACCGGCTGGGCCGCGGTCCGCGAGAAGCCCCAGTCGCCGCGCAGCAGGTCCCGCACGTAGTAGACGTACTGCACCGGCAGCGGGTCGTCGAGGTGCAGCTCGGCGCGGAGGCCGCGCAGCGCCTCGGGGCTCATCGGCAGGCCCGGCGCGATGTAGGCCGCGAGCGGGTCCACTCCCGGCATGCCGCGCAGGAGCAGGAACACGATCAGGCTGACGCCCAGCAGCACCAGCCCGAGATACGCGAGCCGCCTCAGCGCATAGGCGACGAGGCCGCTCACTCCTTCCACAGCGCGGGGAAGTAGAACCCCTGATAGGTCGGGTTGTAGTAGAAGCCCTTCACCGAGGCGCGCAGCACGTTGGGGTTGAAGGTGGGCTGGCCGTAGGCGGTGGCGGCCCCGATCCACACCCACATGACGTCGTCGTTCACCAGCTGCACCATCTCCGAGATGAGCTTGGCCCGCTGCTTGGGATCGAGCGCCTGGAACTGCTTCGTGTAGAGCGCGTCCGACTTGGAATTGTCGTAGGAGCTGGTGCGGGCCCAGAAGCCGGCCGAGGTGCCGAAGGCGCTGAGCCAGGAGTTGGGATCGGCGGTCAGCGAGAACGTGCTGTGGATGCTGAAGCCGGTGAGCTGCGACCGCCACGAGTTCACGTACTCGGTGAACGACAGGGCCTTGACGTCGAGCCTGAGCCCCGCGTTGAGCCCGTTGATGTTGGAGGCCACCTGGGTCGCGATGTAGCCCTGCCACGGGGCGGCCGCGTTGTAGATGATCACCAGGTCGCGCGGCCGGTCGGGGCCGAAGCCCCGCTCCTTGCCCGCCTCCAGGAGGAGCTTCTTGCTCTCCGCGAGGTCGAACGCATAGGACGCCTTCACCTTGGGGTCGTAGCCGAACTGGGCCGGGGTCAGACCCCACGCGATCGGCTCCGCGAAGCCGTTGAACACGTTGCGGCGGATGTCGGCGGTGTCGACCGCGGAGGCGAACGCCTTCCGCACCCGCGGGTCCTGGAAGGGCTGGAAGGGGGCCAGGCTGCCGTCCGGGTTCTTGATCTTCACGTTCATCTTCGCGAAGTAGATGGTGAGCCACGGGTTCGGCCCCGGCACCGTGACCCCCGGCAAGAGGGGCTCGATCTTCTTCTCGTCGAGCCACTTCTTCTTGTCGATCACGTCGAAGATCCCGGCGGTGGAGATGTCCGCGATGTCGACGCCGCCCGACTTGAGGTTGAGCAGCCGGGTCGCCTGGTCCAGGGTGGCCCGCACGATGACGGTCTGAAGCCGCGGCTTGATCTTGCCCGCCGGGCCGCCCCAGTACCCCGGGCTCGCCTTCAGCACCACGTTGGCGGTGGCCTTGTCGAAGGTCTCGAGCGTGTAGGGGCCGGTGCCGCTCGCGTGATAGAGCATCCAGTCGTCGCGCTGGCCGGCGGTGACGCCGGGGATGGAGCCCCGCGTCGGGTCGGTGGGCTTGGTCCAGTGCGCGGTGACGTAGGTGGGCGAGACGATCGAGCCCATGAACGTCGCGATGTCGGAGAGGAACGCCCCGTAGGGCTGGGCCAGGTTGAACTCCACCGTCAGCGGATCGATCACCTTCACCGCGCCCGCGGCCATGTACCGGTCGACCGCGGCCTGCGAGTAGTCCTTGCCGGCCCCGAACGACTTGCTGAACTCCCACGCCCCCTTGAGGATGCCGGGGGCCGCGGTGCCGGTGGGGAAGAAGGAGCCGATGCCGCCCGGGTCGTCGAGCAGGACCGCGCGGTCGAAGCTGAACTTCACCGCCGCCGCGTCGAGCTCGCCCCCGTCCTGGAACTTGATGCCCTTGCGGAGCTTGAACACGTAGCGCCGGCCGCCGTCCTTCACCTCCCAGCCGGTGGCGAGCCACGGGATCGGCTGGGTGCCCGGCCCGTCGTACCAGACCAGCCGCTCGTAGACGTTCTGCACGACCATCACGTTGGCCTGCGCGCTGGTGCCCATCACCGGGTCCACGTACTGGGGACCCGCCGCGATGTCCCACACCAGCGTGTCGTTGGCCGCCCACGCGGGGGCCGGGCGGGCCGCCGGGAGCGCGGTCGCCGCGAGCACGGTGGCGAGAACGGCCAGCATGAGCCGAAGAGACGTTGCGAGCCGGATGATCGTCATGGCCACGGACCCCTTTCCGGAGAACGGGAGCGAGCAGCGCCGCGTCGTGAGTGAGCGATGGACCCTCGAGGCGTTGGGTGGCCCGATGGGTACACCGCGGCCGCGGGTGTTGTCAAGGGCGGAGGCCTCGTCTATCCTCGCGCGGTGCGATTCGGGCTGATCGGCTACGGCCTCTGGGGCCGCCACCACGCGGCCGCGATCGCGGCGGCGCCCGGCGCCCGCCTCGCCGCCATCGCCTGCGCCGGCCCGGCCACCGCCGCCGCGGCCCAGCGCGACTTCCCGGGGGTGCCGGTCGACGTGGGGTATCCGGGGCTGCTCGCGCGGAAGGACGTCGACGCGGTCGTGGTGGTGGTGCCCAACCACCTCCACGTCGAGGTCGGGGTCGCCGCGCTCGAGGCGGGCAAGGACGTGCTGCTGGAGAAGCCGATGGCCACCACCGTCGAGGGCTGCGACCGGCTGCTCGCGGCCGCGCGGGCCAGCGGCCGGCTCCTCTCGATCGGCCACGAGCTCCGCCTCTCCACCCAGTTCGGCCGCGTGAAGGCCCTGATCGACGCGGGCGAGATCGGGGCGCCCACCTACGCGAGCTTCTCGCTCTTCCGCTTCCCGTTCCGCCCCGGCTCCACCGGCTGGCGCTACGACGCGGCCCGGGTCGGCTCCTGGATCCTCGAGGAGCCGGTGCACTTCTTCGACTTCGTCATGTGGTACTTCGAGAGCCTCGGCGATCCGGTGTCGGTGCAGGCGCTCGGCAGCCCGGGCGGGCGCGCCGCCGGGCTCACCGAGAGCTTCACCGCGCTCCTGCGCTTCGCGGGCGGGGCGCACGCGGTCATCACCCAGACCCTGGGCGGGTTCGAGTACCACCAGCTCCTGCACGTGGTGGGGACCGAGGGCTCGATCCGCTCCTGGTGGTCGGGCACGCTCGATCGCACCCTCACCCCGGCCTTCGAGCTGCGCCACGAGCGCCGCGGCCGCGGCGTCGCGACCGTCCCCGCCGGACCCTCGGGCGAGCTGGTGGAGCTGGGAGAGCAGGGCCGCCAGGTGGTGGCCGCGTTCGCCGAGCGCCGGCCGCTGCTGGGCGGCGAAGAGGCCCGCAAGCGCATCGTGGTGTGCCTGGCGGCCGAGGAATCGCTGCGCGACGGCCGCGAGGTCGCGCTGCGCTTCTGAGCCATGGCCCGCCTCGTCTTCCTCCTCCTTCTCGTCGTCGGGGCCGGCGCGATGCCGCCGGCCGCCCACGCCGCGGAGCTCATCGAGGGCACGCACGAGGGCGCCGAGTTCCTCATCGGCATGCCGGAGCGGTGGAACGGGGGGCTGGTCCTCTTCGCCCACGGCTACGACGGCGAGGGCCCGGGGCGGGGCAGCCTGCGCGGCTCGCCCATGTCCGGCTACCTCACCGCGCGCGGCTACGCGTGGGCCGCCTCCAGCTACCGCAGCCGCGGCTACCGGCCCGACTGGTTCCTCGCCGACATGATGGCGCTCCGCGCGCACTTCATCGCCCGCTTCGGCGCGCCGCGCTGGACGATCCTGCATGGCCAGTCGATGGGCGGGCACGTCACGATCGCCTCGCTCGAGCTCCATCCCGAGGTCTACCAGGGCGGCCTGATCGAGTGCGGCATCGTGGACGGCGTCGGCCTCGTCGACTGGCTCTACGCCTACACCGCGGCCGCGGAGTACCTCTCCGGGGTGCGGCTGCTCGACGCGCCGAACCGGCAGGCGTTCAGCCCGCTCGTCAACGGCCCGTGGCTCGCCGTGATGGGTACGCCGGGCTCCTACACCGAGCGTGGCCGCCGCTTCGACAGCGTGGTGAAGCACCTGGCCGGCGGGGATCTGCCGCTGCGCCTCGAGGGCCTGGGCCAGCGCTACATCATGAACCTCAATTCCCGCGATCCGGGTCCCGACCGGGCGCAGGAGTTCAGCCGCCACGCGAGCACGGTCCACATCCGCTACGACATCGACCCGGGCCTCGGCGTGACCGCGGACGCGATCAACCGCGGGATCCGCCGGATCACCCCCGCGCCGGGCGCCCGCTCCCGGGAGCACGATCCGGTCTTCGCCGAGCTGACCGGCAAGATCCGCGTGCCGCTCCTGACGATCCACGAGACCGGAGACTTCCGCGTCCCGTTCCGCCTGCAGCAGGACTACCGCCGGCGCACCCTGGCCGCCGGCACCTCGCACCTGCTCGTGCAGCGCGCGGTGCGCTGGGCCGGCCACTGCGCCTTCGACGGCACGGTGCGCGAGCGCGCCTTCGAGGACCTGGTCGCCTGGATCGAGCGCGGCGTGGTGCCGGCGGGCGACGACGTGCTGGCGCCGGACGTCTCGCGCCTCGGCCTGCGCTGGACCCCGGCCCTGCACCCCGCCGACCCGCTCGCTCCCGCGACGCGCTGAGTGTTCCCTACCCCGAATCCAAGGAGACCACGATGCCCGCCCATCAGCCCCTGCCGCCGCAGATCGAGCAGTTCATCCACGACAACCCGCAAGGCGTGCTGACCTCGTTCCGCAAGAACGGCATGCCCCAGCTCAGCATCGTCACGGTGTATCCCCGCGAGGGGGGCGTGGGCATCTCGATCACCGAGACCCGCATGAAGTTCAAGAACCTGATGCGGGACCCGCGCTGCTCGGTGCTGATCTCTCACGCCGACTGGTGGTCCGGCTTCCTGGTCTTCGAGGGCAAGGCCGAGCTGACCCACTCCGGCAACGCCGACCCCGAGGCGCTGCGCCTGGCCCGCCGCCACATCTACAGCGCCACCACGCGGCGCCGTAGCCGTGACTGGGACGAGTACGATCGCATCACCGCCGCGGACAGGCGGGTGGCGATGGTGCTGCGCCCCGATCACATCTACGGCACCGCCCTGGCGAAGATGCGGGACGCGCTGGCCAGGTAACGCGCGCGCCGCGCCCCGGGCCGGCGGGCTCCGAGCCGCCGGCCTAGAACGTCCAGCGCGTCTGGTTGTACTCCTTGCCCTTGCGGAAGCCGAACGCCCGCACGGGGGCCAGCTCGAGGACCACCACCGGCCCCGCGTCGGGGCCGGCGCTCGGGTGGTGGAAGTAGCCGTCGCGGACCGTGAACCGCCAGTCCGCCCCGTACTTCTTCTCGTAGGCCTGCGCGATCTCGGCGAGCCGCACGTCGTCCACCACCCGCACCGCGTCGCCCTCGACCACCACGTCGAGCCCGCGGTCGAAGCTGTTGCATCCGGTGGTCAGCACGCAGTGCGGGTTGCGCTCGAGGTTCTTCGCCTTCCGCTCGTGGATGCCGGTGCAGAAGTAGATCGCCCGCTCGAGGTACACCGTGATCAGCGGGGTCACGTGCGGGCGACCGTCGGGCCGCACCGTCGAGACCCAGGACACCGGTGCCTCCTTCAGGATCTCGAGCCCCTCCGCCCACTCGATTGCGCCCGCGCCCACGGTGCTGTACCGAGGATCCACCTTCGCCGTCGGGTCCATGCTCGCCTCCTCGCTGGTGTCGTGGTATCGAAACGGGAGGGCAGCAAGGGCTGTGCCGAAGGGCAGAAATCGCCTGCACGACACCTTTCTACCCGGCGACGGCAGGGCCGCTTCGAAAGCCTAGCGGGGTCGAGCGTCGCGCCGACGCGGGGTCGCGGTGGCGTGCGCCGGCGATGCCGACACGCCCTCGCGGTGCCGCGCCTCGTACCAGTGCGACATGATCTCCATGGCCAGCCAGGCCAGAGCCGCACCAGCCAGGAGTGACATCCGTCCGGTTCCCCACCCCCAGCGATCCGTGATCCAGGCAAAGAGGGAAGGCGATGCGGCATTCACGATCAGGACCGGCGTGGCGATGGCACCCAGGACCGCACCGTAGTCCTTGGAACCGAACAGGGCGAGCGGGACCGCGCCACGGACGATCGTGATCACACCCTGGGACGCTCCCATGAGCAGCGTGAACGCGACCACCAGCGACAGGCTCGCCGGCCCCACCATCAGCAAGAGCAGCGAAGGCGGAAGCACTCCGACCGCGATGCGCGCCACCGTGATCGCTCGTAGCTTGCGTCCGAACAGCATCTCCACCACGCGCCCCCCGAACTGCGCCACCCCCTTCAACGAGGCGACCCAGACCGCGGCCGCGGTCGCGAGTCCGGCGGCCTCCAGCAGAGGCACGAGCTGTACCGACACCACGCCGAACACGAAGCCGTTGAGGGACATGACGAGGGCGAACAGTACGATCGCCCGCGAGCGGGTGCGGCCCTCCAGGGGCGGGTCCTCTCGCGACGGCGCGGGCCCTCCGGTCGGGGTCGCCTCACCACGAGGCGCCTCGCGCCTCGAGAGCCCCAACCAGTGGAGGGGCAGGCAGACCGCCAGGTTCATGAAGGCGAACAGCACGAGCGTCTGCCGCCACCCCACCCGCTGATTCAACGCGTGCCCGACGACCCAGAACACCGACGACGCGAACGCGCCGAACAGGGTCAGGTACGAGATCGCGGTCCGGCCGCGCGACGGCGCCACCTGCACCAGGGCCGCGAACGCCGCATCGTACAGGCACATCCGCATCCCGACGCCGAGGAAGGCCCACACCGCCAGATACGCGGGCTCACTGTGGACGTGGGCCAGCGCGAACAGTCCGCCCGCGACGAGGACGCTTCCGAGCGTCATCACGACCCGCGCGCCGCGCCGGTCGATCGTACGCCCGACGGCGCTCGACACCACGCCCATCACCAGCAGCGCGACGGTGAAGCCCAGGAAAACGAATCCGCGGCTCCAGTGGGTGTCCTGGCTGATCGGACCCGCGAGGACTCCGAGACAGTAGAAACTGGTGCCCCAGGCGGTGATCTGGGTGATCCCGAGCGCGAGGACCGCGATCGGCATCGGGTCGGAGAGTCGGGCCTTCCAACGGACCGGAACACGTGTCGGCATGCGGAGCACTCTACGCGGCTCGGGCTTGACAGATCAATCCATATTTTGATACATCTGGAAATGTCGCTCAGATCGCACCCGCGCCAGGGAGACCTTCGATGAGGAGTGGCACCGAAGAGGATCGCTCGCTTTCGAGTCGACTACCCGTCGTCGTGATCGGGGCCGGTCCGGTCGGGCTGGCCGCCGCGGTCCACCTCGCCGCGCGCGGCCAGAGATTCACCGTGCTGGAAGCGGGCCCGGCGGTCGGGACACACCTCGACGCGTGGGGCCACGTCCAGGTGTTCTCCCCCTGGCGGTACAACGTGGACCCTCTCGCCCGGACACGTCTGCAGCACGCCGGATGGACGGAGCCGGATCCGGAGGCGCTTCCGACCGGCGCGGAGCTCGTGACCGGGTACCTGCAGCCGCTGGCGAAGCTTCCCGAGCTGGAGGCCCACATCCGCTTCGGGGCCCGAGTCACCGCGGTCGCCCGGACGACCCACGACAAGATGAAGACCGGCGGGCGGGAACGAGCCCCCTTCGAGGTGCGCATCCGCACCGCGACCGGCGAGGAGAGCCTCCTCGCCCGGGCCGTGATCGACGCCTCCGGCACCTACGCGATGGCCAATCCTCTCGGGTCCAACGGTCTGGCCGCGGTCGGAGAGCCGGAGTGTCGAGCCCAGATCTTCTACGGAATCCCGGACGTGCTCGGGTCGGCGCGCGAGCGGTACGCGGGCCGCGCGGTCGCGGTCGTCGGCAGCGGCCACTCCGCCTTCAACGCCTTGCTGGAGCTGGCGCGGCTCGGTGAGATCGCGCCGGCCACGACGATCACCTGGGTGGTGAGACGAGACGACGTCGCCGGAGCTTACGGCGGAGGTGTCGCGGACGCCCTGCCCGCTCGGGGAAATCTGGGCGCACGCTTGCGGACCCTCGTCGATGCCGGCCGGATCCGCCTGGCCTCCGGCTTTCGGACTCACCGGCTGGAGCGAACCGAGCGGGGGATCGCGCTTCGCGACCCGGCCGGGAGAGTCGTCGGCCCCGTCGACGAGATCGTGGCCGTGACCGGCTTCCGGCCGGATCTGGCCATGCTCGGTGAGCTCCGGCTCGATCTCGATCCGGCGGTCGAGTGCCCCCGAGCCCTGGCCTCCCTCATCGACCCGAACGTGCACAGCTGCGGGACGGTGCCCCCGCACGGGGCCGACGAGCTACGCCACCCCGAGCCGGGCTTCTACATCGTGGGCATGAAGAGCTACGGCCGGGCCCCGACCTTCTTGATGCTGACCGGTTACGAGCAGGTGCGGTCGGTGGTGGCGGACCTGTGCGGCGATCTCGAGGCGGCCCGGCGAGTGGAGCTGACCCTGCCGGCCACCGGTGTTTGCTCCGCCACCCCCGGCGTCGCCGAGGGCTGCTGTGACACGGCCGCGCCGGCGGCCGGCTGCGGCACCGGGGCCGCGGAGGATTCGAAGGGCTGCTGTGCGCCCGCCGCGCCGACGCTGATCCCCGGACTGGGGCGGAAGGCATGAAGACGATCGCCCGGCTGCCCCTGTCCCAGCTGCAGGCGACCGACGAGCACGTCGAGGCCTTCAAGGCCCTCGCCCACCTGACCCGCCTGCAGGTGTTCTTCTTCCTGGTCCGCGCCGGGAAGGAGCTGTCGGTCGGCGAGATCCAGGCCGAGCTCGAGATCCCCGGCCCGACCCTGTCGCATCATCTGGATCTCCTGCGGCGCGCCGGCCTGGTCGAGAACCGAAAGGAAGAGCGGTACATCTACTATTCCGTCAAGCGGGACTCGGTGACGGCGCTGGTGCGCCTGCTCACCGCCTGCTGCTAGGAGGTCGCCATGAGCGCCAAGGTTCATCTCCACATGCACGTGTCCGACCTGGCCAAGAGCCGCGCGTTCTACGAGAAGTTCCTGGGCGGCGATCCGGTGAAAGTGAAGCCGGGCTACGTGAAGTTCTTGCCGGACTGGGCGCCGGTCAACCTCGCCCTCTCCGAAGGCGGGGCCGCCGCCGAGGGCACCGTGAACCACGTGGGTGTCCAGGTCGACGCGGTGAACACCGTCATGGCGCACCTGGCGCGGGTGAAGGCGGCCGGCATTCCCGTGATCGAGGAGATGGGCGTCGACTGCTGCCACGCCAACCAGGACAAGTTCTGGGTCCGCGATCCGGACGGGGTGGACTGGGAGGTCTATCACCTGAACTACGATCTCGAAGGCGAAGAGGACACGGCCAAGCCGAAGCGCGCGGCTCTTCCTCTCGCCAAGGGCAACGCCTGCTGCGCGTCGTAACGAATCTGCAACCGGGAGCGGCCGGTCGGTCTTGACTTGGCGCCACGACGTGCACGATAGTGCCGTCGTGGCGATCCAGACACCCCGCAACGTCGAGCAGGCCCTCGGCCTCTTTCGTGCTCTCGGGGACGAGACGCGCCTCCGCCTGATCGAGCGGCTGCGCGAAGGCGAGCAGTGCGTGTGCGATCTGACCGACGAGCTGGGCGCGAGCCAGTCGCGCCTCTCGTTCCACCTCAAGGCGCTCAAGGACGCCGGGCTCGTGACGGATCGGAAGGACGGGCGGTGGGTGTACTACGCCCTCAATCCGGAAGCGCTGGCCCTGGTTGGGCGCCTGATCGAAGAGCTGAAGCCCATCCCGTCGCCCTTCCGGGTGATCCGGCGGTGCGACTGATTTTTTTTGCCGCGAGCCATCAATCTTCGTTGATGAACCCGGACCCGCGCGCGGCCGCCCCAAAGAGGCTCGCGTGAACGACCGCCCAACTCTCGGCCGGCGTCTGGCTGCGGAAAGCGTGGGGACCGCGATGCTCCTCGCGACCATCATCGGATCCGGCATCATGGCCGAGCGCCTGGCCAGCGGGAACGTCGCGGTCGCCCTGCTGGCCAACACCATCGCGACCGGCGCCGGGCTCGTGGCGCTGATCCTGGCCTTCGGTCCGATCTCCGGCGCGCACTTCAATCCGGCGGTGACGCTCGCGGACGCCTCCCAGGGTGGTCTCCCCTGGTCCGACGTGCCCCCCTACCTCATCGCCCAGGTCGTGGGCGCCTTCGCGGGCGCCGCCGCCGCGCACGTCATGTTCGAGCTGCCCCTCTTCTTCTCGTCGCAGCACGCGCGCTCCGGGCCGGCCCAGATGTTCAGCGAGTTCGTGGCCACCTTCGGGTTGCTGGCCGTCATCTGGGGGTGCGCCCGGACCCGCTCCCCGATCGTGCCGTTCGCGGTCGCGGCCTACATCACCGCCGCGTACTGGTTCACCGCCTCGACGTCCTTCGCGAATCCGGCGGTGACGCTCGCGCGCGCGGCCTCCGACACGTTCGCCGGGATCCGCCCGGTGGACGCGCCCGGCTTCATCGTCGCGCAGCTGCTCGGCGCGGCGGCCGCCACCGGCCTGTTCCGCTGGCTGGTGCCGTCCCTGCCCGAGTCCGCGCGGGACGTGGTGGTCCGCACCCGGTGATCGCCTTCGCGCCGGGCGGGCGGACGTGGCTCGGCGCGATCTGCCTCTCCCGCGTCGGCTCGTACATGGTCTACATCGCGTACGCGGCGACGCTTCCCGTCCTCCAGCACGAGTGGCGCCTCTCCGGCACCGCGGCCGGAAGCATCGCGTCGGTATTCCAGGTCGCCTACGCGATCTCTCTGATGGGGTGCTCGGCGCTGGCGGACCGGGTGGGCGCCCGCCGTGTCTTCCTCGTGGGAAGCGTGACCACCGCCGTGATCGCCGCCCTCTTCGCGGCGCTGGCGCGTGACTACTGGTCCGGCCTCGTGCTCTACACCCTGCTCGCCTTGACGCTCGGCAGCACGTACACGACCGGCATCCTCCTCGTCGCCGAGCACGTTCCCGTCGACCGCCGGGGGCGCGCGATGGGAGCGTATCTGGCCGGGCACTCGCTCGGCCTGGCGCTCGCGTTGATGCTGGCCGGCGCGGCCATCCCGCGGGGCGGCTACGTGCTCGCCTTCTGGCTGCTCGCGCTCGGCGCCATCGCGGGCGGCGGCCTCGCCTGGATCGCGATGCATTCGACCGGCAACGCCGTTCCCCCGCGGGCCACCCACCAGCGATTCGCGGGCGAGGTGCTGCGGAACCGGCCGGCGATGCTGGTGATCGCCGGCTACATCTTCCACTCCTGGGAGCTGCTCGGGATGTGGGCGTGGACGCCCGCATTCCTCGCCGCGTGCTTCGTCGCCGCCGGCGCGGAGCTCACCCGTGGCGCGGGCCTCGGCGCCTACGTGACCTCGCTCTTCCATCTGACCGGCATGCTGGCGGCCCTAATGGCCGGCGTCTTCGCGGACCGGTTCGGCCGCACCCCGGTGATCCTCGTCATGGCGGCGGTGAGCGCCGGCTGCTCCCTGGTCTTCGGCTGGCTCATCGGCGCCTCGCTCGCGCTGGTCGTCGGCGTGGGCCTCCTGTACGGCTTCGCCGCGCTCGGCGACTCGCCGATCTACTCCACCGCGCTCACCGAGGTCGTGGCGCCCGCCTACCGCGGCTCGGCGCTCGCCCTCCGATCGCTCCTCGGCTACGGGGCCGGCGCCATCGCGCCCCTGCTCTTCGGCGTCATCCTGGACTGGCAGGGGGCCCGGAACGCCGGGGCGTGGGGCTGGGCGTTCGTGAGTCTCGGCGCCGCGGGCCTCGGCGCCGTCCTTTCCGCCGTTCTCCTCTATCGCACGACGGAGGCTCGAGTGCTCCATCGAGGCGCGGCGCACCGCGAGTCCGTGCTGGCCCATTCTCCCCGATGACACCGACCGCCATCACGACGCGACTCGCGACAACCGCGGACGCGGCGGTCATCGCCGCGATCTACAACGAAGGCATCGCCGACCGGGTCGCCACCTTCGAGACCCAGCCGCGCACCCCGGAGCAGATCGCTGCGCTGCTCGAGGACAAGGGCGCCCGGTTCCCCACCGTGGTGGCCGAGCGCGACGGGACCGTGGTCGCGTGGGCGGGCGCGGGAGCCTATCGGGCCCGGCCGGCCTACGCGGGCGTGGCCGAGCACTCCGTCTACGTGGCCCGGGCCGCCCGCGGCACCGGCGCCGGCCGCGCCACGCTGAACGCGCTCTGTCAGCTATATGCCGAGCGCGGCTTCTGGAAGATCCTGTCGCGCATCTTTCCCGAGAACACGGCCAGCCTCGCTCTCCACGAGAAGTGCGGCTTCCGGGTGGTGGGGATCTACCAGCGCCACGGCAAGCTCGAGGGGGAGTGGCGCGACTGCGTGATCGTGGAGCGCTTGCTCGTCGACTCGCCGGAACCGAGAAGACCTCGGTGAATCCGCTCCGGGCTCATGCAGGAGCGCCGGGACCATCTCGTCACCGTCCGCGACGACGCGAACGAGCGCTGCCCGTTCGTGCCCGGGCTGGTCAATCGTCTGCACTGGTCGTACGAGGATCCCTCCCGGGCGAAGGGCTCCGAGGAAGAGCGGCTCCAGGTCTTCCGGCGGGTCCGCGACCAGATCCAGCAGCGCCTCGTCGAGTGGCTGAAGGCACCATGACACCGGGAGAGACCTCCTGCCGGCCGTGAGCCCGGCCCGCCTGGTCACCTGCGTCTGCGTCGCGCAGGTATGCGCCCAGATCGGCGCGTACACGTGGCCGGCCTTGCTGCCCGAGTTCATCGCCGGGTGGCATCTCACGAACGGTGAAGCGGGCTGGATCACCGGCCTCTTCTACGCCGCCTACACGCTGTCGGTCCCGATCCTGGTCACGCTGACCGACCGCGTCGACCCGCGCACGATCTACCTGACCGGGGTGGGGTTGACGGTCGTCAGCCACTGGGGATTCGCCGCGTTCGCGGACGGCTTCTGGAGCGCCGCCGCCATGCGGGCCCTCGCGGGGATCGGCTGGGCCGGGACCTACATGACCGGTCTCAAGCTCCTCGCGGATCGGGTCGATCCGGGCCTGATGTCGCGTGCCGTCGCCGGCCACGCCGCGAGCATCGGCGTCGCGGGATCGCTGTCGTTCGTGTTCGCCGGCGCCCTGAACGGCGCCTTCGGGTGGAGGGCCACCTTCGTCGCCTCCGGCTTCGCGGCGCTGATCGGATGGCTGATCGTCCTGATCTGGGCGCCTCCCCGCGAACGAGCGCCGGCCCATGACGGCGGCGCGCTCTTCGACTTCCGGCCCGTGCTCCGCAACCGGTCGGCGATGGCCTATGCCCTCGCCTACTGCGCCCACACCTGGGAGATGAACGCGCTGCGCGGCTGGGTCGTCGCCTTCCTGGCCTACGTGATCGTGGCCACCGGAGACGGCGGCACCTGGGTCGGGCCGACCGTGGTGGCCACCGTCATGGGATTCATCGGCACGTGGACGAGCGTCGTGGGCAACGAGCTGTCGATCCGCCTCGGGCGTCAGCGCCTGGTCCGGTTGGCCATGCTCTCCTGCGCCGTCATGGCGGCGGGCATCGGCTTCCTCGGGTCCCGGTCGTATCCCCTGGCCGCGGCGCTGGTGCTCGCCTACGGGGTGCTGATCTGGCTGGATTCGTCATCTCTCACCGCGGGAGCGGCCGGGAGCGCCGACCCCAGCCGCCGAGGGGCCACCCTTGCGCTTCACTCGATGGCGGGCTACGCGGGCGGCTTCGTCGGACCGATCATCATCGGCTGGATCCTCGACCGCTCCGGCGGCATGTCCCCGGTCGCGTGGGGGCTCGCGTTCCTGCACATCGCGGTGATCGGGCTGCTCGGGCGATTCGCATTTGTCGCCCTGGCCCCTTGCGATCTGGTCGGAGACCGATCGGCTCGATAGCGCCCGGTCAATCCGTCTCGATCGGCAGGCTCGGGTCCTCGGCCCATTCGAGCAGCGACCCGTCGTACAGCGTGAGATCGTCGAAGCCCAGCTGGTGCAGCATGAACAGGTCGATGCTGGCGGAGATCGCGGCGCCACAGTAGGCGATGACCCGACGGTCGCGGGTCACGCCCGCTTCCGTGAACCGCGCCAGTGCCTCGGCCGGCGAGACGAAGCGCTTGCTCAGCGGATCTATCAAGCTGGCCGAAGGCACGTTGACCGATCCGGGCACGCGCCCCGGCCGGAGATAGGGCGAAGGCCCCAGCCCGCGGAACGATTGCGGAGTGAGCGAGTTCACGGTGACCGTACGCGGATCACCGATCGAGGCCCGGACCGTCGTCTTGTCGACGAAGTGGCTGGGCCGCGGCCGGGGCGTGAAGGTGGCCGGCGGATACCCCTCGGGCTCGCCGCGCTCGATGGCCCGACCCTCTCCCTGCCAGGCGTCGAAGCCGCCATCCAGCACCGCGGCCCGATCGAAGCCCACGGACCGGAGCATCCACCACACCCGGGTGGCCCACATCATCGACCCGACGCTGTAGAGCACCACCCGGCTGCCGTCGCCCAGGCCATGTCGCCCGAATGCGCCAGCCAGCTGCTCGATGGGCGGCATCATGAAGAGCACCGGCGTGGCAGCCGCCGACAGCTCGTCCTGCAGCTCCAGGAAATCCGCGCCGGGGACGTGCCCGGCCAGGAACGTCTCACGCCCGGAGACGACTCTGAACGGCACGCCGGCGCCGACCTCGGCCGGCTCCAGGTACGTCGTGCAGTCGTAGCAGCGCAGGTCCCCGCGGCCAAGCCGGGCCTCGAGCGCCGCGGTCGAGATCAGCGCGTCCGGATCACGCATCCGAAGCAAGGCAGCGGCGAGAGTCCGCCCTCAGGCCCGGTGGCCGGGCCCCCGCAGCAGCACGCCCGGCCGCCGCCCGGTCGGCTCACCGTGCTCCAGCGTGACCTCGCCGTTGACCACGGTGGCCGCGATGCCCTCCGCCTTCTGCACCAGCCGCCGCGCCCCCCCGGGCAGGTCCGCCTCGACGGTCGGCATCGCGGGCCGCACCCGCTCCGCGTCGAACACCACGAGGTCCGCCCGGTAGCCGGGCTGGAGCACCCCGCGGTCGGCGAGGCCCCAGGCGGCCGCGTTGTCGTGGGCCAGCTTGCGCACCGCCTGCTCGAGCGTGAAGGCCTGCCTGGCCCGCACCCAGTAGCTCAGCATGTGGGTCTGCAGCGACGAGCCCATCTCCTGGCACACGTGCGCGCCGGAGTCCGAGAAGGTGGCCAGCGTGCGCGGGTGGCGCAGCATGCCCAGGATCTGCTCCGGCCGCTCGTTGACGATCGGCTGCACGTACACCTGGTTGTCGTTGGCGAGCGAGAGGTCGATCATGACCTCGACCGGATGCTGGCCCCGCGCGGCGGCCAGCTCCGCCACCGTGGGGTCGTTCCACTCCACGTCCTTCATCGCGTACAGGTTGTCGTAGTCCGGCCGGCGCGGATCGGTGGTGGCCGCGCCCCCGCCCTGGAAGACGTTGTCGCGCGGCTTCATGCGGGCCTCCTCCGCCACCAGGACCTTGCGGGTCGCGGGGTCGGCCAGGCGCGCCTTCTGCTCCGCCAGCGGCAGGCGCCGGAGCTCGCGCCACGCGGGCAGCACGTCGAACGGCAAATAGGACTTGAGCGAGAAGATCGCGTTGATGGACCGCGTGCCGGACTGCCCCCACACCGTGGCGCCCGCCGCCGCGCACTCGTCGAGATAGTCGAGCTGGTAGGTCCACGGGTTCGGGTCCTCGCCCTGGCGGCTCGCGATGGTGCCGAACATCACCGGCCGCCCGCTCTCGAGCGCCACTCGCTTGAGCCGGGCCAGGAACGCACGCTGCGCCGCCCCGCCCGAGATGTCGGGGCCGACCTGGAAGATGCCGGAGCCGAGCCGACCCATGACCCCCACGAGGCGATCGACCTCCGTCCAGTCCGCGATGCGGCTCGGCACCGGGGTGTTGTCGGGCGTCACGTGCGTGGTCGAGCGCGAGCTGGAGAAGCCCATCGCGCCCGCGCGGATCGCCTCCTCCACCGCGGCCTCCATGCGTCGCAGATCGTCCGGGGTGGCGGTCTGGTCGAGCGCGCGCTTGCCCATCACGTACATGCGGAGGGCCGAGTGCCCGATGTAGGCCCCGTAGTTGATGGCCTTGGGCATCCGCTCCACGTGGGCCAGGTACTCCGGGAACGTCTCCCACGTCCAGTCGATGCCGGACATCATCGACTCGGTCGGGATGTCCTCCACCGCGGTCAGGCAGCGGGCGAACCACTCACGCTCCTCCGGCTTGCACGGGGCCAGCGCGAAGCCGCAGTTGCCCATGATCACGGTGGTCACCCCGTGCCAGCACGAGCAGCTGCCGATCGGGTCCCACGCCACCTGCGCGTCCATGTGGGTGTGGCCGTCGACGAAGCCGGGAGCCACGATCAGCCCGTCGGCGTCGATGGTCCGCTCGGCCACCGATCCCACGCGCCCGACCTCGACGATCCGGCCGTCGCGCACCCCGACGTCGCCGCGGTAGCGCGGCGCCCCCGAGCCGTCGACGATGGTGCCGTTCTTGATCAGGAGATCGAGTGCCATGGGGTCGAGTTCCTCCGTGGGGTGTAGTGTCCTGCGACTTCTGGTCCGGCCACGAGAAGCGATCGAACGTGATCGGGGCCTCGCCGGCCTTGTGGTTGCCCAGCGCGGCGGACTGGCGGTAGAGCGCGCGCTCGCCCTCCTTGGAGACGGCGAGCGCCTCCGGCGCGCGCCGGGCCGGCTCCGCGTGGGCCCGCAGCGGATCGGGGAAGCCGCGGGCCACCGCCACCTTCCCCCACTTCTCGGCCTGCGCGCGGTCCGCGGGCAGACCGGGTCCTCCGGCGGCGTACATCCTGGCCAGGTTGCAGGAGGCGCCGCCGTGGCCCTTGTCCGCGGCGAGGGTCGACCAGCGCGCCGCCGCCTCGTCGTGGCGCTCGAGCTGGAGCGCGGCCTTGCCCTGGTTCAGCCCGCCCTCGACGCAGCTCCGGGCGAGCGCGAGGCCCGGGCCCCCCCTCACGCGACGGCTCTCTCGAGCCGCCGGGCGATCTCCTGCTTGGGCTGCACGCCCACCAGCCGATCCACCTCGCGCCCGTCCTTCATCACCAGCAGCGTCGGGATCGAGCGCAGCCCGAAGCGCGCCGCGGTCTGCGGATTGTCGTCGACGTTCAGCTTCACCACCCGCACCCGCCCGGCCCACTCCCCCGCGAGCTGATCGATCACCGGGGCGATCATGTGGCAGGGTCCGCACCACGGCGCCCACGCGTCGACCAGCACCGGCACCGGCGAGCGCTCGACCTCCTGGGCGAAGCTCGCGTCCGTGACCGGCTGCGGGGTGCCGAGGGGCAGCGGCGCGCGGCACTTCCCGCACACCGGCGCCCGCCCGGCGGCGACCTTGTCCGTGGCCACGCGGTTGGTGGCGCCGCAGGCCGGACAGCGGATCATCAAGGGTTCCATGGCAGGCCATTTTGCCCCGACCGGCGCGGGGACGCCAGCGGCGGAATGCGCTAGAGTGCGCGGGTCATGGCCGGACGCGCCGGGGCCTCCTGATGCTGTTCTTCGTCTCGCTGCTCGTCGAGGGGCTGCTCGCGGGGGCGGTCTACGCCCTCTTCGCGCTGGCGTTCGTGGTGGTCTACAAGGCCTCCGGCATGATCAACTTCGCGCTCGGCGAGTGGGCGATGCTGGGCACCGGCCTCGTGGCGACCGGGCTTTCCGTGCCGGGGCTGGGGGTGGTCGGGGCCGCGGGCTTCGCCGCCACGGTCAGCGTGGCGGCGGCCCTCTCCTTCAATCGGGTGGTCACGCGGCGGCTCGTCGGGCGCCCCCTCATCAGCGCGATCATGGTCACGCTCGGCCTCGGCATGGTGCTCCGGGGCGCCGTCCCCCTGCTGCTGCCGGCGGGGCCCGCCGCGGCGGCCGCCCTCCTCGCCACCGACACCGTCACCGTCCACGGCGTGGCGCTGGCGACCGGCAAGCTCGCCTCGGCGGTGGCGGCGATGGTCTCGGTGGCCATGGTGGCCGCCTTCTTCCGCTGGAGCCGCACCGGGCTCGCGCTGCGTGCGATCGCCGACGACCCCCGCAGCGCCGCCGCGGTGGGCGTCGACGTCGACCGCCACTTCGCGATCGCCTGGGGCCTGATGGCGGTCATCGCGCTGCTGGCCGGCGTGCTGTGGACGTTCGTGGCGGGCAGCGGCTTCGGGGTGGCCCTGCTCGGGCTCAAGGTGTTTCCGATCGTGATCGTGGGCGGGCTCGACAGCATCGTCGGCACGCTCGTGGGAGCCTTCGGCCTGGGCGTGCTGGAGAGCCTGGCCGCGGGCTATCTCGACCCGATCGTGGGCGGGGGCTTCAGCGGGATCGCCGCGTACCTCGTGCTGATCGCGACGCTCTGCGTGCGCCCGCACGGCCTGCTGGGGCGCCCGCGCGTGGAGCGAGTCTAGCCGGCCGGGATCAGCGCCGCCGACGGCGGGCGGCGGGGCGGCGGGCGGGACGCCGGCGGGCTCGCGAGAGCTTCCGGGGCCGGGGTCCCGGCGAGCGCCGGGTCTTCCGCGATCCGCGGCGCTTCTTCGGCCGCCGGGTCCCCTTCGGCCGCCGCGCCTTCCGGGCCGCGCGCGCCTTCTTCGGGCGGCGGGCCTTCCTCGCCGGTCGCCGCGGGCGCGGCGATGCCCCCGGGATCCCCACCGTGAAGCGCTCGCCCACCTCGCCCACCACGATGAACGGGATCTCCTCGTTGAAGATCGGCCCCGTCCCGGCCCAGCTGATGGTGAGCGCGGTGGTGGTCACGCTGTCGTTGATGCGCAGCCGGTAGTCGGTGTCCGGCGACACGTCGAGGATCGCGAACTGGCGGGCCGAGACCATCACCGCGGGCGTCGTCGTGAAGACGCCGTCGGCGCCGATCACGCGGGCCTTGCGCAGGCTCACGGTGGACGCGGCGGAGACCAGCCGGAACGGGCTGTGCGAGATGACGGCGCGCCCGTTCTTCGGCCCGCCGTTGATGAAGAGCATGCCGGTGAGGATCCGGAGCGCCATCAGCCGGGAATCTACACGAACGGCGCGCGATCACGCAAGGCGCTATGATCCCGCCCATGCGGCTCCGCGGGCGGGTGGCGGCGATCACCGGCGGCGCGCTCGGCATCGGGCGCGCCACCGCCCGGCTGTTCGCGGCGGAGGGCGCCCAGGTGGCGATCGGCGACGTCAAGCGCGAGGCGGCCGAGGAGGTGGCACGGGAGATCGCGGCCGCCGGCGGCCAGGCCGTCGCCCTCGAGGTGGACGTGGGCGACGGCGCCCAGGTGCAGGCCTACGTCGACCAGGTCGTGGCCCGGCTGGGCCGGCTCGACGTGATGTTCGCCAACGCGGGCATCGCCCACTCCGCTCCGTTCCTGGAGCACCCGGAGACGCAGTGGCACCGGGTGCTGCGCGTCAACCTCACCGGGGTGTTCCTGTGCGCCCAGGTTGCGGCCCGCCGGATGGTGCGCCAGGGCGGCGGCGGCCGGATCATCGCCACCGCCTCGATCAACGGCTTCCGCGGGGTGGAGAACCTGGTCGGCTACAACGTGGCCAAGGCCGGCGTGATCGAGCTGGTCCGCACCATGGCGGTCGAGCTGGCCCGGCACCGCATCACCGTGAACGCCATCGCCCCCGCCCAGATCGACACGCGCCTCACCCAGGGCCTCTCCGAGAGCGCGCGCGGCCGGCGCCTGGACCGGATCCCGCTCGGGCGCTTCGGCGAGCCCGAGGACGTGGCCCGCGCCGCGCTCTTCCTCGCCTCCGACGAGGCCGGCTACGTCACCGGCCACACGCTGGCCGTCGACGGCGGGTACCTGGCCGGCGGGCTCTGGTCGGGTGCGCCCGCCGATCCCGCGCCCGGTCGCCCCGCCGGCGCCTCGCCCGCCTAGCCCGACGTCCATGGAGCAGGCGCTCGACGACGTCACGGTGCTGGATCTGGGCCAGGTCATCGCGATGCCGTTCTGCACCATGCTGCTGGCCGACATGGGGGCGCGGGTCATCAAGGTCGAGTCGCCCGAGCGCGGCCGCGAGCGCGTCTCGCTCGGGGTGCGGCGCCGCCGCGACGGCGTGGAGGAGCGCGTGCCGGCCGCGCAGTACCGCGACCGCAACAAGCTCGGCGTCACCCTCGACCTCAAGACGGAGGCGGGCGCCCGGCTCTTCCGCGAGCTGGTGCGGCACGCCGACGTGGTGAGCGAGAACTTCAGCGTGGGCACGATGGAGCGCCTCGGGCTGGGCTACGAGGCGCTGCGCGGAGTGAACCCGGCCCTCGTGTACGCCTCGATCACCGCCTTCGGCCAGACCGGGCCCTACGCGTCCCAGCGCGGCTACGACATGCTGGCGCAGGCGATCAGCGGCTACATGAGCATCACCGGCGATCCGGACGGGCCGCCGACCCGCTCCGGCCAGTCGATCTCCGACTACTACGCGGGCATGCTCTGCGCGTTCAGCATCGTCTCCGCGCTCCACTACCGGCGGCGGACCGGGCGCGGCCAGCGCATCGACCTGGCCCTGCTCGACAGCCTGGTGGTGGCGCTCGACAACCTCGGCGAGCGCTACACGGTGGGCGGCGAGATCCTGAGCCGCGCCGGCAACGTCTCCTTCGCGGGCTCCGCCACCGGCATCTACCCGGCCGCCGACGGCCACGTGGCGGTGGCCGCCTCGGCGAGCAACGCGATCTGGGCGCGCTTCTGCGCGGTCATCGGCCGCGACGAGCTGACGCGCGATCCCGCCTTCGCCACCGCGGCGGCCCGGCGCGACCGGCGCGACGAGATCGCCGCGATCATCCAGGGCTGGACCGGGACGCGGCCGAAGGCCGAGATCGTGCGCGTGCTCTCCGGCGCGGGGGTGCCCGCGGCCCCGGTCAACAACGTGGCCGAGATGGTGGCGGACCCGCAGGTGCAGGCGCGCGAGATGTTCGTGGCGCGCGAGCACCCCGTGTACGGCCGGCTCCTCACGACCGGGAGCCCGCTCAAGCTCTCGGAGACGCCGGGCCGCGTCCGCTGGCTCGCGCCCATGCCCGGCGAGCACAACGAGGACGTGTTCGTGGGCCTGCTCGGCCACTCGAGGGACGACCTCGCGCGCTGGCGCGCCGACGGCGTGATCTAGAGCCGCGGGCGCGCCCGCGGCTCAGCGGAAGCGGGCGATGACCTCCCTGCCGTAGCGCAGCACGTCCTCGGGCGTCTTCAGCTGGGCGGGCAGCCCCGCCGCGGCGCTGATCGGCACCGCCACCCGGGCGACGCCCTGCCGGGCGAGCGCCTCGATCTCGGCTGGATCGGCCGGCGCGGCCAGCGTGATCTCGATGGCCTTCGGGTCGCGGCCGGCGGCCTCCGCCGCGCGCCGCATCTCGTCGAGCAGCCCGGGCGGCGGCGTCCGCGCCGGGAAGTAGCCGTCGCCCAGCCGGCCCGCGCGGCGCGCCGCCGCCACCGTGTCGCCGCCCACCACGATCGGGATGTGGCGCTCGGGGGGCCGCGGACGGCAGAACACCTGATCGAACGAGATGAAGCGGCCCTTGAAGCTGGCGCACTCCTGGCTCCACAGCACGCGCATCGCGGCCACGTACTCGTCGGTGCGCGGCCCGCGGTCCTCGAAGGGCAGGCCGAGAGCGGAGAACTCCTCCGCGAGCCATCCCACCCCGATGCCGAGCAGCACGCGGCCGCCGCCGGCGAGATGATCGAGGGTGGCCACCGCCTTGGCGGTCACCACCGGGTTGCGCTGGGGCAGGATCAGGATCGCGGTGCCGAGCTTGATGGTGCGGGTGGCGGAGGCGATGTAGGAGAGCCAGATCAGCGGATCGGGGATCGGATAGTCCTCGAGACCTGCGCCCATGCGTCCCGTGGGGGAGTACGGGTAGCGCGACTGGTAGCCGTGCGGCACCACCACGTGCTCCACCGTCCACATCGAGTCGAAGCCGGCGGCCTCGGCCGCCTGGGCCAGCTCGACCGCGGCGGGTCCGTTGCTGTAGCGCCCGAGGCTCGCGTAGCGGAGTCCGAACTTCATGGCGGGTCTCCTTGGCAGGGCCGGGTCAGGGACAGGTGAGCGCGGCGAGCGCGGCCGCGTCCGGCAGCGCCGCCAGGGCCCGCAGGCTCTCGAGGAGCGATGCGATGCGGGCCGGGGGCAGGACCACCGCGGCCAGCCGCCGGAACTTCTCCTCCACTTCCTCACGGGACACCGGGCGGCCCGGCGTGCCGCGCGCGGCCCGCACCACCTCGTCGAGCACGCGGCCGTCGTGCAGGCGCACGCGCATCCGCGCCTCGGGGATCGCGAGCGACGCATCGGCCACCGGCCGCACCCGGGCCACGAGCCCGAGCAGCCGCGGATCGGGCGCGCCCGGCTCGCTGAACTGGGCCTCGCCCGCCAGGCCGCGGTCGAGCGCGAGCGCCGCGCAGTAGGCGGCGCTGAACTTCGCCTCGAGCCCGGTGCGCGGCGCCGGGATCGCGGCCACCTTCACCGCGAGCGGGTGCACGTGGCACTCGACGGCGGCGATGGCGTCGAGCGCGGGCGCGGACCGCTCCCGGATGGCGCGGCCGGCATCGATCGTGGCGTGCAGCAGGTGGCAGGCCGCGTAGAGCTTGGTGCTGTTCTCCAGGATCTCGAATCGCTTGCCGAGGTCCGCCAGCGCCGGCGCGAGATCGGTGATGCCGACGAACGTCCCGGGCAGGCCGGTCTCCTCGTCGAGGATCCCGGTGGGGCCGGTGAAGCCCTCGCGGGCCAGCCGCGCGGCCAGGATCCCGTTCATCGCCGCCTTGCCCGGGTGGAGCGGCTTGCACATCGTTCCGAGCGACTGCTCGAGGCCGGCGGCCTGCGTGCCCGCGATGCCGAGCGCGCGGCCGAGCTCTCCCGCGGTCAGCCCGAGCAGCCGGCCCGCGGCGGCGGCCGCGCCGAAGTGGCCCAGCATCGCGGTGACGTGCCAGCCCCGATGGGCCAGCGCGGGGCCGATGACGCGGCCGATCCGCGTCTCCACCTCGAAGCCGGCCACGAAGGCCTCCAGCACCGCCCGTCCCGGCCGGCGCTGCCACTCGGCCAGGGCCAGCGCCACCGGCGCCACCGGCGCCGAGCCGTGAACGATCGAGGCCAGGTGGGTGTCGTCGAAGTCGAGCGCGTGGCCCTGCGCGCCGTTGGCGAGCGCGGCCAGGAGCGCGCTGGTGCGCCGGCCGCGGCCGACGATGGTGGCCTGCGTCGCCCCGCCCGCCTCCGCGATCACGGTCCCGAGCGCGGCGGCGAGCGGCTCGGCGGAGCCGCGGAGCGCGGTGCCGAGCCAGTCGGTGAGACAGAGGCCCGCGGCGTCGGTCACCGCCTCGGGCAGCGTCTCGAGCTCGAGCCCGAGCACGAAGTCGACCAGCGCGTCCGCGACGGGGGTGGGCATCGCCTAGGGGACGATCGCGTGCTCGGTGGTGATGATGAACGGCGCCGCCCCGGCGGCGATGAAGTTCGGCTCGTCGGCCCGGGTGCGCGCGTACTCGGCGGTCGCCGCGGAGGCGCGCATCGCCGCGGTGTCGTCGAACCACGTGATGGCGAGACCGTCGTAGACCGGCGCCCGCCCCCGCTCGTAGGCGAAGGGGCGCACGTGGCTCTGCACGTACCGGCGGATCACCGGGATCGTCGCGGCCAGCGGCCCGTGGATCTCTCTCCAGTAGCGCTGGAAGTCTTCCACCGCCATGCTCGGCTTGCGATTCACGAACTCCACGTTCTTGGCCGCCCCCGGCGCCGCCGGCCCGTCCTTGATCACGTGCTCCTCGGTGAGGAGCAGCCGCATCGTGGCGCGGTCGATGAAGACCGCCTCGTCGGCCTCGACCGCCGCCATCGCGGGCGTGCCCCGGAGCGCGTGCATCGCCCGGGTGTCCTCGAACCACAGCTCGGCGATGCCGTCGTAGATCGGCTCGCCCCGCGCGTACGCGGCGGGCCGCGTGTGCGACTGCACGTAGCGGCGGATCCCGGGGAGCCGCAGGACCGCGTCCGGGTGCCGGCGACGCCAGTAGGTCTGGAAGTCGTCGACCGCCATCCCGGCCTTGCGCTTGAAGAAGGAGACCGCCTTGACCACGCCGGGATGATACCAGCCGCCCGGCGGCACCCGCCATCCGCCGTCGCGGAGCGCCTTGACGCCGTCGGGGCCCGGAGGCAGTATCGGGGCCCCATGGCGACCCCGCCCACCGGACGAGTCGTCGACGCCGACGGTCACGTGCTGGAGCCGGCCGACACCTGGCTGCGCTACCTGGATCCCGCCTACCGCGACCGCGCCATCCGCATCGACACCGACGATCAGGGCTACGAGGTCCTCCTGATCGACGGCCGGTCGCTCAAGACTCTCCGTGGCCAGCTCGGCTCGCTGGGCGGCATCGAGATGGACACCGAGCGCCTGCTGACCCGCGGGCAGGTCACCTACGCGGAGGGCAGCCCGGCCGGCGGCTACGATCCCCACGCCCGGCTGCGGGTGATGGACGCCGAGGGCATCGACGAGGTGCTGCTCTACCCGACCATCGGCATCTGCTGGGAGGGCCACGTCACCGATCCGGGCCTCGCCACCGCCTACACGCGCGCCTACAACCGCTGGCTGGTGGAGTTCTGCCAGGCGGACCGCGCGCGACTGCATCCGGTGGCCCACATCTCCCTGCTCGATCCGGCGGGCGCGGTGGAGGAGACGGTCCGGGCGCGTCGGGAAGGCTGCGTGGGGATCTTCCTCTCGCCGGACGTGGCGGCCCGCGGCGGCCGCCACTTCGACGACCCCGCGTTCGCCCGCTTCTGGGAGACCGCGCAGGACCTCGAGATGCCGATCGCGTTCCACGTGGTGGTGCGCGACCGCCAGTGGTTCCGGCCGTGGCAGCGCTACGATCCGTCCGACGGCCTCTTCGGCTTCGCGTTCCTGGCCATCGACGTGATGGCCGCGTTCACCCAGATGCTGGCCTCCGGCATGTTCGAGCGCTACCCGCGGCTGCGCTGCGCGGTGCTGGAGGCGGGATCGAACTGGATCGCCTCCTGGCTCGACCGGCTGGACCACAAGCACCGGGTGATGGCGCACCGGACGCCGATCCGCATGGCGCCCAGCGAGTACTTCTACCGCCAGTGCCTGATCTCCGCCGACCCCGACGAGTCGCTGACCGCGCAGATGGTCGAGCACATCGGCGCCGACTACTTCATCTGGGCGTCGGACTACCCGCACATCGACGCCTCGATGGGCGTGGTGCGCGAGCTGCACGAGCGCCTGGCCCCCCTCTCGGACGACGCGCGCCGCAAGGTCCTGGGCGACAACGCCCGTCGCTTCTACCACCTGGCCGGCTGAGCGCCAGGTCCACCTGATCCACCCGGGCGGCGTGATGACGGTGACGCCTGCGCTCCTCGGCGGTGTCCCGGCCGTGAGCCCGGCTAGCGCGCGGCGGCCCGACGCGCCGCCGGGCCGACCTCCGCGAAGAGGTAGCGCTCGAACCAGGTCGGGAACGCGCGGACCAGCTCGCGCGGCCCCGTCACCGTCATCCCCGCCGCCTGCGCCTGCCGGAACGTGAGGTCGCCGCGCCACCACTCGATCAAAGTCCGCCGGCTGGCGCGCATCGCGAGCTCCTCCGGATAGCCGGGGTTGCCGGGGCAGAGCGAGACCTCGCTGCGGCGCAGCAGCAGGTAGTGACGCGCGGCGGGCCCGCGCACGTCGGTGCACTCGACGGCCACCACCAGCGGCTTCCCGGGGAGCAGCTCCCGCCGGACCCGCCGCCGGATGTCCCACACCAGCGCGCGCACGTCGAGCTCGCTGCGCGGGAGCTCGCGCGGCAGCCACCGCTGGCCCCACGTGCCGAGCTCCCGGATCACCGCCGCGAGCTCGTGGCCGGCGGCGGTCAGCTCGTACTCGGGTCCGGCGGCGCCCTCCCTCGCCTCGAGCACGCCCGCGTCGGCCAGCTCGCGCAGGCGCGCCGAGAGCATGGTGCGCGAGATGCGCGGGATCCCGCGCTGGATCTCCCCGAAGCGGCGGCTGCCGCACAGCAGCTCGCGCACGACGAGGAGCGTCCAGCGCTCGCCCAGCAGGTCGAGGGAGCGCGCGATGGAGCAGAACTGGCCGTAGCTCTTCATGCCCCCGACCATACCGCGGCGCCGGATCGGCGGCGGTACGGATTTCGTACCGGCTCCCTAGATCCGGCGGCGGTAGCGTCGGCTCCAGCAGTTGATCTGACGCGGCCCTGACGGGCCGCTCAAAAAAGGAGGAGGCCATGAAGGAGATCGCGATGGAGAAGGTGCTCCGCTGTGCCGACGTGTCGGGCACGTCCTGCCAGTTCGTCGCGCGCGGGCAGACGATGGAGGAGATCCTGGAGCAGACCGGCCGCCACGCGGTGGAAGGACACGGGCTCACCGCCACCCCCGAGCTGGTGGAGGCGGTGAAGGCGCGGGTCACCGAGGCGTGAGCGTCGAGACGGCGGGCGGCGCGGCACGGCCGCCCGCCGTGACTCGCCGGGCGACCGCGGCCCCGGAGGCGGGCTCGGCCGGGCTCGCGCGAAACATCCTCGCGCTCTTCGCGGGGCTCTCGCTCTGGACGGCGATCCACTTCGGCGCGCTGGCCCTGCTGCCGATCTACCTGCACGACCAGGGCTACGCCCCGCGCGGCATCGGCTTCACGCTCGGGGTCATGGGCATCGCGCAGCTCGCGGTGCGCCCGTTCGGCGGCTGGATCGTCGACGCCTTCGGCCGCCGCGGGCCGCTCGTGCTCTCGCTCGGGCTGCTCGCCCTGGGCTGCGCGCTGCTCGCCGTCCCGTCGGCCTGGGCGGTGCTGGCCAACCGGGTGCTCACCGGCGTCGCGTTCAGCCTGGGCACCACCGCGTTCTACACGCTCTCGATCGAGGTGGCGCCGCCCGAGCGGCGCAGCGAGGTGCAGGGTTACGTGGCGCTGGGGCTCACGCTGGGTGTAGGTCTCGGGCCGCCGATCCTGGTGGGTCTCTACCAGGGCGCCATGGCGGCCGACACGCCGGCCGCCCGTCTGGCCGGCATCGCCCTCGGCGCCGCCGCGGTGGCGGCGCTCGGCGGCGTCTGCTTCGGGGCGACGTCCAGCACGTTCCGGCCGCTGGGCCGCGCGCATCCGTACGCGGTGCGGACGAACTTCCGGCGCGAGGGCCTGATGCCCGCGCTGCTGAACTTCTGCGCGCAGGTGCCGAACACCGGCTTCTCCGCATTCCTGCCGCTCTGGGCCCTCGGGCGCGGCGTGGCCAATCCGGGCGTGCTCTTCGTCGCCTCGCAGGCGGGCTCGGTGGCCAGCCGGCTGTTCGCCGGCCGCTGGGCCGACCGGCACGGCCGCGCGGCCGTGCTCGTGCCCGCGCTGGCCGGGGTGGCCGTCGCCCTGGGCGGCCTGGCGGTCGCCACCGGCTGGCCCGCGTTCCTCGCGCTCTCGCTCGTCTACGGCGCGCTCTTCGGGGTGGCCTTCGTGATCCTGCCCGCGCTCGCCGGCGAGGCGGCCCCGCCGCAAGGCCGCGGGGCGGCGCTCAACACCTTCGGGCTCGGCTCCGACCTGGCGCAGCTGCTGGGGCCGTGGGGCCTCGGGCTCGCGGCCGGCGCATGGGGGTTCGGCGGGGCGCTCGTCGCGGCCGGCCTGGTCGCGACGGTGGGCATGGCGGCCGGCCTCGCGCGCGGCGCCGCCCGGAGGTGACGGCGCCGCGCCGGGTCCCGACCCTCCCCCTCCCGTCGCCGGTCGGGTACGCTAGTGCCCTCGATGAGCCGGGAGCCCTCGAACCCCATCGGCGTGGATACACGAATCCGCGTCCGCCCGACCCGGCTCTTCCTGATCCTCGCGCTCCTCGCGCTGACCGTGGCCACGTGGGTGCCCCGCTTCCGCGGCCCCATCGACCTGCGCTGGGATGGCGCCACCTACTACGTGCTCGGCACCGCGCTCGCAGAGGGCAAGGGATACCGGCTCCTCAACGAGCCCGGGGACATCGAGGCCGTGCAATACCCGCCGCTCCTGCCCGCCCTCGTGGCGGCGCACCAGTGGGTGCTCGGGACCAGCGACCCGCTGGTCGTGGGCCACTGGCTCCGGCTCGTGTTCTTCGTCCTCTGCCTCGCGTTTGCCGCCAGCAGCTATCTGCTGCTCGAGCGCTTCGTGCCCGCCGGGTACGCGTTCGTCGGGGTCGTGGTGTGTCTCCTCCATCTCCACAGCCTGTTCCTGTCCGACCTCCTGTCGGCGGAGCTGCCCTTCGGGCTCCTCACGGTGCTCTTCGGGCTGTGGAGCGTCGGCCCCGGCGCCCGAGCCCGTCCCGCGCTCGCGGGGACCTGCGCCGTCCTCGGCTATCTGATCCGCAGCACCGGGATCGTCCTGCTGATCGTGTGGGTCGCTGACCGTCTACTCCGGGGCGACTTCAAGCGGGCGGCCCTTCGCGCGGCGATCGCCGTGGTTCCCATCGCGGGCTGGGTGGCCTACGTGGCCGCGGTGCAGTCGAGCGCCGCGTACGGCACGCCCGCCTATCCCTATCAGCGCGCGGACTACCTCTTCTACAACGTGACGTACGCGGCCAACCTTTCGTTGCGAGATCCGTACGCCCCGGAGCTTGGAAGAGCGACCGTGGCCGATCTCGCCAAGCGGGTGGTCCGCAACGTCCTGCGAGTGCCGCGATCGCTCGGCGAGGCGGTGAGCGCGGACCGAGGATACTGGTGGGCGCTCGTGGTTCGCGTGCCGGGAGCCCGCATCCCGGTCGTCGAGCGCCACCTCGACGCGGTGACGACCGCGGCGCTCATCGGCCTGGGCGCGCTCATCCTGGCCGGCATCGCCACCCAGCTCGCTCGGGCCGAGCGCCTCCTCGCTTCGCTCCTGCTGCTGTACATCGGCGCGATCTGCGTCACCCCGTGGCCGCTGCAGTGGCCGCGCTACTGGTCGCCGATCGCGCCGCTTCTCGTGCTCGCGCTTCTGCAGTGTCTCCTGCGCGCGCGCGACCTCGCCGGGCCCGCCTGGTCCGTCCTGGGACGCGGGCTGCTGCCGGGCGTCCTCGGGACCATCCTGGTCCTGGAGCTGTTCACGGCCGTGTACGGCTACCAGGTTCTCCGGGGACCGGTGCTGCTCCAGAATCGCCAGGGGGAGCTGGAACGGTTCTCCCTGTTCTTCTACCGACGGGCGGATCGGGAGTTCGACCAGGCGCTCCAGTGGCTGCGGGACCGAGCGCGCCCGACCGACGTCGTGGCCACCGCGATGCCCCACTGGGCGTACCTGGTCACGGGGATGAAAACGGTGATGCCCCCGTTCGAGATCGATCCGGAACGGGTGCAGCGTCTCCTCGATGCGGTGCCGGTCCGCTACGTCATCATCGACGGCACGGACGTCGACATCGCCCACCTGATGCGTCGCTCCACCGTGGAAATGATCCGAGCCGCGCCCGACCGCTGGAAGCGGGTCTACTCGGGCCCTTCGGGGTTGGTCGCGATCTACGAGCGCGTCGCGGGAACCCGCTCGTAGAGTCGCGCCCGGCCGTCCGCCGTCTCGTAGACCCTCCGCCACCGATCGGACCGTCCCTCCACCGCCGGGGCGGCGTAGCGCTGGCTGATGCGCGGGTAGTCGAGCTCGTCCAGCACGACGAAGCGCACCGGGACCGAGTCGAGCAGGGCGTTCGCGGCCTCGCGATCGGTCTCCATCGGGGGCAACACCGCCTTGACGCCGGTGCGCAGGTACGCCCAGTGCGGCACCGTGGTGGCCGTCACGTCGCCCGGGCGCGCGCGCCGGCGCACCTCCTCGAGGACCTCGTCCAGAGCGGCCGCCGACCGGTCGTAGTACAGCAGCTGGCCGGCGGTCGGACGACCGGCCGCGTCGTGGTAGGTCACCGGCACGCGGGGCGAGGCCCGGAAGGTCCACCAGGCGACGAAGACGTCTTCGGCGAAGACCAGGGCCAGCACCGCGGCCACGAGGACACGGCCCATCCACGCGACGCGGCGCTCGCTACCTTTTTCCGCTCCCACGGTGGCGTCGAACGTCGTCCCGAGCGCGGTCACGAGGAGGATGGCGAGGAACGGAATCAGCGGCGTGAAGTAGCGGACGAACTGCTCGGGCCAGGGCGTGAGGCACATCAGGCCGGCCGCGTTCGCGGCGCAGAGCGACAGGAGCCACTGTCGACGCGACGCCATGACGACCGCCCCGCCCACGATCACGAGCCCGAGCGCGGTCATCGGCACCAGGGCCACCCAGACCGGCAGGACGTCGCGACCGGCACGCCGGTTGACCTCGCGAACCGTGAGCTCCCAGAACCCGCGCTGAGCCGTGACGGCACCACCGAGCGACGGGACGATGTACGCGGCGTTCCTCACGAAGCGACCGATCCGGCCCCGAAGCGTGACCGCGCCCCGCTCGGGCGTGAAGGGGTCGATCAGGCCGATGTTCTCCCGGTACGTGACGTTCGAGTACTGGTAGGGGGCGCGCTGATAGGGGTACGCGGGGCGGCGGTACTCGTCGCTCGACGTGACCGCGCCCACGTAGGCCTGCCAGGCGACGAGCGCGAGCAGGCCGGGCGCGGCGCGGGCGCCCAGCTGCACGAGCCGCGGCCGCCACCGGCGTCGGATCTCGCCCGCGCGCGCGGGCCGCTCGAGGAGCGCGGCCAGGGCCCACCCCGCGAGCAGCGCGATGCCGGCGGTGCGCAGCGCGAAGGCGCCGACACCGAGCGCCGCGGTGGCCAGCCAGTACCGCGGCCGCTCGGCCCGCCTCGCGCAGATCCCGAACCACACCGCCAGCAAGGCGACCGGGATCTCGGTGTAGAGCACGCCGGCGAGATACCAGATGTGGAGCGCCAGGACGGACACCGCGGCGGCGAGCAAAGCTCGCGGTGGCGACAGGTGATCGCGAGCCAGTCGATAGCCGCCGAGGGTCAATGCCAGGGAGAGGACGAAGTAGAGCGCCCGAAGCCACGTGCCGACGACGATGAAATCGCTGGTGCCGAGCGCCTTCTGGAACGCCGCGACCACCAGCGGCAAGAGCGGCGGGTACTGGACGGCTCGGATCTCGCCCGGCTCGTTGAGGAGGCGATAGCCCCGGGCCTGGGCCAGCGACGTGCCGAGGACGTAGTAGGTCGCGCCGTCGAATCGGGCGTCGATGGGGCCGTGGCGCTGGGGAATCCACCAGGCGACGGTCAACGCGATCAGCGCGACGACGTGCGTGAAGCCTCGGCGGTCCATGGCGAGCGGGACGACCTTACACCAGCCGGCACCGCGCGGGGACCATGATTTGCCGCCGGCGCAGCATGCGGGCGGTCGGCCTCGCGTGCTAGTCTCGCGTCATGCCCGCCCGCTCCAGCACGCACCCGCGCCGCGCCCCGCGCGGCAGACTCGGCGATCCGATGCTCGGCGCGGTGCTCGCGCTCGGCATCACCCAGATCACCGCGTGGGGCACGAGCTACTACTGCCTCGGCGTGCTCGCGGGACCGATCAGCCGGGATACCGGATGGAGCCGCGGCTTCGTCTTCCTCGGCTTCACGGCGGCCCTGCTCGCGATGGGCCTCGTCTCGAACACGGTGGGCCGCGCGATCGACCGGCACGGGGGACGCCTGGTCATGACACTCGGCTCGGTGCTCGTCTCGGCCGGCCTCTTCGCGCTCGCCCACGTGCGCAGCGAGCCCGCGTACCTCGTGGTCTGGGTGTTCCTCGGCCTGGGCATGCGGCTCTGCCTCTACGACGCCGCGTTCGCCGCGCTGGTGCAGGTCACACCCTCGCGCGGCCGCACCGCCATCTCCTATCTCACCCTGTTCGGGGCCTTCGCGTCGTCGGTGTTCTGGGTGCTGGGCCACGCCCTCGAGGAGCAGGTCGGCTGGCGCCAGACCCTCGTGCTCTTCGCCCTGATCAACCTGGTGGTGTGCGTTCCCCTGCACTGGTGGGGCCTCGCCCGGCGCGAGACCGCCGACGCCACGCCCGACCCGGCCGGGGGTCGCCCCGCGTCTCCCGACGGCCCGCCGCTCGAGGGCCGCGCCCGCTCGGTGGCCATCGTGCTGTTCGCGCTGATCATGTCGCTGAACGGCTTCGTGTTCGGCGTCATCTCGGTCCAGCTGGTCCCGATGCTGGAGGCCGCGGGCCTCGCCACCGCCGCGGCGGTCTGGGTCGCGTCGATGAAGGGCGTGGCCCAGTTCGGCGGGCGAGTGGTGGAGATCGTGTTCGCCCGCAACCTGCGCGCGATCACCGTCGGCCGCATCGCGATCGGGGTCCTGCCGCCGTCGCTGCTCCTCCTGCTGCTCGGCACCGGCAGCCTGCCGATGGTCGTCGCGTTCACGCTCCTGATGGGCGCCGCGCAGGGTGTGATCACGATCGTCCGGGGGGCGGTGCCGCTGGCCCTCTTCGGCGCGAGGGGCTACGGCGCGGTGCTCGGGGCGATCGCCACGCCGATCCTGGTCGTCAACGCGGCCTCCCCGACCGCCTTCGCGTGGATCGTGGACCGCTGGGGCTGGGCCCCGGGGCGCGCGGTGCTGCTCGTGAGCTGCTGCGCCTCCTGGGTGGCGATGGAGCTGATGTCGCGCTGGTACGAGGGGCAGCGGGCGGCGTCGGCCCGGCGTATCATGCGGACCAGCGAGGCCCAATGAGCGAAGCGCTCGACGTCGAGTACCGCGGCCACTTCATCCAGGTCCGGTCCTACGAGTCCGCCGACCGGCGCTGGCGGCCCAAGGCGGTCGTGGTCGCCTACCGGGCGGGCAGCCTGCAGAAGCAGACGCTCACCGCGGGCCCCGAGACCGTCTACGACTCGGAGGATGCGGCCGACACCGGAGCGCTCGCCCTCGCCAAGCAGTGGATCGACGAGCATAGCTGACGGCTCAAGCGTCACGGACGATTTGACGTTTTTCCGCGCCGCATAGTATCGTCGGACCTACCCACACCGGCGTCGGATGCCGGCCCCGGTGGGGTGCTCCACGATGGAGTGGACGAGATGTCTCACCGCTATCACCGTCTCACCGAGCCACTGATCCGCGAGCGCGGGGAGTTCCGCCCCGCGACCTGGGACGAGGCGCTCGACCGCGCGGCGGCCGGCCTGCGGCGCGTCGTCAGCGAGCACGGCCCGAGCGCGTTCGGCCTCTTCAGCTGCTCGAAGAGCACGAACGAGGTGAACTACATCGCCCAGAAGCTCGCCCGCACCGCCCTCGGCAGCAACAACATCGACAGCTGCAACCGCACGTGACACGCCCCTAGCGTCGCCGGGCTGGCGACCGTGTTCGGAGCGGGCGGGGGCACGAGCTCCTACCAGGAGGTCGAGGAGACCGATCTCATCCTGCTGTGGGGCTCGAACGCGCGCGAGACGCACCCGATCTTCTTCCACCACCTGCTCAAGGGCCTCCACCACGGCGCGCGACTCTTCGCGGTCGACCCGCGGCGGACCAGCTCCGCGCAGTGGGCCGAGCACTGGGCCGCCCTCGACGTGGGGTCCGACATCGCGCTGGCCAACGCCATGGGCCGCGAGATCATCGCGGCCGGGCTTCCGCACCGCGAGTTCATCGCGAACGCGACCGAGGGGTTCGAGGCGTACCGGGCCGCGGTGGAGCCCTGCACCCTCGCCTGGGCCGAGCGCGAGACCGGAGTCTCCGCCGAGATGATCCGCACGATGGCCCACGCCTACGCGCGCGCGGAGCGGGCCATGATCTGCTGGACGCTCGGCATCACCGAGCACCACAACGGGGTCGACAACGTGCTGGCGCTCGCCAACCTCTCCCTGCTGACCGGGCACGTCGGCCGCTACGGCAGCGGGCTCAACCCCCTGCGCGGGCAGAACAACGTGCAGGGCGGCGGCGACATGGGCGCCCTCCCCGACCGGCTCCCCGGCTTCCAGCACGTCGAGAACGATCCGCTGCGGGCGAAGTTCGACCGGGCGTGGGGCGTGGCGGTGCCGCCGGAGAAGGGCTGGCACCTGTCGCAGATGTTCGAGGCGATGCAGCGCGGCGCCCTGCGCGCGCTCTATGTCGTCGGGGAGAACCCGCTCCAGTCCGAGGCCGACCAGCACCACGTCCGGCACCTCCTGGAGGGACTCGACTGCCTGGTGGTGCAGGACCTCTTCCTCACCGGGACGGCGCAGCTGGCCGACGTGGTGCTGCCCGCCCGCGCCGCGTGGTGCGAGTCGGAGGGCACCGTGACCAACAGCGAGCGGCGGGTGCAGCGCGTCCGCAAGGCGCTCGACGGGCCCGCCGGCACCCGCGACGATCTGGCCATCCTCTTCGACGTGGCGCGGCGCCTCGGGCACGACTGGGGCCGGCCCGACGCCGAGACGGTCTGGAACGAGCTGCGGAGCCTCTCCCCCATGCACGCCGGCATGAGCTACGCGCGGCTGGAGAAGCACGGCGGCCTGCAGTGGCCCTGCTACGACGAGGAGCACCCGGGCGAGCTGTTCCTGCACAGCCGCCTGTGGCAGTGGCCGCTGCGGGGTCCGCGCGTGGCGTTCCAGCCGGTCGAGCACGACCCGCCGGTGGACCGCCTCGACGACGAGTTCCCGGTGCGCCTGACCACCGGTCGGCGGCTCGACGACTACAACACCGGCGTGCAGACCTCCGCGTACGCCTCGCCGCTGCGCCGCGGGGAGACCCTCGACCTCTCGCCCGAGGACGCGGATCGCTACGGCCTGCGCGAGGGCGAGGTGGTCCGGGTGCGGTCGCGCCGCGGCGCGGTCCTAGTGCCGGTGCGCCTGGACGAGGGGCTCCGGCGCGGCCTCGCCTTCATGACGCTCCACTTCCAGGACGAGGTGGCGACGAACCTCCTCACCATCGACGCGACCGATCCCAAGTCGGGGACGGCCGAGTTCAAGGCGACCGCGATCTGCATCGAGCGGTTGGGAGCCTGAGCCGATCGACCTCAAGATCGTCGGCCCGAGCGCCACTGCCGCCGAGCGCGCCGCGATCGACGCCGCGGTGGGCGAGACTCCGCGACGCGACCTGGTGCTGCCCGCGCTCAACGCGGTCCAGGCGCGCATCGGCTGGGTGACCCGGGGCGCGCTCAACGAGATCAGCCGGCGCCTCGAGGTGCCCCCCGCGGAGCTGTGGGGCGTGGTCACCTTCTACCACCTCCTGTCCACCACGCCCCGTCCGCCCGTCGTCGCCCACGTGTGCGACGACATCGCCTGCCGCATCAAGGGCGGCGAGGCACTGTGCGAGGCGCTCGAGCACGCGCTGGGCCCGCCGGGCGCGGCGCGCAACGGTGACGGCACGGCCTGGATGCGGAGCCCGTGCCTGGGCCAGTGCGAGCGGGCACCCGCCGTCCTCGTCACCGCCGCCGGCGAGCGAGCGCGCGCGATCACGGTGGCCCCGGTCGAGAACGCGGAGGCGGTCCTCGACGTCCTGCGCGATCCGCCCGCGACCGCCGACACCTCCTCCCTCTCCCCTCCGGGGAGAGGGCAGGGTGAGGGGATCACGCGCTCGGTCCCCCAGGCAGGACGGCCCGGGCTTCGCCTCCTCCAGCGCATCGGCCGCGTCGACCCTCGAAGCCTCGACGCCTACCGCGCGAGCGGCGGCTACCGCGCGCTGACCCGTGCGCTCGAGCTGGGACCGGCCGGCGTGATCGATGAGGTCGTCGCCTCGAAGCTGGTCGGCCGCGGCGGCGCCGCGTTCCCCACCGGGCGCAAGTGGGACGCGGTCGCGAAGGCGCCGGCCCGGCCGCACTACCTGGTCTGCAACGCCGACGAGTCCGAGCCGGGCACGTTCAAGGACCGCCTGCTGATGGAAGAGGATCCGTTCGCGGTCGTCGAGGGCATGACGATCGCCGGCTACGCGACCGGCTGCGAGCGCGGCTACCTCTACCTGCGCGGCGAGTACCCGCTGGCCGCCGAGCGGATGGCCGGCGCGATCGAGGCGGCGCGCGCGGCGGGGCTGCTGGGCGCCGACCGACTGGGCCGGGGGCTCGCGTTCGACATCGAGATCCGCCGCGGGGCCGGCGCCTACATCTGCGGCGAGGAGACCGCCCTCTTCAACTCCATCGAGGGCAAGCGCGGCGAGCCCCGCAACAAGCCGCCGTTCCCGGTTCAGGTCGGCCTCTTCGGACGGCCCACCGTGGTGAACAACGTGGAGACGCTCGTGAACGTGCCCGCCCTGCTCCGCGAGGGCGGCGCCGCCTACGGCGGCATCGGCACCAGCGGCTCGGCCGGCCCCAAGCTGTTCTGCGTCTCGGGCGCGGTCGCCCGCCCCGGCCTCTACGAGGCCCCGTTCGGCGTCACGCTGCGCGGTCTTCTGGAGCTGGCCGGCGCCGGGCCGGTGCGCGCGGTGCTCCTGGGCGGCGCGGCCGGCGTCTTCGTGGGACCGGACCAGATCGACGTCCCGCTGACCTTCGAGGGCACCCGCGCGATCGGCGCCACCCTCGGCTCGGGCGTCGTCATGGCCTTCGGCGAGGATGCCGACATGCTCGACGTCGTCCGGCGCGTCGCCGAGTTCTTCCGCGACGAGTCGTGTGGCCAGTGCGTGCCGTGCCGCGTGGGCACCGTCCGCCAGGAGGAGCTGCTGGCGCGGCTGCGCGCCGCGGGCGGGGCCGACGCCGCCGATCTGGCGCTGCTGCGCGATCTGGGCCAGGTCATGCGCGATGCCTCCATCTGCGGCCTCGGGCAGACCGCGTCCAGCGCCGTCGAGTCCGCGCTTGCCCGGCTCGCCCTCGTCGGGACTCGCCCGTGAGCTCGCCCCCGATCTGGTTCGAGAGCCCGCCGCCGCCACGTCGTCCCCCGGCCGCGCCCGAGCGGCGCGCGCCCGCCCCGGTCGACGTCGTCATCGACGGGACGCCGGCGAAGGTGGCGGCCGGCGCCACCATCCTGGAAGCCTGCCGCGCCCGTGGCATCGACGTCCCCACCCTGTGCTTCCTGGAGACCTTGACGCCGGTCAACGTCTGCCGGGTGTGCGTGGTCGAGGTGGCGGGCTCTCGCGTGCTCGTCCCCGCCTGCTCGCGGCCGGTGGAGCCGGGGATGACCATCCTCACCGACTCCGAGCGCGTGCGCCTCTCCCGCCGGATGGTCCTGGAGCTGCTCGCCTCCTCGGTGGACCTCTCGACCGCGCCCGGCGTGGATCGCATGATCGCGCAATACGGAGCGCGCCCCGAGCGCCACGGCCCGCCCGCGCACCCCGCCGCCCGCGGCGAGCGCGACGCCCGCGAGCCCGGCCACCACGAGGCGCCCGACGGCACCCGGGCCGAGACCGTCGCCCAGCCCGAGAAGGTCGACAACGACCTCTACATGCGCGACTACAGCAAGTGCATCCTCTGCTACAAGTGCGTGGAGGCCTGCGGCGTCGACGCGCAGAACACCTTCGCCATCGCGGTGGCCGGCCGCGGCTTCGACGCACGGATCTCCACCGAGGCCGACGTACCCCTGCCCGACTCCGCGTGCGTGTACTGCGGCAACTGCATCGGGGTGTGCCCCACCGGCGCCCTGATGTTCAAGCGCGAGCACGACATGCGCGCGGTCGGCCAGTGGGACGAGGCGCGCCAGCGCACCACCGACACCGTCTGCGCCTACTGCGGCGTCGGCTGCACGCTGACCCTCCACGTGCAGGACAACCGCATCGTGAAGGTGACCTCACCCGCCGACAGCTCGGTGACCCGCGGGCACCTCTGCATCAAGGGACGCTTCGGGTTCGTGTTCGTGGAGGGACCGGGGAGCGGCTAGCCGAGGGCGCTCCACCAGAGCGCGCGGCGCGCGTGGTGCCGGTCGGTCAACCATGCGGGGCATCCTCGGCGGCCGGGTCGAGATCACTTCGGTGGGTGACCGCCGAAATCAGCTTCCACGCTGGGGAACGCCCTGGGTGTCCGCCTGACCCGCCCGGGTCAACCGCCACGCCAACCATCCACGCTCCAGGGTCCGGCCCCGAGGACCACCAGCGTGAACGCCCCGGCGGCCGCGGAGAAGACCGAATAGTTCAGGGCTGATTTGATTCCGGTCCCGATGCTCATGCCGCCCGCGAACATCAGCAGGAGCATTCCGCTCAACAGCGCCGCCCAAGGGGTGAACAGCCCCAGGATGAGGAGCACTCCGAGGACCAGCTCGGCCCCTGTAGAGACCCAGGCCAGCATTGGGATCAGCGCGGCCGGTGCCCATGGATTGAGCTGCGCCGTGTACTCCACGAAGTGAGCGAAGTCGCCCCAGGACGCGTTCCTCGTGCCCGCGGGCCCCCACAGGCCGAACCGGTCGGCGGCCGCCGATAGAAATGCTCCGCCGAGTACGAGGCGCAAGAAGACCGGCGTAATCCGCCGCAGGGCCTCGATGAGCCGGCTCTCGATCGACACGTTCCCTCCTCCGCACGAAGTCCGTGGCCGGCAGACGAGGCTCTGCGCGCTCACCGCAGCTCCCCGGAGCGTTTCGATGCGGGCGCGCCCGTGCTCGAGGTCGGACATCAGCCCCGGTTCCCGTGGCTTCCAGCCCAGCAGTGTACGCGTTCGCTCACTCGATGTGGGATTGTCGAGAGCCGCGAAAGGCGCGAACCAACCAAAGTGGTTGCCCGGGTCCTCACGGATGAACGCGGATGATCGTCTTTCCCTTGACTCGCTCGGGCGGGTTGAAGGCGGCAACCGCATCGTCGAGGGCAGCCACGTTGCCGATGTTTGTCCGCAGTCGTCCGTCCCGCACCCGCTGGACGATCTCACTCAGCTGGGCACGCTCGGACTCGACAACGAAGTCGACCGCCAGGCCGTCGGCGGGCCGCGCCTCGGCCGGGCCGACGATGGACACCAGTGTTCCTCCGGCTCGAATCAGGCCTGCGGACCGCTTCCCGATGTCGCCGCCGATGACATCCAACACCAGATCGATCTCGCCGACGTCTTCCAGCGCGTCGCTGTCGAGGTCGAGGAACTCCTGCGCGCCGAAGTCGAGGGCTGCCTGACGGTCGGCGGCGCGGCCGGTGCCGACGACGTAGGCGCCAGCCTCTCGTGCGAGCTGCGTCACCATCGACCCGACTGCGCCCGCCGCGCCGTGCGCGAGGACGCTCTGCCCCGCCTGAAGGCGGCCGTGCTCGAACAGTCCCTGCCACGCCGTCAGGCCCGAGATCGGCAGGCTCGCGCCCACCGCGAAGTCGACGTCGCCCGGCAGCGGCGCGAGGTTCCGTGCCTCGATGGCTACATACTCCGCCAAGGCGCCGTCGCGATACCAGTCGGCGAGGCCGAACACCCGCTGTCCTACCGACAGTCCCGTCGTGCCGTAGCCGAGAGCGGTGACCACTCCGGCCAGCTCGTGCCCCGGGATCGACGGTGTTCGGTCACGGTCGAGGCGGTCGGTCCAGGTCGAGGGCCACGTCAGCTCGGTCCCGACGAATCCCGACGCATGAACCTGAACGACGACGTCGTTTATCGCCGCCCGCGGCTCGGGCCGCTCCACCAGCGTCATCCCGGCGGTGCCCGCAGCTCGGTCCGTCACGACGATCGCCTTCATGACAATTTCCTTCTCGGTCATTTGTGCTCCTCCTCTGCTGACTGCAGTCTACGGGTTCCCGTTCCTGTGGATTGAGAGGGTCTGCGAACCGCTCTCGGCCCAGCGGAACGGTTGTTTTCGCAAGAATCGAGAAAGTCCGGGCGGATTTCGACGTGGCTTGTCGTCTGCGGCACCGGAACCACCGGGGCCGAACGCAACACCGAGCAGGCCGCGGCCCGCGCCCGGCGGATGATGACGTGCTGGGGATGAGCGAGATCGCCCGCGGACCATACCGCCCTCATCGACACTGCATGCCGGTTGCGCCGGGCGGATCACATCACCTGACTGGTCCTTTTGCAGAGGCCGAACCTCTGCGTCGGGGATGAGCCCGAGGGCGTGCAGGTTGCCCCCAGCGATGACCGGGCAGGTCCAGGGAAAGTTGAAGGGGGCGACAGGACGCCGCCCCCTTCTAACCTCATGATCGATTGGCGGCTCGACGGGACTTGAACCCGCGACCTCTGGATTGACAGCCTGACCCGGGCCGCATGCTCTGCCTGATCGCTCGCTTGCGGGCTGCCCGCCTCGAAGGCTAAGATGCGTCCACCCCAACCCTACGGAGGCGCACGCGATGGACCATCCCACCTCGCAAAACGGCAGCAGCGCGCCGATCGGTCGCCGGCGCTTTCTCAAGACGGGGGGCGCCGCGCTCACCGTCGCGGCGGCCCGACTGCCCGGGCGCGTCGGCGCGCAGGTGAAGTCGGGCGGCACGCTCATCTTCGCGAGCACCGCGCTGCCCCCCAGCATCGAGCCGCACATGCAGGGGCTCGACATCTGGCAGCGGCGCAAGCCGCTCCTCTACGAGAACCTGGTCTGGATCGACTACGCGCTGGAGGCCAAGCCGGAGCTGGCCGAGCGGTGGGAGCAGAAGTCTCCGACCGAGTACGTGTTCCACCTGCGCCGCGGGGTGCAGTTTCACAACGGCAAGGAGATGGACTCGGAGGACGTCAAGTACAGCTACGAGCGCATCCGCGATCCCAAGGTGAGCCCGGGCGCCAACGACCTCGCCTTCGTGAGCCGGATCGACGCGGTCGACAAGTACACGATGCGCTTCACGCTCAGCGCGCCCGCGGCCACCTTCCTGGTCAACCTCGCCGGCAAGTACAACGGCGTGATCCCCAAGGACTCGGGCGGCGACGGCAAAGCCCTGCTCACCACCGCCATCGGCACTGGCCCCTTCGCACTCGACAGCTTCGACCCGAGCCGGCGGCTGGCGCTCAAGCGCAACAGCCAATACTGGGGCGCCCAGAAACCGCTGCTCGAGAGCATCGTCTTCCAGGCGATTCCCGACGAATCCTCGATCGTGGCCGCGTTACGCACGGGGCAAATAACGCTGGCCGAGTTCTCCTCGGCGCTCTCGTTCCAGGTGGCCAGGTCCGTGCCGACGCTCGAGGCGATCCAGGCGCCGTCCACGCGTTGGGTGGTCCTCGATCTAGCGGGTGATCAAGAGCCCACGAGCAAGCCGGAGGTCCGCCAGGCCATCGCGCTCGCCCTCGACCGTCAGGCCATCCTGCAGATCGCAGGCTCGGGGCTGGGCCAGCGTCTCGGCGTGCTGCCGCCCGGGCTGAAGGCCTGGGCGCTGCCGTGGCAGGAGCTGCCGAACCAGCAGCGCGATGTCGCAAAGGCCAAGCAGATCCTGCAGAGAGCCGGCTACACTGGCCGCGTGCCGATGAAGATTCGCAACATCGTCGGCTTCCCCGCCCTAGCCGCTGCGCTGCCCGTCATCGTGGACAACCTGAAGGAAGCGGGCATCGACGTGACGGTGGAGACGGTCGACGGCGGGGTGTGGATCAAGGACTGGATCGTGCCGCAGTCGCCGCCCACCATGAACGACTGGGGCGGCTTCGTGGACCCCGACCAGGCCTTCTACCGCCACTTCCACTCGGCGCCGGGCGGCAAGGACTTTCGTCGCTGGAAGAACAAGGCGGCCGACGAGTTGATGGACACGGGCCGGGTCACGCTCGATCGGGCCAAACGCAAGGCCCTCTACGACCAGCTCCAGCGCATGGTCGCTGAGGACGCGATCACGATCCCGCTCTACTCTCCCGACCTGCTCTACGTGCGTCAGAAGACCCTCAAGGGCTTCCAGCCGCACTCCACCGGCTTCTACTACGGACTGCGCTTCGCCTCGCTGGAGACCTAAGGACTCAGCCACTCCGGCGCGTGCGCGCCTACCTGCTGCAGCGACTCGCGGCCATGGTGCTCACCCTCCTCGGGGTGAGCCTGCTCGTTTTCGGGATGATGCGGCTCATCCCGGGCACGGTGGTGGAGCAGCTCCTGGGGCAGGCCGCCATGTCGTCCCCCGAGGTGGTAGCGAGCTTCCGTCGCTTCTTCGGCCTCGATCAGCCTCTGCACGTGCAGTACCTCGGCTGGCTCGGGGGCTTGCTCCACGGCGACCTGGGCGTCTCGTGGCTCTCTGGGCGGCCGGTGCTCGGGCTCTTTCTGGAACGGCTGCCCATCTCGGCCGAGCTGGCCGTGCTCGCGGTGGCCTGGTCCCTGCTACTCGGCATCCCGCTCGGCACCGCCTCCGCAATGTGGCGCGGCGGCCTTCGCGACTCGGCCATCCGCGTGGGCGCGACGCTCGGCCTCTCCCTGCCCGCCTTCTGGCAAGGCGCGGTCTTGATCCTCCTCTTCTCGCTCTACCTCGGCTGGATGCCGTCGCTCCAGTGGGTGCCGTTGTCGCAGAGCCTCGCCGGCAATCTCGCCATCATGGCGCTGCCCGCGCTGACGCTTGGTACCGCCACCGCCGCGATGATCACGCGGATGTCGCGCTCTTCCATGCTTGACGTGCTTGGCTGCGAGTATGTGCGCACGGCGCGGGCAAAGGGAGTGCCCGAGCGCCGCGTGACCTTCCACCACGCCCTGCGCAACGCGCTGATCCCGGTCGTCACGGTGGCCGGCGTACAGCTCGGCTACATCGTGGGCGGCATCGTCGTCGTGGAGGATGTCTTCACGCTGCCCGGCGTGGGCCGCCTGCTCCTGGACGCGATCTTCCAGCGCGACTACCCGGTGGTCCAGGGCGTGATCCTGATCCTGGCCGCCGCCTTCATGACGCTGAACCTGGCGGTGGACCTGCTGTACGCTCTGATCGATCCGAGGCTACGTCGTGGCTGACGGGCGGTCGATCCGATGGGCCCTCCGGCGCCCGCTCGTGACCGCGGCCGGGGTCACGCTGGCGGGGCTCGTGGTGGTGGGCGCGCTGGCCCACGTGGTCGCGCCGTACTCGCCCACCGCGGTGGACTCGAGCCACGTGTTCAGCCGACCGGGCGACGGTCACCTCTTCGGCACCGATCGATTCGGCCGCGACCTGCTCTCGCGCGTGCTCTTCGGCATCCGCGTCTCGCTGGGCATCGCCGGCGCGGCCATCGCCGCCGCGCTGCTGACCGGGGGCACGCTCGGCATGCTGGCTGGGCTCGGCCGCGTGGCCGATCAGGCCCTGGGCCGCGTGATGGACGTCTTCTTCGCGTTTCCGCCCATCCTGCTGGCCATCGGGATCGCGGCGGTACTGGGCGCGGGACCGGGCACCGCGGTGGTGGCGATCGCGGTGGTGTATGCGCCGCTCTTCTTTCGAGTCGTCCGCGGCAGCGTGCTGGCGGAGTCGGCCCAGACCTATGTGGAGGCCGCGGAGGCCCTCGGGCTCGGCCGCCTCGGCATCCTTTCCCGCCACATCCTGCCCAACGTGATCTCGCCGATCGTGATCCAGACCGCGGTATGCCTCTCCTACGGGATCCTGATCGAGTCGGCGCTCTCGTACCTGGGCGTAGGGGTGCAGCCGCCGACGCCGTCCTGGGGCACGATCCTGAATGAGGGCAAGGAGTTCCTGACGCTGGCCCCGTGGGTCTCGCTGTTCCCCGGGGCGTTCATCATGCTGGCGGTGCTGGCGCTCAACGTGCTGGGCGACGGACTACGCGACGCCCTCGATCCTCGATCCGAGATGAGGTGACCATGACCTACGAGCAGAATGACAAGATCGGAGCCCTGACCGAAGACATGGGGCGTCGTGTATATGCACAAGGTAAACAGAGGTTCTGAACTAGACCTGCCCGGAGTGCCAGGAGAAGCTCGCCGCCCTGATGCCACGATGAGGCTGCCGCTCCCGGTGAGTAGCTGCGATACACAGGAAGGCTACAGCCGGGATCAACCCGCGCGAGCAGTTCCAGACGATGCTCTCGGGTGCGTTCTGAATCCGCTTCCGGTGGCGCACTCGATATTCCGACGCGGACATGCCAGCGTACCACGGAGTCACGTCGCGATCGTGACGCGCTAACGCTTGGGTTTCTTCGTCATGCTCCCCCGCCCCGCGATGGTTGCCCTTCCGAGTTGGATCCTGTCAGAGTCTAGTTCTCGAATGCCGGCAGCGCCGACTTGAGCAAGTCCTCGTCCGCATCGTCGAGCGTCACCCACCGTTTGAACTCAGCGCCGCAGCCACACACGACCATTGCGCTCGATCATAGGGCGCTGCACCAGCCACCATGAAGACTTCGACCGTACGTCGCGGAAAAGCACTCAAGAAAGCGTCGCGGGTCCCGGCTCCATGCGGCCACCTTCTCCTCGGTTACTATCCGTCCCCTTACGAACTACCCCTACACGTGTACCCGGCACCGGTCGTCGTCGAGCCTGGGCCGCCGGTGGCGCAGGAGCCGATCCAGCGGGAGGTGGTCTATCCGACGGGGAAGTACGTGCTCCACGGCGACTGGATCACCAGTCCGTGGCAGTGGGTGTGGATTCCCGCCACGTCGACGTCGCACAGGTCGTGGTGGAACGCGGCCACTGCCGCTGCCTAGCGACCTGGGCCCAAGCGAAGGAGGCGACCTTGATGGGGGGGCATCCGCTAAGGCGGATACCCCCCGGACGTTGCGTTGTCGACGTCGATCAGCGGCAGACGAGGACGGGAATCTTGCTGTGGATCAGGACCTTGTGGGTTTCGCTGCCCAGCACGAGGCCCGCAACACCCTTGCGTCCGTGAGAGGCCATGAGGATCAAGTCGCACCCCTTGAGGGTCGCGGTGTCGATGATGCCCTCGTAGGGGTGATCGGCGGTGACGTGCGTAACCTCGCACTGGACGCTCGCCGCCTTTGCCGCAACCGTGATCGCGTCGAGGAACTTCTCAGCGCGGTCCTCACAGTCCTGCTTGTACTGCTCCGCCGTGTCGCTGACCATCAAGGGATCGAGAGCGAAAACATGGAACGGGATTGAGACGGTCATCCCCGTTACCTTCGCCCCAAGGAATTTGGCGAGCCCGATCGCCTGCTCGATCGCCCTGGCGGAAAGCGCAGACCCGTCGGTCGGAACCAAGATGTGTTTGTACATAGCTCCCTCCTTTGCGAGGTGACCGGAACCCCGTCGCGGGTGGTGTCGCGAGGTCGGATGCTCTCGGCCCCGCGCTGCCTCCGGTCCGGTGGTCTGCGGGCGCGCCGACACCCACGGCCACTACTCGGCTTTGATCGGGATGGTCGTCCCCTTCGAGGTCGGGGTCTTGGGCAGGGTAATGGTCAGCAGGCCGTTCTTGAAGCTGGCCACCACCTTGCTGCCGTCCACGGTCACCGGCAGCCGCACGCTCCGAGCGAACATCCCATAGGTGCGTTCGACCCGGTGATAGTGCTCCTCCTTCTCCTCCTGTTCCTGCCGCTTCTCGCCCTTGATCGTCAGCAGGTTCTCCTGTAGGGAGATCTGGATGTCCTTGGGGTCCATCGCGGGCACCTCGAGTTTCGCGATCAGACTGTCCTTGGTCTCCGAGACGTCCATGCTGGGCGCCCAGTCGACCCCCGCGGCGGACTGCTCCTCGAGCTTGCCCTCCAGAAAGCGATTCAGCACGCGCTCCATCTCCGTCCCGGTCATCCTCGTCCACGGCATCAACGTACGCATACGCAGGTCTCCTTTTCTCTTGGTCTCTGGATGCTTTCTCGGAGGTGCAACCGAGGTGCCATCCGTGACTCCCATGGATTCAGTGAGTTGGCATCGACCACGGCGCGGGCGAGCGGGGCGTCATCGTCGCAGTGGGGTCCACGCGCCTCAGCTTGACTGCTAGAGGGCGCCTGCTGTGTCCCCATAGCCGCGCACGAATGGCTCGCGCCCCCGGGTCCACGCGCCGACCGAGCGGGCCGCGCCGGTTGGCGCGCAGACTCACGCGCGGCAGGCGAGATGCCGTTCGACCAGTTCGACCGTGTCGGTCAACAGCGCGTCTTCCTGCTCGTAGACGCGGGACTCGTGCAAGGTCGGGTCGATGAACCGGGTGCGCAGCTCCTCCCGATGCTAAACGTCGGCGATTACTCGCACTTCGAGCGCTTCCGGATGGAGATCCCCGAGTATATGAAGCCGCATATCCCGCCTAACCCGCGGCGACGCGGCAGTAACGAGACCAACGACCTTCGCAAGATAATCACTGAGAGTTTCCGATTCTCAAGCAACCCGGAGCCCGGGCTAGAAATGGCTGACATCGCGGTAAACGCCACGCGGCGCGCGTTGACGGGGAACCTGGGCATCGCGGGCTGGCGGGACATCCGCCGCCTTATGATCCACCGGCCCGAGCACTACATCCGCGTCATCGCTCTGAGGGGGGCGCGGCACCGGCACGAGGGCGCGCCGAATATGCCGGCCCTGAGACACTTCACAGAGGGCGGGAAGGACATGCTTGCCCCACGGTATTCGCGCTGGGGGCGCGGCGCCGTCGAACACGGTTCGTACACAGACGTGCGCAAGGGGCTGGCGCGCACTGCCGCCAACCCCTTGCTTTCGTTCGACTAGATTGGCGGGCTCGACGGGACTTGAACCCGCGACCTCTGGATTGACAGTCCAGTGTGCTAACCAGGCTGCACCACGAGCCCGTAACGAGAACGCATCTTTATACCATGGGGCTCGGGCCCTGTCCACGCGGGCTCCCACCCGCGCGGCCGCTCCCCGGGGCTACCCGCCCCCCGCGGACTGACGCGGGGCGCACTCGAGGCCGGAGGTCCACGTGAGCTGGCCCGGATAGCGCGCCAGCAGGTCGGCGATCTCCTCGCAGGGCGGCCGGTGGCCCAGCAGGTCCTCGCCCGGGGAGCGCTGCAGCCGGCGGTGGACGTTGAGCAGGTAGCTGTAGGCCATGCGGAGGGCCTGGTCCTCCGGCACCCCGCGCACCCGGCGCAGGATCTCCACCGACGTGGCGTTGGCGTCGAGCTCGCGCTGCTCACGCTCGCGCAGGCGCGCCTCGGGCGTGGGGCCGGCCAGGGGCGCATCGTGGCCCAGGACGTAGTGGGCCAGCTCGTGGGCCACGATCGCGTCCCGGAACTCCGAGCGCAGCACCAGCTCGTTGACCGCGAAGAAGCCACGGCGGTACGTGCCCACCGGGCTCTCCGGATTGTGGCTCACCAGCACGTGGATCGGATGCAGCCCGTAGACCCGCGCCGCGTCGTCCGCGAAGACGCGCACCTCGTCGAGGCTCCGGTTCTGGGCCGGGGTCAGCGTGTTGCAGCCCGCCGCGAGCGCGGCGACGATCACGAACGCCCAGCCCCTCATGGCGAGAGTCTACAAGCGCGGGCGGGGAGGCGCGATCCCTCGCCCGACGGTCGATCCGAACCCGCGGCTGGCCGTGGTCGCGCAAACAGGGCAGAATGTGGGCGCCATGACCACTCCACGCGCCGCCACGCCCCCGCTCCGCAGCCGCAACTGGTTCGCTCCGAAGAACCTCGACGGGTTCATGCACCGCGCTTACCTCAAGGCCGAGGGCTTCAGCGACGCGATGTTCGACGGCCGCCCGGTCATCGGCATCTGCAACTCGTGGTCCGAGCTCAACAACTGTAACGCGCACCTGCGGCAGGTGGCGGAGGCGGTGAAGCGCGGGGTGTGGAGCGCGGGCGGGTTCCCGCTCGAGTTCCCGGTGATCTCGCTGGGCGAGATCCTGATGAAGCCCACCACCATGCTCTTCCGCAACCTGATGGCGATGGACGTGGAGGAGTGCATCAGAGCCTACCCGCTCGACTCGGTGGTGCTGCTCGCCGCGTGCGACAAGACCACGCCGGCGATGCTGATGGGCGCGACCTCCGCCGACGTGCCCGCCATCATGGTGACCGGGGGCCCGATGCTGAAGGGCGTGTGGTGCAATCAGGAGCTGGGCTCGGGCACCGACGCGCGCAAGATCTGGGCCCAGAGACGGGCCGGCCAGATCACAGACGACACGTGGGCAGAAATCGAGGGCTGCCTCTCCCGCTCCACCGGCCACTGCATGGTGATGGGCACCGCGTCCACGATGGCCGCGATGGCGGAGGTCCTGGGCCTGGCGCTCCCCGGCAACGCGGCGATCCCCGCTCCCGACTCGCGCCGGCTGGCGCTGGCCGAGATGTCGGGCCGGCGCGCGGTGGAGATGGCTCTGCAGCGGGGGCCGAAGCCCTCCGAGGTCCTCACCGCGGCCGCGTTCGACAACGCCATCCGGGCGGACATGGCCCTCGGCGGCTCCACCAATGCCATCGTGCACCTCGTCGCGATCGCGGGCCGCGCGGGCGTGCCGCTGCCGCTCAAGCGCTTCGACGAGCTCTCGCGCACCACGCCCCTGCTGGCCAACGTGCGGCCCTCCGGCAAGCACCTGATGGAGGACTTCTACTACGCGGGCGGCGTGCCCGCGGTGCTGCGCGAGCTGCTGCCGATGCTGCACGGGGACAGCCCCAGCGTCACCGGCCGGACTCTTCGGGAGAACGTGGCCGACGCGCCCTGCCACGACACCGATGTGATCCGCCCGCTCTCGCTGCCGCTCCAGCCGGAGGGCGGCACCGTGATCCTCACCGGCAACCTCTGCCCGGGCGGCGCGGTGCTCAAGCAGTCGGCGGCCTCGCCGCATCTCATGACCCACCGAGGACGCGCGGTGGTCTTCGAGGATCATCGCGATCTGGAGCGGCGCATCGACGATCCCTCGCTGCCCATCGACGAGACCTCGGTGCTGGTACTGAAGCAGGCCGGGCCCAAGGGCGGCCCCGGCATGCCGGAGTGGGGCGCGGCGCCGGTGCCGGCGCGCCTGCTGCGCGCGGGCGTGAAGGACATGGTGCGTATCTCCGACGCGCGCATGAGCGGCACCTCCTACGGCACGGTGGTGCTGCACGTCACCCCCGAGTCCGCGGTGGGCGGGCCGCTGGCCCTGGTGCAGAACGGCGACGAGATCGAGCTCGACGTGCCCGAGCGGCGCCTGACCCTGCGGGTGCCGGACGAGGAGATCGCGCGGCGCAAGGCCGCGTGGCGACCGCGGCCCGACGGGGTCACCGGCGGCTACCTCCGCATGTTCCTCGACCACGTCCTGCAGGCGGACGAGGGCGTGGACTTCGACTTCCTGCGCGGCCGGCGCCCGGTCACCGACGAAGAGACCGCGCACGGCTCGAGGCTCGCCTGACATGGCTCCCGCGACTCCCGGCACGTCCCCGAATTCGGCCGGCTCGCCCGGCACCCAGGCCGTCGACGTGGTGGTCATCGGCTCCGGCGCCTTCGGCTCCAGCACCGCGTATCACCTGACCCGCCGCGGTCTCGAGGTCGCGTTGGTCGATCAGCACGCCCTCGGCTCGCAGACCTCGCCGCGCGCGGCCGGCCTCACCAGCAAGGCCGACACCATGCCCACCATGGCGCGGCTGCGCGACGAGGCCTGCGAGGCGCTCGAGCGCTTCGAGACCGAGATGGGGCGTGGCGTGGACTTTCACCGCTCGGGCAGCCTGCGCGCCGCCTATACCGACGCCGGCGTGGAGCGCGTCCGCATCGCGCAGGAGACCGCGCAGAGCCTGGGCATCGAGGCGCGCCTGATCGATGCCGCGGAGGCCGAGCGCCTCGCGCCTCACTTCAAGCCGGGCGCGGCGCGCCGCATCCTGCACGTGCCGAGCGACGGCTGGGTGGACCCCGCGCGGGTCGCGATCGGCTTTGCCACCCGCGCGGGTGAGCTGGGCGCGCAGCTGCTCCCCTTCACCGCGGTGCAGGGACTGCTCCAGCACGATGGGCGCGCAACGGGCGTCACCACCACCCGGGGCCCGATCCACGCGCCGGTGGTGGTCGACGCCGCGGGCGGCTGGGCCGCGCGCGTGGCTGCGGCCGCCGGCATCACGCTGCCCCTGGTGCCGGTGCGCCATCAGCTCTTCGTGACCGAGCCCATCGCCGGCGTGCAGCCGCTCCAGCCCATCGTGCGGCTGGTCGAGGCCAGCGTGTACGTGCGCTACGACCAGGGCGGCCTCATGTTCGGCGGCTACGAGGACGCGCCGCGCGTGCTCGGCCGCGAGGGCCTGCCCGCGGGCTTCCAGATCGCGTCCCTCGAGCTGGACCTGGGCGTGCTGCGCGGGCTGGTGGCCGAGGTGGCGGCGCACTTCCCCGCCCTGCGTGACGCGAAGATCGCGATCCACCGGGGCGGCGCGCCGACGATGACGCCCGACGGCCGGCCCATCCTGGGGCGCGTGCCCGGCCTCGACGGCCTCTACGTGGCCTCGGGCTGCTGCGTGGGCGGCTTGAGCCTCTCGCCCGCGGCGGGCCGCGCGCTCGCCGATCTGATCGTGGACGGCAAGAGCGATCCCGACCTCGCGCCGCTCTCGGTCGAGCGCCTCGCGGCTGCTTCCCGCGACGGCGCCGCGCTCGAGGCCGCGTGCGTGGCCCAGTACGCGCGCCGCTACACGCACTAGGGGTCGTGAGCCGCGCGGACACGCTGCCCGTCCTGGTCGTCGCCGGGGTATCGAGCGGCGTCGGCAAGACCACCGTCACCCTCGGGCTGCTCGAGGCGCTGCGGGCGCGGGGCCTCGTGGTCCAGGCCTTCAAGGTCGGGCCCGACTTCATCGACCCCGCCTTCCACTCGATCGCGACCGGGCGGCCCTCGTACAACCTCGACGGCTGGATGTGCGGCCGCGAGCGCGTCCTGGCCACCGTGCGAGAGCGCACCGCGGACGCCGACGTCGCGGTGGTCGAGGGCGTCATGGGCTGCTTCGACGGACGCGACGGGCGCAGCGAGGATGGCTCGACCGCGCAGATCGCCAAATGGCTCGGCGCGCCGGTCGTCCTGGTGGTGGACGCGAGCGCGGTCGCGCGGAGCGCGGCGGCCATCGTGCTCGGGTTCGAGCGCTTCGACCCCGCGCTGACAGTCGCCGGCGTCATCTTCAACCGCGCGGGCGGCGCCACGCACCGCCGGTGGCTCGGTGAGGCCCTGGCCTCGTCAGGTGCCACCGCCCGCGGCCTGGGCGCGCTGCCGTTCGACGGGCAGGTGGCCCTGCCCGAGCGGCATCTCGGGCTCGTGACCGCGGCGGAGGGCGGCTACTCACCCGCTCTCCGGCGGCGCCTGGTGGAGCTGATCGAGGAGCACCTCGACCTCGACGCGCTGATCGCCATGGGCCGGAGCCAGATCGAGCGCGACGGCGCGCCGCCGGTGACCGGCGCGGGCCGCGTCCCCGGGGCCCGCGCGACTCGTGGCGAGCCGGCGACCATCGCGGTCGCGCGCGACCGGGCCTTCCAGTTCTACTACCCCGACAACCTGGAGGCCCTCGAGCGGGCGGGCGCGCGCCTCGTCTTCTGGAGTCCGATCGCGGACCGAGCCCTGCCGGAGGCCGACGGCCTCTATCTCGGCGGCGGGTACCCCGAGCTTCACGGCCAGGAGCTGGCCGAGAACAAGCCCATGCGCGAGGCGGTGCACGCGTTCGCGGCCTCGGGCCGTCCGGTGCTCGCGGAGTGCGGCGGGCTCATGTACCTCGCCGAGTCGCTCACGGACCTGGACGGCCGACGCTGGCCGATGGCGGGCGTGCTGCCGGCGGACGTGGTCATGGAGCGCGGCCGGCTCGTGCTGGGTTATCGCGAGGTGACGCTCGGCGCGGCCGGGCCGCTGGGCCCCGCGGGCACTCGCGCCCGCGGCCACGAGTTCCACTGCTCGCGGCTCGGCGAGGTGCCCGCGTCGCTCCCGCGCCTCTTCGCGGCCACCGATGGATCGGGTGGCGCCCCGCGCCCCGAGGGCTTCGTGATCGGCGGGGCGTCCATGAGCTACGTCCACCTGCACTTCGGCTCGAACCCCGCCCTGGCGGACAACCTGGTCGCGGCCTGCCGCCGCTGATGGCCGACACGCCCTTCGGCATCGTCATCGGGCAGCTCGCGCAGGCCGCGCCGGCCGCGCCGGCCCTGACCTGCGGCGAGGTGACCGTCACGCGGGCCGAGCTCGAGGCGCGCACCAACCGCCTGGCCCGCGCCTACCAGCGCCTCGGCGTCACGCCGGACTCGCTCGTGACGATCGGCCTGCCCAACGGGATCGGCTTCGTCGAGGCGGCGATCGCGGCATGGAAGCTGGGCGCGACGCCGCAGCCCATCTCCTCGCGCCTGCCGGCGGCGGAGCGGCGGGCCATCGTCGAGCTCGCCGCCCCCTCGCTGGTCGTGGGCGTGGACCCGGCCGAGGCTGCCGGCCGGGCGACGGTCCCGGCGGGATTCGAGCCGGATCCCTCGCTCTCCGCCGGGCCGCTGCCGCCGGCGGTCGCGACGGCCTTCAAGGCGCCGACGTCGGGCGGGAGCACGGGCCGTCCCAAGCTCATCGTCGCGACGGAGGCCTCGGTGTGGGGGGCGCTGGCCGACTACGCGACGATGCTGCGGATGCCGGCGAACGGCGTCCACCTGGTGACCGGCCCCCTCTACCACAACGGGCCGTTCAGCAGCGCCACCCTCGCCCTGCTCAAGGGCAATCACCTGGTCGTCATGGAGCGCTTCGACGCGGTCCGCGCGCTCGGCCTGATCGAGCGCCATCGGGTGGACTGGATGTACGCGGTGCCGACGATGATGCACCGGATCTGGCGCCTCCCCGAGGCCGAGCGCACCCGGTTCGACGTCTCGAGCCTGCGCGTGGTGTTCCACATGGCCGCGCCGTGCCCGCCCTGGCTCAAGGAGGCCTGGATCGGCTGGCTGGGGGGCGAGCGCATCCTGGAGCTCTACGGCGGGACCGAGGCCCAGGCCATCACGTTCATCACCGGCACCGAGTGGCTCGAGCACCGCGGGTCGGTCGGACGCGTCCTCATCGGCGAGATGCGGGTGCTCGACCCGGACGGCCACGAGCTTCCGCCCGGCCAGGTCGGCGAGATCTGGATGCGCCGCGGGCCCGACGCGCCTCCCACCTACCGCTACGTCGGCGCCAATCCCAAGACCCGGCCCGGGCACTGGGAATCGCTCGGCGACATGGGCTGGAAGGACGAGCAGGGCTATCTCTACCTGAGCGACCGCGAGACCGACATGATCCTGGTCGGCGGAAGCAACGTGTACCCCGCCGAGGTCGAGGCCGCGCTCGAGGAGCATCCCGCGGTGGCGTCCTCCTGCGTGATCGGGCTGCCCGACGAGGAGTACGGCAACCTGGTGCACGCCATCGTGCACGCGGTCACCCCGCTCACCGCCGAGGAGCTCGGCGCGTTCCTCGGCGGCCGGGTGGCGAAGTACAAGCGGCCGCGCACCTTCGAGTTCGTGACCACGCCGCTGCGGGGCGACGACGGCAAGGTGCGCCGCTCCGCCCTGCGCGCCGAGCGCCTCACGTCCCACCCACCACCTGCACGCTAGCCACGGAGAACGCCATGGCCAAAGTCGACTGGAGCTACCACCGCAACGGCTGAATGACCTGCGCCAAGACGCAAGGGTTCCTTGCGAAGCACAAGGTGAGCGTGACCGAGCAGGCGGACGCGAAGAAGGCCACCATCAAGGGCGCGGCGGCGCTCGGCGTGCTCGACGGCGTCGACGAGCTCTACGTGGCCAAGGGCAAGAAGGTCGAGCACGTCGACCTGAAGAAGGCCAAGCCCGACCGGGCCACGCTGCTGGGCCTGCTGCTGGGGCCGACGGGCAACCTCCGGGCCCCGACGCTACGGAAGGGCAAGACGCTGATCGTCGGGTTCGAGGAGGAGACCTACAAGAAGCTTCTCAGCTAGGGGTCAGGTCTTACATTCATACATTCCGGGCGGAGAAATGTCGGAATGTAAGACCTGACCCCGGACTACCCTTTCACGCTGCCGGCGGTGAGGCCTTCGACCATGTACTTCTGGAGGTAGATGTAGGCGGCGATGACGGGGAGCGTGGTGAGGACCGCGCCGGCCATCAGGTAGCCCCAGCCGTAGACGTCGCCGGTGATGAAGGTGGAGAGGCCGACCGGCAGCGTGCGCAGCCGCACGTTGGTGATGAAGACCAGGGCGTAGAGGAACTCGTTCCAGGCCTGGGTGAAGGCGTAGAGCGCGCTCGCGAGCAGGCCCGGGGCGGCCAAGGGCAGGATCACGCGGCGGAAGGCGCCGAAGCGGGTGGCGCCGTCGATCATGGCGGACTCCTCCAGCTCCACCGGGATCGACTCGAAGTACCCCATCAGGAGCCACGTCACGAACGGCACCGTGAAGGACGGGTACGCCGCGATCAGGCCGGTGAGGCTGTCCGCCATCCCGAGATTGCGGATCTGGGCGTAGAGCGGGATGAACAGGATCGACGGCGGGACCAGGTAGGTGATCAGGACGGTGCTGGCCATGAACGCGCGGCCGAGGAACTTGAGCCGGGCCAGCGCGTAGGCTCCGAGGGTCCCGACCGCGGTGGCCAGGAACGTGCTCGACACCGACACGATCACGCTGTTCTTGAACCAGGAGACGAACTCGGTCTTGTTGAGCAGGTGCTCGTAGTTCTCGGCCACGAACGGGCTCGGCCAGAACATCGAGACCACGGAGCGCATCTGGGTCTCGCCCTTGAACGACGTGACGATCATCCAGTAGAACGGGAAGACCACGAACAGGAGGAACGTGATCAGGATCGCGTAGGAGAGCGCGGACTGCGTCCGCTCGATCTGGACCGTGGAGCGGCCCTTGCGGACGATCACCGCGTGCGGCCCTTTCTCATGTAATTGGACAGCACGATGATCACGAAGGCGAGCGCGGGCAGCATGTAGAGCGCGACCGCGATGGCCTCGCCCAGCCGCTGGGCCCCGAAGGCGATCTCGTAGGTCAGCACCGGCAGCACCATGGTGGCGCCGCCCGGCCCCCCCTTGGTCAGGATGTAGATGATCGCGAAGTCGTTGAAGGTCCAGATCGTCGAGAGCAGCAGCACGATCATCACGATGTTGCGGATGCCGGGCAGCGTGACGTAGCGGAAACGCTGCAGCACGGTGGCCCCGTCGACCGCGGCCGCCTCGTAGAGCTCGCCCGGTATCGCCTTCATGCCGGCCAGGAAGCTGATGCCGAAGAACGGGAAGCCGCGCCACACGTTCACCCCGATGACCGAGGCCATCGCGGTGCCGGGCTCGCTGAGCCAGCCCACCCCGTGCGAGAGGACGCCGAACACGTGGACCAGCAGGTAGTTCAGCACCCCGAGGCTGTAGTCGTAGATCCACAGGAAGTTGAGCGCGGATACCACGGTGGGAGCGACCCACGGGATCAGCAGCACCCCGGTCCAGAAGGACCGGAAGCGGATCTTGGACGTGAGCACCAGCGCCATGCCCATGCCGAGCACGGTCTTGATCGCGACGGAGGCGAAGGTGAACGTGAAGCTGTTGACCACCGCGCGCTGGAAGAAGCCGTCGTAGGTGAGGCGGATGTAGTTCTCGAGCCCGACCCACACCGGCGGCATGCCCACGTACTTGCGGGTCATGCTGAGGTACACCGCGTAGCAGAACGGGTACGCCACCAGCGCCAGCACCAGCACCACGATGGGCGCCACGAACAGGAAGCCCAGGCGGTAGTCGGGCCCGAGCAGCCGGCGCAGCAGGGGCTCGAGGCCGGCGCGCGGCCGCGGCTTGATGTCGGGGTGGTAGGCGCCCCTCACCCCGACCCTCTCCCCGGAGGGGAGAGGGGGGGAAGAGGGCTGGACGGTGGCCATGCGAATGCCGCGCTAGGCCTTGCCGCGGATCTTGTAGATCTCCTCGATCCGCGCGTGCGCCTCCTTCAGCGCCGCCTCGGGCGTGAGACCGCCCACCACCACGCGGCCGGCCATGTCGGTGAGGATCTTCTGCCCCTGCACCTCGGCGGCGGCCGGCGTCATGGGCCCGGGGTAGCCGATGTTCACGCTGCGCAGGATATTCTGCACCATCGCGTCGAAGTTCGGGTCCGACTTCCAGTACGGGTTGTCCACCCGGCCCTTGTAGACCGGGCCCGCCTGCCCGACCGAGACCTGCGTGTACTCCGCGAAGCGCTTCTCGTCCTCCAGGTAGCGGATGAGGTCCTCGCAGAGCTCCGCGTTCTTGGTTTTCTGGAATACCGCCCAGTTGTAGCAGGACGAGCCCACGAAGCTGCCCGCGGGGCCGCCCGGCGTCAGGGCGCAGAGGGTCTTCGGCGCCAGCTCGTGCTTCTTGGACACCATCGCGTAGTAGAGGCTGGCCCCGTTGTTGGTGGTGACCAGCTTGCCGGCCATGTACGCCTCGTTGTTCGACACGTCGGTCCAGCCCATGACGCCGGGAGGCTGGATGCCGTGCTTCTTGATCGTGTCCACCGCGAACTGCAGCGCGGCGGTGTTCTGCTTGAGGAACCCCGAGCCCAGCGCGGGCTTGCCGTCCTTGTCCCACACGCCCCCGCCGTAGTCCCAGAGGATGTTGGACATGAACCCGTCGCCGTCGTCGGAGCGGTTCAGGGTCTGGCCGAAGCCCCAGAGGTCCTTGGAGGAGTCCTGGGCCTTCTTGGCGAACTCCACCACGTCCGGGTCGTAGAGCTTCGGGACCTTGAGCCCCTTGGCCTCCATCACGTCCTTGCGGATGAAGAAGACGGTGGTCATCGAGTAGCGCGCCACCCCGAGGAACTTGCCGTCGAGCTTCATGGCCCGCTCCGCGAACGGGAGCAGGCCGCCCTTGCCGCCCGCGATGTCGCTCGCGACCTTGGTGACGTCACGCAGCGCGGCCTTGTATCGCATGGGGCCGTAGATGTTCATCTCCGCCATGTCGGGCGGGTTGCCGGCCTCGATGGCGGCCACGAACTTCTGCTCACGGTCGCCGAAGGTCGCCCAGTCCATCTCGACCTCGACGTTCTTGTCCTTGGCCCACGCCTCGATCTGCCTGGACACCACGTCGTTGCCCGCGGTGACGAAGCTCTTGAACAGCCAGACGCGGAGCTTGGTCTTGGCCTGGGCCGGCGCCATGCCGCGGAGCGCGTGCAGGCCCGCCGCGGTGCCGCCGGTGATGACGGCGGCCTTCTTCAGGAACTCGCGGCGCGCGATGAGGCCGGCGTCGAGCTGGTCGGCCAGGTTTTTGAGACGGCTGTCCATGGAGGCTCCTCCTTTGGAGCGCGAAGGCGCGCCGGAGCGCGGCTGGGATGTCCGGATGCTACCCCAGGGCGGGGCCGCGGGCAAGCAGACGGTTGGCCGCCCGCGCGATGGCCGCCGCGTCGATGCCGTAGTGGCGATAGAGGTCGCCGCGGGCTCCCGACTGGCCGAAGTGGTCCACCCCGAGCGCCAGCTGCGGCACCCCGAGGGCGCCGCCCAGGAAGCCCAGCGCGTGCGAGTGGCCGTCGAGCACCGACACCACCGGGACGCCCTCCTCCTCCGCGGTCACCAGGTCGAGTACGTAGGGACGCGTGGTCCGCAGGCCCCGGTAGAGCAGGTCGGGGCTGGTCACCGCGAACACGCTGGCGCACACGCCCTCGGCGGCCAGGGCGCGGCTGGCCGCCACCGCCTCCGGCACCATGACGCCGGCCGCGAAGATGTGCACCGCGCTCGCCTCCGGGTCGTAGCCGGGCTGCGTCCGCGCATCGATCAGGCGGTACCCGCCGCGGAGGACCGCCTGCCGATACGCGGCCGACGGCGCGGGGGCGAGCGCCTGCTCGATCGGCTTCGTGGACAGGCGCAGGTAGCAGCTCTCCGCGTCGGGGCCGCGCTCGAGCAGGCCGCGGAGGGCGGCGAGGAGGATCCACTCCACCTCGAGGGCGAAGGTGGGCTCCCAGTACGCGATGGCGGGCAGGGCGACGCCGATGCCCGGCGTGATCACCGACTGGTGCGCGCCGCCCTCCGGCGAGAGGCTGATGCCCGACGGGGTCGCGGCCACGATGAAGCGCCCGCCCGCGTAGAGCGCGTGGTACAGCGCGTCGAGCCCGCGGCTGACGAAGGGATCGTAGAGCGTCCCGATCGGCAGGAGGGTCCGGCCCGAGAGCTCGTGGGTGAGCCCGAGGGCGCCCAGCGCGAGGAAGAGGTTGTGCTCGGCGATGCCCAGCTCGAGATGCTGACCGGCGGGCGACTCCTTCCACTGCACCATCGCCGGGCCCTCGGCGGCGAAGCCCGGCTTGGCCCGCGGGAAGTAGACGCCCTTGCGGCTGATCCAGCCCGCGAGGTGCGTGGTCACCGACACGTCGGCCGAGCAGGTCACCACCCGGTCGCCGATCGGCAGCCGGCCCAGGAGCCCGAGCACGCGGCCGAGCGCCTCCTGGGTCGAGCTCTGCGCGGGGTACGTCTCGTCCAGCGACTCCGGCACCTCCGGCGCGGGCTCGACGGCGGGCGGCGCGTAGGGGGCGGGCATCCCGCGGACCACCGCGGCCTCGACGCTGCCCTCCGGGAACGTCGCCCACTCCTCCCCCGCCGCGACCCCCATCGCCTCCCGCATCTCGTCGAGCTGCTTCTGCGTGAGGAGCGCGCCGTGGTTCAGCTGATCGGCCGCGAACGGATAGCCCCAGCCCTTGATGGTGTCGGCCAGGATCACGCACGGGCCGCGGCGCGGCTGCGCCGCCTCCTCGTAGGCGGCGAGGATCGCGGCCAGGTCGTGGCCGCCGACGTCGGCCAGCAGCGCGCCCAGCGTCTCGTCGGGCACGTCGGCCAGCAGGCGGTCGACCGCCGGGTCCGTGCCGCCGTCCGCCGTCGCCACCAGGGCCTTGCGGGCGGCGCCCGCCGGCAGCCGGAGCAGCGATTGGTACTCGGCGGCACCCATGCTCTCGAGCCGCGCGCGCAGGCGCTCGCCGCCGGGCCGCGCGAAGCGCGCGCGCAGGCGCCCGCCCCAGCGTAGCTCGATGACGTGCCAGCCCGCGCCGCGAAACCAGTCGCGCAGCTGCGCGCGCCGCGCGTCCGGCACCACGCGGTCCAGGCTCTGGCGGTTGACGTCGACGATCCACAGCAGGTTGTCGAGCTCGCGCACCGCCTCCTCGAGGAGGCCCTCCCAGACATTCCCCTCGTCCAGCTCTGCATCCCCCACCATCGCGATATAGCGCGCCGGCATCGCGGAGCCGCCGTGCTGGCTCACGTAGCGCGCGGCCAGCGCCCCGAAGGCCGCGCTCACCGCGCCGAGGCCCATGGAGCCGGTCGAGAGATCGACGATCTCGGGGTTCTTGCGCCGGCTCGGGTAGGCCTGGAGCGCGCCCAGGCTCCGCAGCCCGCGCAGCTGCTCCGCGGTGAGCCGTCCGCGCAGGTACTCGATGGCGTAGAGCACCGGCGAGGCGTGGGCCTTGGTGGCCACGATGTCGCCCGGGCGCAAGGCGTGGAAGTAGAGCGCCGTCATCAGCCCCACCACCGAGGACGAGGAGGCCTGGTGGCCGCCGACCTTGGTCCCGTCCGGGTTCGGCCGCACGCTGTTGGCGTGGTGGACCATGAGCGCGGAGAGCCACAGGACGCGCTTCTGGATGGACTCGAGAGTGGCGAGGGGCGCGTCGGCCATGTCGTCGTACCTTACCGCACCGGGCCGGGACGGGCCAGGGGCCGCCCCGGACCTCAAACGCCCGGGCTCAGCGCGCGGGCGTCCGCGGCAGCGACTGCGGCTCGCTCACCACGCGGAAGCCGTAGGTCCCGCTCAGGATCAGCGACGGCTGCGGCAGCTGCGGAGGCATGGGCGGCAACGGCTGCGCCAGGCGCACCGCGGTCATCATGTAGCGGTCGAGGATCTCGGAGCCGGACGAGCGGCGCAGCGCCGCGCACTCGAGCCGGCCATTCCGCGCCACCTGCAGCTCGATCTGCAGCTCCCCGCCCTGCCGCCGATCGAGGGCCAGGCGCGGATAGGCCCGGTGGGACCGGATCCGGTCGCGGATCCGCGTCACGTACTCGCGCACGTCGGGCGGCGGGCGGTCCAGGTCGATGGCGGAACCCGTCGCGCCGGCGCACGGCGCGGGCAGCGGCGGCACGCTCGGCACCTTCTCGGCCAGGCGCTGCCAGAGATCGGCGGGCACGTCCTCGCCCAGGTCGTGCGCGCGCGCCGCCGCCGGCCACGCCTCCGCGGGCTGGCCGACCGCGTCGAGCGCGCCCGCCAGCTCCAGGTGCGCCGGCCCGTAGCCCGGGTCCGCCGAGAGCGCGCCGCGGAAGGCGGTGATCGCCTCGGCCATGCGCCGCCGGCGGGCCAGGATCATCCCGACGCCGACGTAGGGCCGCGACGCGCGCCGGTCCACGCGCAGCACGTCGCGCAGCTCGGTCAGCGCCTCCTCCTCGCGGCCCAGCTTGAGCAGCACGAAGCCGAGCTCGGTGCGCGCCTCGGTCTCGCGGAAGCTCAGGCTCCTGGCCGCCTCCAGCTCCTTGGCGGCCTCGGGCAGACGACCCTGCCCGCTCAGGAGGAGGCCCAGCATCGTGCGCACCCGGGCCGCGCGAGGATCGATGGCGGCCGCCTCGCGCAGCATCGCCTCCCCGTCCGACTCCTTGCCCTGGGCGGCGAGCGTCATCCCCGCGTTGGCGACCGCCCCCGCGAGCGGGTTCGGCTCGTCGCTGGCGTGGCCCTCGGCATAGATCGCGCTCCACGCCTGCCGGGCGGCCGCGTCCACGCCCTGCACCCCGGTCGTGAAGTCGCGGGTACGCGTCAGGCGGATCACGCGCAGGTTCTGCCCGTCGAAGCGATCGGCGGGGCCGTAGCGCATGACGGTGCCGGCGCCGGCGGGGCCGGGATGGAACGCGCCGAAGAGATGCGCGAGCTCGTGGGAGAGCACCACGTCCGCGCTGGTGTGGGACAGCACCGCGGTGTCGAGACACGCGGTCTGGACCATCGCCACGCGCCCGAAGAGCTGCGCCACGCCGTAGTAGAGGCCCTCGCACCGCTCGGCCGCGAAGCCGACCAGGACGTCGGCGGCGCCGATCGGGACCTCCTGACGGAGGCGCCGCTTCATGGTGTCGAGGGGAACCGCGGGTCCCACCGTCCACGGCACCACGTCCAGGATCTGGAAGCGGATCTGGAACGTCCGCTCGTAGATGTCGGAGACCGTCTTCACGGTCCGCCGCAGCTCGGCCTCCCAGCCGGGCTGCGCGCGGTACTTCTCCTCCGCGACGGCGCGCAGCGTGACGACCCGGACGACATCGACAGGCCGGGCGGGCTGGGCGTGAACGACGCGACCGGCGAGGGCCGCGAGCAGCGCGACCAGCGCGGCGGCGAGCCCGAGACGGCGGGCCCGCGGGAAGGGGCTCAGGCGAAGGGATCGTCCGCGGGATCCTCGTGCCACACGTACTCCATGAACCGGGCCGCCTGTCGGGCCATGTCGACGCCGTGCAGCCGCGCGATCACCGAGAGGGCCATGTCCACGCCCGCCGAGACGCCGGAGGACGTGACGAGGTTCCCGTCGTCCACCCAGCGGGCCTGCCGCTGCCATTTCACCCGCGGCCCCTGCTGCACCACCCAGTCCCACGCCACCTTGTTGGAGGTCGCGGGGCGGCCGTCCATCAGCCCGGTGCGCGCCAGGAGGGCGGAGCCGGTGCAGACCGTGGTCGTGATGGCCGCCTTGCGGCTGGCCGCGGTGAGGGCCAGCAGGAGGGGCGCGTTGTTGATCGCCTGGCGGGTGCCGAAGCCCCCCGGGACCAGCAAGATGTCGTAAGCCGGCGCGTCGGAGAACGCATAGTCTGCGTGGGTGGTAGGCCCCTCGCCGGCCTTGACCGGCCCCGCCTTCTCGGCGACGGTCACGATCTCGAAGTGCCGGTGCCACGAGCCGTCCGGGCGCGCGGTCCGGGCGCTCGCGAACGCCTGGACCGGCCCGTAGACGTCGAGCACGGTGAACCCCTCGAAGAGCACGACCGCCACGCGCCGGACCGGGGAATCTGTCATGGGGATCCGGGGGGACTATGGCCGCCGCCTCCCGCAGTGTCAAGGCGCACACGGCGGGGCCGCGGGCCCACCGCATGAGCCCGCGCCCGGCCCAGATTCATCGCATCCCCGGCCCGCTTTGCGTATTATTGGGGCCCCGCATGTGGATCGTCAGGCTCGCCCTCCGCCGCCCCTACACGTTCGTGGTGGTGGCCCTCCTCATCGTGGTGCTGGGCATGGTCTCGATGTGGCGCATGCCGACCGACATCTTCCCCGACGTCGACATCCCGGTGGCCAGCGTGGTGTGGTCCTTCACCGGCATCTCGCCGGAGGACATGGAGCGGCGGGTGCTGCTGGTGAGCGAGCGCGCCTTCACCGGCAGCGTGAACGACATCGAGCGCATCGAGTCGCAGGCCATGGTCGGCGTGGGGCTCACCCGCATCTACTTCCAGCCCGGGGCCAAGATCGAGGCCGCGATCGCCCAGCTCGGCTCCACCTCGCAGTCGATCCTGCGCGCGCTGCCCCCCGGCATGTCCGCGCCGCTCATCATCCGCTACAGCGCCTCCACCGTGCCGATCCTGCAGCTGTCGGTGGCGAGCGAGACCCTGCCCGAGGCGGTGCTCTTCGACTACGCGCAGAACTTCGTGCGGACGCAGCTCGCCACCGTGCGGGGCGCCTCGGTCAGCCTGCCCTACGGGGGCAAGCCGCGGCAGATCATGGTCGACCTCGACCCCCGCGCGCTCAAGGCCACCGGGCTCGCGCCGAGCGACGTGGTCAACGCGATCAGCGCCCAGAACCTGATCCTGCCCACCGGCACCGCCAAGATCGGCGCGCGCGAGTACAGCGTGCGGGTGAACAGCAGCCCCGACAGCGTCGAGGGCCTGAACAACCTGCCGATCAAGCAGATCAACGGGGCCGTCGTCTACATCAGAGACGTCGCCCAGGTGCGCGACGGCTACTCGGTGCAGACCAACATCGTGAGCCAGGGCGGGCGCCGGGCCAGCCTGGTCACGATCTTCAAGAGCGGGGGCGCCTCCACGCTGGACGTGGTGCAGCGGATCAAGGACATGGTGCCGAAGGTGCAGGCCACCCTGCCCCCCGAGCTCGACCTCAAGCTGATGTTCGACCAGTCGATCTTCGTGCGGGCCGCCGTCGACGGGGTCGTGCGCGAGGCGGTCATCGCGGCGGGCCTGACCGCGCTGATGATCCTGATCTTCCTCGGGAGCTGGCGCAGCACCCTGATCGTGACCGTCTCCATCCCGCTGTCTATCCTCTCCTCGGTCATCGTGCTGGGCTTCCTCGGCCACACCATCAACATCATGACCCTGGGCGGCCTCGCCCTCGCGGTGGGCATCCTGGTCGACGACGCCACGGTGGAGATCGAGAACATCCACCGCAACCTCGCCATGGGCAAGCCCATCATCCGGGCGATCCTGGACGGCGCGCAGCAGATCGCGGTGCCCGCCTTCGTCTCGACTCTCTGCATCTGCATCGTGTTCGTGCCGGTGGTGTTCCTGGAGGGCGCGGTGCGCTTCCTCTTCACCCCGCTCGCCCTCGCGGTGGCCCTGGCCATGATGGCCTCCTACTTCCTCTCCCGCACGCTGGTGCCGACGATGGTCCACTTCCTCCTCGCGAGCGAGGTGGACCGCTACCGGGACGGCGAGCACGGCACCGGCCCCGGCCTCTTCTGGGCCATCCACGGCGCGTTCAACCGCCGCTTCGAGCGCCTGCGGGAGTGGTATCGGCACGCGCTCGCGTGGGCGCTGGGCCACCGCGCCACGGTGCTGGTGACCTTCGCGCTCTTCTTCGTGCTCTCGCTGGGCCTGGCCTTCTTCACCGGCGAGGACTTCTTCCCGGTGGTGGACGCCGGCCAGCTCCGCCTGCACGTGCGCGCCCCCGCCGGCACCCGCATCGAGGAGACCGACCGCCTCGTCGGCCAGGTGGCGGAGGCCATCCGCCGGGTGATCCCGGAGCACGAGATCTCGCGCATCGTGCACAACCTGGGCATCCCCATCGGGAGCAGCAACCTCGCCTACACCGAGGGCGCGACGATCGGGCCCGCCGACGGCGAGATGCTGATCTCGCTGACTCCCGAGCACCACGGCTCCACCTTCGACTACATGAAGGCGATCCGGAAGGAGGTCTACCCGCAGTTCCCGGAGATGACCTTCTTCTTCCAGTCCGCCGACATCGTGAGCCAGACCCTCAACTTCGGCCTGCAGTCCCCGATCGACCTGCAGGTGGTCGGCAACAACCGGGCGGCCAACTTCGAGATCGCGCGCCGGCTGGTCGACCGCCTCCGGGCGGTGCCGGGCCTGGTCGACGTGCGGCTGCACCAGGTGGTGGCGGCCCCGCAGCTGCGGGTGGAGGTGGACCGCACGCGGGCCGCCCAGCTCGGCATGACCCAGCGCGACGTGGCCAACAACCTCCTGGTCTCGCTCGCCTCCAGCAGCGACGCGGCGCCCAACTTCTGGCTCAATCCGCAGAACGGAGTGAGCTACCGGGTCTCGGTGCAGACCCCGCAGTACCGCATCGACAGCCTCGACGCGCTCTCCAGCGAGCCCATGGTGGCCTCCGGGGTGCCGGTGCCGGAGCTCCTCACGAGCCTGGCCCAGGTCGAGCGCGGCACCACCCTGTCGGTGGCGAACCACTACAACATCCAGAACGTCTTCGACGTCTACGCCAGCGTGCAGGACCGCGACCTCGGCGGGGCCGCGCGCGACGTCCGCCGGATCATGGCGAGCGTGGAGAAGGAGCTGCCGCGCGGCACCACTCTGGCCCTGCGCGGCCAGGTGCAGAACATGGACTCCGCCTTCCGGGGACTGGCCAGCGGCCTCGTCTTCGCGGTCATCCTGGTCTACTGCTTGATGGTGGTGAACTTCCAGTCGTGGCTCGACCCCTTCATCATCATCACCGCCCTGCCCGGCGCGCTCTCCGGCATCCTGCTCGCCCTGTTCGTGACCCAGACCACCATCAACGTGCCCTCCCTGATGGGCGCCATCATGTCCATCGGCGTCGCCACCGCGAACAGCATCCTGCTCGTGACGTTTGCCAACGATCAAAGGAAAGACCACGGCCTCGACGCCACCGCGGCCGCGCTCTCCGCCGGCCACATCCGCCTGCGGCCGGTGCTGATGACCGCGCTGGCCATGATCATCGGCATGCTGCCGATGGCCCTGGGCCTGGGCGAGGGCGCGGAGCAGAACGCCCCCCTCGGCCGCGCGGTGATCGGCGGCCTCGCGGTGGCCACCGTGGCCACTCTCTTCGTGGTCCCGGTGATCTACAGCCTGCTGCGGCGCCGGCCCCCGTTCTCGGCCGGCGAGCTGCATCCCGAGCTGGCCGAGCCGGGCGCGGCTCCCCGGGAGGCCCATTAGATGACGGAGACCACGCCCCCGTCGCCGCGGCCGCGCGGCCGCGCGCTGCGCCTGGGCCTCCTCGCCCTGCTCGTGCTGGCGGTGCTGCTCGCGGTCGGCATCGTCCCGCGCATCCAGCGGCGCTCCGAGCTGGCGGAGGCGGTGAAGGCGGCCCGCACCAACGCCCTGGTGGTGACGGTGGTGAAGCCGACGCTCGCGCCCAGGGTCGCGGACCTCATGCTGCCCGGCAGCATCCAGGCCATCCAGGAGGCGCCGATCTACTCCCGGGTCGACGGCTACCTCAAGCGGCGGCTGGTGGACATCGGCGACCGGGTGCAGGCGGGCCAGGTGCTGGCCGAGATCGACACCCCGGACCTCGACCAGCAGCTCGCGCAGGGCCGCGCCACCGCCGCGGCCTCGGAGGCGAGCCTGGCCCAGAGCCGATCCGCGCTGCAGCAGGCGCGGGCCACGCTCCAGCACAACCGGGCCACCTCGGACTACGCGCGCACCAACCTGAGCCGCTGGCGGGCCCTGCGCGATCGGAACCTGGTCGCGCAGCAGGACGTGGACGACCGCCAGATCGCCTTCGACTCGAGCCAGGCCGACGTGGACGCGGCCCAGGCCAACGTGGAGTCGCTGCAGTCGAGCGTGATCGCGGCCCAGGCCAACGTGGACGCGAGCCGGGCCAACGTGCAGCGCCTGGTCGAGCTCCAGGCCTTCCAGCGGGTGCGGGCCCCCTTCGCGGGCGTCATCACGGTGCGCTTCGTGGACGCGGGCGCGCTGATCGGGGCGGGGAGCAGCACCACCACCACCCCGATGTTCCGCCTGGCCCAGACCGACGACCTGCGCGTCTTCGTCAACGTGCCGCAGACCTTCATGACCTCGATCACGCCGGGGATGCGGGTGCAGATCCTGGTCCGCGAGTTCCCCAAGAAGCCCTTCGACGGCGCGGTGGCCAACGCCTCCGGTGCGCTCGACTCGGCCTCCCGCACGCTGCTCACCGAGGTGCGCATGCGCAACGCGGAGGGCACCCTGCGCCCCGGCATGTACGCCGACGTCAAGCTCCACCTCGAGCGTGACCACCCGCCGCTGGTCATCCCCACCAGCGCGCTGATCATCCAGGCCAGCGGCCCGCGGGTGGCGGTGCTGGGCCCGGACCAGAAGGTCCGCTTCCAGTCGGTGGAGCTCGGGCGCGACTACGGGGCCACGGTGGAGATCGCGCGGGGCATCGAGCCCGGCGACCAGGTGATCACCGCGCCGCCGGACGGGCTCCACGAGCAGAGCGTGGTCCGCGTGGCCCCGGCCCCCGCCGCCCCCGCCGGGAAGAAGTCCTAAGCCGGCCGATCCGGCCCCACGCGCACGCCATCCGGAGGGATGTCGTCCGTTGACAAGTTACGGCGGCCCGGGTACACCTTGGACCGGCATGCGCGTCATCGACCTGAGCTTCCCGATCGACCCGCACTTCCGCTGGACCGTCTCCAGCGAGCGCCGCTCGACGCACGAGGCGGGGCAGAACTTCCAGTCCACCGTGCTCACCGTGAGCTGCCACGCCTACACCCACGTGGACGCGCCGGTGCACTTCCTCCCCGGCGACCGTGACATCGCCTCGATGCCGGTCGACCAGTGGATGGGCGAGGCCGCGGTGGTCGACCTCACCCACCTGGGCGAGAACGCGGAGGTGACCGCGGCCGATCTCGACCGGCGCGCGGGCCACGTGCGCGCGGGCGACATCGTGCTGCTGCGCACCGACTGGCCGGCGCGCACCCCGGTAGCGAGCGAGCGCTTCTGGAAGGACGCTCCCTACACCGGGCGCGACGCGTGCGAGTGGCTGGTGGCGCGGGGGGCCAAGGTGGTGGGCTACGACTACCCGCCCGACCACTGCATCCGCACCTCGATCTTCTCGCCCGGCACGCCGATCGCCCGCGAGGAGTGCACCACCCATCACGTGTTCTTCCCCAAGGGGATCACGGTGGTGGAGTACCTGACCAACCTGGACCGGATCGGCGTCCCGCGCTGCCGCTTCCTCGCCCTCCCGCTCCGGGTGACGGGCGCGGACGGCTCCCCGGTGCGCGCGGTCGCCCTCGTGGACTGACCCCCCTTCAGCCGACGAAAGGCCCGCCATGGATTTCCGGAAAGCCGTCCTCAAGCGCGTCGCGGTGTGGACCGTGCTCGGCCTCGTGGGGGGCGGCTTCGCGGCCGACCTGCTCTGGCGGCAGAAGAGCGCCCAGGAGCAGACCACCCTCAAGAGCCAGCAGGCCGAGGAGCTGCAGCGGCTGGAGGCGCAGGTCAAGTCCCTCACCGACCAGCTCGCGGCGGAGCGGCTCCGGCGCGAGGCGCTCGAGCGCGCCCTGAGCGAAGGCCGGAAGTAGTGGCGTGGGCGATCCCGCTCGTCGCGCTGGCCCTGCTCGCGCTCGGCGCCCCGCGGTCGTGGGCCCAGGAGTCGCCGGCGCGTGGCCGGAGCCTGCCCGGGGCGGTGGTGAAGGTGGTGAGCGGTGACACCGTCCACTGCTTCGTCAACGGCGAGGTCGAGCGGGTGCGCTACATCGGGGTGCTGTCGCCCGAGCCGGGCGCGGGCGACCAGTCGGGCGAGCCACAGGGCAACGAGGCCCTCCGCTTCAACCGCGGCCTGGTGAGCGCCAAGAACGTGCGCCTGGAGCTGGACGTGCAGGACCGCGATCCGGAGGGCCGCCTGCTGGCCTACGTCTGGGTGGGCGACGTGCTCGCCAACGCGGAGGTGGTGGGCCGCGGCTACGGCCAGGTCGTCACCGGGGGCCCCAACGTGCGCTACCAGGAGTTGCTGCTGCGCCGCCAGCAGGAGGCGCGCGCGGGTCACCTCGGCATCTGGAAGACGGCAGGCCCCGCGCCGCCCCCGCCGCGGAGCGGGACGGACGCGCCGACCCCGGGCCCCGCGCAGGCGCGACCCGGCATCGCGCCCCGGAACACGTGGACGTGCCCGCTCACCCACCCCGTCAAGGGCGACTTCCGCACCTACTCGAGCGAGCGCTGCATCTATTACCCGCCCGGCACGTCGAGCTACCCGGAGAGCCGCGCCGACCGATGCTACGCGAGCGAGGACGAGGCCCGCCAGGACGGCTGTCGTCGGTCGCGCCGCTGATGCCGGGCCGCCTCGTCCTGGTGCTGGACCCGGATCCCGCGATCCGGCAGAGCCTGATCGACGTGCTGAGCCTCGAGGGCCACGAGGTGGACGGCGCGGACGACGCGGACTCCGCGCTGCTCCTCCTCGACCAGCGCCGCTACGACCTGGTCGTCGCCGACCTGCGGCTGCCGGACCTCGAAGGGCCGCGGCTGCTCGCCGCGCTCGGCGAGCGGTTCGGCGAGGACCTGCCGTCGCTGATCTTCGTCACCACCGCCACCTTCGACCCGCACTACGGCGGCTTCCTCGCCGACCTGCGCGCGCCGGTGATGGTGAAGCCGCTCAAGCCGGGCCGCGTGCTCGACCTGGTGGGCAAGGTGCTCGGACCATGACCCGTCCGCGGACCATCCTGGTGGTGGAGGACGAGAGCAGCCTGCGCGAGCTGATCGCCCACATCCTGCTGCTGGACGATCACGAGGTGGACACCGCGCGCGACGGGGTCGAGGCCCTCTACCGCATCGAGCAGCGCGAGTACGACCTGATCATCAGCGACCTGCAGATGCCGAACCTCGACGGGCCCGGGCTCCACCAGGCCCTGCGCGAGCGCTACGGCCAGGCCCTGCCCCGGGTCATCTTCGTCACCGGCCACGCGGAGGCCGACACCTTCGTGCCGTTCCTGGCCCAGACCGGGGACCCGGTGCTCACCAAGCCGTTCACGGTGGAAGATCTCCGCACCCTCGTGCAGTGGGTGCTCGAGACCTGAGCCGGCCCTAGAGCTCGATCGGGCCGGCCTCGCCGGCCGCGCGCTCCACCCACAGCGTCATCCGCATCGCCTGGAAGGCGTCCCGCGCCTCCGCGAGGTGCTTCGCCGCCGTGGCCGCGTCGCCCTCCCGCCCGGCCACGCGGCCCAGCGCCAGGTGGCACCGGGCCGCGAGCGGGCGCATCGCGAGCTCGCCGGCCAGCGCGAGCGCGCGCCCGAGATGGGCGCGCGCCTTCGCCGGGTCCGGCGCGGGCCCCGCGGCCGCGATCACCCCGAGCAGGCGCTCGGCGTACACCGTGTTGCCGCGCTCGCCGTGGGTGTGGGCCAGCTCGAGGGCGAGCCGCCCCGCTTCCGCCGCGCCCGCCGCGTCCCCCGCCATCAGGCGCGCCTCCCCGAGGTGGGTGGTGATCAGCGAGAGGCGCCCCAGCCGCAGCATGCTGCGGGCCTGGCGCACCCCGCGCTCGGCCAGCTCCACCGCCTCCGCGGTCCGGCCGGCCACCGCGTGGATCAGGGCGAGATCGCCCGCGAAGGGCGGGTAGAAGGCGGGCATGTCGCCGCACTGCCCGATCCCGCGCTCCAGCAGGGGCTTGGCTTCCCGGAGATGGCCCCGCCGCACCAGCGTGCCGCCCACCCCGAGCAGCGCGTAGGTGATGCTGTAGCTGTCGCGCTGCGACTCGGCCAGGCGGAGGCCCTCCGCCGCGGTCTCCAGGGCCTCGTCGAACTGACCCAGCTCCGCCAGCGTCCACGCCAGCTGGGCGCGGGTCAGCACCCCCGCGACCCCGGGCAGGCCGAAGCGGGCGCCGCTCTCGTCCGGCGGCAGCACCTCGAGGGTGCGGCGCAGGACCGCGAGCGCCTGGCGGTAGTCGCCCTGGGCCCGGCGCCCCGCGCCCACGTTGTAGTGCCCCACCACCTGGAGGCCCATGTCGTGGCTCGCCTCCGCGATGGCGAGCGACTCCTCGCCGACCCGCGCCGCCTCCTCGGAGTGACCCATGTCCCAGTGCACGCTGCTCTCGAGCGACAGCGCGCGGGCGAGGCGCGGCTGGTCGCCCAGGCTGCCGGCCAGCGCGGCCGCCTCGCGCAGCACCGCCACGCTGCGGGCGTGCTGGCCGAGCGGCACCAGCGCGGTGTTGAGGTCGAAGCGCAGGTCGACGCCCAGCGCGGCGTCGGCGGGCCGGTGGCCGAGGGCGGCGAGGGCACGCTCGAAGAACGAGACGCTTTCCCAGCTCGCCATGCGGGCGAGGGTGCGAACGCCCGCCTCCCGGCAGTAGCCCACCGCGCGGTCCCACACCTCGCCCAGGAACGCGTGGTGGGCGAGGCGCTCGGTCTGCTCGGCGAGACGGCCGGCGTAGAAGTGCTCGATCGCCTCCAGGATGCGGGCGTGGAGCGACCGCCGGCGGTCGTGCAGCAGGCTGTCGTAGGTTACGTCGTGCACCAGGGCGTGGCGGAAGCCGTACACCAGATCGGGAAAGAGCGCGCGCCGGTCGAGCAGCCCGCCCGCCTCCAGCTGCTCGACTCCCCGCCGCACCTCCTCGGCCGGCACGTCGGCCACCGCCTCCAGCAGGCGCATCGGCACCTCGTCGCCGATCACCGAGGCGGCCTGCAGCAACCGCTTGTCCTCGTAGCGCAGCCGGTCGATGCGAGAGGCGATGGTGGCGCGTACCGTCGGCGGGACCTCGAGCGCGAGGGTCGAGCGCGTGAAGCGGTAGGCCCCCGGCTCGCCCTCGAGGGCCCCGGTCTCGGCCAGGGTCTGCACGCACTCCTCGAGGAACAGCGGATTGCCGTTGGCGCGGTCGGCCACCAGCCGCTTGAGCGGGGCCAGCGCGGGGTCGGTGCCGACGAGCGCGTCGAGCACCCGCCCGGTGGCGGGCGCGTCGAGGGCCTCGAGGCGAACCTGGGTGAAGCCGGGGCGCGTGCTCCAGCGGTCGGTGTACTCGGGCCGGTAGGTGCAGGCCACCAGGAGACCGGGCGGCAGGGCCTCGACCAGGTTGTCCATCGCGGCGTGGGTCTCGGAGTCGACCCACTGCATGTCCTCCATGATCATCACGAGGGGCTGGCGCTGCCCCTGCCGCGCCACCAGGCGCTGGACGACGCGCATCACGTATCGCCGGCGGACGCCGGGCTCCATCGCCGCGAGCGGCCCGCCGTCCTGGGTCACGCCCAGCACCCACAGGATGGCGGGCACCCCCTCCTCCAGCTCGGGGTCGAGGTCGCGCAGGCGGGCCGCGACCTTCTCCCGCACCACCGCCGCGTCGTCGCCGCTCTCCACCTGGAAGTAGCGGCGATGCAGCTCGACGCCGGGGCGGTAGCCCGCCGCGCGCCCGTAGGAGACCGCGGGGGCCTCGATCACGAGGCAGCCGCGCTCGCGGCAGCGCCGCGCGAGCTCGAGGCAGAGCCGGGACTTGCCGACTCCCGCCTCGCCCACCATCGACACCACCTGCCCGCGGCCCCGGAGCGTGGCGTCGATCGCGGCGTCGAGCCGGGCCAGCTCCGCCTCCCGGCCCCAGAGCGGCGAGCGCGGCCGGGACGCCGCCGCGTCCAGGCGCGAGCGGATCGGCACCGCGCCGGTGATCTCGTGCACCTCCACCGGGATCTGGAGCCCACGCACCGGCACCGGCCCCAGCGGCTTCGCGGTCACCCGGCCGCGCACGAGGGCCAGGGTCTGGTCGGTGGCGAGGATGGTGGCGGGCTTGGCCATCTGCTCCATGCGCGCGGCCAGGTGCACGGTCTGCCCCACCGCGGTGTAGGTGAAGGAGAGGTCGTGGCCGATCGAGCGCGCCACCACCTCGCCCGAGTTCAGGCCGACCCGGATCAGGAGCGGCAGGCCGAGCGAGCGCTGCACCTCGTCGCCGTACGCGCTCACCTGCGCCTGCATCCGCAGCGCGGCGTAGCAGGCGCGCACCGCGTGGTCCTCGTGGGCGAGCGGCGCGCCGAAGAGGGCCATGATGCCGTCGCCCACCACCTGGTTCACGGTGCCCTCGTAGCGGTGCACCGCCTCCATCATCAGCTCGCGCACCCGATCGACGATCGGCCCGACCTCCTCGGGATCGCGGTCGCCCATCACGTCGACGAGCCCGTGGATGTCGGCGAAGAGCACCGTGACCTGCTTGCGCTCGCCCTCCACCGCCGCGCGCGCGTCGAGGATGCGGCGGGCCAGGTGCGGCGGGGTGTAGGCGCCCGGGGAGGCGAAGCGGCCGCCTTCCGCGGCGGCGAGCCGGCTGCCGCACGCGGGGCAGAAGCGCGCGCCCTCGGGGGCGGGGCGCTCGCAGCGGGGACAGACGCTCATGCGACCTCCCGGGTCTGCACGTGCTCGGGCCGGACGCCGACGCCGACCAGCCGTGCGGGCAGGCCGGTCAGGAGACCGCGGCGGGCCAGCACGGTCAGCAGCCGCGGCGGGGTGAGGCGGCCGTCGCGCCGGCCGAGGGTGGCCCCGATGACCCGCCGCTGCACGATCACCTGCAGCCACTGGGTCACGCGCGTCGGCCACTCGCGGCGGCGCTGCACCAGTCGCAGGTGCTCGGTGATGAGCCGGCGCTCCCGGAGCGGAGAGGCGAGCCGGTTGGCCGCGGCCACCGCATCCTGGATCGCCAGGTTGATGCCGACGCCGCCGACCGGCGACATGGCGTGGGCCGCGTCGCCGATGCAGAGGAGCCCGGGCCGGTACCAGCGGCGCAGCCGGTCGACTTTCACCGTCAGCAATTTCACGTCGTCCCAGGAGCGGATCTCGGCCACGCGGCCGGCCGCGAACGGCACCAGGGCCGTCACGCCGGCGCGAAAGGCCTCCAGGCCGCGCCGACGCACCTCCTCCGCCGAGCCCTTGGGGATCACGTAGCCGCACTGCCAGTGGTCGCCGCGATTGATCAGCACGAAGATTCTTCCCACGTCGAAGCGACCCATCGTGTCGGTCGAGTCCCCCGGCGCGCGCGAGAGCCGGAACCAGAGCACATCCATGGGGGCGCCCAGGTCCTCCACCTCGAGGCCGGCGCGGTCGCGCAGCACCGAGCCGCGCCCGTCCGCGGCCACCACCAGATCCGCGCGCACCTCGAAGGGCCCGCGGCTCGCCTCCCCGCGCACGCCGGTGACCCGCCCCCCTTCCTCGATGAGCCCGGTCGCCTCGGCCCGCATCTCGAGCTGGAAGCCCGCGTAGCGGGCGGCGCGCCGCGCCAGGAAATCGAGGAAGTCCCACTGCGGCATGATGGCGATGAATTTGCATCGGGTCGGCACGCGCGAGAAATCCGCGATGGGCAGCGCGACGTCGCCCACCTGGGCCACCAGCCGCGACAGCTCCTGGTGGGGCAGCCGCAGCAGCTCCTCGAGGAGGCCCAGCTCGTGCATGAGCTCGAGCGTCGAGGGATGAATGGTGTCGCCCCGGAAATCACGAAGGAAGTCCGCGTGCTTCTCCAGCACCTGCACGCGCACGCCGGCGCGGGCGAGCAGCAGCCCCAGCATCATCCCGGCCGGGCCGCCGCCCGCCACGCAGCACGAGACCTGCGAGGTGCGGACGCTCATGGCTCCCAATCTACAATGCCCGCTCGCGGCGCGCCCGAACTCGCAGCAAAGGCTTGCGAGATGGGTTAGTATCACGCAATGACCAATCCGGTGCGAGTGTATCGCGCGATGGATGCGCCCGAGGAAGGGCTCGCGGGCGAGGCGGTGGCGGTGCTCGGTTACGGTCATCTCGGTCGTACCGCCGCGCTCAACCTGCGCGACTCCGGCGCGAAGGTGCGCATCGGCAATCGCGAGGACGCGTACGCGGAGCAGGCGCGGAGCGAGGGCTTCGAGGTGGTGCCGATTCCCACCGCCGCCGCCGACGACGTGGTGTACGTGCTGCTGCCGGACGAGGTCATCCCCGACGTGTTCGGCCGCGACGTCGCCCCCGCCCTGCGGCCGGGCAGCGCCATCGCGTTCGGATCCGGCTACAGCCTGGCCTTCGACCTGATCCGGCCGCCCGCCGGCATCGACGTGCTGCTGGTGGCCCCGCGCATGGCGGGCAACTCCGCGCGCTCGCGCTATCTCGAGGGCCAGGGGTTCTGGGCCTGCCTCGGGGTCGAGGCCGACGCGAGCGGGCGCGCGCAGCAGCGCATGCTCGGGCTGGCCGACGGGCTCGGGGTGCTTCGCGCGGGCGGCGTGCAGATGTCGGCCAAGGTCGAGGCCACGCTCGACCTCTTCATCGAGCAGTCGGTGGGCGCGGTGCTCGGCATGGCGATCATGATGGCCTTCGAGGTCGCCCGCGAGGCCAACATCCCGGCGGAGGCGCTCGTGCTCGAGATGTACATGTCGGGCGAGATGGAAGCGGTCTTCCAGGCCTTCCGCGAGACCGGCTTCTTCCGCGCCTCCGAGGACCACGGCCCCACCGCGGTCTTCGGCGGCATCACGCGCTCGCTCGAGATGGATCGCGAGGCGATGGCGGAGCGCTTCCGCCACGTCCTCGAGGACATCAAGAGCGGCGGCTTCGCCCAGCGGTTCCAGGACGAGGCGCGGAACGGGTATCCCATGCTCGAGTTCGCCCGGGCGATGATGCACGGCGGCTCGCCGATGGCCGAAGCGGAAGAGCGCATCCGCCATCTCGCCGGGCCCGACCGCGCCGCGCCGGGCGCCGGAGGTCCGGCATGAGCTTCGTCCTGCGCATCCTCGCGGTGGTCGTCTTCGTGGTGGCGGTGGCGGGTGTGGCGCCGGTGCCCATGACCCCGCTCGGGCTCGCCCTCTGGTGCGCCTCGACGCTGGTCCCCCGCGCCTCGGCCCTGGGCTAGACCGCTCCCCTCACGGCATGAGGCGGCTGCCCCGCCAGGGGCCGCCGCGG